>Ga0306920_100008220_pt1 | contig 13840 bp, 14 predicted proteins | sample flu12Cox44000170_FD_204666 | JGI IMG/M metagenome (GOLD analysis project Ga0306920, IMG submission 204666) | Lab enrichment of tropical soil microbial communities from Luquillo Experimental Forest, Puerto Rico - flux4day.12C.oxic.44.000.170 (v2)... | ecosystem: Environmental > Terrestrial >... | reverse complement strand
GGTGGTCGGCTTTCTCTGTTTCTTTACTGCCGCCGTTGCGGAAACCAACCGCATCCCGTTCGACCTGGCGGAAGCAGAGTCGGAACTGGTGGCCGGCTTCCATACCGAATATTCCAGCTTCAAGTTCGCCATGTTCTTCATCGCCGAATACACCAGCATGATCACGGTTTCCTGCCTATCCACCATTCTGTTCTTCGGGGGCTGGAATTCGCCGTTTCCCGCCAGCTGGCAGTTCACTCATTACCTGCCGAGCGTGCTCTTGATTCCCTTCGGTTTGTGGGTCATCTACGACGGTATCAGGTACGAAACGGTTTTTGGCCGCGTGGTCCTTCCGGGAGTGGGCACCGTACTTACCGCCATCGGTGCGGCGCTCCTGTTTTTCCCGGCCGCCAACGAATTTATCCAGGCGCCGTTCTGGTTTCTGTTCAAAGTGATCTTTTTCCTGTTCTTCTACGTGTGGACGCGCGGCACGCTACCTCGCTTCCGTTATGACCAGCTCATGAACATCGGCTGGAAGCTGCTTTTGCCGGTGTCCATTGCCAACGTGGTCGTCACTGCCGCTGTGGTGCTTCTGAGGGCCAGATCATGAACGGCCCTCTGGTCATTTTCTTTGTGCTGGCCATTCTGGCAATCGTCGGCGCGCTGAGCCTGATTCTGCAGCGGCATCCCATTCACAGCGCGCTTTCGCTCATCGTAGTCATGGTGGCGATTGCCGGCCTGTACCTGCTGATGGGCGCGGAATTTGTCGCGGCCGTGCAGATCATCGTGTACGGCGGCGCCATCATGGTGCTCTTCGTGTTCGTGATCATGCTGCTCAACGCCGGAGCCGAAGAGCGCACCAACTTTTCCAAGCTGGCCAAGTTCGCAGGTCTTCCGCTGGCTCTCGCGCTGACCGGCCTGCTGGCGGCGGCCATGGTGCGCCACGGCAACGCCATTCCGAATCCCGCGACGCCGGGCGCGTTGGCCTCCACCGACCGCCTGTCGACGCTGCTGTTCACCACATTTGTCTACCCGTTCGAACTGACTTCGTTTCTGATTCTCGTGGCCATTATGGGCGCGCTGGTTCTGGCGCAGCGGGAGAAAAGCTGACATGGTCCCGACGCAGTATTACCTCATCCTCAGCGCCATCCTCTTCGGGCTCGGCGCGGCGGCTTTCGTCTTCCGTCGCAACATCATCACCATATTCATGTCCATTGAGCTGATGCTGAACGCCGTCAACCTGGCATTTGTGGCCTTCAGCCAGGCGCGCGGCGGGCTGGAGGGGCAGGTCTTCGTTCTCTTTGTGATTGTGGTGGCAGCGGCGGAAGCCGCGGTGGGCCTCGGCATCATCATTCTGACGGCGCGCAACCGCCAGTCGCTCAACGTGGAGCGCGTGGATCTGCTTAAACTCTAATGCCTATTCTCGATCATCTTTGGATCATTCTGCTGCTGCCCCTTGTCGGGGCAGCCGTGAACGGCCTTTTCGGCTCCAAGTGGTCCAACACCGTGGTCAACACGGTCGCTTTGGGATCGACAGGACTTTCTTTTGCATGCGCGCTCGAAGCCGTGCGCGAATTTCTGACCGAAGTTGCCCCCTCTGGTCACATCTTCCGCAAGGAGTTTTTTGACTGGATCTTCACTGGAGTCAATGCCGGCAATTTCCGTGTGGGCTTCGATCTGCAAATGGACCACCTCACGGTGGTCATGGTCCTGGTCGTCACCGGCGTCGGCTTCCTGATTCACATCTACTCCACCGGTTACATGGCCCATGAAGGCGGCTACTACCGCTTCTTCAGCTATCTGAACCTGTTCATGTTCTTCATGCTGACGCTGGTGCTGGCCGCCAACTACGTTCTGCTCTTTGTGGGCTGGGAAGGTGTCGGCCTGGCCAGTTACCTGCTGATCGGTTTCTACTTTCTCCGCAAGGCCGCCGCCGATGCCGGAAAGAAAGCCTTCATCGTCAACCGCATCGGCGATTTCGGCTTCATGCTGGGCATGTTTCTGCTGTACCGCACTTTTGGAACACTGGACTTTTCGCAGCTGTTCGCCGCGGCTTCAAATCCCGCCTGGACGCGAGAAGGGTGGGGCGTTTTCGGCACTTTGACCGTCGCATCCCTGCTTATTTTCATGGGCGCCTGCGGAAAATCCGCCCAGCTTCCACTCTATGTGTGGCTGCCCGACGCCATGGAGGGTCCCACGCCAGTGAGCGCGCTGATCCACGCCGCCACCATGGTGACTGCGGGTGTTTACGTGGTGGCCCGCTCGCACATTCTGTTTGAGCACTCGGAGACCGCCCTGGTGGTGGTAGCGGTGATTGGCTGTGCCACCGCCTTCTTCGCGGCCACCATCGGGATGGTGCAGACCGACATCAAGCGCGTGCTGGCATATTCCACGGTCAGCCAGCTCGGCTATATGTTTCTGGCCTGCGGCGTCGGCGCTTTCGGAGCGGGCATCTTCCACCTGATGACGCATGCCTTTTTCAAGGCGCTGCTTTTCCTCGCCGCCGGCTCCGTCATCCATGCCATAGGCGGCGAACAGGACATGCGCCGCATGGGCGGTCTCAGCTCCAAGATCAAAGTGACCTACTGGACCATGCTGGTCGCCACCCTGGCCATTTCCGGCGCTCCGCTCTTCGCCGGCTTTTTTTCGAAAGACGCCATTCTGCTCGCGGCCTACCAGCGGGAGACCGGCTTCCATCCTTTGTACGCGGTGGGCCTCCTTACGGCCCTGTTGACGTCGTTTTATATGTTCCGTTTGATCTTCCTGACCTTCCACGGCCAGCCGCGCTACGATGAGCACCACGTGCACGTCCACGAGTCGCCCTGGAACATGCTGGGCCCGCTCGTGGTTCTGGCCTTTCTATCGATCTTTGGAGGCTGGTTCGCGCTTCCGCCGTTCCTGGGCGGCGCCGACTATTTCGCGAATTTCCTTTCGCCGGTGTTTGCCGCGCCGGAAGGGGCGCAGCCGCTGAGCGAAGCCGCAGCGCACAGCCTCGAGTGGGCGCTGGCGGGGGTGGCCGTGCTAACGGGCACGGTTGGCTTCCTCGTGGCCTACTGGCTGTACATTCGCCAACCCCGGAAGCCTCAAGATATCGCCCAGTCCCTCCGGCCGATATACCAGACCCTGCTCGGCAAATACTACGTGGACGAGCTGTACGCCGCCGCCGTGGTACGGCCGCTCGTGTGGGTTTCCGATCACGTACTCTGGAAAATCGTGGACGTCGACGCCATCGACGGCACGGTCAACGGCATCGCGCACGGCGCCTCAGCCGTCGGTGACACCCTCCGCCATACGCAGTCCGGCAACGAACGCAGCTATGCCGTGTGGGTAGTGGTCGGCGCTCTGCTGATCATCGTCATTCTCTTCTGGCCGTCGCTCCGGCCCATGCTGGGCATGGTGACCAAATGACTCCCGGCGCCCATCTGCTCACCGTTCTGATTTTCTTTCCCGCCCTCGGCGCGCTGGCGCTGATGATTCTGCGCGCAGACGACTATCTGTGGATCCGCCGCATGGCCCTGGTCGTCGGCACCTTCGAATCTCTGCTTTCGCTGCTGCTGATACCCGGCTTACCGCTCGGGTCCACCGGCTACCGCCTGGAGATCAATATTGACTGGATCGCTGCTCCGCCGATCCACTACCATCTGGGCGTCGATGGCCTCAGCGTCTTCCTGGTGATACTCACGACGTTCCTGACGCCCATCTCCATCCTCGCTTCCTGGGAGAGCATTCACCAACGGGTCAAAGAGTTTTTCGTCATGTTGTTGCTGCTGGAAGTGGGAGTCATCGGGGTGTTCCTGTCCCTTGATTTATTCCTGTTCTTCCTGTTCTGGGAAATCATGCTCATCCCCATGGCCTTCCTCATCGGCATCTGGGGACACGACCGCCGCATCTATGCCGCCATCAAGTTTGTGCTGTACACCATGGCCGGCTCCATCCTGATGCTGGTCGGTATCCTCTGGCTGTACAACGCCACCGGCACTTTCGACCTGGTCGAAATCCAGCGCGCGCTCGAAAACAATCCGGCTATCCTGCACAGTCTCGGCGGGCCATCGACCACTGAAATCCTGCTGTTTCTGGCGTTCTTCGTGGCTTTCGCCATTAAGGTGCCGCTCTTCCCGCTGCACACCTGGCTGCCCGACGCCCATGTCGAAGCCCCTACCGCGGGCTCGGTCATGCTGGCTGGCATTCTGCTCAAGATGGGAACCTACGGCATGATGCGTTTCTGCCTGCCGCTGTTTCCGGGCGCCGCGCACAAAGCGGCCCCCTATGTGGCCACTTTGGCCATTATCGGCATCGTCTACGGCGCGCTGGTCTCGCTGGTGCAGCCCAATCTGAAGAAACTGGTGGCCTACTCCTCCGTCAGCCACCTCGGCTTCGTGGTCTTGGGCATATTTTCATTCAGCGCTATCGGCATGCAGGGTGCCATCTTCCAGATGCTGGCTCACGGCATCTCCACAGGGGCACTCTTCCTGCTTGTCGGCATGCTTTACGACCGCCGGCACACCTTCGAAATAGTGCAATACGGCGGACTGGTCGCGCCCATGCCGCGATTTTCGGCGCTTTTCCTGTTCGTCGTACTGTCTTCGCTTGGCTTGCCGATGCTCAACGGTTTCGTCGGCGAATATCTGATTCTGCTCGGCACCTACACCTCACACTTCGGCATCACCCCCGGTAACGGCTGGAAGTACGCAACCTGGGGCGCCCTTGGGGTAATTCTCTCCGCCTGTTACCTTCTGTGGGCCTATCAGCGGGTCTTCTTCGGGGATGTCACCGTGGAGAAAAACAAGACGCTGCCGGATGCCTCCGCACGCGAGCGCTTCATCCTGGCCGCCATGTGCGCTGTCATTCTGTGGATGGGTATAGGTTCGCCTTTCTTTACCCGCCGCACCGCCGAGGCCACCAGCACCATCCGTAAGCAGATGGAGCGCCCGCAATTTCCGGCGGAAGCATCTTCTCCGGCGGCGGTGCTTAGGAACCCGGTCATGGTCGTCTCCAACACTTCCGAGAGGTCGAGCCACCGCTAAATGATTCCGACTCCCAGCGCTGACGATTTCTACCGGGTTCTTCCGGAGCTCCTGTGGTGCGGTTTTGGCGTCTTGTTGATGCTGCTCCAGCCGTTCACCCGGAGCCGCACATTCCTTTCCGCCGTGGCGTTCGTGGGCGCCGTGGCCGGCATGGCGGCCGGCGTGCTTGCCTATCAGCACAGCGGGCCGGGCTTCTTCGACCTGATCCGCTCCGACACCTTCAGTCTGTTCTTTCACCTGCTGATCGGCCTGATCGCCGCTCTCATCGTCCTGATGAGCGAGTCCTACCTTTCGCGGGAGAGGCTGGAAAGCGCCGAATTCTATGCGCTGATTCTTTTCGCTACGGCCGGCATGGGCGTTCTAGCCTCCGCCCAGGAGCTGCTCACGGCCTTTATCGGCCTCGAAATGAGCTCCATCTCCAGCTACATTCTGGCCGGCTACCGGCGCGATACGCTCAAGTCCAGCGAATCCTCGCTGAAATATTTCCTCCTGGGCTCGTTCGCCACGGCCTTCTTCCTCTACGGCATCGCCTTGGTGTATGGCGCCTCGGGAACGACCTTGCTCACCGGCATGGCCAGCGTTCCGGATGACCGCCTCAGCCTGCTCAAGCTGGGCCTCGCGCTGATCCTGATCGGGCTCGGTTTCAAAGTCGCTGCCGCTCCGTTTCAGGTCTGGACGCCGGATGTTTACGAAGGCGCTCCTACACCGGTCACAGCGCTCTTCGCCGCGGGCCCGAAGGCCGCCACCTTCGCGCTGCTCCTGCGCATCTTCGCGACCGTCCCTGCCGCCACGCAGTACTGGTTCTGGGCTTTCTGGATTCTCGCGAGCGTCACCATGTTCGTCGGCAACCTTGGCGCGCTGGTTCAGACCAACGTCAAGCGTCTGCTGGCCTACAGCTCCATCGCTCATGCCGGATACATTCTGGTGGGCTTCGCCGCGGTTACCGGCATGGTCAACAGCGACTCTTCTGGCGAACTTGGCGCCAGTCCGGCCTACGCCGCCGTTCTCTTTTATCTTCTGAGCTACGCGCTGGTAAAGGTGGGAGCGTTCACCGTAGTCTCGCAGCTCGGCGGCAAGGACGAAAAGTACGTCACACTCGAAGATTATGCCGGCCTCTCAGAGCGCCATCCTGTAGCTGCCGCCGCCCTCAGCCTGTTTCTGCTTTCTCTGCTGGGCTTGCCTGTCACCGCCGGCTTCTTCGGCAAGTTCTACATTTTCAAAGCCGCCGTCAACGCCAATCTCATCTGGCTCGCCATCTTTGTCGCTGTAAACAGCATCATCGGCGCCTACTACTACTTCCGCCTCATCGTCGCCATGTACATGCGCGAGCCCGCCGAAGGCGCTGCCGTAGAACCTCTGGTTTTCCCTGCCCCCATCAACATCGTCCTGGCCATCGCCGCGCTCGGCACCGTCTACTTCGGCGTCTTTCCCAACCAGGCTCTCCGCCTTCTGCTCGAAAAAACCCTGATCGGCGGGCTCAAGTAATCCGACTACTGTCGCCTTGCCCGGCCTCGACCCCGGCCTCCTATGTGCCGTTCCTCCTCGCTAGACAGAAACGGGCCGGAGGCGACCGCCTCCAGCCCGTTTCTTCGAGATTTTTCGGTTCCGCTACGCCTTCAGCGCCAACATAGCCAGCGTGAACAGCACCAGCGTTTCCACGAACACCAACCCCAAAATCATTGCCGCTCGAATCGCTCCGGCCGCCCCTGGATTGCGGGCCATGCCTTCGCAAGCTGCTGAAGCGATGCGTCCTTGCCCCAAGCCGCAACCAAATGCTGCCACGCCCATGCCGATCGCCACGGCGATCGCCGAGCCAAACGCCTTACCGCCGCCTGCCGTTTCCTGCGCCACGGCCGCCGGCGCCAGAACCATGACGGCCATAAACGCCACCATCATTACGATTGCTGCCTTCTTCATGTACTGCCTCCTCGTAAATTACCGCCAGTTGGTGGTTGCCGGACACCGTGCAGCCGGCCTCACGCTGAAACGGCACATTGCCGGAAGAAAACCGGTTCTCCGGCAAACTCGTATCGTGCTTATCCCAGATTCGCGGCTTGTTTAGCGTCTGCGTTCTATCGAGCTTGTTTCGGGCGCGCTCGGACCTAGTGCTCGTCCGCCGTCGCCAGCCCGAGATATACGGCAGGCAACACGGTGAAAACGTAGGCTTGAACGACGGCCACGAAAACGTGCAGGCCGATGAACACAATCGGAAGCGTCGCCGGGAAAATGCTCAGAGCCACACCCAGGGCCGGATGCTTCGACCAGCCAGCCGCCGCTCCTGCAGCGAGCAAACCCAGAAAGATCAAATAGATCAAATCGCTGGCAAACATGTTCGCCCACAGACGAACGGTGAGCGAGAGCAAACGCGCGCAGGTACTGATGATCTCCACCGGAAACAGCAGGATCGCCAGCAACCAAGCGCCAAAATCCTTTGGGGAACCCGCAAATGTGGCAAGATATCCGACCGCGCCGTGATGCTTGATGCCCTGCCAATTGAAATAAATGAAAGTGAGGACCGCGCAGGCCAGGGGAACCGTCACCGCTCCGGTTGGGGCCAGGAGAAGCGGCGGGAAGGCTCCCAGCAGATTCGCAATCAGCACGAAGACGGAAATCGTTCCCACGAAGGGAATCATCTGCGCCGCGCCGTGCTCGACGTTCTCTTCAAGCAGGTCCTTGATGCCAAAACCCATCGGGTTGGTCAAGAGCATCTCGGCAACCTGCTGCATCGTCCCGGGCTTCTCGACCGACAGGCGGGCCCGCAAAATCAGCGCGAGCACCGTACCGACCAGAACCACCAGCATTCCGAGCACTACGTGCTGTGGAATGGGAGATTCCGGATGAGCCGGAGTCATGCGGAACACGTGCAGCAAGCTCAGGGCCAGAGGTCCTAGCAGGTGGTTCACGAACCGGGTTATGCCAAGTATGTGTTCTTCCATCATCTATCCAGAAGCCAGAATTTCCCACACACTGGCGGCAATCGCCGCGGCGGCGAGAGCACACAAACCGCCAATCATGCTCGCCAGGGGAATACTCCGGAACCTAAAAATAACATACACGGTGAGGCCTATCAAGGCGTAGCGGGCCAGCGCCAGCAAGGAGTTCCACCAGGGGACCGCGGGGGTTTCCGCTCCGTGCTGCGCTGTCGAGGCCGCGACCAGCGCGTCCAACCCGCGCGCCAGCCAGCGGAAATTCAGCCAGCCGAGAATCGCACCCACGAGCAAGCCGATGCCCCAGGTCCGATATCCTAGAAGGACCGCCACTGCGGCCGCGGCAGCGCCCAAAATAATCGTCAGCCAGGCAATGCGGGCCTCCGTGCGGCTCCCGGCGATCTCGAGCGATCCTTTCATGCGGTTACTTCGAGGGAAGCCTGCGAATCACTTCGCGCACGCCGGCAAAAAAACCCAATGCGCCAAACACGAACATCAGCCATGGTTTCGTGTGCAGCCACCTGTCCAGCAAAAAGCCCAGCAACCCGGCGAACACCACTGCGCCCACCAGCGTAAAGGGAAGCTCCATCGCCAGCGCCGACTGGTTGCCGAAGTCTTTGATCCGCTTTTGATCGTCTTGCTGCTTCCCCGGCAGACTCTCGAGATTTTTGTCGTCTTGCACGAAGATCGTTCCCTTCACCGCCCCGGGGGCTCCCTTCGCCTGCCCGTGGCCCTATGTTTCCCGCCCGGCGGCAAATCTTTCGCTCACTTCTCAAACAGCAGCTCTCCGGCGCGGCTGGTGGCCTTCACCACCGCTTTAATCAGCGTCACCCGCAGCTTCCCTTCCTCGAGTTCGAGAATCCCGTCAATCGTGCATCCGGCCGGAGTGGTCACGGAATCCTTGAGCAGCGCGGGATGATCTCCGGTCTCAAGCACCACGCTGGCGGAACCTTTCATGGTCTGCGCCGCCAGCAGCGTCGCCACATCGCGCGGCAACCCAACCTTGACTCCGGCTTCTGCCAGAGATTCGAGAATGATGTAGGCGAACGCCGGGCCGCTCGCCGAAAGCCCGGTCACCGCGTCCATGTTCTTTTCGTCCACCACCACCGTGCGCCCTACGGCGTCGAACATCGCGCGCGCTATCTCGAGGTGTTCTGCCCGCGCGTGAGCGCCGCGGCAAATCCCGGTCATGGCGCAGCCTACTGCGGCAGGCGTATTCGGCATGGCCCGCACCACCGCCACGCCGCCGTTTTTCGCGCCGTTCGAGGCGAGATGCTGCTCCAAATAACTCGTAGGCACCGAAGCCGCCACGGAAATCACCAGCACCTTGCTTCCGATCTCCGGAGCGATTTCCTTTAGCACTTCCGCCACCACCTGTGGCTTTACGCCCAGCAAAATGATATCCGCACCCTTCACCGCCTGCCGGTTGTCGCCGCTGACCGAGACACCCAGCTCTTTCGTCAGCGCTGTCGCCTTCTCCCCGTGCTTTACGGTAGCGGTAACGTTCTTCGCTTTGAACAACCCTTGCTTCAAATAGGCGCGCAGTAGGATTCCACCGAGCTTGCCCGCGCCCAAAACCGACAGTTTCTTTTCGGAAAGTCTAAGTGGCATGGTTCGACCATTGTGCTGTCCCACCCCAAATCGGGTCAACTGCCATCGGCCGACCTGCCCCGCGCCTCTTCGGCCGACGGTCGGCGCGAGCAAACCGCCGCCGGCGACAACCAAGCCTGCCGAGCGGAGCCAGTACTTGAAAGCCGGAGAAAACCTCCTCCCGGTCGATTCGCATTTTGTAACCGCATGCCACCTCGGCCAGGAGTAAGATGTCCACCGCTATGACCGCGCACACCGACACCCACTCTTGTTTGACCCGACGCTCGTTCCTGGCCGCAAGCGGAGCTGCAGCCACTGCCGCCCTCTTTCCGCGGGGCTTTACGGCCCGCGCCGCCTCGCCTATCCCCGTCGGCCTCGAGATGTATTCTGTCCGCAACACCCTGGGCAAGGATCTTCCTGGCACCGTCCGTGCCGTCGCAGCAGCGGGCTACCAGGGGCTCGAGTTCTACGCCCCGTACTACGAGTGGACGCCGAACCAGGCCAAGGAGATCAGAAAGCTGCTCGACGACCTCGGTGTCCGCTGCTTCTCGACCCACAATGACAGCGGCTATTTCGCGCCGGAAAAGCTCTTCCACGCGCGCGAACTCAATCTCATCCTCGGCAGCAACTACGTGGTTATGGCCAGCTCGCACGAAGGCTCTGCCGCCGATGCCTGGAAGCGCGTCGCGGAAGTGCTGAACGATGCGGGACACCGGCTTGGAACCGACGGGCTCAAGGTTGGCTACCACAACCACCAGACTGAATTTCGCCGCGGCGACGACGGTGTGCGGCCCATGGATATTCTTGCCAGCAATACCGACTCCTCGGTAATGTTGCAACTCGATGTCGGGACCTGCCTCGAGGCGGGTTCCGACCCCGTCGCCTGGATCAAGGCCCACCCCGGCCGCATCCGCTCCATGCACTGCAAGGAGTGGTCCCCCGATCCGGCGAAAGGTTATTCCGTTTTGTTTGGGGAGGGCGTCGCGCCCTGGAAGCCGCTGTTCGAGGCGGCCGAAAATGGCGGCGGCATCGAATACTACCTAGTCGAACAGGAAGGCAGCCGCTTTTCCGAAATCGAAACCGCACAGAAGTGCCTCGCATCGTTCCGCGCGGCTCACGGCACGTAAGTAGCGCTACCATGCGAACGCTGGCTGCTATGTTCCTCGGCGCCGTTGCGACTTTGAGCGCGTGGCTTTCGCAGGCCGAATCGGGCGGCCTGATCGTTCAAAAAGACGTTCCTGTGAAAATGCGTGACGGCGTGATTCTGCGCGCCGACGTGATGCTTCCCTCAGCGCAAGGGAAATTTCCTGTGCTCGTCTATCGCACTCCGTATGGGAAGGACCGCGCTCCGTACGAGTGGACCACCTTCCATAAAGCCGTTGCCCGTAACTACGCCGTGGTAGTAGAGGATGTGCGCGGGCGGTATGCCTCGGAGGGAACCTTTACGCCGTATCAGAACGAAGGCCGCGATGGCTACGACACCATAGAATGGGCGGCGGCGCAGCCGTGGTCGGACCTCAGCGTGGGAACCTTTGGACTCTCTTACCCCGGCGCGGTGCAGTGGCTCGCGGCGGTCGAAAACCCGCCGCACCTCAAAGCGATGGTTCCCGCTATGACCTTCTCCACCCCGCGCAATTTCTTTTATTCCGGCGGAGTGTTCGACCTTTCTTGGCTGGAATGGATCTGGTTCAACATCGCACCCGACCTGCGCAAGCGCGGCAACCTGCCCGGGCCGCAAACCCGCGCCGAAGTCGCGGCCGCCTGGCAGCGGGAACATGAGCGAATCCAGGCGTTTCTGCCGCTGTCGGAGCTCCCCGACCTCGAAGCCATCGCGCCTTTTTACTACCAGTGGCTTCGGCACCCTCCCGCAGATCCTTGGTGGGATTGGGCCGAACTGCGCGGCAAGTACGATCGCGCACACGCCGCGGTGCTCAATATCTCCGGCTGGCATGACGAGGCGTACGGTCCCGACGGAGCGACAACCAATTTCAACGGCCTGCTGGCCGCGCGCAAGGGACAAGCGGACCCGCGCACGGCGACGATCATTGGGCCATGGACACACGGCGAACTGGAACGCAGCCGGGCCGGCGATCGCGACTTCGGTCCGTCGGCAGCGGTCGACTACGACGAGATAATCCTGCGCTGGATGGACCACTATCTGAAGGGTCTGGACAACGGCGTCGAAAAGCAGAAGCCGGTGCGGATTTTTGTCATGGGTGACAACGTCTGGCGCGACGAAGACGTCTGGCCGCCGCCGCGCGCCAGACAGACGCCGCTTTACCTCTCGCCCATGCCCTGGAGCGAAACCGGAACCTTTTCCCTCGCTCCCGGTTACTGCTTGCAATGCGCCCCCTACACGGAGTTCGTCTCCGACCCCGCCCACCCGGTGACCGATCCGTACGCCGAACTGGGCGCACATGATTATCGTTCCTTTGTGGGGCGCGGCGATGTGCTCGTTTTTGAGACGCCGCCGCTGGTATCCGATCTGGAGCTGACCGGACCCGTGCGGGCGGAGCTCTACGTCTCCGCAGACGTTCCTGATTTTGATTTGTGGGCGCGGCTTGTCGACGTCGGCCCGGATGGAACTGCGTACAACTTGATGAGCCCGGGCCTCGATGTGCTGCGCGCCAGCTATCGCAACGGCGGCAGCAAACCGGAGCTGCTGCAGCCGGGGCAAATTGTGCGCCTGGACCTCGATCGCCTGCTCACCTCGAACGTGTTCAAAGCCGGCCACCGTATCGGCGTGCAACTGTCCGGCGCCTTCCGGCCCCACTTCTCCCGCAACCTGCAAACCGGCAAATCCGAAATCACCTCCTCGGAAATGCGCGTCGGACACATCCGCATTCACGACGAGCGGGAGCACGCCTCGCGCATCATCATCCCGGCCATAGCCAGGAATTGAACAGCGCTCCCTGAAGAATCCCGCTAGGGACCTCCATAGTCTTCCTGAAGGCGGCGGCTAGTCGTGACGAGCGCCGTGGATGATTTCGAGGGCGTGAGGAATGAGCGAGACGATCGCGTCGAGCGATTCGGTCGCACCCTTGGGGCTGCCGGGAAGGTTGAGAATGAGCGTCGCGCCGCGGATAGCGGCGGAACTGCGCGACAAAATAGCGCGGGGTGTTTTTTCAAGCCCCTTGCGGCGCATCTGTTCGGCGAAGCCGGGAATCATTTTGTCGGCGACAGCTGCGGTTGCTTCGGGAGTGACGTCCCTGGGGCCGAGGCCCGTGCCGCCGGTGGTCAGAATCAGGTCCATGTGTTCTTCATCGCTGAGGCGGCGGAGGATCGTCCCGATGGCCAGCGCGTCGTCTGCGACAAGGTGGGTGGAAGTTACAGGCCAGCCGAGCTCCTGACAGCGGGCCACTACGGCAGGACCGGAAGCGTCCTGGCGCTCGCCGCGGGCAACCGTGTCGCTGATGGTGACAACGGCAATCCTCATGCGTTGGGAGTTTCGACGGCGTTACGGCTCGATTCATCCATCAGGCGCATGGCTTCCATGAGCAGACCTGTGGTGCCGCGCGTGGTGGTGGTGCGAGTGGAGGCAGTGGCGGCATTGAAATCGATTTCGAACTCGCCTTCGGTCCACAGGATTACCTTGTACACGGCGTCATCGCCCTCGATCTTGCCGATTTGAGCGTCGCGGCACTGGCCGGAAGAGAAAAACAGCTCGCCCTGTTCGCCGTTGTGGCGAACCACCAGACGGCAGGACTTCTGCCCCATTTCAAGCGACTGAAGCAGGTCGGTCATGCTCATCTCTTCGAGACGGCCTTGGATCACGCCGGGCCGCGAAGCGGTTTTCTGGAGCTTTTCTAGGTGGATGCGGTCCACCACCTTTTTGGTGATGCGGACGAAGTCCTTCAGCAGGAACGGCTTGGCGATAAAGTCTTCGACGCCGTCCATCAGCGGGCGCAATCGTTCCTCGATATCGGCGCGGCTGGCCATAAAGAGAAAGGGGATGTGCCGCGTCTTCTCGCGGCCGCGCAGTTTCTCGAAGAGCTGGCGGCCGTCTAGCCCGGGCATTTTGAAGTCGCAGAGGATGGCGTCAGGCGGCTCGTCGATGACTTTCAGCAGGGCATCGGCTCCGTCGTCGGCAAAAACGAGCTCGCAGTGCGACTCCATGCCTTTTTCGATGAGTTCGCGGATGAGAGGATTGTCCTCCGCGACAAGCAAACGAACCGATTTGGTGGCAGCTGCGGTCATCGGGATCTTGCTAAGCGGCGCTTCCCTCCCCCGGGAGGCCTTGGCAATGCCTTGCTTTCGACGCGGTGATAGTCACCGCATTATCCGCCGGTCTTCTCGACAAGAAACAGCTCGCGAATCTCG
>Ga0306920_100008219_pt1 | contig 13840 bp, 16 predicted proteins | sample flu12Cox44000170_FD_204666 | JGI IMG/M metagenome (GOLD analysis project Ga0306920, IMG submission 204666) | Lab enrichment of tropical soil microbial communities from Luquillo Experimental Forest, Puerto Rico - flux4day.12C.oxic.44.000.170 (v2)... | ecosystem: Environmental > Terrestrial >... | reverse complement strand
GTCGAGGACCACTTTCAGCGTGACGGCGTTGTAGAGACTGGCCCAATAGGCAAACGCCTCATTGCGCGGCATTTTCGATGGAGCGCGCGCGGCGAGCTCATCAATGTAACCATTCAATTGGTAGAGATCCTCCGGCGATGCCTTCCAGCCGGAATAGTCCACACGGTTCACCCCGTCGCTACCCCGTCTCACGTACTTTGCCAACAGCGCGTCGAAGGCTGCATCCTTGGCGTTCGCTGGGGCCGTGATAACGAGAAGCGCGAAAGCAACGGCACAAAGGCTGGCCCAGACACCGGTCCGCTGCATATGCATTGCGCGGCTCTCCTTCTGAATTGGCCTAACGTTTCTGACGCGCTGCACCGCATGCCGCACCGCCGAGGACACAGAAGGTCGAGCAATGGCGGTGCGCCAGATGGACGGGTCTGCTTGCCTCGGCCAGCGTTGCACCGAGCTCGAAGCGTTCGTCATAGGCAATGAGCGTGCACGCCAACACGACAGGTTGATCAGCTCCCTGACGCTTCACCACCATGCGAGCACTCGAACACATGATGCTGTCCGGCGAGACGTTCAGGATCCCGAAGCAGGCCGGCGTAATTTCCGGAGGGTCTGCTTCAGGGTGCATCTCGGGAAAGAGCACGAGCTGGCTCCTGTTGCTCGTATCGATCTTCACGCCGTGCGCGTGCAGCACGCCAGCGAAGCCGGCGCGCAGCTCATCCTCGGATTCGCCGGAAAGGTAGCGTCCGGCCACTTCGATCGTGGCACCGTGCGACGCGAGCCATCGCAAACCCTCCATTGCCTTGGCAAAGCTTCCCTTGCCGCGCTCACGGTCATGAATCTCTGCGCGATGGTCGTCGACCGAGACACGCACGCGCATGGCCGCTCCATAGCTCGACACAAGCCTTGCGATCACGTCCTTGCTCCGCATCATCGGACGCATGGCGTTGGTCAAGGTCAGGGTCTCGAAGCCACGAGAGAGCGTCTCCTCCAAGATGTCCGGGAAGGCCCGGTTCATGAACGGCTCACCGCCGGTGAACCCGATCAGACGCGTTGGATGGGCGTCGCGGGCGATCTCGTCGAGATACGTCCTGACGTCCGTCAATGAGAGGTAGGCCAGGCGATCGTTGCCGGGGGAGCTCTCGATGTAGCAGTTGGCGCACGTGATGTTGCACAAGGTGCCAGTATTGAACCAAAGCGTTTCCAGCCCCCGCAGCGCAATGTTCGCGCGGGGTTCGCCTCGTGAGGTCCAGAAAGGAGACGAGAACTTGGCGGACCTGATGGCGGCGTGCATTGGTGTCGCGCGGCGCTGTCGTGCGTTTCCTGTCGACTCTCGATTGAGAATCACTCAATCGAGCATTTCCCGATTGGGTACTGCCTTTCCTAGCCCGCCGTTGGGCTCAGGACGCGCAAAGGGAACCTTGCCGTGTGGAGTGATGATGAACAGACCGGGCTCAGGAAGAGCTTTTCCGCAGCCATGTAGAAACTCCTCTCGCTTCGAGTTTTTTTATGGGGCGCGATTTTGCGTTCAACCAAGAGACGCCGTGGTGAAACCCCCGTCCGGCCCTGCCTGGCGTTCAACGGCCCGCATTGGGAGCCGCATTGTGTGCTCTGCAATCGCCTGCCCTGTTGCGGCCCTTTCCCGCTGCGGCAGCACGTCAAGGCTGGGCCAAAGGCCCAAGATCAATGTCTCGGCATAGACATTGGCATGGCCCGCATCTTTTGTTGCCGCCGCAGCGGCATGATGGTCGTAAGCAAGACGATGGATCGACACGACAAGATCGCTGTCGTGGATACCGATAAGGCCGTACCAAACGTCAGGTGTCCCATCGTTGGCCGGCATGCCGATGACGCCCGGATTGCACCAAACTCGTTCACCAATCTTCTCGATGAAGGGGAGCCCGGCGTGCCCGGCAATCACGATTTCGGCGTCGGCCTTTTGCAGCTCCTCGGCGATGAGCGTGCGCTCCGACCCGAAAATAAAGCGGTTGGTACAATCGACACCACCGTGGATGACGCGGAACGTCCAGCCGGCCATGCTGAAGGTCAGAAATTTGGGAAGGGTGGCCATCCACCGCCGGCTATCATCAGAGATTCGCTGGCGAGCGAAGGCATACCAGTGCTTTGCCAATTTGTTGCAGGCAGAATCCTGTGCAAACCCGCATCCACAATCGTCGGCACCAGCTGCGAGCTGCTCCTCGCAATTCCCGGCAACCACGTGACATCCCCAAGCACGGATCGCTGCGACCGTCTCCTGCGGTTCCGCGCAATAGGCCACCACATCGCCCGTGCAGATCGTGTGCGCTGCATCGATGCCGAGCACGACGGCGCGGGCATACAGTGCGGTCAACGCCCGTAGATTCGAGTAGGGCCCGCCAAACACCAAGAGGGGAGCACGGATTGGTTGCCTTAAGTGCACGGGTGCCCACCTTCTCCAAATCGGGGGTCAGTCGGGGAGGTTCCAGTCGGCTGGACGGCAACGCCTGGTTCCGGCCAGGGCAGTAACTTGCGACCCGTCAGCGCACCGAGACCCGCGAGCAGAGCGACGGAGCCGAATTGCCAAACGAGGATCATGGCGCTCGCATCCTGGGCATGGAAAAGCCGCAGCGCGGTCGCGCCCAGAGCTGCGGCCGCGAGCGCAGCCAGCGCCTTGGTGGTAGCTGGGGCGATCGGCGCCGCTCGGCGGATCATAAGAAGGATCAGCGCTCCGGGAACGGTGCTGACGAGCAGAATGCTCGGGAAGCAGAGGAAATCGGGCCGGATGCGAAGCCCTTGCGCGCCGGCCTGCAGGAAGGATTGCCAGCAACCCTCGCCGAGACTTGCGAGCCACAAGGCCAAGGCAGGCAGGGGGGCGAAGCGCTCCCAAACGGGGCGCCCCGGGCAGCCCGCGCAGAATGCAGCCACTGCCGCGAGCACGCTGGTCATGAATGTTGCTCCGAGCTCTGCGACAAAGCGCGTCTCGGTCAATCGCGCTGACAAATCCGCTCTGAGACCCATCGCCGCCACGATCGTGGCGGCGTAGGTCGCCGACACGGCAAGCCAAAAACCCAAGCGCACCATAGGCGAGGCCAGACGCCGCACCGGCGCGGCGTCGGCTGCAAGCGCCTTGACTAGATCTCCGCTGCGCAGGGTCATCCCGCCTTCGTCGTCATTTTTCGTCGTAGAGCCTTGAGTCCTCGATGAACATTGATCTTCAAAGCTGCGACGCTCTTTCCAGTGATCGCCGAAGCCTCGTTGAGCGATAGGCCTTGCAGCTTCAGCAGTTCAACGGCCTCTCGTTGTCCACCGGTGAGGCCAACAAGCGCACGCCGGATGGCGGTCTGATCGTCGCTGCCTTCCTGCTCATTCTTCGTTTGATCGGCTAAAAAGGTTTCAGGCATTACGTCAATCGTCGTCTCATGGGCTGCCCGGCTCGAAGAGCGGCGCGCGGCATCGGCAATTCGGCGTCGGGCTATGGTCAGCAGCCAGGGCACAAAGGGGCGTCTTGGATCGTAGGTGTGGCGCACGGCATGAACGGACAATAAAACGTCCTGAATGATGTCCTCGACGTCTTGGGGGCTGTGCCACGTGCGCTGCACGAATGCGCCCGAGCAGCGGCATGATGTCGGCGAGCAACGCCAGGCCGCCTTGTCGCCGTCCTGCGCGGCCTGCATCTGCCGCCGCCATCGCTCTTCACGAGCGCGGCTATCGATGGAGCTCTTTTCGCCCAATGGCTTCAACACTTTTTCCTCGGGCCTGCCACTGTCGGGCATCACTGTGATTGTGGCTCTGATTCGGGGGCTGAACCGCAGACCACCAGGTAATTGGCACGCGCGGCGGGATGAAGCCGGGCTGGCCACACAACAATGCAGCTGCTGCGCTCGTCTTTCGCCGAACTTCGGCCGAAGTAGGATCGAGCTCGGCGGGCCACCACGCGGTCCGGCTTGTGACCTCTTCCCAAAACGTGCGTAGACGCGCGAGCCGGTCCGCCAGCGCGTTGCCGGCAATGATGGCCGCATTGGGTGCGCCAATAGAAAATCCGGCCACCCAGTCCGGCGTGTACTCCAAGGAAGTCAACGCCTCGTAAACGCTCGCCTCATAGCTGCCGAGGGCGCCCCCGCCTTGCAACACGAGGGCGACCTTCTTGTCATAGGACGGGGCCTGGCGGGACTGCGCTATCGAGCATCGGGGAGCTCCTTGCGAGCCACGTCAACTCGTAGTCTGCCAACCCGTTCACCGGCCAATCACGATCGCTTGCTCTCAGGGTTGGATAATGTCCAGTTTCAACCTTTCGAAGGGTGGTTGGTTACGTGACCGAGCGTTCTCTTTTTGTCCGGGTGTGCATACCCCGTCCATCCGCTCCCAAGACGCAGAGCTGACTTACCCGCGACGATGACGATACGGCCGGCGTGACCCGCTTCGTGTGGCCGGATCTCGGACTTCATGAACCTCAGACACTCAGCCATTGCCCCGCGTCTTGGCCCTGCAATCTCAGACTGAGTTGGCACTGTGGTGAGCACTCTACTGCGATGAGACCTCAGGATCAGAAGGGGCTTCGAGATCGGTGCGGGGAAGTCCTCGAGAAGCGGGCAGCTTACAGAACCCTGAGCGGGTACGCCAAGCGCACCGTTGAACTTGCTCGACATGTTTTGAAAAGCGATGGGGCCGTCAGCTCGATGACGGCGTCATCGTCGAAAAAGCGCCTGAGGCCGGCGATCATGTGTCCTGGACGCGTCGGTCTGACCTCGTCATTGCCTCGGCGTAGTCGAGAACAATCCGCTCGCACTCCTCAAACAGCATACTGTGCCGCCATGGTCGAGCGCTTCCACCTTTTCGACGTCGACACCTCTCTCGAGCAAGGTCAAGGAATTGAGATCGATGGGACTCGCATTTCGGTCACCTCGATCGTCTTGGTTTCTCGCTTCCGATGATCGCCACTTCGACTAAGCTCCGCGGGCCCAGATGCGAGCGCATCGGCCCACGCGAGATCTCTGTGATCAAAGTAGTTTTTGAGCCCCGGCTGACGATCTTGAAGTACGGCGAGAGGTCAAAGTCGCACGAGATGCCTTATCGAAGTCGAGGTCGGCGATGGCTGCATCGCCGTCGCTTTGTCGAAATATGCCAGCTTCAACACGCGGATTTGCCGGCCTATCGGACTGTTCGAGAAGGAGTGCCGCAAGGTCATCGCGTTCATGGTCGATCGAATCGGCCTCCAATACGACATGCGCAACATGGTGGACCAGTTGCGCTACCGCCGCCGGTTCCGACCGTGGCGTGCGCGCTCCTCGGGCATCGGGGTACAGCGAGTTACGCGCCAAGAAATCCTCCATATCAGGCACCACAGCCTATTTGCACTTGGGCGGGATCGGTAACGGATCGATTGGAATGGGGCAATCAGGGTGGGGCAAATCGCGCGTTCGCCAACCCAGTGCGATCATGCGCCGACGCCTCTGTGCCGAGCGCTGTCGGGTCCAGCGCATCGCCAGAGGGCCGCATGCGGCCCAGGTCGACTGTGTGAGATATTTGACAGCTGTCGAGATTTTGCGGTTCCCCGCCACCGAGCACGTCAGCCGGCCGGAGTGCTCGCGCGAGAGCAGATGGGTCCGAATGCGTGAAGGGTTCATATCCGCTGCTCGCGTGCGTCGGACTGCCGGCGATGCGGGGGCCAATCCAATGCAGCGCCTGGTCGAAGATCTACGCCCCCAAGCCTCCGCCTCGCGGCGACGTAGGCGATCCACGGGTATCCAACCTCAACTTCGTCACGAGAGCAACTGAGCGTCCGCATTGACTGGGTTCAGAGCGGACGTTCAGGTCGGCCGCGTTCGACGGTGGTATCGGAAAAAAACGAGCGCTTAGGCGGCGATGCACTCAGCGGCCGCTAGGTGTTCCCCGCGAGGCCAGGCCGAAGGCCAGCCCCTTGCTCGGTAGGGTGTCAGTGTCTGCTCCGATCGAGTTGCGCGAAGAACTTCTTGGCATCCAGACCCGCGCCCGCCGGAGCGGCGACGCCTGCCAACACCGCAAGAGCGATCAGCGCTGAGATTATCGTCTTCATGACGTCCTCCTTGTTCCATGTTTTTTTCTCTCCTTCGAACCGGAGGGGACATTGGTTGCTCGCTGGCACATAACACTCGTTCACACCTGTGTGAGGAGTGATAATAGCGGCGACCTTAATTCGCTCGGAGGTGGAAATTTCTCACCCACGGATCGCATTAGCTCACAGGTAATGGGCTGCAGGCGGCTCCAATATCAATACGCCTGGTTTGTCGCATCGTCCCTCGTCATGCGCTCTTTGGCCGTGTCTCTATGGCCGACGCCGTTGCGTTGCCACCCAACATCCGCCAAGAGCTGAAGCGCCCATTCGGCATATGGACCTGATCACAAAAATGTGGTGCGAAGACTTGAGGTGGCGAGTCAGTCGGCAGAGGATCGTCCGATGATCGATAACTCACAGCTAGTGTGATTTCACCCGAGCGCGTGTGGGTGATGCAGACGTCGCCTCGACACTCGACGCGCAGTTCGAGTCCCGCGATATTTACGTGGATGCGCATTTCAAGTTGCTGAGGGTCTAGTTGCTGCCGGTGACCGCCTGCGCAATTGTCTCGAAGATGGCGTCAAGCTCCTGGGCAAGCGCACGCAGATTGCCGGCCTCGGCAAAGTACGGCGAGAATACCGCTGTCGGCGTCTTGTAGGACAACGTGGCGGTTCCGTCGGCGTTTTCGGTCACATAGAACCGGATCGGTGCCTCGATGCCTGCGGCAACGCTCGACTGCAGCATGCGCCGCGCAAAGTCGTTGCGGTAGACGCCTACCACCCGATTGGCGGCAATGGAGATCCCTTGTGCCTTCGCACCTTCAGAAGCGCTTGCCGTGGTCACGATCGCCATCTTGTTGGATTTCACGGCGACCTCGAGCTTCTCCACCAGTGTCGTGAACGTCAGCTTGGTATCGAAGACTTTCCATCCCTCGCGTGGCTGCACGGTCCCGGCGAACGCACTCATCGTGCTCAGTGCGCACATACAGGCGGCCAATGTGAGTCGCAGCATGGGAATCCTCCCGTCGCTTCCTCGTACGAGTCTTCGGGCGGCGAGGGACCTTGGTTACACCCTCAGCGGACCCGCAAACGCTGGCACGTTCTACTCCGCGCGAGCGACTGCTCCAAGCTTTGGCCGCCGCCTCGACGAGCTGTGGCTTTCATTCCGCTGCGGCCAGCGCGAAATCCATGTATGGGGGCCAGTGCGGATCGATGATCGTCGGGCGCTTTCCCGAGGGGTTGCGCAGGAATGGACAAGGTTCCTAGGAGCGTCGGGTCGTCGCATGTTCGCTGCCGACGTAGCTGAGTGCCGCCGTGCGAGCCGAGAGGCGAAATTCTGGCTCCGCGGCCGAGCCTCGATCGGCGGATGCCGCAGGTCTGGCGACTTGGCCGGCGGTCCGCATAACTCTTCCTTCGAGCTGGGTCACCCGAGCTTGATTTCGTCCGGAAACGCAGGAAGGTTACAGGACAGCGCTGGGGGTTCCGGCTCGAAATTATCGGCAGACGCGTGATGGGTCGAAATGTTGGCGAGTGGCAGAACCTTACTCTGCTGATGCGCGCCGCGCAGGCGGGCGATAGCCGTGCATACTCGGAGCTGCTCCGCACTCTTTTACCGCTCGTGAATGAGCTGGTGCGGCAACGGTACCCATTTCTGCAATCACAGGACATCGACGATCTGGTGCAGGACATTCTCCTCTCCGTGCACGCGGCTCGCGCCACCTACGATCCGACCCGCCCATTCCTGCCCTGGTTGAGGGCGATCGCACGCTACCGTATGGCGGACAGTGCACGTCGCTACGCGCTACGCACCGCCAACGAGGTGCCATCCGAGCACGCCCCTGAAACTTTTGTGGCGAAAGATGCGAATATGTCTGGGAACGGCTACGGGGATGCCGAAGCCCTTCGACAGGCCATGGCGAAGCTTTCGTACGGCCAACGGCAGGCGATTGAGCTGATGAAACTGCAGGAGATGTCGCTGAAGGAGGCCAGAGTCGTCACTGGCACCAGCATTGGCGCTCTCAAGGTTTCGGTGCACCGTGGGATGTCGGCGCTACGCAAGGCCCTCCGCAGCACGAAGTGACCATGGATACCGACGAATTCATCAAACGCCTGGCCGCAGATCTGCAACCGGTACGGCCATTGAGGCCGGCCTGGACGAGAGCCCTGCTTTGGATGGGAATTGCCCTCCCCTGGGTTGCGGCCGTCGTGTGGAACAAACTCATGATGGTCGATGTCGTGCAGGTCACTGCCGATGCCCGCTTCGTTGTCGAGCAGGCTGCCACGCTTGCCACGGCGCTGACGGCAGCTATTGCCGCATTCCGCAGCGCCATTCCGGGTTTCGACCGAAGAATTCTGCTATTGCCGCTTGTGCCGCTGGGAATATGGTTCGGCAGCGTGGGTCATGGATGCGTGCAGGACTGGGTCCGGCTTGGCGCCGAAGGACTGACGATACGCCCCGACTGGGACTGTCTGCCGATGGCCGCCATTATCGGCATTATCCCGGGTGCCGCGATTGTGGCCATGCTGCGGAAAGGAGCGTCTCTGCATCCCCGTGTCACACTGGCCCTCGCAGCCCTTGCCGTGGCCTCGGCCGCCAATTTTGGCCTACAGTTCGCTCACACCCGTGACGCTAGCATCATGGTATTGAGCTGGCATCTGGGAGCCGCGGCAGTCCTATCGGCGTTGGGCGGGTGCCTTGGCGATCGCATGCTCAGCTGGCGCCCTGCTCACTCGTTGGTACCCTGAGACCGGCAAAGCTGCACAACGCAAAAATATGCGTGCCGGTGTAACCCCCAACGGAAACCCAACGAATTATTGCGGCAACCACTGTTTGGCGGACGTGAGATTGATCCTGCGTCGCGCCTATGAGTTGGATGTCTTCATGAGCGAGGGGCCGCATTGGCGCTTGCGCTCCGAGTGCGCGATCGCCGTCATGGCCAAGGCCTCGATTGCGGGAAAGACCAAGACGCGCCTGGTACCGCCCCTAACAGAGGCCGAGGCAGCGGGTCTCAATACCGTTTTCTTACAAGATGCTGCCGACAACGTGCTGTCTGCCGCGGCGCGTGCCACCGTTAGCGGCTGGATGGCCTATGCCCCGGTAGGGTCCGAGCCCTTTTTCAGGAGCTATCTACCCGAAAGCATCGGCTTGATAGAGACGGTAGCACCGACTTTGGGTGGATGCCTGTGCCAGGCAGCGGGGAAGTTGCTAGCTGCTGGCCACGGAGCCGTTTGTCTGATCAACTCCGACAGCCCAACCCTGCCTGCTGCCTATCTGATTGCCGCCGCAGCGGCGTTGGTCGCACCCGGCGATCGTGTCGTGCTCGGACCTTCGACCGATGGTGGCTACTATCTCATCGGCATGAAACGCCTGCATGCAGGCTTGTTCGAAGGGATCGCCTGGAGCACCGGGCATGTTTTCGCTCAAACGCGAGCGCGCGCTCAAGTCCTGGGTCTTTCCGTCTTCGAACTCCCGACGTGGTACGATGTCGATAACACGGAGACGCTGCGAACACTCATCGGCGAGCTCCCAGACCGCAAGCCGTTCCGCCGACTTGGTACTCCGGCGCCGGCAACCTGGACGCGGCGCTATCTCTCCACACTGATCAAGGAGTCTGGATTGCGCGGACGTCTTCGCGCAAGCAGCGCCGCTGGCAGGCTCGCAAAATGAGCCGCTCAGTTGGGACCTTGCGATGGAGCAGGCCCAGTATTGGGCTCCTGGTTATCGCACTGGCCTTGTGCGCGCTCACGGCCGCAGGTCCAACCCTGCATCTGCGGCTTGGCGACTGGGCGCTGATCGCGATCTTTGGGGTGGGCAGCATGGGTGCTTTTTGTGCCACCCGGCTGGGCGAGCTTGCCGATCAAAGGAGCGCTCTCCCTCTCATCCTGATCGGTGCGGCGGCCATGCGCCTCGCGCTGCTGTTCACCGAGCCGACGCTATCCACCGACATTTATCGCTACATCTGGGACGGCCGCGTGCAGGCTGCCGGCATCAATCCATATCGCTACTTGCCGGCCGCACCGGAACTGGTGCCGCTGCGCGACCCCGCGATCTGGCCCCTGATCAATCGCGCTGAGTATGCGGTGACGATTTATCCGCCAGTCGCCCAGGCATTGTTTCTCGGCGTTACGCGGATCGGCGAGAATGTCGTGGTCATGAAATTGGCATTGCTATTGTTCGAGGCGGGAGGTGTGGGGACCATCATCGCTCTGCTTCAGCGCCTCGCAATGCCGCCAACACGCGTTGCCGCCTACGCCTGGCATCCGCTTCCGGTCTGGGAAATCGCCGGTAACGGCCACATCGACGCGGCGATGATCGCCCTGCTGATGGTGGGGCTTCTGGTATTTCTCGACGGGCGCACGCTACTCGCAGGCGTGGTGGCAACACTGGGAGCCTTGATCAAGCCGACGGCACTTCTCGCGTTACCGGTGTTCTGGCGCCCTTGGGACTGGAAGCTTCCGCTCGCCGTTATCGCCACGATCGGCGTTGCCTATGTGCCATATCTGTCGGTTGGCAGCGGCGTGCTCGGATACCTTGGCGCTTATCTCAAGGAGGAGGGCTTCAGCGAAGGCCCTGGCTTCCGAGTGGTTTGGCTGGTCGAACAGCTCACGGGTTCCCTACCGCTCGCCGGTGCGGTCTACGGTGCGCTCGCGGCGCTTGTCCTCGTGGCCGTGGCGCTCGCCGTTGGCTTTCGCACCGATCGGTCCGAGACCTCTGCGATCCGTTCGCTGAATTGGCTTTTGATCGTCTTCCTGGCACTCTCCACGCCGCACTATCCCTGGTACTTCCTGCTCTTGACACCGTTCCTTGCGCTCAGCCCGACGGCCACGGCGTGGACTCTCACGACAGTCAGCGTGTTTCTGCATTACGTGTATCCCGGCGCCACCGTGCCGGGGTACGGAACGCGCTTTGCGATTGTCACTCTGGCGATGCTTGCGGCACTAGCGTACGACCTATTTGGCGGGCGAAGAAAAGCCTTGCATCCTGTGGGAGAGACCTCATGAGCGCGCAACGCACCTCTCTTGCGGGGGCAGTTGACCCGGGCCGCTACCACGAGAGCGTCGACGAAGCGATAGGCCCGTTCGCAACGAGCGGTCCTGTGTGCCTGTATCTGGAAACAACCAACCGCTGCAACCTGCTCTGCACCACCTGTCCACGCACCTACGCCGACCTTGAGCCCGAGGCCGACATGAGTTGGGAGCTGTTCACCCGCATCGTCGACCAAGTGCCGAACATTGCCCGCGTGGTTTTGCACGGTGTCGGTGAACCCATGCTGGTGAAGGAGTTGCCGCGCATGGTGCGCTATCTCAAGGCGCGCAGGGCCTATGTGCTGTTCAACACCAATGGCACGGTGCTCACGCCGCGTAAGGGTCAGGAGCTTTGCGACGCCGGCCTTGACGAGCTGCGCGTCTCCCTGGATGCAGCCAACGCTCGCACCTTCCTGCTCGTGCGCGGCAAGGACTATTTCAGTCGCATCGTGCGCAATGTGCGCACCTTCACCGAGATGCAGCGGCGCGAGGGGTTCACGCGCCCGCGCGTGTCCCTTTGGCTGACCGGCCTCAAGGAGACCATCGCCCAGCTTCCCGACTTTGTGGGCATTGCGCATAGCATCGGCGTCGGCGAGGTCTACCTGCAGCGGCTCGTCTTTTTCGACAAAGACGCGATCGGCATGGCCCGCCCCGACCAGGCCCTGTTCGAACGCCTCACAAGGGATGAGCAGCAGTATCTCGACGCCGCAACCGCACTTGCGCGCTCTCTGGGTATCGCGTTCAACGCTTCCGGCGCTGCGGAACCCGGCGAGAGCTTGGCGCGAACGGCGGACAAGAGCCCGTGGTCGCTGTGCCGCCGTCCATGGGCGGTGATGTATTTCACAGCCAACGGGCGCGCGCTGCCCTGTTGCATCGCACCGTTCTCGCAGCGGGGCTACGAGAACTATACGCTCGGCGACGCGACCCAGCAGACCTTGCGCGAGATCTGGAATGGTCAGGCCTACCAGAAGTTCCGCACCGCGCTGCACTCGGATGCACCGCCGAAATCGTGCGCAAGCTGTGGCTTGCGCTGGAGCCTCTAGGTGCAGGTTGGCAGATGGCCACGCGGCCCAACGTCAGCGCTATCATCCCATGTATCGACGAGGAAGACGCTACTGGCCCGTGCGTAGCGGCCATTGGCGGCCGCCAGCTTGCGGGTTGTGCAGGTCCCCGTTGGCCAGCACTGGCTAGGCGCGGGGCCTCGAAGGTGTCGGGCGATTGGCGCAATGCCGCACGGGCAGCCGGGATCTTGGTGGGATCGTTCTCCCGGCTGGCGTGGCAGCTTCGGCGGGCGGCTTCGCGTGCATGGCGCAAGCTGGGGATGCATTGGCCCACGGCGATACCCGGGGTTTTCAACTTGCCGGCATCTCACGAAGCTCTGATTTGCGATTGTCCGGCGGCTTGGCCCAACGTTGCCGAGGGGCCTCTGCTTACGGCCTCACGCTCCCTCAGGCTCGCGAATGGGGCCTTTACGCGTCGCGCGGATCCGGGTGCTCGTCCCTGGGCATTGAAGAGCCGCCGATGTTCATCGAGCCGGCGCTGTTTCTCGTCCGGCCCGATCGCACACTTTACTACGCGTCGGTGCAGTCAATGCCGTTCGGGCGGCCGTGTTTCAAGGAGATGTTCGGCGGCATCGAAAAAGCTATCGCCCGAGACATTCCTGCGCGCGGAGAGGTCAGCGACGAAAACTTCGGCTAGATGAGGAGCATCCAACGTGGGGTGCGCTTTCCGAGCAGCATTACTCGTTTTCCTCGGCGGTTTGGCGGGCGTTCCGCTCGGGCTAGCGCTCTCGCAGCCCGCCCCACAGATGCGGATGCAGGTTCTATTGCAGCACCGCGCGACCGATATTCCTTTGCCAGCTAATCTCGAGGTTCGCGATGACCGCTGGGATCCGGGGGCCGAGACTGGACTGCATGATCACCCGGGCCCCGTCATCCTGGCGGTCATTGAAGGCGAACTAATCGAGGAGACTCCGAGCGGTCGCAATATCCTTCGGGCGGGCCAAGTAATCTGGCGACCCGCACATGGAATGCACAATGTAATGAACATCAGCTCATCCCCTGCGCGTGTCGTGGCAATCCATTTCGACCCGGTACAGTGAATGGGAACCGCGTCAATCGCGTGCGATGACTATTGTCGTGCAGGCACTCTCGAGCTTCGGCATCTCGCGCGCTGCGGCCTGCCGAATCGCGAGCCGGCGCCGGTCGTTGCGCACGATTGGGCAATAGGGGTCGGGCGCGCCGAGCGCACCCATCAAGCGGCGGCGGCCCGCGCATCCACCGCCGCAGGCCGCCAGATGCGAACAGCCGGCACAGGCTTGCGGCACGGAGCGAGCGTCCACAAAGGACTTGGTTGCGACGACGTTAGGACCCGCATGGAGCAAAATGTCGAGCGGTGCACCGCCACCGGGCCAATAGACGCACGGCTGCACGGTCGCGCGCGGCGTGACCCGCACCGTGGCCACGCCACAGCCGCCGCGGCGCGGCGGAAGACCAGCCATGGCGCGTACCAGCGGTTCGCCGATGGCGACAACATCGGTGCGCTCGAACAGCCGCTCGAATCCGGTCCAATACTGCTCGTAGGTCAATGCGAATTTATCCGTCCGCACCGACTGATAGACATTGATCCTGAGCGGCGCGCCGTAGGTTTTGGCGATGGCGGCAATCTCGGCGAGCTGATCGAAGTTCGACTGCATCATCACGGCGATGAAGGTCACAGGGACGCCGAGACCCCGGCAGCGCGCCGCCTGCTCGTGCAAGAGTTGCCAGTTGCCAGGGCCACGCTGGTTGTCCTGGTCGGCCTCGGTGGGATA
>Ga0306920_100008218_pt1 | contig 13841 bp, 16 predicted proteins | sample flu12Cox44000170_FD_204666 | JGI IMG/M metagenome (GOLD analysis project Ga0306920, IMG submission 204666) | Lab enrichment of tropical soil microbial communities from Luquillo Experimental Forest, Puerto Rico - flux4day.12C.oxic.44.000.170 (v2)... | ecosystem: Environmental > Terrestrial >... | reverse complement strand
AGCTGCTGCTGATGTTCTTCGCAGGGCTAGAAATTGATCTTTGGCTTTTCCAGAGGGCCAAGAACAAGGTATGCGCATTTGGCATTTTAACTACCTTCCTACCGTTGCTGTTGGGAACCGCTGTGGGGTTGTTATTCGGATATTCGCCTGTTTCTGCCATCGTCATCGGTTCACTGCTGGCATCGCATACGCTCCTGGGATTGCCTGCCGTCATTCGACTTCGTTTGGCCCGACTGGAGCCCATGACCATAACCGTCGGGGCAACGGTTGTCTCCGATACTCTGTCACTGGTCGTATTCTCCGTCTGCGTATCCATCTTTCAGACCGGTTTCTCGGTGTACTCCCTCGGTCTACAGCTTTTAGAAATCGCCATTTTTGTTCCCTTGATTCTCGTCGGGGTCAGTCGTGCGGGTGCATGGCTCTTAAGAAAAGTGGCGGACAACGAAAGTGCCTATTTCGTCGTTTTGATTGCAATCCTCACCGTGGCAGGTCTCATCGCGACATACATCAAATTGCCCGGTATTGTTGGCGCATTTCTTGCAGGTTTGGCAGTCAACTCGGCTGTTCAGCATCAACCCGCCAAGGAGAAATTGAAATTCTTTGGGGAGTCTATCTTCATACCGATGTTTTTTGTAGTGACAGGATTCTTGATTGTTCCGATCACCTTCTTTAACACCATAATCGGTAATCTCCCCCTGGTAATTGCCATCCTCTTCGCGCTGCTGGTGGGCAAGGGAATCGCGGCTGCGGTCGCGGGCAGAGTATTCTCGTACTCATCAGCGGCGCGCAAGACCATGTGGTCTCTCACACTGCCCCAGGTGGCTGCGACCTTGGCAGCGGCCCTCGTTGCGTGTGACACCAAAAACGGCGCAGGACAGCGCCTACTGGATACCAAGATGTTAAATCTGGTAATCGTGCTCATGTTGATGACGGCAATTCTTGGTCCAGTTCTGACCGAACGGTTTGCCGGCAAAATGTCGTCCCAAGCGACTCTGTCAACGACCCCGCAGTCTCCGGTTTCACCCTTGTCGGAGCCCCTGAACTAGTCAGGACCCATTTCTGCGAGGGTGCGCCGTGGAGAAGCAGCAGCAAGACCCACCTGTCGCGAAAGACAGGTGCCAAGGTTATCGGGGCATTTATAGTCGCATGCTTGGAGACGTCCAGGTACCCAACCCGGATATTTGTTCCTACTTGCCATTTGCAGGAAGCCTATCCGCTTAGTTAGCATTTCCTCACAGGCTCGACGTCGGGAAGGTGACGCGTGGTGACTCGTCAACAAGCTGCGGTTGACAATGCAGTGAAGTGCGACGCGGAACTCGGAGCGTGGGTGCGTGACGCCCGACACAAGACCTTCGAAGTGGTGTCGGATTTGTCGGACGAGCAACTCATGGGACCGCAACTGCGGATCGTCAATCCGCTATTGTGGGAAATCGGGCATGTCACCTGGTTCCAAGAAAAATGGGCGCTGCGGCACGCGGGCGGCGAGGCCCCGATCCGGGCCGACGGGGACTCGCTCTATGATTCAGCCGCCATTGCGCATGATACCCGTTGGAGGCTTCCACTGCCTTCACGCGCAGAGACATTGGCCTATATGACGTTGGTACGCGACCGGGTTCTCGAGCGCATCGAGCAAGGGAACCTCACCGCGGAGGATCGCTACTTCATTACCCTAGGCGTTTTCCACGAGGACATGCATACGGAAGCATTCACCTATACGCGGCAGACGCATGGGTGGAGCGCGCCGGTTTTCTCAGGATTAGAGCCGATCGGTTCGGGCGAGGCGGGTCCGCTCGCCGAAGACGCGGACATTCCGGGAGGGCGCTTTCTGTTAGGGGCAGGCCGCAAGGAGCCGTTTGTTTTTGATAACGAGAAATGGGCACATGTGGTTGAGGTGCAGCCGTTTGCGATCGCGCGCGGCACAGTGACGCAAGAGGAATTCTTGGAATTTGTGGAGGGACGGGGCTACGCTCGCCGGGAATTCTGGAGCGAGCCGGGCTGGGCCTGGCGTGAAAGTCTAGGCGCAGAGCATCCGGTGTACTGGAAGCGCGAGTCAGCGGGACGCTGGCGGCGGCGCAATTTCGATACCTGGGTGCCGCTCGAGCGGCACCGCCCGGTGCTGCACGTGAACTGGTTTGAAGCGGAGGCATACTGTCGCTGGGCGGGACGAAGATTGCCGACCGAGGCCGAGTGGGAGGCCGCGGCTTCCGCCGCACCGGGGGATGCGGGCAAGGAACTAGGGCCCGTGAAGCGGCGCTTTCCGTGGGGCGATGACTCGACTGTACTCGAGCGCGCCAATTTAGGCTGGCGAGCGATGGGCACGGTGGATGTCAGCTCACTTTCTAGCGGCGACAGCGCTTTCGGCTGCCGCCAGATGATCGGCAACGTCTGGGAATGGACAGCCAGCGACTTCGGGCCGTACCCAGGATTCGAGGTCGATCCCTATAAGGAGTATTCGCAGCCCTGGTTTGGCACGCACAAGGTGCTGCGCGGCGGCGCTTGGCCGACACAGCCGCGCTTGCTGCGTAATACCTGGCGGAACTTCTACACACCGGATCGACGCGACGTATGGGCAGGATTCCGCACCTGCCGGGCGTAACATCAACGAGTGAAGATCGCGCTAGTTTCGCCGGCCCCCGCCGAAGTCCATACCGGCAACCGGACCACCGCAGATCGCTGGGCACGGCTCCTCAGCGAACTTGGCAACCGCGTCAGTATCCAGAAAGACTGGAACGGAGAAGAGTGCGACCTGCTGATCGCGCTGCACGCGCGGCGCAGCTTCCCTTCCATCGAGCGTTTCCGCAACGCGCATCCGCTCGCCCCGCTCGTTGTCGTTCTCACGGGCACGGATCTGTATGGCGACTTACAGAACGGCGGGGAAGCGATCCGTTCGTTGGATCTGGCGTCGAGGATCGTGGTATTGCAGGCGCTCGGCGTCGAAGCCATCTCCCAAAGCGCACGCGGCAAAGTGCGCGTGATCTACCAATCTGCTGAGCGCCCCTCCCCCTTCCCGCCCCGCGAGGAGAGCTGTTTCCTGGTTTGCGTACTGGCGCACCTGCGAGCGGTGAAGGACCCTCTGCTGACGGCTTACGCCGTACGCGAGTTGCCACCTTCCTCGAGAATCGAGGTGAAACATGCGGGCGCCATGCTCGACCCTGATTTTGCAACGCAAGTAGAGGCGGAGCAGCGCAGCAATCCGCGCTACCGGTGGCTCGGGCCTCTGGCACACGACAGTGCCGTCGATCTGCTAGCTCGCTCTCACCTGCTCGTGCTCAGTTCGCGCCTCGAAGGCGGGGCCAACGCCGTCAGCGAAGCCATCGCGGTGTCCGTTCCGGTCCTTTCGTCCCTCATACCAGGTTCGGTAGGGATTCTGGGGGAGAACTATCCGGGATACTTTCCCGTTGGCGACGTCGTTGCTCTTAGGCGCCAGTTAGAGCGCGCAGAGTCTGACGTCGGGTTCTATCAAAACCTCGAGCAACGGGTACGCAGGTTACAATCCCTGGCGAGCGCGGCCCATGAGCGCGAGGCGTGGAGGGCCTTGTTGGCCGAACTCGTTTGAAGGTTCCGTCTGTCCAAATGGTGCGCAACCACGACTATTGAGACGCGGTCAGCGGTAGCCGCGGGTCAGCAAGTATTTCGCGCCACTTTCGAAGGCCTCGGGACCTGGCACGAAGAACCCGAAGGCATCGGCGAGCCGATCGATTGTGTTGAAGGCGAAGCAAACGGCGAGTGCATCCTCAATCTGCTCCCGCGAGACACCGGCGCTCAACACCGCCCGCATGTCGTCCGCATCTACAGTTTGCTCACGCGTCAGCTTTCCCAGCAGACGCAGCATCGCCCGTAACGGTTCGCCAATAACTGCCGTCTCCAGATCGGAAAGCACCGCCGAAACCTTCGCTTCATCCTGATACGCTCTCGCTGCGACCGCAGCGTGCGCATTGGTTCAAAACTCGCACCGGTTCATCTTTGATATGAGAGAGGCCATCAGTTCGCGGTCGCCAACCCTCCACTTGGAGGGGCCTCGCATCGCCTCCTGCGTGACGTCGCCCATCGGCCTACCATAAAATTCGGCGCGGTACTTGGCCAGCTTGACGACGTCCAGCACTGGCTGACCCGACACCACGCGAATAAGCGCAAACAAGACCTTCGTTCCGAAACTGTGGCCGCTATCGAGAATCCGCAGACGCATTCAACTCCTCCTTGGTCGCGACCTCGAGGGCCCCAAGCGCTGTCTCGTACTGCCGGCTGGCCTGGCCGATTGCGGCGCAAACTACTATCTCAAAGATCTGGTCCTCGCTTAGACCGGAGGCTATGGAAGCAGTGATGTCCTCATCGACGACCCGGTAGGCATGCTTGGCGACCTTGTCGATCAGGGTGCTTATCGGGATGGAAAGCCCTGCGTTGTCGAACGCACTACGGCGCTGTGTGTGCGACGTTTTGCCGTCTCCTTCAAGGATCCGGGTGACCAACGCTTCGCGTGCTTGCTTGATATTCGACATGTTATTTTGCCTCTAACTCGGCGACGGCCGCGAAGGACGTGAGTAGGCGTCCCCAATCGCCTTCGGTGTCGTAGATCCGGCGCATCCGATCCCGGTGTTCGCCATAACGGTCGAGGCGCCGGTGTTCAAGCTCAACCCGTGTGCCGCCGTTGCCGTCATCTATGAAACGCACTTCAAGTTCAGTGTTCAGGGAAGGATTGTATTGCCAATCGGCACCAACATCCCAGGTGAGCACGATGCGGGAGGGTGGCTCCCAGCAGAGGACGCGGCCCCAGTCACAAGTACTTTCATCGTCACCGCGCTCGTACCAGCGCCCCCCGACGAATGGTTCAATCACCGCGTTCACGGCATTGGCTTTGCCAATCTTGTAAACGGCCAGCGGCCACCAGGTGCCCATCTTCTCAGTAAAGACGCGCCATGCCACAGCTGGCGGCGCTTGAACACTCACGCGTTTCCGTATGCTATTGGGGTCAAAATTGTCGGCCATCGTCGGTTCTATCCCTTTCACTGCTGTTTTCGCTAGTTCCTTGGAAAATTCGCATCCGCCTTGACTTCTTCAATCTGTTTTGTGTGTCGCTCACAGTGCGCTGCGATAAACAAGATGAATTCATACCCATCCATTTTGCCCACCGGTCCATCCATCACGTGATCCCGCAGGCCGGTTGTGTTCTTGAGGTATTGCTCTGTCGTAATACGGCTCTCGAGAAAATGCTCGGTCGACTTCTCTGGCGAACCGAAACGATTGCGGGGCTCGAGTGGCTGCGGAGCCTGCGCTTTGCGGGTTCGGTCGGGAATCATCGTCAGCACCGCTTCGTCGATCTTTATCACATCACGATCCGGCTGGCCCGGCGATGAGGCCATGACCTTTCCCTTCAGCAAATTGTCGCGGATGAAGTCCTCCGATGCTGCGATATGTTCCATTACCTGCGCCACAGACCAACGTTCCGGCGCTGGTTTGAAGTTCCATTGTGCCTCGGAAAGATCCCTCGTAGCTTTGAGAAGATTTGCCTTAGTGGACTCCAGGTATTGAAGCGCCCTGTCCTTTTCCGTTTGTGTCACCTCTTGCGCCGAGACTGCAATCGCAGGACCCAATAAGAGCGCCAAGCCTAGCCGCGCCAAAGTCGTGTTCCTCATTTGAGTTGCCTCCTTATTCGTCCTTTTGTCTTTCTTGTGAACTTTTCGCTCGGTTGTCTCGATGCTTCTTTGGCGGCTTGCAATTCGGCGGCATTCTTGAAGGCGAGGAGAGTCTCATCCCAAAATTGATCGAGCCATTTCCGCAGCGACGCAATGCCGTCCTTATCGACTGCGTATACCCGTTGCGTGCCCCGCGCATGAACGGTCACTAGCTGTGCTGCCTTGAGGATCTTCAGGTGCTGGGATACTGCGGGACGACTCACGACCATCCCTTCGGCGATTTCGCCTACAGATAGGCCGCCGTCGCGCAGGCGCTTCAGCACCGCCCGCCGAGTTGGATCTCCCAAAGCATCGAGAATTCGTTCTTCGTAAGTGTACACTTACGGTAAGCTATAACTTACACAGGTGAAAGTCAAGTTCGCAATTTAGCTACAATTCCGGCATCAACAATCGCTGATCGCCCTGCAAGAGAAAACGTCAGATCTGTGCCCTTCGCGGAAGTGATTCGCACGTTTTTGGAATTTTCCAGCATCTGCTTAAGACTGTTCCCTTTTTCCGAAATTTGCCGATAGTCTGCGTTTACGGCGTCCCGCTCGCTCATGAAATTAAAGGAAGACTCGGTGCTCAACTCACTCGAAACGACCCCGTCATAAACAAGGGCGGAGCTGAAGGCAATTGAGTATGTCGTCGACCGCATGTCTTTATAAAAACTGGTAGCGATTGATAGCTTAGGCGGGGGAGGGAATTGCCTGCGCTGGCGCGGAAGATCAACACGATAGCAAGAAATCACTGTCCATCCTCAAGAATGGGTGCCTAAATCGATCAAAAGATGGATCTTTCAGTAACTCGCGCTTGAGGGAACTCCGGGCGCGAGCGTGTTGCAAGAACTGCACAAAAAAGCATCATTTCGACAGCCCGGTTCATCCAATGCGCCAAGAGCGGAAGGTAATTGGCAGAAAACCGGGCAATCGAAAAATATGGCAACGGAAAGCGGTCAGATGAAAGCCTCAGCGAATCAGCAGTTTGGGCCGAGCAGTCCGTGAGGATGGCCACCAATTTCATCGAAGTGGTCAGCGTAAGCACATGGCCAGGTGTGCCGCGTTCTACGCTTCCCTGCAAAACGAGGTAGCGGAGGATCAGCCCATGCACGGAAGAGTCTTGACTGTAGCGCTGTTCGCCTTGCTGCTTTGGCCGTGCGGCGGATCTGGAGCAGCGGAAGATGCGGCAGAACCTAGGAAGTTTTTTCACGAGTTTGTCGGCCTGAATGACGATCAGATTCGCGAAATACACGAGGGAAAAGCGGTCGCGAAGATCTTGGATTCACCTACCGCGGATCAGGTGTTTGTCTTTGGCTCGGTCTACATTAACTCCACTCCCGAACGTTACCTCAAGTTCGCATCTGATCTCGATGCTCTGCGCAAGCTACCAAGCTATCTCGCACTTCGGAAATTCAGCGACCCGCCCCAGCTTTCGGACCTCGCTGGCTTTACGATGGACGAAGAAGATTTCAAGCAATTGAAAAATTGCAAGCCAGGCCATTGCGAGGTGCAGTTGCCCAGCGAAGCAATGGAAGAATTCCAGCGCTCCGTGAATTGGGACGCGCCGGACGCTAACGATCAGGCTGATCGCCTGGCGCAACAAATGGCTTTGCAAGCCCTGCTGCACTATCAACAGGGCGGCAACTCGGCCCTGCGGACCTATCGCGACAAGAATCATCCCGCAGCCGTGGCGGAGACCTTCGCATCCTTGCTGAGCCGCTCGAAAGCACTTCCCGTATATCTGCCCCAATTGCGCGAATACCTCCTCAACTACCCAAAGACCGATTCCAGCCAAATCGAGTCGCAGTTCTATTGGGAGAAGGTGAATTTCGGGCTGAAGCCTACCATTCGCATAGTTCAAGCAGTCCTCTTTCGCGGCGTGTCCCCTACAGACCCCGAGTACGCAGTTGCGGTGAAGCAGCTTTATGCAAGCCACTACTTCGAAAGCGCATTGGACTTAACCGTGTGCGTCAGGGACAGACAGAAGACAAATCCGTCCGGCTTTTACCTGATTACATTAAAGGGGTCACAACAGGCCGGACTAACGGGATTCAAGGGCGGCATCGTACGTAAAGTCGCAGTGGACAAGACTCGGTCATCTCTGGAAAAAGCCATGGCTTCGATCAAGCAGAAACTGGAGTCCCAGAGCGAATAGCGCTAAGGCGCGTGGTGGCACTTATGGTTTTTCCCGATCGGCGCACCCTGAACGTCCTGCTGACGACCTTGCTGGCCGCGTTGGCACTGGGCATCGTCTATTACGCTCGGGTCGTCTTCGTAATCTTTGCGTTTTCGATCCTGTTCGCCTATTTGATCGATCCGATCGTAAGATTTCTTCAGCGTCATTCCTTGTTTTTCAAGAACCTGCGGGGACCTCACGTTGCCGAGGCCTATCTGGGGCTTCTCATTGTCATGGGTCTGCTGGTCCATGGACTTGCCCCGCAACTGGTGCCCCGGGTGCTCCAGCTCTTCAGGGAATCACCGGCAATCATGGAAAACGTCTATTCCGGCGATATTGCAGTTGACATGGGACGGCGGAATGGCTGGGATGCGGGCCAATCCCTTCGCGCAAAAGCCTTTCTGCAGCAACGCAGGGAGAGTATCCGCGGTTTGGTGGAATCCATAAAGCAGTTCGTATCGGTTACATTTGGCGGGATCGTGCTGATTCCGATCCTTGGCCTCTTTTTCTTGAGTGATGGTGAAAAGCTGGCCAACGGAGTCATTCAACTCGTCTCCACGAAGGAAACCTACGGGGCAGCGCGAGCGCTGGCTGCCGACTTGAACAACATGCTGCGACACTACATTCGAGCCAAAGTTATCCTTGCCCTCCTGTCATTCGTCTTTTGTTCAGTTGCCATGCTGCTGATGGGTTATCCGCATGCATTCGCTCTGGGCCTCCTCGCCGGTGTCCTCGAGTTCATTCCAGTGGCCGGCTGGATTACGTCGTTAGCCACAATCACAATCGTTGGCATCATGACGCACTCTCACTGGATCTGGATGGCTGCGCTGCTTGGTCTGTGGCGGATGGTTATGGACTACGTAATTGCTCCGCGCGTCGTGGGCCACGAACTCGAGATGCACCCTCTATTGGCGATCTTCACGGTCATGGTTGGGGGAGCCATCGGCGGAATCGTAGGGATCTACCTTTCCGTGCCTTTGGTTGCCAGCTTGCGTGTCATTTGGCGCCGCTTCTCTAAGCCAACGTTCGAGAAGGCTGGCGAAAACCCAAGATCGATGGACCCCATCGCTGTTGCGGGCCAATAGACTCGGCAGGGATTGCAAAGAGTTTCCACGTGTGCGGCACGAACTCCGGGGAGAATCTTCAGACTTCGGGAATGCCTACTTACAATCGGCTGTCAACTACGCGCCTGGGAGGGCGCCGCCGAGACAAAAGCGGATGATTAGGCTTTCCGAATTGCACGTATCTTGACGTGTTGCTTCGCATGGGAGTCAAATATCTGCGGCTCCGCCCCGCTGCCCAGTCAATCTCCTCAAGCCACACGGGAGGGGGCGCATGCCCAACATCCAAAAGGAAACCGACAGCCTCAGAATCGTCATCGTGGGTGGCGGATTCGCGGGCGTGACTCTGGCCGAGGACCTAAATCGCCACGTCGGGCGTGCCGTTGAAACGGTGGTCATCAGCAGCGAAAACCACATGGTCTTTACTCCCATGCTTGCGGAGGTGGCGGGCCGCTCTCTTTCCGGGCTCGACGTGGTGGTGTCGGGCCGGCAGGTCGCTCCCCGGGCCACCTGGTTAACGGCCACAGTAACCGGCGTCGATCTGAAGAAAAACGAGGTCGAGTACACCCGCCCGGACGGGAAAATTGCGACGCTTTCCTATGCTCATCTGGTTCTCGCCTGCGGCTCGGAGATCAACCTCAATGTGGTTCCCGGCATGGCAGCCCATGGGTACACGCTCAGGACAGTCGGCGACGGCCTGACCCTCGGCAACGAAGTCATCGCACGATTTGAGCAGGCAGCTGTGGAGCCCGACGAAGCCGGGCGGCAACGGCTGCTGACGGTTGTAGTGGTGGGAGGCGGTTTTACCGGAGTGGAAGCCGCGGGTCATCTCTTCGACTTGATGCGGAATATCCACCCCTTTTATCCACAGTTAAAACCCAATCGGCCTCGGATGGTACTTGTGCAACGGGGCGCACGAATTGTCCCCGAATTTCAGCACGATTCCCTTTCGGAGTTTGCCTTGCGGAAACTCCGGCAAAACGGGCTCGAGGTCATGCTGAATACGGGGGTGCAAGAAGTTACGGCGCGATATGTCCGGTTGGGGACCGGAGAGCGGATCAATACAGGTCTTATCCTGTGTGCGATCGGGACGGCTCCGGCCGCCCTGATCAAGAACATCGGCTTGCCCATGGAACACGGCCGGTTAAAGACCGAGCCGGACATGCGGGTGACAGGCGCAGCAAACGTGTGGGCGTTTGGTGACTGTGCGGCGGTTCCTAACGCCTGGAATGGACAGCTCTCTCCCCCTACCGCGCAGTTTGCGCTGCGGCAAGCTAAACAACTGGCTGCCAACCTGGTTCGCATCCAACGCGGAGAGGCAACCAAGCCGTTCCACTTTCGCCCGCAAGGACTTCTGGCTACCATCGGCCACCATAACGGGGTGGCTGAAATTTACCGGCTGAGATTCTCCGGTCTGCTTGCTTGGTTCCTGTGGAGAACCATCTACTTGATGAAGATCCCCACCATCAGTCGCAAGCTCAATGTGGTCGTAGACTGGACCTGGGATATTTTCTTCAAGCCCAACATCGTGCAGGTGCGCTTGGCGCAACAGCAGCGATTTAAGCAGGCCCACTATGCCGCGGGCGACTTTGTTTTTCACAAAGGTGACCCGGGCGGTGCCTTTTTTGTGATCAAGGCGGGGAGCGCCGGGCTGCACTTGGATGAAACTTCCGAAACTCCCGTGGTGACGTTGACCAAGGGCGACCACTTCGGGGACCCGGCGCTTTTTGAAGGCGGGGCGAACCCCACATACAGAGCGTCGGTCAAGGCGGAAACCCCCCTGGACTTGATCGTTATCGACGCTGCGGATTTCACTGGCCTCACGGATTCGCTCGGAGCGCTGCGCAGAGAGCTGGAGCATTCGTTGTTCGCGCGGCAGGCCTACGAACACCTTACAACGCTGGCAGCCAGAAATCCTGCCGTGGGGGCTCTCACCGTTGCCGACGTCATGACTCGTTCCGTCGAGACCTTACCGCTCGATCTTGCCTTGATCGACGCAGTGGCGAAGTTTCAGGGTGGGCATGTAGCCTTCCCGGTCACCGAAGGTGAAATCTTGAAGGGTTACTGCAGCCGTCGCGAGCTTTTCGCCGCCCTGAGCCGAGCTTTGCCGTTTGAGACGCGGCTTCGCGATTTTATGCGGCAAGCGCCCAATACAGTCAGCGAGACCGACGCCGTGCTGGGTGCCAGTTTAGACTTTCTTCGCAACGATCTGGACATCATGCCAGTGGTTGCAGCCGATGGCAGCGGCAGACTCGTGGGGACCTTCACTCCGCTCGATGCCGCCCACAGGATCGCGGGAATCGCGGGCCCGGATTTGACGTTTCGTTCTTCGGCAACCGCCAGCTGAGGCCTACGGGCCGAAATCGTCGAAAAAGGCCGAGCCAGTTCGCGAGCTGTCCTCCTTTGGCTTCGTGCCGCCAGTTGGTTGGCTTTGCGGCCTCGGATACCCCCCCTTCTCGCTAGTGTCGAGGATGTTTACCTCTTGGCGTCTCGTCCTAACCAGAGGCGCGTTCCCGCGTTAGACTCGTGGCATGAAGTACCTATTACTAATACTACTAGTACTAACCCCGCAGTCCCCACCGCGCACTGCTCGCGAATACTTCGACGAGATCTATGACACGGGCGGTCTTGACCGTATTGCCGCAGGCGAAGTGTGCTTCGACGAAGACCCAGCGCGTGAGAACTTTTTCATATTTGAGCAAAGCAAGTACCTGCGCCTGTACCTGGCTATGCAGGGCACTTTTCGGAATTTGCCCAAAGAGATGCAAGAACATCTGAGAAACGACGTACTTGTCGTCCGCGGATATCACAAGGGAATTGCCCTCAATGGCGAAGAGTTTTACGAGAAAGATGGCGACTCGTGGATTAGCGATGTCTACGAATTAGATGAGAAAAGCAGCATGCGCATTCGTTTCATAATCAACTGGCAGACACACCGCTATAAACGGGCTGTTGAAATGCTCGACCACGAGATGCATTTGCAGCGTGACATACCGCGATTCGGCAAGTGCGAGGATGTCTCTACTGAAGTTCCACAGACCGCCGGCCCCGAGTGAATCAGATATCGGTGTCTTCGGACGCTTTTTGAGCTTGGTTCCGATAAGTCGTATAAAGCCTGGCTATAGTGTTCGGTCGAGCTCCGTCAACCCCACAGAGCCGCTAAAGACAAGCCATGACGTTAATGAAAAGGCAGGTTTTCGAGCTACCTGGAGCTAATCCGAATAGTGCTGTTCTCGTTTTCCTCGCTTGGTTTCCTGCCGGTAACCTGCGAGCATCTGCCCCAGGAACCCGCCTATTCGGCTCGCGGTCGCCGTCATAAACGCTCCCTTGAACGCGTCACCGGAACCGTTGCTCTCGCGCTCAATCGTTCTTCGCTCCGCCTCGTCCGCCGCCCTGCGGTCCTCAGCGCGCATCGACGCGCCCGAATATCCCCTGTGGCGCCGCCCGTTGCCCCCTCGTGGTAGCAACGCCGCCAACAGCATGCCTCCCCCCAGGGCCACCGTCAGCATGGTCAGAGGACGCTCCTCGAACTGGGCCCGCCAATCAAACGCACCTTTGATTTTATCCTCTAGCTCGTTCAGGTTGTCCCGAAGATCTTGCCGCGTCCGGTGGATCTGTTCTGCTATTTGATCCGATGATCTCTCGCCCATTGCACGTTCTCCTTCACCGCCTGCACGGTCTTCGTGGGAACGGGATCGATGTGCTGCAACGCTATCCGGCCTTTCGTCACCAGGATCCCACCGGCTGTCGCCAGCACTCCGCCCACAATCAGCGCTGCCAGCCATGGCGCCACCACCAGCGACAGACCATAGACCGCCGCCAGAAGCAGGAAGCCAAAACCAAATAGCCCTAGAATGGTGCCCGCCGCCAGCACTGCTGCGGGCTTCGACGCCTTCTGTGCTTTCTCTTTGACTTCGACTTTCGCCAGGACGACTTCCGACCGGACAATATGCTGTATGTTTCCTACGATGTCCTGCAGCACATCCGACACCTTCCTCTGCGGTTGTGGTGCCGTACTCATGCACGTGCTCCTGCTAGCCGCCCTGAGCTAGTTGTTCGACCGCTGCAATCCCCGCGCCAGCAGAAATCCAAATATCGCCGCCGCTGCTAGCGAACGCCCGGGATACTTCTTTACCAGGCCCCGCACGTCTTCCACGATTCGTTCCACATCGCGTTCCCGCAGATAATTCGCCCCGCCTTGGATCTTGTCCGCGGCAGAGTGCGCCAAATGCGACATCTTGTCCGTCCGCGAGTGCAGCGACGTTGCGGTCCACGCCAGCGCGTTCGCCGTGGATTCCCTCGAACCATCGATCCGGCCCGCCGTCTTTCGTCCTAAGTCAGTCAAGCCTTCTTTGGCATCCTGCGCTTTATCTGTAAGGTTTTTCTTCATCCGTGCGGCCGTGCCGCTTCCCGTCGATACGTCAGCTCCGAACTCCCGTTCATTTCCATCCATACAAACCTCCTACATTTCCCTCGGTCATTGCCTGTACCTTCGCGTGACGCGGCAGCCGGTCTTCCAACCCTCCTCTCCGTCCCAGACTAGGCGCCCGCTACTATCGCGTCAAGCGTGGTCTGTGAGCATCCGAGTACAAAGTTAGGGGACAGTGCCCGGCAGTCTCCAGAATGAGACGAATCCCCGGCTGCCGGGAAAGTTTCCTCCTAGTACCCGGTCCCTATCCCGACCTCGAAATCCATGTCCAATCGGAAGCTGCGTAAGACCCTGGTAATGGTGGTCCCTTTTCCACCATCGGAGGCGCTTGCCTCTGTTTCATTCCTTTTAGGGGGGAAGTTCTATAGCCAGCCGGTGGCGTCTACCGGAAGAGCGGGGCGCGGCCCGGTGTCGTTGGGGTGCTCGCAGTGGAGATCGAGCTGAGTCTCTCTTGAAAGAGGCGTTGCTCGGCGCCTACGGCCAGTTCTCTTGCGCTAAGCCTGTCGG
>Ga0306920_100008217_pt1 | contig 13842 bp, 11 predicted proteins | sample flu12Cox44000170_FD_204666 | JGI IMG/M metagenome (GOLD analysis project Ga0306920, IMG submission 204666) | Lab enrichment of tropical soil microbial communities from Luquillo Experimental Forest, Puerto Rico - flux4day.12C.oxic.44.000.170 (v2)... | ecosystem: Environmental > Terrestrial >... | reverse complement strand
GAAACGTGGAAGGAAGGCCGGCTGGTCACACTGAATGCCAGCACCAACGACAACGGCAAGAAGATTGAGGTAAGAGCCTCCGCCATGGGTCCCAGCCTGCGCGTGCAGGTCAACAATCAAGCGGATCGGCCGGCCCGGGCGGATGCCTGGACCAACAGTTTCTGGAAATTGGCCGACGCCAAGTATCACAACAAGGAAATCCCCGTTCTGGAAGAGGACACCGGCAAGGAATTCACCGGCCAGCTTCTGTATATCGGCACGGAAAACTTGACCATCGCCAACCAGAAGCAAGATTGCTATCATTTCCGCCTTACCGGTGGGGCAAATCCGGTGGACCTGTGGTTTGATCGGTTCCATCTCCTTGCCAAGCAAGACTTTGTGGAATCCGGGCACCGCACGATCGTGACGTTGACCAATATTCGAAGACCTTAAGTGCTTGGTGCATAACTACTTATCGAAATAATATTGCCTCATTCGTGGCCTGGTATGGTTCCGCCAAGGTTCCGCCAAAGGGAAGTTCCGCCAACCCCTTGGCGGAACCACCTATTTGACGTTTCTCTTAGGACAACTTCAACTTACGACACAGAAATTCGAGGTTCCGCCAAGAGTTGGGGGACACCCCCCTCGTTCATGCGCTACGCTTTTCAGTCTTGTCAAATATCGAGAAAATTGGTTTGTTAAGGCCGAATGGAGGTTTTTTGCCCTTTTCGGACAAGCCAGGAAGGTGCTGTATGATTAGCCGAGAGGAAATACGCCAAACTCTCATCGAATTTCTGGAAGCGGACCGGGGCGAGAAATACCCCAACCTGGAGGACTCGGTAAACCTTCGTGAAAACCTGGGGCTGGATTCGGTGGACGTCGTCAGCATCGTCTCGCAAATCGAACGCCGTTTTCGCATTCGCTTAACCCATCAAGAGCTGGAAACCCTCGTTACGGTAGGGGACTTGCTCAACCTGCTGGAAGCCAAGATCACGGTGCCGCCCGACGCCGGAACCGCCGCTGCGTAGGGGCCAAAATGTAGGGAGCGTTGCCGGTCCAAGAATCGGTGGTGAAATTGCCTCCCGAGCATTGGACCGGCAACGCACCCTACTCTACTAGGCCGCGGCAAGGCGGAGCAGGGCTTCCGGGCCGGGCATATTCAGTGCCTTCTTGACTTCGCCAAGAGCCGTCAGAAGACCCGCGATGTTTTCCGGCAGATGATTGGCATTCGCTTGAATTCGCAAAACCCCGGCATGATAGGGCACGGCGGGAAAAGTGACCGATTGCACATAGTAGCCGCGCTCGAAGAGCAAATGTCCCGCAGTCAATGTCGCTTCCTCATCTCCGACCAAAATCGAGATGATGGGCGTTCGCCCCCCTTGGACGGCCAGGCCCAATTCCTGGGACCCCTTTGTCAAATGCTGCAAATTGTCATCCAGGCGGGCGCGAATGATCTCGTATTCCGGGGAAGACAGAATGTCGCACACGACGCAGACGGCGTCCAGATAAGAAGGCGGAACCGGGCCGCCGAAGATGTAGGTATTGGAGCGCATCTTCAATAGGTATTTGAACGGCTTTGGGCAGCCGATGAAGCCGCCGAAGCAGGAAAACGCTTTGGACAGCGAGCCGACCACGAAGACATTGTGGTAATTGCCGAGAGCGTCCAGGACGGTGCCGCGGCCTTTGTGGCCCAGAACACCGGTGCCATGGGCATCATCCACATACAGGACCGCATTGTGGCCCAGGGCGATTTCGTGGATGTCGGCCAGGGGGGGCAGGCCACCGCTCATGCTGTACACCCCGTCGATGGCCACCAGGGCCAAACGATAAGAGCCAGCGGCTTTCAGTACGCGCTCCAGGTCAGACGGATCACTATGCCTGAAGCTTAGCAGCCGAACTCCGTTGGCCTGGGCGATCTTGGTTCCCTCCTGAATGGAATTGTGGGCGTGCTCGTCGACGACAATCAGGTCCTGCCGGCCGACCAGGCCCGGGATGGCGCCCATGTTGGCCAGGCTGACCGAGGGATAAATCAGGACTTCCTCGGTGCCCAGCCAATTGGCCAATTTTTCTTCGGCCACGATGTTGGTGCGGACACTGGAAAAGGCGCGCGAGGAACCATTGTGGGTGCCCCAGCGCTCCAGGCCGCGGCAAACTGCCGCCAGCACGCGCGGATCCTGGTCCAGTCCCAGGAAACTGTCCGAGCCGAAATTGATGACGTGATGTCCGTTGACGGTCATTTCCCGATTCGGACCGAGCGCATCAACCGTCAAGTCCTTGAGATGGCTGTTGGGAAAGTGCTCGGCAAAATGCTCAAAAAAGCGGATCAAGCCGTGCTGCCGCATGGCTTTGGCCAGCTTGTCCATCGGTAATGGGTTCATGCCTCGATTCTCTTTCCGGCCGAAAAGGGTCCTGTCCCTGGTTTCCCTTTTCGGACAACCTTCGGGCGCAAAGCGGGCAGATGAAACCAAAAAGCCCGCCAGGACGCAAGTACAAATGGGTCTTGGACTGAAGCAACGGACGTGGATTGACATTAATTAAGATTTCCGCTAGCAATCGTTCGAGAAAAAAGGTGGGAGGCACCCCCGCAACCTATTTACCCCACATTCTCGGAGTTGCCAAAGTCGAGCCGGGTGCGGTAGCGACCGGAGGTTGGCGGCCGGAAAGGATTTCAGTCGCGTGAAGCCTCACGTTCCGTTGGCGGCGACGCGTGCCACCAGCATCATCTGTTGCCCGGTGGCGGGATTTGGGATGCTGCGCGCCAGCCCAGACCAGATTGCCGCCCTGCGCCGTAATCCCTTGCCCACTCCCTGCCAACCCTTGTCCTTGCCCTTGTTGAAACACGCCGACGACCAGACCGTGATCGGCTTGGCAGCCGTCTATCAAGCCATCCATCATCATGGCCTGGCGGAAACGGACTTCTCCGAATGGGGCGTGGTGGCGGCGCCCAGTTATCTGGGGCGGGCGGCACTGGCCGCTACCTTGCAGCGCATGGCCGTCGAGGGGGCCTGGGGGATTTCCCCCCATTTCATTCCCCACCATTCCTTGCATGCGATTTCCGGCACAATCAGTCAGTTTTTGAAAATTCACGGCCCCAATTTCGGCATCGAGTCCACTCCCCGCGGCCTTGCCGAGGGGTTGACCGTGGCGGCCACCCTCCTGGCCACCGGCGAGTTGCCCGGCTTGTGGTTGGTTTTCACAGAATACGAACCGGAATTGGTGCCCGCGGACCCGAGTAGTTCGACGGCGAATGGTTTTGCACCCGTGCCGACCTGCATCGCCCTGGCTCTGGCTCTGGTTCCGGATGCCAGCCTGTCACCAGAAATCATGTTACGTATTTGTCCCCAGGCCAATTCCAGAAGCGGAGCCGCCCCTGCCTGGGCCGCGTGGATGCCTCTGGAAAACGTTCGCACCCTGGCAGGCGCGCTGGCCCATGGATTGCCCAGCCGCCACTGGCGCCTTGGTTCCCATGGCTGGGTCGAACTGACGGACATGGATCCCGGACCGGAGAGCGGCTGTGAGTAAGGCAGAAATCTGGATAACGGGTGTGGGCGCGGCCACGCCGCTGGGACATTCGTTGTCCGCCATTGCCGATAATCTGTTGGCGGGTCGAAGCGGAGTGCGGCGCGTGAGCCGCTTCTCCGTGGCCGACCATCCGTCCCAAATCGCCGCTCTCGTGGAACACCTCCCCTGTCCTCCCGACTGGGACGCCTCTGAATTTTCCCGCTGGAGCGACCTGGAACAGCTCACCTTGTGGTGCTGCAGCGCCGCCCTGCACGATTCCGGCTTATGGCGAACGCGCTCGGAAATGCGTGTGGGTCTGGTCTTGGGGAGCGCGGCCGAATTGCTGTGCTTGTGGGAAACCGACTTTATCAGGGGCGGGAAACAGATTTATCAAGCCAGGGCGGATTTCGAGCCGGTGGTGGCGCGGACGCGACAGTGGTTGGGTATTTCCGGGCCGGCGGTCGCCGTCTCCGCGGCCTGCGCCAGCGGCAATATCGCCCTGGCCCTGGCCAGGCGCTGGCTGGAAATGGGCTGGGTCGATGTCTGCCTGGCGGGGGCATGCGACCTGGCCGTCACGCCGATTTCCCTGGCAGGTTTCGGCAACCTCCGTGCCTTGTCGCGGCGCAACGAGGATCCCCAGGCCGCCTCACGCCCCTTCGACCTGGACCGCGATGGCTTCGTCATGGGCGAAGGCGGAACCATGTTTGTTTTGGAGAAAGCCGCCAGTGCCCGAAAGCGTTCCGCCCAAGTTTATGCCCGTCTGGCCGGCTGCGGTGCTTCCAGCGACGCCCACAACATGGTCATTCCCAGCCCCGACCCGCAACCCGCCATCGCCGCCATGCGCCAGGCCCTGGCCGACGCCGCGATCGAGCCCGCCGAGGTCGATTATGTCAACGCCCATGCCACCAGCACGTCGGTCGGCGATATCGCCGAAGCACAGGTCCTGGAAGCAGTCTTCGCGGACCACTTGCCGCGGCTGCCGGTCAGCTCAACCAAGAGCATGACGGGGCATTTATTGACCGCCGCCGCCGCCGTGGAAGCCCTCGCCTGCCTGATCGCCATCAAGCACCGGGCGATTCCTCCCACCATCAACCTCCACAACCCCGATCCGAAGTGTCCGCTCTGCCACGTACCCAACCAGGCCCAGGAACGCCCGGTCCGCGTGGCGGTGTCCAATTCGTTCGGCTTCGGCGGCAGCAATACCTGCGTGGTCCTGGCGGCGGCGTGATATCATATCTCTTTTGAGGTTTGATCTTTGACTGCCTGGTTGCTTTCCACCTGACCCAGGAGCAACAAGCGGTTCAGCTCATCCTCGCTTAGTGGGCTCACGAAGGCACACCCGTGCAGCCACAGGCCCCCGGGCAGGGAAGTGGTATGAACGACCCGGCCCATCAACAGGGTGGTCGAGGACGATTCCGATTCCGGGATTTCGATGGCCAGGCCGGCTCCCGGCTCGAAGCGCCGCCTCAATACCACTCCCACTCCTCCCTCGGACAGATCGCGAATCTGTGCCGACCAGGACATCTCCGTGTCCCCGCGCCCGGCAATGGGCTGGCAGAGGGTGTGCAGGCCACAAGGAAACCGCTCCCAGACGCGACATTCCCCAAAAGCGTATTGGCCAGGCGTAGAAACTTCCGACGAGGTTAGCTTGCTCATGGTGAATCCCCAGGATATTCAACCCTAGGTCAGATTGGAAAAATGTCAAATGTGACGGACATCGGAAAGGGCGTATTCGAAGGCAATCTACTTCTGAATTGCAACCAGAATGACCCGTACCCGGTCGAAAGCCTGCCTCACTGTTTGAATTTAAATGCGATGCACCCTCGGGGAAAGGCAAAGTGGGAAAAATCCAGAAGAAGTGCAATACGATCGTTTCCTCCAGGCGCTGCCGGATTACATTGCGCCTCCAAGCGGAGCGGCCACCGACAAAGAGATACGGCATATCCTGATCGACCACACCCGTCGACAACAGACGGAAAAGCACAGGGGCCGGTGGGGGCGACTCGATCTGCAGGAAGTGGGGGCGAGCGGTCCACGATGGCGCGCACCGTCGACCCGGAATCGTCAAACGGGGCCCGCCGTGCGGCAAAATTATTTCAGTGGACACGAGCCCCCCCCATGCAGTTATCATGTCATGGGGAAATGCCATGACAAGTGATTCGAGCGCGCCGGATGATTTGTTGCGCCGGGCCGCCAGCGGTGATGGGGAAGCAGTGGCCGAACTATTTTCCCATTATCGGGATCGGCTCAAGCGCATGGTGCTGTTGCGGCTCGACCGGCGCTTGCAGGGCAAGATCGATGCCTCGGACGTGCTCCAGGAAGCGTATCTGGACGTGGCGCGGCGGGCCCGTGAGATTGGCAGCCAGCCGACCATGCCGTTTTTCCTGTGGCTTCGGCTGTTGACGGGTCAGCGGCTCCTCGCCATTCATCGCAGCCACTTCGGCACGCGCATGCGCGATGTCGGCCAGGAGGTTGCCCTTCATCACGGCGCCATGCCGCAGGCGACGTCGGCGTCGCTGGCAGCGCAACTGTTGGGGCGGTTCACCTCCCCTTCTCTGGCGGCCATGCGGGCAGAAATGAAGCTCCGCCTCCAGGAAGCGCTCAACAGCATGGATCCCATCGACCGGGAAGTGCTGGTGCTTCGTCACTTCGAGGAGTTGAGCAATGCCGAGACGGCGGAAATCCTGGGGCTGCAGAAAACGGCGGCGAGCAATCGCTATGTCCGGGCCCTGAAACGGTTGCGCAGCATCCTGCAAAGCATGCCGGGTTTTGTGGACGATTGATTGCGGCATTAGCAAGCAGCAGTGAGGACACGCCCATGACACCATCGCAAGCCGAACGCAATCCGATCGATAGGCTGGCCGAAGAGTTTGCCGAGCGCTACCGTCGCGGCGAACGACCTGCCCTGAGCGAGTACATCCGAAAGCATCCAGAGCTGGCCGAGGAAATTCGCGAGGTGTTCCCCGCGCTGGTGATGATGGAGCAGCTCAAGCCTGCGACGTCCGATGAAGTCTCGGCACTGTCTGGGGCAAGCGTCCCCGATCGCATCGGCGACTACCGGCTGCTGCGTGAGATCGGCCGGGGCGGCATGGGCATCGTCTATGAGGCTGAGCAAGTGTCGCTCGACCGTCACGTCGCCCTCAAAGTGTTTCCCACCACGGTGCTGACCAACTCGACGTACCTGGAGCGGTTTCGCCGCGAAGCCAAGGCGGCGGCCCGGCTGCACCACACGAATATCGTGCCGGTCTTCGACGTCGGAGAAAGCGCCGGCGTCCATTACTATGCCATGCAGTTCATTCACGGCGAAGGCATGGACAAGGTGCTCGCCGACCTGCGTCGTCTGCGGCCGAAGTCTGTTCCCGTGGCAGACGGTGCGGGGGCACAAGGCAGCGTTGCGTATAACTTGCTTTCGGGGAAGTTTGCCGTGCCCCTGGCGACCCAGGCGGCGCCGGCGCCGAAAGCGGCATCTGACTCCGCTGGCGCCGCTGATGATTCAGCAGTTTTGTCTTCCGGCACCCTTTACTTGTCTGTGAGAGGAGCAATTGCCGGCTCGGCAGCGAACAAACTCAGCGAAGAACCGGTCAACTTGAACCCGTCAACAGTCACGCTGTCGGGGAGCAAGTCCGGCAGCGAATATCACCGCAGCGTGGCCCGCATCGGTTTGCAGATCGCCGAGGCCCTGGCCTATGCACACAAGCAAGGCATCCTCCACCGTGACATCAAGCCATCCAACTTGATCCTGGATCTCCAGGGCACCGTGTGGATCACCGATTTCGGGCTGGCCAAGGCGGACGGCGCCAACGAGCTGACCCAAACCGGCGATGTGGTCGGTACCATCCGCTACATGCCACCAGAGCGCTTTGAGGGAAATTCGCTGCCGCAGGGGGACATTTATGCAGTCGGCATGACGTTATACGAAATGCTGACGTTGCGGCCGGCTTTCGACGGCGCCAACCCCGCCCGGCTTATCCAGCGGATCGGTCACGGTGCGCCGCCGCGGCCGCGGCGGCTGGTCCCCGATATCCCGCGCGATCTGGAGACGATTGTGCTCAAGGCGGGGGCGCGCGACCCGGCCGACCGCTATGCCACGGCCGACGCCCTGGCCGAAGACCTGCAGCGCTTTCTGGGCGACCGCCCCATCCGAGCACGGCGGCACGCGGCGGCAGAGCGCTTGTGGCGGTGGTGCCGGCGTAACCCCGCCGTCGCCGGCTTGATGGGCGCCATCGCCGCTTTGTTGATCGCCGTTGCCATCGGTTCCTCCTTCGCGGCTTTTTCCCTGAACGCCAGCAAACGGGAAGCTCTGGAGCAACTCTGGCGCTCCAAGCTGAGCGAAGCGCGGGCGACCGTCTTGAGCCGTCAACCCGGGCAACGTTTCACCAGCTTGAAGCGCATCCGTGAAGCCATGGCCATTGCTACGAAACTCGGCATGACGGAGGACGACCGTCTGGAATTGCGTAACGCCGCCATCGCCGCCCTGGGCTTGCCCGATTTCGAGATCGAGAAGGAATGGGACGGTTGGCCCGAGGGCAGTCCCGGCCTTGATTTTGACGCCAAGCTCGAGCGCTACGCCCGCTCCAACAAGGATGGCACCGTCAGCATCCGCCGGCTGAGTGATGACCGGGAGCTGTTCGCTTTAGCAAGCATGGGCCAGCCAGCGAGCATGCGCTTCAGTCCAAGCGGGCGTCATCTAGTGGTTTGCAGTGGCTCGCAAGCTGCCGGGCCTTTGAAAGTCTGGGAACTGGGTGGGCTGGAGCCGCGCTGCATCCATGAGGGCGCCTCCTTAAATTCGGCGTTCATCGATTTCAGTCCGCATCATGGGCAACTGGCCTATGAAACGCCCAACCAGCTCACGATTGTCGATCTGGCGACGGGACAGAAGCAGGCGTCGTGGCGGCTGCCCGGAAGCCCGTGGCCCTGCGGGATTCGGTGGAACCCGAAGAGTAATCAACTGGCCGTCGGCCGAAAAATCGATGGCAAATGGCTCGTGGAAATTCGTGATTCGACCACCGGAGCAGTCGTGGTTTCCCTGCCGCGCACCACCGCTTATTGCAGCAGTTTCACCTGGCACCCGGACGGCCGGCGCTTAGCCGTCGGAGAAGGTGACAAGATCAGCTTTTGGGACGTGCCCTCGCGGCAACGTGTGGCTGTCCTGGAAGGCCACAAGAACATGGGCATTTTCGTGCGCTTCAATCAGGCCGGCGACCGAATGATCAGCAGTGATTGGAGCGGCGCCTCGCGGCTGTGGGATGTTGCCAGCGGCCAGCAAATCCTCACCATTTTGGGAGTCGGTCTTGGCTCCTTCGCTCCGGATGACGGATCCCTCGCCTGCGTTCGAAACCCAGGCAAGGTGCAAATCCTTCGCTTCGCCCCGGGCCGAGAGATTCGCACACTCGGCCGCAATCCCGCAGTGGGGACCATATTAAACATGGGTGACGGGCTGCGACTAAGCCGGGACGGCCAACTCCTTGCCATCAGCGCCGTGGCTTCCCGCCTACAGGATAGCAACGGTCTGGCGGTGCTCGACCGGTGGACGGGCCAGACACTGGCCCATTTGGCGGTCTGCTCTCAGCGACCGCTGAGTTTCGGACCGGACGGCAGCCTGTGGACCTTTGGTCTGGGCGGCGACGTGCTTTGTTGGCCGCGAACGGTGTCCAATGGAACCATCCGTTTCGGACCGCCGCAGCCCGTGGTCAGCGTTCCGGGGACCGAGGCCAGAGCCATGAGTGTCGATGGCTCGACCGTGCTTCTGGGCAACTTCTACCAAGGAGGGCTTATCTTGCATCGGGGCGCCAGCGAACGGCTGATCCCGACGGGCCCGCAAGATGACGTGCGTGCCGGTGCTCTGAGCCCGGATGGCCGCTGGGCCGCCACAGGCTCCCACTGGTCTCTCACTGGGCCGTCGGCCAAGGTGTGGGATGCGGCCACGGGGCGGCTGGAAAGACAATTCCCTGTGGCCGGCACCTGCAGCGTCCATTTCAGCCCCGATAGCCGCTGGTTTGTCACCGCCACTAGCACCGTCAAACTCTGGCGGACCGGCACCTGGGAGGAGGGACCGCGGCTGCAGGTCTCTGGCGACGGCTGGAGCGCGGCTTTTTCTCCCGATAGCCGACTGCTTGCCTTGGGCGGTCTGGGCCGAGTACGCCTGGTGCGACCCGACAGTGGAGCCGAAGTCGCGCGACTCACCCTTCCCGAACAAACCAGCCTGGTCCCACTCTGCTTCACGCCGGACGGGGCGGAGTTGGTGGTCAGGGGCGAAGACACGCAAGCCATCCACATCTGGGATCTGCGCCTCATCCGCACCCAACTGGCGGAATTGGGGCTGGACTGGGACGACCCGCCGCTGCCGGCCGAGTCCAAGAAACCGGGTGTTCCTCCGGCGGTCGAGTTCGTCGGCGCTGATCTCGTCGCCGATTCGCAGAAACTGCGGCAGTACCGGATGTCGTTGAACATGCTAGCCTTGTCAGCCAATCCGTTCGACGCCCGGGCTCACTTTCGTCTCGCCCAGATGACTGGCAATCCTGCGGTGGCCATGGCCCATTACACCGCTTCACTAACTTTTGAGCCCAGGCAACCTCTGGGCTACGAAAACCGGGCCATGGCTGCCTTCAAGCTCAAACGTTGGAAACAAGTCGTTGCGGATACCGATCAGGTCCTCAAGGATCACCCCGATCGCGCCCTCGCCCTGAAGTATCGCGCCGTTGCCCACCAACGTCTGGGTCGCCATGCGCAAGCGGTCGCCGATATCACGGCACTACTGGCGGCCTATCCACGCGACAGCCGCCTGTATGACTTGCGCGCGCAAAGTTACCAGGCCTTGGAAAAGAAGGAGCTCGCTGCTGCCGATCGCGTCACGGCAGAAAAGCTGGCGCCTGACGATCCCGTTCGTCTTAATTCTCGTGCCTGGCGCCTGCTCACCGGCCCGCCGGCCGAGCGCGATGCCCAAGCGGCTCTCAAGCTCGCTCAGCGCGCCGTGGACCTGACTCCGAACGACGCCATGTACGTCAACACCCTGGGCGTGGCCCAGTACCGCAACGGCCAATGCCGCGAGGCGCTGGCGACGTTCCAGCGCAGCTTGGCTCTGGGCGACGGCCGCTGGGACGCTTTTGACCTGTTCTTCCTGGCCATGTGCCACCAGAAAGTTGGCAAGCCCAAAGAAGCCAAGGATTGTTTCGACCGTGCTGTGAGCTGGGTTGCCGCCCAGAAAGACCTGCCACAGCAGCATGTCGCGGAGCTCCGGGCCTTTCAGGCGGAGGCGCAGGCAGAGCTGAGAATGAAGAAAAATTGATGAAGCGTGAAATGTTTTCAGTGGACAGATGACCCCGGCGCCCGCTTTGCGCGCCGGTCGCTGTGAAACAATTGCCAGTTCGCGTTTTTCGCGCGCAGACAGGTGCAATTTTCTCGCACTGATGGAAGAACAAGAAAGCGGCCGGTTTGGGTCCTTACCGGCAAGCCCACCACCGGCCCGGCACGACCCCGGCGCTCGCTTTACGCGCCGGAATGTTGTCGCTGTGAAACAATTGCCAGTTCGCGTTTTTCGCGCGCAGACAGGTGCAATTTCTCGCACTGATGGAAGAACAAGAAAGCGGCCGGTAGGGTCCTTACCGGGAAGCCCACCACCGGCCCGGCACGACCCCGGCGCTCGCTTTACGCGCCGGAATGTTGTCACTGTGAAGCTCTTGCCCGGTTCGCGTTTTTCGTGCGCAGACAGGTGCAGTTTCTCGCACTGATGGAAGAGCAAGAAAGCATAGGATTGAAACCTGGCCAATGTTCATCACTTTGTAACCGTCGCAAGTCCTTTGGCAACCAAAGTGAAGGCGTCGGGATTCGAACCCGAGACCTACGGATTAAAAGTTTGCTCCGAGGGCTTTTTCATACGGCGCAAGGACTACGATAATAAGCGAAAGACCGCGGTCTTTCCGCGGTTTTTCGCTTTCTCGCTCTCGTGGTCGCAGGCTGTCGTAGTCCTCGTTATGGAGGGTTTATGGAGGGTAATGGAGGGTTGAGTGTCGGTGCGAACGATCAAGCGGCCGCGATCGGGGCATAGCGTCACAAATACCCATCGCGTAGCTCGCTCAGTCAAAGCGCGGAGCGAGCGAAAGGCCTATGGATCATTTTGTTTTTTGGGTATACGCATGAAGGGAGCGAGTGTGAAATTACCTTCGGCTGGATTGCTTTTCTGTGGGTTCTAATTCTTCCAGAATATTCTCAGTGAAAGTCAACTCCTTCATTTTCTACATTTCTGGGAGATTTTGCTTGCATTTATGTACATTTATGGTACGATAAGTCTCACAATTGATTCTCGAAACAGACAATAGAGAGGCCGGCAGCCAGTCACATCCGTGCTGCCGAGTCTACGTCCCATCATCCCATCGCTACGGACCGGCCGTCTTAAGGCCATGATCCCTGCCCAGGGGGAGTCCAGGCGGTATCCACGGTCATACGGTCCAATCCTGCCGTGAGAGCCCGGGAAAGGGAGCGTCACAACCCGCCGTAGCCACATCCGATCATTTCCGATCGAACAGGGCCGCTGATCCTTGCCGGTGAAGTTTCGCGTGGCCGCCATTGAGGCGGCAGGCGGAGTCCGCAATGCCCATCGCCCGGCTTGCGGGTTGTCCCATGCGAATCGCCCACACCGTCAGGGCTCGCGGTCGCCGGTCGCCTCCTATGGGTCTGCTAGCAACGCCCAACGCTGGCAGGGAGAGCACCGGTCGATCGGACAACTCCAAAAAGCCAGGGAAAACGGAATGCACCGCCGTACCTGGCGCTTGTCGTTTCTGGCCGCGGCCGAGTACCGGGCAACCGGGAAAAGCCCTCCGGCTTGAAGCAGCAAGAGATGCCGGTACATTGCATCCCCCTGTCATCGTTCGGGTGCCGGCTGGCTGGCGCTGGGGCGCCAGGCAAGAGGGGTGCGCCAATGGAGGTCAAGCATGTCCGCCCTATTGCGTGATTTGCGGGTGGGCCAATGGATTTACGCCGACAGCCTCGGCAAGCCGGGCTCTGGCGGCCTCATGGGAAAGATCATCTGCTTTCTCTGGACCAACGACCACAAGGTCGTGGTCGTGGAAAATGCGGATGACGACCCGGTGGTCGTCGAACCAGGCGAAATCGAATTCGTGGCCGATACGCAAGAGCAGTTAGACGAAAAACTGTGGCAAGTACGGGTATCGACGTGAACATACTCCGCCGCCGAGTCCTTTTTTGGGGCAAGGCGGATGTCCGACAAGCTCGCGGCTCACCGGACCAGAAGGTCCAAGTGTCGGGCGGGTGTCCCACGGTGGGACAGCGAACAGCGAGACAAATGGAGGACAAGATCATGAAGGTTGAAGTACAAGGCAAGAACCTGGTCATCACCATTCCCTTGACCGAGCCGACTCCAAGTGCCAGTGGAAAAACCTTGGTCGTTGCTTCCACGCACGGCAACAAGGCGTTTTCGGATGCCAAGGTCAACGGCAAACCCGTGGTCATCGGGCTCAACGCCTACATCAAGCGGTAAGTTCTTCTCTTCCGCCCCGAGTCTTTTCCCAAAAAGGCGCTAGGGGCAATCTTCTCCACGTTCCTGGCTGGTGGTGAGAAGGTAAGCCCACATTTATGGGCAGGCGCAGGAACAAGAAACGGAGGTCAACATGGCAACTGTTCAAGAGCCCGTGACATTTTCGCATATTCTCGATCCGGTCACCGTTCAAGGACGCCAGGGCGGAAGAAAAAGCAACTTCCGCGCGAAGTTCCGAAAGGTCGTTGGTAAGGATGGGAAAACGCAAATTCACATCCGCATCGACGACGATCTGGAAGCCGGCTTCTGGGCGGAATTGACCGTCGATCCCGAGAGCATGCCTGACGAATGCTACGCGGTCGATTTTCGGTACGCCAAGTAACCACCGTTCCGGAACTTCGCGTTCCGGTACTGCTGATTCACCTTCGCCGCCAAGTTCTTTGGCGGCAGGTCCGCCGGTACGAGTCCGGCGCTGACTGAGCAAGAGCGAAACCTGCCAGCAGAAACAGGGGCCAACCGGCCCCTTTCTTATTGCCATGGAGGTGATCCATGTCGCTCGCATCTGCCTGGTGTCTGATCAAGCTGCTTTTCGGCCTGTGGGCTTTGGCCCTGGTGATTGGCGGCCTGATCGAGACCATCAACAAAAAGCAGATGTGAGGCCCATCCGGGCCAGGCCCTCCTGTTCCCACCGCCGCGTGGTGAGGGCTGGAAACGTCCCGCAGAACGGGACGGCCAACGGGAACGAAACTCTGAAGGAGGATTTTCGATGTCAGAGCGGAAAGGTCTGCAAGTGGTGGCAGGCTTGCTTCTGGCGGTGGCAGGCGTCTTTGCCTGCTTCCTAGCGTCCCAGGCTGTGGATCTGTACCAGCTGG
>Ga0306920_100008216_pt1 | contig 13843 bp, 9 predicted proteins | sample flu12Cox44000170_FD_204666 | JGI IMG/M metagenome (GOLD analysis project Ga0306920, IMG submission 204666) | Lab enrichment of tropical soil microbial communities from Luquillo Experimental Forest, Puerto Rico - flux4day.12C.oxic.44.000.170 (v2)... | ecosystem: Environmental > Terrestrial >... | reverse complement strand
TTCTTTTGGCCTTTGGTCGTCACATAGGGCTCCAGCAGGCGCATGCGGTTCTGCTTGGGTAGGCCTGGGCCGTTGTCGATCACCTCGATGTCGACGCGGTTGCCGTTGCGGCGCACCACCGTCTCGATGCGGCCTCGCCAGTGCTCGTCTTTGTCCGGGCTCTCCGCGTACTGCTGGATCGCCTCCTCCGCGTTCTTCACCAGGTTATGGATGGCCTGCGCCATCAGCCGGCGGTCGCAGGAGACAAAAATCGGCGCGTCACCCAGGCGCTTGTCGAAGGCGATGTCGCCATTGCCCATCTGCCGGTCGAGCACCGAGGCCCGCACGATGTCGCGGATGTCGTGCTCCTCCATCTGCGGCTTGGGCATGCGCGCGAAGGCGGAGAATTCGTCCACCATGCGCGTCACGTCGCCGACCTGCCGAATGATCGTGTCCGTACACTGCTCGAACACTTCGCGATCCTCGGTGATCACGCGCCCGTACTTGCGCTTGATGCGCTCGGCCGAGAGTTGTATCGGCGTGAGCGGATTCTTGATCTCGTGCGCGATGCGGCGCGCCACGTCGGCCCAGGCGGACGTGCGTTGCGCCGAGACCAGCTCGGTCACGTCGTCGAAGGTGATGACCGAGCCGTAATCCTCTTCTCCCTGCTCCTCGTGCGTGACGCGCACGACGAAGTTGCGCTCCTCCCCGCCGACAATCAGCGTCACCTGCCGCTGGGGGCGACTCTTGTGCTCCTCTGCTTCCCGCACGATCGGGGCGAACTGGGGAACGGCATCGGCCAGTTGGCGGCCGACAAGCTCGCCGCCGTCGCGTCCGAGCAGCTTTTGCGCCGAGCGGTTCGCCAGCGTGATGCGCTCATGGCGGTCGAGACCAATGACACCCGCCGATACGCCGGTCAGCACAGCCTCCATGAAGCGCCGGCGCTCGGTGAGCTGCGTGTTGGCGGTAACAAGGTCTGTGCGCTGACGCTCGAGCTCCTTCGTCATGGCGTTGAAATTCATCGACAGCCGGCGCAGGTCGCCCTCGCCGCGCCGGATCGGTAGCTCCACCTTGAGGTTGCCGCGTGTCACCTGTTGGGCTGCGCTGATCAAACGCCGGATAGGGGCGACGAACTGGCCGGCAAACCACAACCCGAGCCAGATGGCGGCGAGCAGGGCCGTGAGCGAGATCATCCCGTACATGAGACCGTGCGCAAACTTCAGGCCGCCGCGCACCTGGCGCAGGCTTTCGTAGCGCCGAACGCCGGCTTCTGTGCGCTGCAGGTGCTTGACCACTTCGGGATCGACGCCACGGGCCACGTAAAGGAAGGCATCAGGGTAGTTGCGCAGCTTGGCCAGCGCCGCGACGCGGAAGCTGCCATTGGGCATCAGCAACGGTATCTGTCCGGCGGCGGCGGCGCGGATCAGGTGCTCGGGCGGGGGGATGTAGGGGATCTTCTCATCCTCGAGCACGGCCTCCTTCACCGCGCCCCTGGCGTCCACCACATAGGCGACGGGCAGATCTCGCAAGCCCGCCTGCGCAAACATCAGCTCTCGGAACTTGAGGGCGTCGCCCGCCACCTGCGGCGCCGCATCGTCAAGGTCCTTGGCCATGTTGACGATGTCGGTGCGGATCACCTGCCCATGCTCGTCGAGGTAGGCATGGGCGACGTTGAGCGAGTTGAGCACGATCGACGTGGTCTGCTCGTTGAACCAGTTGTCGAGGGCGCGGGAGAACGTGGTCGTTGCAGCGATGGCGAGCAGCAGGGCGGGAAGCGCGGCGATGGCGCTAAAGAGAATGACGATGCGCGCATGCAGGCGGGCGCCGGCAACCTTCTTCTCCCAGGCGCGCCACAGCCCCACGGCGTGCACGGTGATGACCGCCACCATCGCGATCACGAGCAGCAGGTTGACGAACAGGACGACGTAGACGACCTGTTCGCGCGGTGCGATGGGCGTCAGATTGGTCAGGATGAGGAAGGTCGCCAGCGCCCACACCACGGATAAGCTGACGACGATGAGGCCGACCCAGAACGCGCGGGGGCTGGTGCCCGGCAAGGGCGGAGCATTGGCATCGAGCAGAGGATCGAGCGGCGCCTGCGTGGAGCCCGCCAGCCGATGCAAGCGCTCTCTAGCCGCTCGGCCGATGTCGGCCACGCGCCCGGCCGCTTCTTGCAGCGCGGCAAGAACGCGGCCGCATCCAGCATGAGCGGCTTGGACTATTCGTTGTGTGCGCACAGATCGCGGCTCTTTGCAGCAAAGCAACCACACACATCATGGGCCACTGTGGCATTTTCGCGACAATGTGGGCTTAGCCATTTGCCGCGCCACCGTCAAGTGAGCCTCCGCGCTCCGCCGGCGGGCCTCGCGGGGAGCTGCTGGCCGGTTCGCCTCACCCGTGGATCATTGTGCCGGCCGCGGCGGCCCGAGCCACCTTTCCGCCACCATGCTGTGAAACCTCGTAAATCCTTGATTGTAGACCGCGCGGCAGATGCGGGCGCCCGCGGGCACAGTAGGGCGGCAGTTGCGGCAGTCATTGGGGCGGCGGTCATTGGGGCGGCGGTGCCGGGCAGCACCGCAGGGCGCCGAGGGATGGCGGGGGACATGGCCGGGGGACATGGATGCGCATCCTTAGCCGGTACATTTTTCGGCAGGCCGCGGGTGCGCTCGTGCTCATTCTTCTCTCCCTCACGGGGGTGGTGTGGATTGCCGTCGCCCTGCGGCAGATCGAATTGATGACCAGCCAGGGCCAGGACGTGATCCGTTTCCTGGCCATGACCACCCTCGCGATCCCGAGCATGATGGCGCTGATCGCGCCGATTGCCCTGCTCATCGCCTCGATCCACGTCCTCAATCGCCTGAGCAGCGACAGCGAGCTCATCGTCATGACCGCCGGGGGAATGCCGGCCTGGTCGCTGATCAAGCCGTTGGGCATGCTCGCGCTTCTCTCTTCCATAGGCATCGCTTTCGTCAACCACGTGGCGGGCCCATGGGCGCAGCAGAAACTGCGCGAGTTGGCGGTGCAGGTGCGCACCGATCTCATGGCCCAGGTGATCCAGCCCTGGCGCTTCACGTCTCCCGAAGCCAAGCTGACGGTGCACATCCGTGACCGCGCCCCCAACGGCGAGCTGTTGGGGCTGATGATGCACGATGCGCGGGATCCCAAGCAGATCGTCACCTACCTGGCCGAGACGGGCTTCATCATCAAGCAGGCAGGGTCCGCCTATCTGCGCATGGACAAGGGCCACATCATTCGCCGCCTGGAGAACGAGGCCGCCCCGCAGATCGTCGCCTTCGACCGCTACGCGGTGGACATCAATCAGCTCGAGCAGCGCTCCGACCAGGTTATCGTCGTGCGCCCGCGCGAGCGCTATACGGGCGAGCTCCTGAGGCCCGATCCCAACGATGCCGTCTACAAGGTAAGCCCCGGCAGCTACACCTCCGAGTTGCACGAACGCCTGGCGAGCCCCCTCTACACCTTCGCCTTCGTGCTGTTGGTGCTGGCCTTCATGGGCCAGGCGCAGACCACGCGCACCAGCCGCACGATCGGGGTCCTGTGCGCTTTCGTGGTGGCCGTGCTCTACCGCGTTGTCGGCATTACCCTCGACAACTACGTCGTCGTGCGTCCGGCCGCGATGCCCCTGCTCTACGCCGCGCCCGCTTGCGCCGTCTTGTCCGCCGTGATCATGACGCAATGGCGGCTCTCCCCGCGGCGCCGCTCCAGGCTCGTGCGCGCCTTCATGGCGCTGTCCCAGCCATTGGCAAGGCCCCCGCGGGCGCTGTCGCGCCGGACCGCGGCGCCGGTGCCCCATGGGACGGGAGGCTGACGTGCTCGCGCCGCGCACGCTCCGCCGCTACGTCGCCAAGCGCTTCTTGACGGCGATCCTGGGCGCGTTCGCGGTCTGCGCGGTGCTGATCTTCATGATCGACATGGTCGAACTGTTGCGCATGTCGCGGCGCGCCACCAACCTCTCCATGCTGACGCTGCTGTGGATGGCGCTGCTCCGCCTTCCGGCGTTCACCGAGATCCTGCTCGCCTTTGCGGTGCTGGTGGGGGGTATCGGCGCGCTCCTGAGCCTCAACCGCAAGTCCGAGCTCATCGTCATGCGCGCCGGCGGCATGTCGGTATGGCAGTTCCTGCGGCCGGGCATCGTGGTCACGCTGCTGCTCGGGGTCTTCACGGTCACGGTCTACAACCCCCTGGCCGCGGCCGCTCGGTCCGAGGCCGAGCGGCTGGTGGCGGAGGCGTTCGGCCGGGAAGCGAGCCTGATGGCCTCGACGGGTGAGGAATCCTGGCTCCGGCAGGACGGCACCGACGGGCAATCGGTGATGAGCGCCAGGGCCGTGGCCGATCAGGGGCTGTCCCTGACAGGGGTCGTCGTCTACCAGTTCGACCCGTCGGGGCGGTTTTCGGAGCGCATTGACGCCGCCAAGGCCACCCTCAGCGACGGCTACTGGGAGTTGCAGAAAGCCGTCGTTTCTCGTCCGGCCCGGGAGCCTGAAGCCTTCGACACCTACACGGTAAGTACTTACCTCACGCGCGAGCGCGTCGGCGAAGCCCTGGGCTCGGAGATCGCGGTGTCCATTTGGCAGCTGCCGTCGTTGATCGAAATCGCTGAAAGAGCTGGACTTTCTGCGGCTCGATACCGCATGCAGTACGCGCTGCTGCTGTCGCGCCCGGCGCTGCTGATGGCGATGGTTATTTTGGCTGCCACTGTGTCCCTGCGGTCATTCCGGTCGGGGGGGATACAGACTATGGTCATCATGGGGATGGTCGGGGGAATTGGCTTCTTCCTGCTGACTGAGGTCTCGCGCCAAATCGGCATTGCCGGTCTGGTGTCGCCGATGACAGCGGTATGGGTGCCGATTGGCCTCGCTTTGCTCGTTGCGGTGACAGTGTTGCTGCATCAGGAGGACGGCTGAGTGATGCGTCGGGCGCGGATACCGCACGCTTCGTGCGGCAGTACGCGAGGTTGCAGCCGTCACGCCGGCGGACTGCAGCTTTCATTCGCGCTCGCCTTGCTGGCCACCATTGCGTTTGTCCTCACCTTCGCCCCCCTGCCCTCCGTTGCCCAAGATCCGAGCCTATACGCCGGCAGCGGACCGCCCAGGCCGCAGTCCTCCTTCCCCACGTCTCCCGGCGGCATGTTCGGGCCCGCACCTAAAATCGATCAGGCGCAGCCGCTCTATTTGCAGGCAGACCAGCTGCTCTACGACACCAAGAGCAACCGGGTGATCGCCCAGGGCAATGTCGAGATCTACTACAACAACTTCGTGCTGACCGCCGACCAGGTGGTCTACGACCAGAACACCAACAAGCTGATTGCGGAGGGCAACGCCCAGCTCAAGGACCCCAACGGCAGCATCACGCGGGCCGACCGCTTCGAGGCCCTTGACGATTTCCGCGACGCGTTCATCCAGTCGCTCAGCGTCGTCACCGCCGACGAGAGCCGTATCGCCGCCGAGCGTGCGAGCCGTCGGGAAGGCAACACCACGGAATACGAGAACGCCAGGTTCACGCCCTGCAAGAACGATCCTGGCATGCCGCCGCTATGGTGCATCAGCGCCGCGCGCATCATCCACGACCAGCGCTCGGCAACGCTCATCTACCAAGACGCGCAATTTGAGTTCTTCGGGATCCCGGTGGTGTATCTGCCCTACTTCGAGCACCCCGACCCGTCGGTGAAGCATCGCTCCGGCTTCCTGATGCCGAACTTCAGCAACTCCTCCACGCTCGGCTTCGGGTTCGAACTGCCCTACTATTTCGCCCTGGCGCCCAACTACGACTTCACCTTCACGCCCAAGTACTGGTCCAACTACGGTACCCTGCTCCAGGGCGAGTGGCGGCACCGGCTGGAAAACGGCCAGTACAGCATCAACGTCTGGGCCATCGATCAAACTCGCAACGCCATCGGCGTACCGGGTGAAAGCGACGTCGGCTGGCGCGGATCGGTGCAGACGAAGGGGCAGTTTTCACTGGCATCGTGGTGGCGCTTCGGCTGGGATGTCACGGTCGACAGCGACGACAGCTTCCGGCGCTTCTATCAGCTCGATCCCATCCTGCAGACCGATCGTGTCAACACCGTCTATTTGCAGGGCATGAGCGACCGCAACTACTTCAGCGCCAAGCTCTACCAGTTCGGCGGGCTGCTGCTCACCGACACCCCTTATTCCAACTCCTGGGTGCATCCGGTCATCGACTACAACTACATCGTTGGATCCCCAGTGGTCGGCGGCGAACTGAGCTTGACCGCCCATGCCCGCAGCATGACGCGCTCGGACGGCATCGATACCAATATCGCCGTGGTCGAAGCCAACTGGCGGCGCCAGATGATCGACCCGATCGGGCAGGTGTGGACGCCCTTCGCCAACGCCCGCGGCGAGATTTACAACTTCAATGGCGGTATTGATCCCATCACGCTGGCGCCGCTCTCCGACAACACCGTCGCGCTGGGCATCGGTGCTGCGGGTGTGCTCTACTCCTATCCGTTCGTCGCCAACACCAGCTTCGGCTCGCACGTGATCGCGCCGACCGCGCAGATCATCGTGCGCCAGAACAACGTCGATCAGGCTCACTTGCCCAACGAGGACGCCAAGAGCCTGATCTTCGACGACACGCTGCTGTTCGACATCGACAAGTTCTCAGGCTACGACCGCCTCGAGACGGGCACGCGCGCCAACGTCGGCGTGCAATACACCTTCCAGGGCAACGGCGGGGGATATGCCCGCGCCGTGTTCGGCCAGAGCTTTCAGCTGGCGGGCGTGAACCCCTACACCGATCCGGGCCTCGACCCGACGTTGAAGTTCAACTTCTCCCCCGTCAGCGGCCTCGCCACGAACCACTCCGATTACGTTGCCGGCGTCTACCTGTCGCCCTTCAACGGCATTGGCCTCATCAGCCAGGCGCGCTTCGACGAGCGTGACTGGACCCTGCGCCGTCAGGACACCGGCCTGACCGCCAACTATGGGCTCCTGACGGGCACGGTCGCCTATACCTACACCGCCTTCGATCCCGTCACCGGCCTGCTCGACCGGCAGGAAGAGATCATGTCGTCGCTTGGCTTGAAGCTGACAACCAATTGGAGCGTGCAGGGGGCGATGCGCTACGACATCGATCTGCACAGTCGCATCCAAGATTCCATCGGACTAAAATATGCAGACGAATGCTTCGTGCTGAGCGCAACCTACATCGAGACCTTTGTGGATAACCCGGCGCTCGGTCTCACGCCCGACCGCACGGTGATGGTGCGCTTCGAGCTCAAGAATCTCGGCTCCTACAGCTACAACAGCTCGCACGTCTTTGGCGACCAGAACCTAGGACCCAAGCTGTGAGCGCCGACTGACAGGCGAAGGCCGCCCCGACGCAACCCCGTCCATCCCCACGGGCCGCGTCAGCTTCGCCATGCCGGTGCCATGGTTGTCATGTGGAAATTGAGGGGCCGCCGACGGGGGTCGGCGGTAAGATCGCTCGCTCCCGATTCGGCGCGCCCGGGGTACGCTTGCTCCCCATGCATCACTCAGCCATCCCGCGTCTCCTCTTTGCCTCTGCCCTCCTGCTCGGCGCCGGCGTGGCGGCCGCCGTCACCTCCGATCGGCTCGCTGCCCAGGCACCGCGCCAGGCCGCGGCCGAGCCGCCACCAGACAAGGCCGAGCGGCAGAGCCAGCCGGGCAAGTCCGAGCAGGCCATTGTCCTGCTCGTCAACGACGAGCCAATTACCGCCTACGAGATCCAGCAGCGGGCCAACTTTCTCGCGCTGCAGACGGGCGCGGGCATGGGCGCGGAACTCAAGGCCAAAGCCGAGGCGCGCTGGGCGCAGATCATCAAGGACCCGAAAATCAATGATCGCCTGCACGCCCTGATGCGGGAAAGGAAGGTTGCTTCGCAGGAGCAGGCGCAGGCGGTGCAGAAGGAGTTTGCCATGAAGCTGCAGCACGACATGATCGAGCAGCTGCAGCGCGAGAGCCGCGCCGCCATGATGCCCAAGCTCAGGAAGGAGGCGCAGGAGGAGCTGATCGAAGAGCGCTTGAAGCTGCAGGAGGCCAAGAGGGGTGGTATTGAGATCACCGACGAGGACGTCCAGCGCATGCTCAAGACGCTCGCCGACCGCAACAAGATGACGCAGGAGCAGTTCGCGCAGCACATCAAGGGCATGGGTGTGGACATTTCCACCATGAAGGAGCGAACACGCGCTCAGGCCGCCTGGCGCGAGGTCGTGCGCCGCAAGTTCTCCTCGCAGATCTCCATAACCAACCGCGACGTCGATCGGATGATATCGGCCACCGCCAATGAGACGGGCGCGGACACAGTCGAGCTGCAGGTACAAAAGATCACGTTGCCTACACCCGGCAAGTTGGACCAAGCTGCCCTGGCCAAGCGTTATGCCGAAGCCGACGGCTTGCGCCAGAGGCTTGATGGCTGCACGGCTATGGCGGGCCTTGCCAAGGAGGCCGGCGCCAGGTTCGAGGACATGAAGTACATCAAGCCCAGCACCATCTCCGAGCCCACGCGGTCGATGCTCCTCAATGCCCGCGACGGCGACGTGCTGCCCCCGGCGACGGTGGCAGCCGGCATCGAGATCTACGCCGTCTGCGGTCGACGCTCGATCAAAGCCGACGAGAAGGAGCGCGAACGGGCGCAGGAAGAGCTGGCGCAGAAGGAATATGAGATTATGGCAAAGCGCCAGCTCCGCGACCTCCGGCAGGATGCGCACATCGAGTACCGCTGAGCGCGCCATGAGCCCCTCGCCCCGCCAGCGCCGACCTGCCGGCGAGCCCGGGCGCGCGCAGCCCATCGCCGTGTCGATGGGCGATCCCAGGGGCATCGGTCCCGATATTGCGCTCATGAGTTGGCGGGAGCGGCGGCGGCATGGCCTGCCGAGCTTCGTCCTCTACGGCGACCCGGACGTGCTGGCCTGGCGCGCACGCAGCCTGGGCCTTGATGTTCCAACGCAGCCAGTCGCCAGCCTCGCCGATGCGTCGGGCGCGTTTGCGCGCGCGCTTCCCGTCTGGCCCGTCCCGATCCGTGCCGCCGGAACGGCCGGCGAGGACCCGGCGATCGTGGCTGCCATCGAAGCCGCCGTAGCGGCCGCATCAGCCGGCGAGGCTCTTGCCGTCGTCACGAACCCCATTGTCAAGCGCACACTCGACCTGAACCGGCTGCCCTACCCGGGTCACACCGAGTTCCTGGCCGAACTGGCGGTGCGTCACGGCGCAGCATCGAGGCCCCTGCCGGTCATGATGCTGGTGGCCGAGGAGCTGAAGGTCGTACCTGCCACCGTGCACATTCCGCTCGCCGCTGTGCCGCGCGCGCTGACGCGGCAGCTGCTGGTTGCCACACTGAGGATCACCGCAGCAGCTCTGAGCGGCGACTTCGACATCGCCAGGCCGCGCATTGCGGTTGCCGGCCTCAACCCGCACGCTGGTGAAGGCGGCCGCATCGGCAGCGAGGAGAGCGATATCATCAAGCCGGCGATCGACGAGGTGGCCGCCGACGGCATTCGGGTGAGCGGCCCATACTCCGCCGACACGCTCTTCCACGCCGAGGCGCGCGCCGCCTATGACGCGGTCGTGGCCATGTATCACGACCAGGCGCTGATCCCCATCAAGACCCTTGCCTTCGACCGCGGTGTCAACGTCACGTTGGGGTTGCCGTTCGTGCGTACATCCCCCGATCACGGCACGGCCTTCGCGCTCGCCGGCACGGGCAAGGCCCGCCCGGGCAGCTTCATCGCCGCCCTGCGCCTCGCCGACGCAATCGGCAGGCGGCGCGCTGCGGCCCGCGCCGCCCAGCGCGCATGAGCGCGCGGGCGGCAGCAAGCGCCGACGGCTTGCCGCCGCTCGGCGAGGTCATTCGCAGCCTCGGGTTGTCCGCGCGCAAGAGCCTTGGGCAGAACTTCATCCTCGATCTCAACCTGACGCGGCGCATTGCGCGCTCTGCCGGCCCCTTGGAAGGCCGGACAGTTGTAGAGGTTGGTCCCGGGCCGGGCGGGCTCACGCGAGCGCTGTTTCTTGAGGGCGCAGAGCGCGTGGTGGCGGTGGAGCGCGATGAGCGCTGCCGTCCCGCCCTCGAGGCCATCGCCCAACGCTATCCAGGCCGCCTTGAGGTCCACTACGGCGATGCCCTCGCCGCCGATTGGTCGACGCTCGCGCCCACAAGCGCGAGCAAGCCCCTCGTCGCCGCCAATCTACCCTACAACATCGCCACCCTCCTGCTCGTGGGTTGGCTCGAGAGCGATCCCTGGCCGCCCTGGTACCTGCGTCTGGTGCTGATGTTCCAGCGCGAGGTGGCGCAACGCATCATCGCGGCGCCCGGCTCCAAGGCCTATGGGAGGCTCGCCGTGATCACGCAATGGCGCACGCGCCCGCGCCTGCTTTTCACCGTCAAAGCCGAGGCCTTCGCGCCCGCACCGGCGGTGGCCTCCGCCGTCGTCGCGCTGACGCCGATCGATGCCCCCTCCCCCCCATGCCGCGTCGCCACGCTCGGCGCCGTGACCGCCGCTGCGTTCGGGCAACGCCGCAAGATGCTGCGCCAGAGCCTGCGCGCGCTGACCTCTCAACCCGAGGCACTGCTCGCTGCCGCCGGCATTGCCCCGACGCTGCGTGCCGAGGCGCTCAGCGTGCGCGACTTTGCCCGTCTGGCCTACGTCTTCGAGCGATTGGCAACGGGGTCAGACACCCGGCGTGGGCGATAGGCTTGGAGCATTTGTCGAGGCGGGCGATCGGATCGCCCATCCGCCTATAGCCCCGCCAGCACAGCCCCAACGAAGGCTGCGAGGCCCGGCTGCCGCGCGCGCTTCAGCCGCTCGGCCGCGAGGATCGCGGTGAGGCCGCGCAAGCTCGTCTCCAACTCCGCGTTGACGATGACGTAGTCGTACTCGCCCCAGTGCGCGATTTCGGCAGCCGCCGCCGCCATGCGCCGTTGCACCACCTCCTCGCTGTCCTGGGCGCGGCTGCGCAGGCGCCGCTCTAGAGCCTGCCCGTCGGGTGGCAGGATGAAAACGCTCACCACGTCCTCGCCCATGCGCGCGCGTATCTGCTGCGCCCCTTGCCAATCGATATCGAACAGCACATCGTCGCCCGCCTTGAGCGCGTCCAAGACGGCCGTCTTCGGCGTGGCATAGAGGTTGCCGTGCACCTGGGCCCATTCGAGCAGCTCGCCGGCAGCCTGAAGACGGGCAAACTCGCCAGCGTCGATGAAGCGATAGTCGCGCCCATCCACCTCCCCGGGCCGCGGCGCACGCGTGGTCACGGATACCGACATGCGCAGCAATGCATCGGCGGCCAGCAACCGCCGCGCCAGGGTCGTCTTGCCGGCGCCGGAGGGCGAGGACAGCACCAACAGGAGCCCACGGCGCGCCAGGCGCGCAAACTCCTGGCTCTGGTCTTGCCCGCTCATTCGCTCACGTTCCGCTCACTCGATGTTCTGCACCTGCTCGCGCATCTGGTCGATAACCGCCTTGAGCTCAAGGCCCGCCCGCGTCGTCTCCGGATCGTTCGACTTGGAGCACAGTGTGTTGGCCTCGCGATTGAACTCCTGCGCCAAGAAATCGAGGCGCCTGCCGGCGGGCTCCCGCGAGGCGATGAGCTCACGCGCACTGGCGACGTGGGCGCCCAGGCGCTTCAGCTCCTCCTCCACGTCGACCCGGGTCGCCAGCATGGCCGCCTCTTGGTAGAGGCGCCCTTCGTCGAGGGGAGCGCCAGCCTCCATCAGCCGCCCAACCTGCTCCTGCAGCCGCTGGCGGATCGCCTCGGGCGTCCGGGACGGCGATCGGGTCACCCGCTCGATGAGGCGCTCGATGGCCGCGACCTGCTCCAGCACAATGGCGCTCAAGTGCCATCCCTCCGCCTCGCGCGCCCTGACGATCCCGTCAAGCGCCTCCGACAGCCCCGCCAGCATGGCGGCGTTGCGCGCCTCAACCTCGGCCTCGCTATCCTCGGGCTCGACCATCTCCAGCACGCCCTTGATGCCGAGCAGGGCCTCCGGCCGCGGCGGCGCCGTCTCCAGGCGCTGGGCGAGGCTGTCAAGCGCGGTGAGCACCTGCGCAAGGGCGGCCTCGTTGAGCTTGAGCCGCGTCTCGCCTTCGCTGCGCTTGACGTTCAGATTGACCGTCAGGCTGCCGCGCGCGATGCGCTTGCTCACCGCCTCGCGGATGCGCGCCTCCAGCGCCTCGTAGCCCGGGGGGAGACGCAGACGCAGGTCGAGACCCCGCCCGTTGACCGAGCGGATCTCCCAGTGCCAGCTGACGGACCCCAGGGAGCCGTCGGAGCGCGCAAAGCCGGTCATGCTCTTGATGGTCATGGCGGCGTCGGTGAGGTGAGCGGAGGCTGCGTTGCGCCAGCACTGCGACCTGAGACTCAAAGCGCTCGCGAGTCTAGTCGCTGTGAAGGTGACGAACAAGGAACGCAAGCCCGCGGTGGGCGGATCCCCTCAGCGCTTCTCTTTGGCGTCGGGCACCTCCGATGCGGCGTCGGCGGGCGGTGCCTTGGCCGGCACGGTGCGTACGACGGCACGTGTCCTTGCGGCGGGCGAGGCGGGCGCAGGTGTAGGCGTCGTTGCCGTATTGGCGGTGGGCGTCACTGCCTTGCCCTTCAGCTCCTTCTCCGTCGCGCGCCATTTCTGCACGTTGGCATTGTGATCCTTGAGCGTGTCGGCGAACACGTGGCCGCCGGAGCCATCGGCCACGAAATAGAGAGCCTTGGTTTCGGCAGGATTGAGCGCGGCCTCGAGCGCAGCCCGACCAGGGTTGCAAATGGGCGTCGGTGGAAGGCCGTCGATCTGATAGGTGTTGTGCGTTGTCTTCTGCGTGATTTCACTCTTCTGGATCGGTCGGCCCCACACCGTCTTGCCGCCGGTGAGCCCGTAGAGGATGGTCGGGTCCGACTGCAGGCGCATGTTCTGCCGCAGCCGATTGAGGAACACGGCCGCCACGCGATCACGCTCGTCGCTGCGGCCCGTCTCCCTTTCGACGATTGAGGCCAAAACGACGGCTTGTTCTGCCGACTTGATCGGCAAGTCGTTCTTGCGATGCGCCCAGGCATTTTCCAGTACCTTGTGGGCCTCGGCCTGCATGCGATCGATGAAGGCCTGCCGTGGCATGCCGCGCTCGACGATGAAGGTCTCGGGCAGCAGCGAGCCCTCTGGCGGCACCGCTTCGATGCCGCCGGACAGATTGGGGTCAGCCTTCAGGCGTTCGACGATCTGGTAGCTGGTGAGGCCCGGCGGGATCGTCACCCGATAGGTCAAGGTCCGGCCTTCGCTCAGCAATTCGATCAGCTGCCGCACGCTGGCGTAGGGCTTCACCGCATAGTCCCCGGCCTTGAGCGGAGACGGCTTGGTGCCCTCGATCATGGCCGCAAGCTGCGTCCATCGGTAGCCGACGACGAACAGCCGGCGGTCGGTGACGATGCCTTCGCGCTCCAGGCGCGCGGCGATCTCCAGCGTGCCTTCATTCTTGGGGATCACGATGCTTTTCGCCTGCTGCAGCGGACCCGGCGCGTCGAGCTGGCTGTCGAACACGTAGGCGGCGGCCCCCGCGAGGAGCATTACCAACAGGATAAGGGTCAGGAACCCGTTGACGAAACGCAGCAGCGGGCGGCCGCGACGCGGATCCCGATTATGGTGGTTGCGGCGGCGCGGCCTGGCCGGCGGCCGCGACGGCTCCAAGCGCTCGGAAGGGCTGCGCGCCAGCGTACCGCCCGTTCGGGCGAGGTAGGGATCCATACGCTGGCCCGCCGGGTGGCGGTTCCTCATGATCCGCTCCTGAGAAGAGCACGCCGCGCCTTCGAGCTCTGCCGCGCACGGTTCTCACACCAGCCGTCGATTCTTGGCTCGAAGCTTGGAGGTAAATGTGGCGAAAGGACGATGA
>Ga0306920_100008215_pt1 | contig 13844 bp, 11 predicted proteins | sample flu12Cox44000170_FD_204666 | JGI IMG/M metagenome (GOLD analysis project Ga0306920, IMG submission 204666) | Lab enrichment of tropical soil microbial communities from Luquillo Experimental Forest, Puerto Rico - flux4day.12C.oxic.44.000.170 (v2)... | ecosystem: Environmental > Terrestrial >... | reverse complement strand
TCTCGACGCAGCGAACCTCCCCGTCGGTCTCGAAACGGCGAACGACCTCGACCCCGAAGTCGACCGGCATGCCCTCCTCGGGTCGCTCGACGTGGTGGTAGAGGAAGACGTTGTGTCCGTGCGTGCGCAGGCCCTTGTGCTGGCGCAGAAACGCCCAGACGAGATCGAGCGCGGGCTTGAAGATGGTCGACATCTCCCGCGGCGCGCCCGTTCGGCGAACCGCGGCCAGCAATCGGGTCGGGAGCGATTCGATCCTCACGGGAGCGTCCACCGCTCCAGCCTAGCACCGCGGGCGATCGGCTGATTCAGAACAGGCCCCTGCCTCCCATCGCCTTCTTGAGGCCGATGGCGGCGATGCCGGCCAGGGCCGCCTTGGCCACGTTGCTCTGCGCGCCGCTTCCGCCCCCGCTGCTGCCGCCCAGTAGCTGCCGGAGGATGCCGGGCTGCTGGCCGTGCATCGCCGACATCAGGCCGGCCATCACCCCTGGCTGCTCGAGGTTGGCGGTCTCGTGCAGGCCGGGGAAGTTCACATCCTGTTGCCGCGCTTGTTGGCGCAGGTGCTCGGCCAGCTCCGCCCGCTCCCCCGGAGAGAGACGGGCGATGGCCTCCTCGGCCGCCACGCGGTAGTCCTGCGGCGCCAGGTGCTGGGCCACGCTGGAGTAGTGCTGGGTCGCCTCCTCGTCAGAGACGCCCTCCCAAGGCCGCCCCTTCTCATAGCGCTGCACGAAATCCTGGTATTGCTGTCGCTGCGAGCCGCCCCCCAGCAACGTATCCAGTAGGCCCATGATCCCCTCCTTGGTGCGGCGCCCGCGAGCGAACGTCGCCACGTGTGATCGCTACACGACTAGCCTGCGTTGCCCCACCGACGTCGCAAGGTGCGGGTCGCCTTTGCAACGAATTCCCCGATCCGTCGCGTGATCGTGATCTTGTGGACCTACCCGAGGCCCCCGGTACCCATCAGGCCGAGCCTCTCGAAGTAGAGGTTGCCCACCGCTCACGCCGAAAGAATCAGTGGTCCCCTGCCCTCCTCGCTGTTCCGGCGGGTGAACACCATCGTTGTGGTCGTGAAAGCGCGAACCACGCCAAACGGAAGCGGTTTCCGCATCAGGGTTCGCTGGGTCAGGAAGAAGGAGGACGGGATGAAAGTCATTCGCTGGTCGCTCATGAGTCTCTTGGTGACGGGTGCGATGGGCCTGGGTGTCGGGTGCGAGGACGCAACGAGCCCGACCACGACCACCGCAGCCACGGCGTCGGCGCTCTCGATGCCCAAGGCGAGCTCGTTCGAGTCCAAGGTGAGTCAGAAGACCCTGGCCACGGACCAGTCGGTCACGACGGGCCCGGGCCTGGTGAACGCCTGGGGGTTGGCGTTCGATCCGAAGACGCACGGGATCTGGATTTCGGTCAATGGCACTGGATCCGCGCAGCTGTTCAGCGAGGACGGCCAGTTCATGACCTCCGCCGACTTCACGGGGGCCGCGGTCGGGGCGCCTGACCCCACCGGCGTCGTGTTCAACGACACCAAGGGCTTCGACGGCGACGAGCTCATCTTCGCCAGCGAGAGCGGGATCATCGTGGGGTTGCAGAACGGTGGCTCGACGGTCAACGCGCGCTTCCCCGCCCAAGATGCCGCGGTCTACAAGGGCCTGGCGGTGGCGACCGTCCACGGCGAGCCGCGCCTCTTCGCCGCCGACTTCCACGGCGCGAAGATCGACATCCTCGCCGGGGACTACAGCCCCATCGACGTCACCGGCAGCGTGCTCCAGGATCCGATCCCGCACGCCGGCTTCGCGCCCTTCAACATCCTGGCGGTCGGCCACTTCCTGATCGTGTCCTTCGCCAAGCAGGATGACCCCGCCAAGGCGCACGACGACGTCCGCGGCCCGGGCAACGGGTTCATCGACGTATTCGATGGGGACGGCACGTTCATCACGCGCCTGCTCTCGGGCGACGATCATCCCGAGATTAGCTCGCCCTGGGCCATGCAACTGTCCGCCGAGCGAGACGAGAAGGGCTCGGTCGACCTCCTGATCGGGAACTTCGGCGGCCCCAAGGATGGCTTCACCCCGAACCTCGACGGCCTCATCAACGTCTATGAGCTGTCGCTCCACGGCAAGCGTCCGAGCGCGCGCTTCGAGGGGCACCTGGCCGACGGGACGGGGGCCGCGCTCAACCTCGACGGCCTCTGGGGCTTCATCTTCGGGAACGGCAGGAACGGCTTCGGTCGCGACGACATCTACTTCGCCGCCGGGCCGGAGGACGAGACCGCCGGCCAGTTCGGCGAGCTCGACTTCATCAGCGCCCGCCGCTGACCGGCCCGACCCAAAACGCAAAGCGTTTGCGGCGCCCCTCCCCGCGGCCACCTGCCGCGCGGAGGGGCGTTTTGCGTCAACGGAGGCGCCCTCGCTTCTCGCCAGACGCGCGCTCCCGTGATCAAATGGCCGCAATGCGCACCATCCGACACTCCGATCGCCCACGCGGCAAAGCGCTGCGCGCCCTCTACGGCATCTTCCGGTTCGTGCTCTACGGCATCATCGGGCTTGCCGCGGAGGTGTCCTTCTACTCGCTCACGCGCATCGGCCGGCACATCCCCGTCGTCGAGCTCCTGTTCCGCTTCGGCTGGCACGTCGACCCGGCGCTCCACCTCGACGGGCCGTGGCACACGCCGCTCAAGGTGCTCTACGGCCAGTCCTCGCTCTGGATGTTCCCGGTCTACGGGGTTCCCTGCTTCTTCCTCGTCGAGCGGATCTATCGGCTCACGTTCAAGCGGTCCATTGTCCTGCGCGCGCTGCTTTACGGGCTCGCCATCCTCGCCTTCGAGGCAGTCTCGGGGCTGGCGCTCAAGGCCGTCACCGGCTACGCCATCTGGTACTACGACGACCGGCTCGCGATCGCCGGCATGACCTCGCTCTACATTTGGCCCATCTGGTGCCTGACCGGGCTGCTCGTGGAGCTCATTTACCGTGAGCTGATGGACCCGCGGGTCCGCGCGGCGCTCGAAGCGGAGCTCGCCGAGCCCGCACCACGGGCGGTGCCCGGTACCTGAGAACCACGGTCCTCCCCGGTTGGTCCGCCACGTGGAGACGCTCAGGGCACGTCGCTGACGTACATGTCGTCGCCGTCGAAGACGTAGGCGATGCGGGTGCCGTCGGGGGAGAAGGCCATCTGTCCGGTCGAAATGTGGGTCCCCTCCGCGATCGACGTTTGCGTACCCGAGCCGGTGTCGGCGATGAAGAGGTGCATCCTCTGGTGCTCGTCGTTCTGGCCGCAGCCGCCGGTGGGGCAAGTGTCGGCGCCCCAGAAGGCGGCCTTGGTGCCGTCCGGCGACCAGGCGGCGCAGGGTGCCAAATTGGACATCGCCGCGATCGTCGCGATCGCGCCGGTCGTGAGGTTCTCGATCTCGCCCGTGCTCCCGCTCAAGAAACTTTGCGCCTGCAAGACCATAATTCCGCGGGCGGTCCAGCTGGCCGACGTCAGCGTGGTCTGCTTCAGGTCGAAAGAGACCGACCCCGCGAGGTTGCCGGCCAGGTCCAGGATCACGCCGCTCGCCGCCCCCGAGCTTCCCGCGAAGAGCTGGTCACCCCCCGGCGAGAAAGCGAGCAGGTCCCAAGGAAAGCCGCTCGGGAGCGTCGGCTGCACGATCGTGCCTTGCGAGGCGTCGAAGATCCAGACGCCGGTCCAGCTGCTGGCCACGTGGATGTCGTCGCTCGACGCCGCGACCGTCCCGATGTCCCGCGTTCCAAACCAGAGCTTTTGCGCGGGGAAGGCCTGGTAGACCCCGGCTCCTGAGTCGAGCGCGGAGTAGAGCGCCGAACCATCGGGGGCGGCGGCGATGAGATCGTAGGCCGTGTTTCCCATCTGGCCCGCGACGACCCGCGTCCCCGAGCCGTCGGCCTTCGCCGCGTGAATTTCGATCGGACCTCGCGAGGTCGCATTGGTGGTGTCCGCGACGTAGATAACCTCCGTCCCGTCCGGCGGCCAGACGACCGACGCCGGGAGTGTCGGGTCCCCCGTGCAAGTAGAGAACACATCGTGCGCGATGGGCCGCCCGACCACGGGCGGCGGCGCGGAGGGCGAGCACGAAAGCAAAAGGACGAGCGCCAGCGGCGAGACGTTCCACGACCCCGAGGTCTTCACGGCCCCATCTTAATGTTAGTCCGGGTTTGCGCGCACGCACCGTCGGTGCGCGAGCGGCCCTGAAGGTGCGGGGCCCGGCACCCGAGGAACTCGCTACGCGGTCTGCTGGGGCCGGGGCTGTAGGATGTCAATGATGCTCTCGCTCCTAGAACCAGTGCTGTTCAGCAGGCTCAAACAACATGACCGCATTCTCATCGCCGGGGCTGGCGGCGGCTTCGACGTGTACGCTGCGCTCCCGCTCGCCACGGCACTTCGCCGAATCGGCAAGCAAGTATTCCTGGCCAATCTCACGTTCACGTACCTGGGCGAGACGGACGTGGAATACCTGGCGCCGCATCTCGCGGCTGTCACCGAGCTGACGACCGGGGCGGATCGCTATTTCCCGGAGCGGCGGCTAGCCGAGTGGTTGGCCGAGCAGGGGCAGCCGTCGACCATCTATGCCTTCGAGAAGGTGGGGGTTCGTCCCCTCCGTGCCGCCTATTCGCGGTTGGTCGAGGCCCTGGCAGTCCGGGCCGTCGTCCTGGTGGATGGCGGAACAGACATCCTCATGCGCGGAGACGAGGAGGGATTGGGGACTCCGGAAGAGGACATGACGAGCCTCGCCGCAGTATCCAAGTTGGAAGGCATCGACTCCTTCGTCGCCAGCATTGGCTTCGGCGTGGACACGTTCCATGGCGTCTGCCACGCGCACGTTCTGGAGAACATCGCGGCCATCGAGCGCGACGGCGGCTATCTGGGTGCGTTCGCGGTGACCGCCGCGATGCCCGAGGGGCGCGCCTACCTGAGCGCCGTCAGCCACGCCCACGGTCGCACACCGGGGCGCACCAGCATCGTGAATGGGAGCATCGCCTCGGCGATCGAAGGCAAGTTCGGGAACGTCCACTTCACGGATCGGACCGCGCAGAGCGAGCTGTTCATCAACCCGCTCATGGCGATCTATTTCGCCTTCGACCTCCCTGCGGTCGTCAGGCAGTCGCTCTATCTCCCCCTGCTCGAGGACACCGACTCGATCTTCGACGTTGGTGCACGCATCAGGGCCTTCCGGCACACGGTCCAGCCCCGACCTCGCGTGCCCATACCTCATTGATCGGGTGACCCTGATGGTGTGGTAGCGTCGCGCCGATTCGAGGGGTGAATGGAGGGAACGATGAGGGAACCTCGAGGTGGTCGCGTGCGGGCACATGGGTTCTGGACGGTGGTGGTCTGCGCAGTGCTGATCTCGTGCGGCGGAAGCGGCGGGATGGGTGCCGCGGGCGGGAGCGGCGGGTCGGGCGCCGGGGGCGGAAGCGGCGGGTCGGGTGCCGTCGGCGGGAGCGGCGGGATGGGTGCCGCGGGCGGGAGCGGCGCGATGGGTGCCGTGGGCGGGAGCGGCGGGATGGGTGCCGCGGGCGGGAGCGGCGGGATGGGCGCCCTCGGCGGCGGTTCCGGTGCCGCAGGCGCGATCACGGTCCGGGTGGCGAACACCTTCGTCCGGAAAGGGATGACCTCCGGGGCGACGATCGACATCTACGACGATATGTACGACACCGGGCCCCAACCGTCGGTGTCGGGCAAGCCTGTGATCGCCGGCCTGGCGTACGGCAGCATGTCCGACTACGTGAAGCCGCGCTTCACCGACTTGCACGGAACGGCGGTCCGGCTGACGGCGCTGCCCGCGGGCGCCTCGCCCAACGACACGGCCGACGGACAGGAGTTCTGGGGCACGGCCGACGACGGCTCGCACCCCCAGTTCACCCTTCTGGTGGTCGCCGAATCTCCCGGCGACGGCACCCCGCTCTCCGGTCTGTCCGTCCACACCTACGCCGAGAAGGGCGAGGACGACTTGGGGGCGGACATGGGCCCGCTCGCCCCCCCGCCGCCGGCCGGGCAGGGCGAATATCTGGTCGCGACGAACCCCCTCGACGACGGACTCTTCACGCCACCCGTCGGGGACTACTTCTTCTTCGTCGACGACTCCTGCACGCCGCCGCTGAACGGCGATCCCTTCGTGCCGGGTGTACCGCTCATCTTTGGGGACGGGCAATCCTCGACTTTTGCGTTGTTCGGCGCTAGCCCGGGCTCGCACAGCCTCTCGGTCGTCGCCTGGCTCACCGCGACGACGCCGACCTGCGCGCAGCTGCTCGGCGCCACCCGGCAGGGGACCACCGCCGTGACCGTCGCCGCGGGCCAGCAGATCATCGCCTGGGTGTACGGTACCTCGCTCAGCGATCTGCATCTGCTCGTGGGGCCGATCGCCCCCTGAGCGGAAGTGGCTAGGGTGCGAACGACGCCACGGATCCTCCGTACCCGTCCGAGGCTTCGGGGAACGCGGCGACCAGCGGATCGACCTTCTCCATGCGGCCGCCCTCGTCGAAGGTGAGCGGCGCGAGACAGGTCTCGCGCAGGTAACCGCTGCCGTTCGGGACCGCGTGACGGTGATAGAAGATGTACCAGCGGTCGGTCCCCGGGACCCGGACGACCGAGTTGTGGCCGGTGCCGACGACGCGCCCGCGCTGCTTGAGGATCACGTTGTCGGACGGAACGTCGATCGGGCCGAGGGGCGATCGCGAGGTGCCGTAGGCCACCTGGTAGCGGACATCGCGCGCGTCGTTTTCGGACCACATGAAGTAATAGAGCCCGCCCCGCTTGATCATGAACACGCCCTCGTTGAAATGCGGCGGGGTCAGTCTCGCCGGCGGCCCGTCGAGCGTGACCATGTCCGGTTTGAGCTTGTAGGCGTAGAGATTCCCCTGGCCGAAGTAGAGGTAGGCCTGCCCATCGTCGTCGATGAAGGCGAAGGGATCGATCACCTGCCCGGGATGCGTGGCGCTCGGGGTGATGAGCGGCGCGCCGAGGGGGTCGGTGAGCCTGCCGCAGGGCTCGTCGGACACGGCGACGCCGATCTTCTGTTCGGCGGCGAAGTAGAAGAAGTACTTGCCGTCGCGCCGGATCATCGCCGGCGCCCAGGCGCGCGTCCTCGCCCAACCCAGGTCCTCCGGAAGGTCGAGGATCACGCCCTCGTCCGACCAGTGGACGAGATCTCGGGACGCCCAGCAGGAGAACTCGGTGCTCGACCAATCGCCGTCGTCCGACGTGGGATAGACGTAGTACGTGCCGTCGAACTCGACGGCGTGAGGATCGGCGGTGTAGCCCGCGAGGATCGGCGGCGGCGGATCGATGGCCATTTCGCCCGTCAAGTCCGGCAAGGCCCGCGAATCGACGCACGCGGCGCCGACGAGCGCGCCGGAAAGCCACAGCCGGTAACCGAGCCCGCGACCCACCCCAACCCTCACGGCGCCGGACACCAGCGCTTCTCAAGAGAAGTTATTCATTCATTACGCCGCCGGATGGCAGAGCCAACGTTCACGGCTTAGATGCAATTGGACGGCCACCGCTCCTTTTCGAGCGGCCGCGCGCCCATGCGGCGACGGGCTGCCCCGCCACCGCGACAAACGTGTCAGGGGCGTCGGGCGAAGGCAGGCACGTCAGGCGACGGCGAGGGCGCTGCGCGCGTTCTCGCGGTTGAGGAGCGTCGTGGGGACGTCACCGAGGATCTCGGCGCGGTCGGCGACCCAGGTGAACATCATGTGGGCCACCCATCCGGAGCGGCCACGGTCCTCGTCGAACAGCGTGCAGCTGAAGCTCCAGACGGCGTCGCGCACACCGCCGTACCACAGCCCCCGGAGCGCGGCGAGCCCGGCGCACCGCTCGAGATCCTCGAGCGCGGCACCGAGCGCGAGCCAGCGCTCCCAGGCGTCGAGGGCGTTGCGGGTCGGTGTCCGCCGTCGGGGGTCGACCCCGGCGAGGGCGAGGTCGACGCGCTCGATCAGCCGGACGCGAATCCGGGTCTCGAGCTCGCCGGCGAGCGTGCCGGGGACGGGCGCCCGCGGCATCTCGCCGGTCGCGTCCGCCGCCAGCTCCGCGAGCTCGTCGAGGACGGCGTCGCGGAGGGCGAGGGCGCGCGCCTGGCCGTCTCGCGCGCCGAGCTCGAGCCCCCGGGCCCGGACCAGGGCCAGCGCCGCATCGTCGAGGGACGCTTGCCACGAAGCCGCGAGCGCATAGAGCTCGCGCAGGCTGGGGCGCTCGCCGCGCGCCGCCACGCCGAGGAGCCGCACGTGGCGGAGGTGAGGACCGAGCGGTGCCCCTGCCGCCTCCCTCTCCGGGCGCGGCACGATCGTCTGCGGAGGCGGCGGCGTCACCGAGGCGGAGGGGACCCGGCGGGCGGACGTGAGGCGCACCATCGCCACCGTGACAAGGCGCATCGGCGCGAGCGCCCAGCGCAGCCACAGGCCACGCCGGGAGAACGGTCGGCCGACGCCGGTGTCGACGAGGGTCGACAACAACCGGGCGAGCCGGCCGCGGCCGATCTCCGCGTAGCGCTCGGCCGTCTGCCAGTCGTCCCGGTGGATCGCCGCCGCGCAGAGCAGGTCCACGCCATAGACCCGGGCGAGCCAGGGAAAGCGGCTGCCGGCCGGCAGATGCAGGAGCGCGTCGACGATCCGGTCGGTGCGCGCGGGGCTCCCCTGCCGTTCGGCCTGGAGGGCCGCCGCGAGCGCGGTCCAGGCGTCGGCGGGGACGTCGTCGGGCGCCGGGAACGGCCGGCCCGCCGCGACGTCGAGGAAGATCCGGATGCTCGGCAGGTCGCGCGCGCGGACGAGCGGCGACAGCCAGCAAGCCGCGAGCGTCAACGCCCGGAAGCGCCCCCTGCCGAGCGGGTGCAGGCGGACGACCCGCCACCCGAACCAGGTCGGGAAGAACAGAAAAAGCCAGCACGGCGCCACCACGGCGATCAGGATCGTGCCGGCGGTGGTCAGCGATCCGGCTGCCCAGGTGCCGATCCCCGTCCCGATCCCGCGCAGGACCGCCGCGTAGAGCGCGATCCAGACGGCGACGCGCAAGGCGATCACGACCAGCCCCGGGCCCACCACTCGGCGGCGAGCCGGCGGTCGGGATCGCGCAGCTCGGCGAGGGCCGCCCGCACCAGCTCGGGCGTGCGCGGCTGCTCGCCGAACGGGGTCGGGTAGCGCTCCGCCTCGCTGAGGCCGGCGGCGAGCATCGCGAGCAGCTTCTGCCCCTGTCGCTCCACCTCGGCGGCGCTCGCCGACGGCGGCACGCCGAGCACGAGGAAGGCATTCTCCAGGTGCCGGCGGCGAAGGTTCGCGACGGCTATCATCGCACGCCCGAACCGAAGCTCTTTCGCTGCACCTCGGGAGAGCTGGGAAACAGATCCCAGATCGCCGTCAGCAGCGCGCGCGCCGCCGGCACGCTGCCGGCGCTCTCCGCCGCCCGGGCGCGCTCGATGAGCAGCTGCGCGCGGGGGACGTCGACCGCCTCGGTCACGTGGGCGGCGACCCAGTCGATCTCGCTGGAGAGCGACTCCGGGTTGCGGCAGTAGGACGCCTTGCCGATCGACCGCAAGGCATCGAGGTGGCGTTCGAGCTGAGGGAGATCCCGCCGCTTCTGCGCCGCCGCCGCCGCCCCGAGCGCCTCGTCGAAGAGCGCCTGCTCGGCCGCCGTCCCCCACTGCGACACGAGCGGCGTGTAGAACAGCATGCAGCTGCGCGCCTCCCGCTCCAGCTCCGGCCATTCGAGGATCGTCTCCGCCTCGTCGAGGATCGCGTTCGCGTCCAGGAGCAGGCGGTGGAGCTTGAGGCCGGCGTCGGCGTCCCCCGCGCGCGCCACGGCCAGGCTCGCCTCCATCTCCGCGAGCATCCCGGCGATCGCGCCCAGCGACGCGACGGCCGCCGGGGTCCCCGACGCGAACGTGCGCCGCTGCAGGTCGTCGGCCCGCCGCGCGGTGACCGCGAGCTCGCGCTCGGCGGTGTCGACGCTCGCGGTCGGCACCAGGACGTGCGCCACGTCCTCGAACGTTCGGCCGAGCGCCGGGACGTCGGCGCGCGCCCGGAGCTGCCCCGAGCGATCGAGCTCCAGCGTCACCTCGACGCGCGCGCCGGCCGGAAGATCCCGCTCCACCCCCGCGATCGAGAGCAGGCCGATGAGCCGGTTGCGGTGGGCCCGGCTCGACTCCCCCTGCACGACCGGTATCGCCAGCGCGTCGTCGCCGCTGCGCGCCGACACCGGCCTCACCGTGTGGTGCACGAACGTCCGCCGCGCGGGGAGCGGTGTCCCCTTCGCGAAGTAGATCTGCGTCAGATCGTCGGCGCAGGCGACGCCGACCGAGCGCGAGAGCGGCGGATCGGCGATCGAGATCCCGTGCACGATGGCGAACCCGCCGGTGGCGAGCCGCACCGGCGCCCCCGCGGCCTCGAAGGCGCGCAACGAGAACAGGTTCCGCCGGTCGCGCGCGAGCTCGACCTCGACGACGAAGCTCCCCTCGGCGGAGACCGCCACGTCCGCTGTCTCGAACCCCCCGTCGGCGCGCGCGACCCGGATCCGCTCGGGCAGCGCCTCGCCCGCCGCGGGCAGGAACCGCCCCACGACGAAGGGCCGCAGGTCGGCCGTGACGGCCGGGTGCTCGACCCGCACCGCCAGCCCCGCCCGCGCCGACGACGCCGGCGCGGCGGGGCGCGCCTCGAGACCCGCGGTCCCGGCGTAGAGCGCGGCGCCCCGCGCCACCGCGGACATGGGATCGATCCCGCCCGCGATCCGCCCGCCGAACAGCTCCCCCACCCGGGCGCGCAGCTCCGGCATGAGCGTCGGCCCCCCCACGAGCGCGACGCGGCCCACCTCCGCGGCCGTGCAGTGGTTCTTCTCGAGCAGCGCCCGCACCACCGCGAGGCTGCGGGTGACGAGCGGAGCGGCGAGCGACGCGAGCTCGCTCCGCGAGATGCCGAGCTCGAGGTCGATCGGCGCGCCCCCTCCGCCCGGCCCCAGCTCGGGCACGACGATCGTCGTCCGCTCGGCGCGGGACAGCTCGATCTTGGCCTGCTCGCAGGCGACCCTCAGCCTGGCGAGCGCGCGGCGGTCCCGCGCGACGGCGGGCGCCGCCCGATCGATCCCCGCGAGCCCGAAGCGCCGGCGGATCTCCGCCGCCGCCCAGTCGCAGAGCGCGTCGTCGATGTCCTTGCCGCCGAGGAAGTTGTCGCCCGCATGGTCGACGACGCGCAGCCGTCCGTCCCTGGTCTCGAGCAGCGAGACGTCGAGCGTCCCGCCCCCGAGATCGAACACCAGCCACAGCCCCTGTTGCTCGGCGCGCCAGCCGGCCGCGATCGCGCTCGCGATCGGCTCCTGAATCAGCACCACCTCCTCGAGCCCGGCCAGCTTGCCTGCCCGCACGGTGGCGTGGCTCTGGGGGAGCTCGAACAGCGCCGGCGTCGAGATCACCGCCGCCCGCGGCGCGAAGCCCAGCGCGTCGCGGGCGTCGCCGAGCAGCGAGCGAAGCACGGCGGCCGACAGCTCCTCGGGCAGCAGCACCTGCCCCGACGCCTCGAAGCCGAGCCCCTCCCCCGTCCCCATCAGCCGCTTGAACCCGGCGCGCGCGTTCCCCGGATCGGTCTCCAGGAACCGGAGCGCCCGGCGCCCCACCGTCGCCGCGCCCGACGCGTCCAGCCGGACGACAGAAGGGGTCAGCGTTTCCCCGAGCCCGTTCGGGACGACCGCCACGGCCTCCCCGTCGAACGTCGCCAGCACCGAGTTGGTCGTCCCGAGGTCGATCCCGACGAAGGTCGCCACGTCTAGAGAGACAAGGCGGCGGGCGGCCGGTTCCCGAAAAACGCCTGGACCGTCAGCGCAAGCCGTCCAGGAACACGACCGTCCGCATCCAGGCCATCGAGGCCGCCTTGGCGTCGTAGCGCGGGGTGGTGTCGTTGTTGAACCCGTGCTCGGTGCCCGGGTAGGTAAACGCCTCGTACTTCACGTGCGCCGCCTTCAGCGCCGCCTCGTACGGCGGCCAGGTCGCGTTGACGCGATCGTCGTGCTCGGCGAAGTGCAGCAAGAGACGCGCCTTGATGGCCTTCACGTCGTCGAGCGCGGGAGCGATCCCGTAGAACGGCACCGCCTTGGACAGATCGGGCAGCCGTGTGGCGAGAAAATTCACGATCCCGCCGCCGTAACAGAAACCGATCGCCCCCAGCTTGCCGTTGGCGCCGGGGCGCCCCTTCACGAACTCGGCCGCGGCGACGAAGTCCTCGCGCGTCTTGGTCTGGTCCAACTTCGCGAACAGCGCGCGTGCCCTGTCCTCGTCGCCAGGGTAACCGCCGAGCGGAAAGAGCGCGTCGGGCGCGAACGCCATGTACCCCTGCAACGCGAGACGCCGCGTGAAGTCCTCGATGTGCGGGTTCAGGCCCCGATTCTCGTGGGCGACGAGGATCGCCGGCACGCGGTCGGGCCGGGGCGGCGCCGCCAGACGCGCGAGATAGCCGCGCCCCTTGCCATAGCCTTTCGGCGACTCGAACGTGAGCCGTTCGATCTTGAGCCGCCTGTCAGTCTCCGAAACCTGGCGGGCCTCCGCGAAGCGCGGCGATAGCGCCTCGAGGAACCCGGCGGCGGTCACGCCACCCACCGCGAACTTGGCGGCCCCGTCGAGAAACGCGCGCCGGTCGATCTGGTTGTGGACGTACTGGTCGAAGAGACGCAGCACCTCCGGTGGAAAGTCGCTCGCCTTGCTGAGGGGCTTGTCGCCGTTTGCCATCGCGGGCTCCGCCCGAAAGGTCTTGCCGTGACGGCACGCCGTCAAGGGGGATCCCCTGGCGCAGGGTGCGCCAGGGGAGGCGCATTCTGCGCCACGCCTGTCTCTAGTCGCGCCACTGTTCGGGCAGCGACGTCGTTCCTGTCCTTCTCCAGCGGGTCATTGCGACGGCCCATCGATTGCAGCGCCGCGCTGACCTCGACGGGAGGCAACGACATGGACAAGCGGCAAACCGATGGTGTGCGCAAGGGCTCGATGACCGGGAGACTGATGACACCGAAGGTGGCGGGCGCGGTCGCGACGGCGACGCTCCTGCTGGGCGGCGTCGGGGCTGCCCACGCGCTCGAGGCGACGCCCATCGTGCCGCAGCCGATCACCGTGAACGGAAACATGCTGTTCAACTTCATGCACGGCCCCGACAACGCGCCCTGGTACGTCGAGTGGACGGGGTCGGCGTGGACCGCCGAGCAGAGCCTGGGAGGGGCGCTCATCGGGGCGCCTGCCGCCGCCTCCTGGGGATCGAACCGCGTCGACGTGTTCGTGCACGGCACCGACGGCACCCTCTATCAAAACGCCTGGCAGGGGAGCGGGTTTTCGGGGTGGTTCCCCCTCGGCGGCGGGGTCGCCGGCGATCCGGTCGCTGTGTCGACCGCGTTCAATCGTTACGACGTGCTGTACCCCAACGTGAACGGCGACATCACGGACAATCTCTGGAACGGCAGCCAGTGGCTGTTCCCGACAATCCCGGCGGCCAGCATCGGCGTCGCCAGCCGGATCACGGTCATCGGAGCGTTGGGCGTCGGCTGGGCGTTCTGGCTGGGGAACAACGGCGCGCTCTACATGTCGTCGCGTGAGTCCGGCACGACCACCTGGACGACGCCCCGGTCCGTCGCGAACGGCCCCTTCACCAACAACCCCTCCGCGATCGCGTGGGGCCCGCAGCAGATTCCCATGGTGTTCATCCGGACCTCCTCCGGCACCCTCGCCTGGGTGCAGCTCTCGGGCGGCACCTGGACCACCAACTTCCTCGGCGCCCCCGGCGCCACGTTCCAGGGCTCGCCTGCGGGCGTCGCCTGGAACACCAACCACATCAACATCTTCTTCATCGGGAACGACGGCGGCCTGTGGAACGAGTACTACGACG
>Ga0306920_100008214_pt1 | contig 13844 bp, 12 predicted proteins | sample flu12Cox44000170_FD_204666 | JGI IMG/M metagenome (GOLD analysis project Ga0306920, IMG submission 204666) | Lab enrichment of tropical soil microbial communities from Luquillo Experimental Forest, Puerto Rico - flux4day.12C.oxic.44.000.170 (v2)... | ecosystem: Environmental > Terrestrial >... | reverse complement strand
TGTTCCGACTTTTCCGCAACGTTCACCACCATCGCTTTTGACGATAGCAGCTTGCGGTGGCTTGAGATCAACACCTGATTACCGATCTCGAAGGGCCTTCCTTCATCTCTCGTACAGTTACGCACCGCCGTGTGGACCGGCGTTACTCGTGACACAACGCCATGCCCGGACTTGTTCAGACTTGTTCCGGGCATCCACGTCCTACCTTCTGGAAAAGAAAGACGTGGATGGCCGTGACAAGCACGGCCATGACGATTGCAGATGCGGACCGCATGAGAATCACGACCACTGTTGCTGGGCATCATAATCGTAGGCCACGCGCATGACGGTGCGCAGAGTGCTCCCCCGCAGGCCCCAGCGCGTGGGCCACCACCTTGCGCATGACGCTCGGCAGTGCTTGCGCGCCGAGCTTTGCAATCGGCACCCAGCGCATGCCCGGCGGCGCGCGTGTGGCCTTGGCTGCGCGAGCGACATAGACGGTAAGTCGCAGAGGAAAATGCGTGAACACATGCTCGACATCGCCAGGCAGCCGCCGCCAGCGGGGCGCAGCGCCGCGCGCACGCGGCGCATGTGTCAGAGCATTGCGCTTGTTGAAGTCGTGCGTCCATGCGCTCGTCGGCACTTCATCCATGCCGCCAAGCAATCCTTGGCTGGGGCGCCGGCGCAGCAGGATGGCGCGATCGGCACGAACGAGGACGAAGGCTGCGCCGCGCCGCAGCTCGCCTTGTCGTTTGCGTGCCTTGCGCGGAAATGTCTGCGGATCGCCTCGCCTTCGCGCCCGGCAGCTTGTCGCCCAGGGGCAAACCATGCAGGCGGGCTTCTTCGGCGTGCAGACGGTCGCGCCAATATCCATCAGCGCTTGCGCGAAATCACCGGCGCGTCGCGCGGGAAGAATGTCCTCGGCGAGGCATCGCAGCCGCGGCTTGGCGGCAGGAAGCTCCGCCTCGACGGCAAACAGCCGCGCGAGCACCCGCTCGCCGTTTCCGTCGAGCGCCACCGCCCGCGCATCGAAGGCGATCGCCGCAATCGCTGCCGCGGTGTACGGCCCAATGCCGGGGAGCGCGGCAAGCTCCATTTCGCTACGCGGAAAGCGGCCGCCGTGGCGTTCAACTACAAGCTTGGCGCAGGCGTGCAGGTTGCGGGCTCGCGCATAGTATCCAAGCCCGGCCCATAGGCTGAGCACATCGTCAAGCGGAGAGGCCGCGAGCACACGCACGTTGGGCCAGCGGGCGGCAAAGCGCGCGAAATACGGCGCCACCGCCTTCACCGTCGTCTGCTGCAGCATGACCTCGGAGAGCCACACGCGGTAGGGGTCGGGCTTCTCGCCCGGCAAGGCACGCCAGGGAAGAGCACGACGATTTTGGTCGTACCAGGCGAGCAGCGCCACCGCGGGGGGCATCGATGCGTCGATGGTGCTTGTATCTTCGTGCAACAGACGCGGCATACCTCCCCCTGAATGGCCTTGCAGGGCGAGGTATAAGCGAGTCTTGTAGGGCGGATTAGCGTCAGCGTAATCCGCCTATCGGATATCGGCGGGTTACGCCTTGCGCTAATCTAACCCGCCCTACAGAAACGCGTGTGGCAGAGCGGAGAGCGATGAACAAGCCTGGCAAGGCGGGGCCGCGCGCCCTCTCCGAGCTTCTGCACAAGGCGTTGGCGCCGGCCTTCGCCAAGCAGGGCTTTGCCTCGAACGAGCTCGTGACCCGCTGGACCGAGATCGTGGGTGCCGAGATTGCGGCTCATTCGCAGCCGGAAAAGATTCAGTGGCCGCGCGCGCAGGCAGGCGCGCTGCCGGAACCAGGCAGGCTCGTTCTGCGTGTGGAGGGACCCACCGCGCTGGAGATCCAGCACCTCTCCGGCGTCATCCTGGATCGCGTGAACCGCTACTTTGGCTGGCGGGCGGTGGGGGCGATCAGGCTGCGGCAAGCTCCGCTGAGGCGGGCGAAGCCCAAGGCTCGGGCAGCGCCTGACCCGGAGCTGACAGCACGCATTGCAGCGAGCCTTCCCAATATCGAGGACGCAAAGCTTCGAGATGCCCTCGCTCGCCTTGGTGCCGCCATCAAGGGGTCGTGACTCTGCGTTGCCCTATATCCTGACAGTGGCTATGGAGCAGGGACAGCAAAGGTTTCGATCTCAAGGCGTAACAAGCATGGACATGACCCAGCAGACGGCGGCCTCCCCGAGCGTCACGCGCCGGCGAATGCTTATCGGAGGCGCCGCAGTCGTCGTTCTGGCAGCTGCAGCAGGAGGGGCTTATTACCTGTGGCCGCGGCCAGCCGAATCCTTCCCTGAGCCTCCCGGCGGGGCTGATGTCTCCATGGCCGAGCTGATGCAGCCCGGGCCACTCGGCGACAATGTGCTGGGGTCCGCGAAAGCGCCGGTCATCATCATCGAATACGCATCGATGACCTGCCCGCATTGCGCTCATTTTGAGGAAACGACGTATCCGGAGTTGAAGAAGAAGTACATTGATACTGGCAAGGTCCGTTACATCTTTCGCGAGTTCCCGCTGGATGCACTTGCGGCAGCGGGGGCGATGCTGGCGCGGTGTGCGGGAAAGGACAAGTACTACCCGCTTATCGAGACGCTCTTCGCCCAGCAGAAGGAATGGGTCGTGCAGAAGCCGATGGAGCCGTTGCTCGCGATCGCCAAGCAGGCGGGCTTCACCCAGCAGAGCTTCGAGGAGTGCCTCGCCAATCAGCAGTTGCTCAGCCAGATGGAGCAAAGCCGCGACCGCGCCATGAAGCTCGGGGTCAACTCCACGCCGACGTTCTTCATCAACGGCAAGATTGTCCGCGGGGCCATCAGCACCGAGGAGCTGGGCAAGCATTTGGCGCCCTATCTCAACGGTTGATAACGATTTCTTAACCATTTCCGCGCATCGCTGTAGCCCCCTACATGCGCATGGATCGCCGGCTGTGGGCATTTTTAGCACCCTGACAAGCCATTCTTTCTGTTGCGGAATCACGCCGCTCGATTCATTGTCGGCGTCGATGCGGCACCTCTTAGCTCACCCCACCCCGGCGCGGCGCTGTCGCGCTGCGCCGACCCTCCCCTTCCAGGGGAGGGTGGCGCCCGTCGCGCGGCGCGATCAGCGCGGAGCAGCGCCGGCATGAAGCTCACGCGGCTGCGCCTGCTCGGCTTCAAATCCTTCGTCGAGCCGACAGATGTCCTGATCGAGCCGGGGCTGACCGGGATCGTGGGACCGAACGGCTGCGGCAAGTCGAACCTGGTCGAGGCCTTGCGCTGGGTCATGGGCGAGACCTCGCACAAGTCGCTGCGCGCCGCCGATATGGATGATGTGATCTTCTCCGGCACGGCGGGCCGGCCCAGCCGCAACTACGCCGAGGTTGCGATCCGCATCGACAACAGCGCGCGCAAGGCACCGGCGGAGTTCAACGAGCACGAAGCACTCGATGTCTCGCGCCGCATCCAGCGGGATGCCGGCTCCACCTATCGCATCAACGGCCGCGAAGTGCGCGCGCGCGACGTTTACATTCTTTTTGCCGACGCTTCGACGGGCTCGCGCTCGCCCGCGCTGGTGCACCAAGGGCGCATCGGCGAGATTATCCAGGCCAAGCCCGAGCAGCGCCGACGAGTGCTGGAGGAGGCTGCCGGGATTTCCGGGCTGCACGCGCGCAGGCACGAGGCGGAGCTGCGCCTGCGCGCGGCCGAGCAGAATCTGGCGCGCCTCCAGGACGTCATCAATCAGCTCGCCGCGCAGCTTGACGCTCTCAAGCGCCAGGCCAAACAAGCCGTTCGCTATCGCGCCCTCGCCCAGCAGGTACGCAAGGCGGAAGCGACGCTTTTTCATCTGCGCTGGGCGGCTGCGAATGTCGAGCTCGCCGAGGCGCAAGCCGCCAAGAGCGCTGCCATGCTGCTCGTCGCCGAACGCACCGGCGAGCAGGCGGCCGCTTCGAGGCGCCAGGCGGAAGCGGCTTCGGCGCTGCCCGCGCTGCGCGAGGGCGAGGCCAAGGCGGCAGCGGCTCTGCAACGGCTTCGCCTTGCACGCGAGTCGGTAGAGAACGAGGAGGCACGCGCGCGCGAGCGCATGAACGAGCTCGATCGGCGCTTGCTTCAGCTTGCCGAGGACATCGAGCGCGAGCGCCGCCTCGCCGATGACGCGAGCGCGGCTTTGTCGCGCTTAGCGGCCGAAGAAGACGGCTTACAGCAGGAGACGAAGGCCGGGGAAGCGCAGCGCGCCGGGGTCACGGAGCAGATAGCGCAGATCGAGACGCAGCTTTCCGCCTCCGAGAAGGAGCTCGATAAGCTTACCGGCACGCTCGCCGAGCTCACGGCGCGCCGCCACGCGTTCACAGCCGCCATGCGCGAGCATAGCGAGCGCATGGCGCGCATCTGCGCCGAGATCGCAGCGGTGGAGGCGGAGCGCAGAGAGCTCGAGGACGCCGAGCACGCAGACCTCGCAGCGCTCGCCAAAGAGGCGGCAATTAGGCAGGCTGCGCTGGCCGAGGCCGAGGCAGCTGCGCTGCGCGCGGAAGCGGCGCATTCAAGCGCGCGCCAGACGCTCGACGTTGCACGCGCTCCGCTCGCCGAGGCGGAACGGCGCGCGCAGCGGCTCGAGACGGAGGCGAAGACGCTGGCAAGGCTTCTGCATATCGACAGCAAGAAGCTGTGGCCCGCGGTGATCGACGATCTCGCCGTGGAAAAGGGTTACGAAGCCGCGCTCGGGGCCGCGCTCGGCGATGATCTCGAAGCACCCGTCGATGCCGCCGCGCCCATGCGCTGGGCAGGCGCCGCGGTTGATCCCGCCGATCCGGCGCTGCCGGAGGGCGTTGCAGCTCTGGCAGCCCATGTGCAGGCCCCAAAGGAGCTCGCGCGGCGGCTGGCGCAGATTGGTCTCGTTGCGCGCGAGGACGCGCCTCGCCTCGCACCGCTGCTCAAGAGCGGCCAGCGGCTCGTATCGCGCGAGGGCGATCTGTGGCGCTGGGACGGCTTCTCGGTCGCCGCGAATGCGCCGACCGGAGCCGCGCGCCGTCTCGCCGGCAAGAATCGGCTCGCCAATATTGAAGCGGAATTGGCAAGTGCGCGCCAGGAGCTGGAGAGCAAGCAGCAGGTGGTGAGCACCGCTGCGGCAGAAGTCGCTTCGACCGCGCAAGCCGAGACGGCGGCGCGCACGAGCTGGCGCGCGCTTGCGCACGAGGCGGATGCGGCGCGCGAGCGCCATGCCGAGGCAGAACGGCAGGCGAGCCGCAACACGGCGCGGCTCTCCGCGTTGAACGAGGCGAGCGCCCGATTGGCCGCGAGCCGCGACGAGACGCAGACCGCGCACGACGAAGCGGAGCGTGGGCTTAATGCGCTGCCCCCCATTGCCGATGCCGAGGGACAGCTTGCCGTAACGCGCGCTGCCGTCGAGAACGAGCGCGCGCAACTCGCCGAAACACGCGCGCGATCACAGGCATTGGCTCGCGAGGCGGAAATCACGGCGCGGCGGCTTGCCGCCATCAGCGCCGATCGCGAGAGCTGGAACGAGCGCCACGCGGGCACTGCCGCGCAGATCAAGACCTTGGAAACGCGCGTCGAGGAAGCGAGCAGCGAGCGCTCAAAGCTGCAGGATGTTCCCGGAATCTTGCAAGAGAAGCGCCGGGCGTTGATCGGCGAGATCGAGGCAGCCGAGGGGGCTCGTCGCGATGCCGCCGACCGCCTAGCCGAAGGCGACAACGCGCTCGCCGAGGCCGACCGCTGCGCCCGCGCGGCGGCCGAGGGAATGGCGCAAGCGCGCGAGCAGGCTGCGCGCGCCGAGGAGCGTCACGGCGCCGATGTGCGCCGCCGTGACGATCTGGCGCACGAGATTCGCGAGATGCTGGAAGTCGAGCCCGCGGAAGTGGCAGCGCTGGCCGGCATCGATCCGGGCAAGGAGCTCCCCGCGGTGGCCGATGTCGAGGAAAAGCTCGAACGGCTGCGTCGCGAGCGCGAACGATTGGGCGCGGTCAACCTGCGCGCCGAGGAGGAGCTGCGCGAGGTCGAGGGCCAGCATGAATCGCTGGTGAAGGAGCGCGACGATCTGCTGGAAGCGATCAAGCGCCTGCGCCAGGGAATTCAAAACCTCAACCGCGAGGCGCGCGAGCGCCTGCTGTCCTCATTCGAGCTGGTGAACGAGCATTTCAAGCGCCTGTTCACGCAGCTGTTCGGCGGCGGCACCGCCGAGCTGCAACTGATCGAGAGCGAGGATCCGCTCGAGGCGGGGCTCGAGATCATCGCCAGGCCACCGGGCAAGAAGCCGGCGACACTGTCGCTGCTCTCCGGCGGCGAGCAGGCGCTCACGGCGCTTGCGCTGATCTTTGCCGTGTTCCTTACCAATCCGGCACCGATCTGCGTGCTCGACGAGGTCGATGCCCCGCTTGACGATCACAACATCGAGCGCTTCTGCGACCTGCTCGACGAGATGACGCGCTCGACGGATACACGCTTTATCATCATCACCCACAATCCCATCACCATGGCGCGCATGAACCGCCTCTACGGCGTCACCATGGCCGAGCGCGGCGTCTCCCAGCTCGTGTCGGTCGATCTCGAAGGCGCCGTGAAGCTGCGCGAAGCGGTGTGAGCTTTCTGAAGATCTAAGCACGGTAGTTGCGCCGGCAGGCGGCTGCATGGCCGCTCGCGGCGCGCGCGCAACGGCGAGGGACGGTGCGCTTCGTCATTCAGAAAGCGTTCATGGCTGCGGACCGTCGTAGCCTTCAACAATGATGATATCGGCGACGGCGTTCGGTTGTCGCACCTTGATATTCGCCTGATATTCGGACGAGCGATAGCAGGCGACCGCTGTGGCATAATCGGGAAATTCAATCACGATGTTGCGCGACCGACTGGCGCCTTCGGGGGCTTCGAACTTGCCCGCGCGAATCAAAAGACGTCCGCCAAATTTCTTGAAGATTGCGGGATTCGCGGCCGCCTAGGGTTTGTAGCCTTCGTCGTTCGTGACGTCGACACGCGCGATCCAATAACCTTTGGGCATTTGCAGTCTCTCGGCGGGCGTGGGCCATGAATGATTTTCGCCGGAATTCCCCGCATAAAGCTCCGGATGGACACAGTAGCGAGTTGCCAGACTCGCCGGAAGCCCACATGTCCGGGTTGGCTGCGGCGCTGGCACTCCAGGCAGCACATGCAGATGCGCGATGGCTTGCCCTCAATTGTTAGGTGAAGCTGCCCAGCTACAGGCGCGCGTCGCGGTGGTCACGGGTCAGCTCCGTGGCTGAGTCGCAATCACAGAGTCCGCCTGACCGCCGTCTTCACATCAACAAGAACAAAGCGGAAGCGATCGCTGTCGAGGAAATCGCGCAGCATCGAGCAATACGACTCGATCTCTATGCCGCCGAGAACACTGATGAAATCGCGACGCCTCAGGTGACGCTCCCGCCGCCGCTGGGATTACAAACGCGCATTCACCCGGGAGATTTCGCAGTAATTGAACGCCGCCGCACGACACGTCCCTTGACCAACGTTGGTCAAGCAGGTATGGTGGGCGCTCGTTGCACCAGGGCTGTCCCACTGTGGGTCCTTATGAAGCAGCTCAACCTCGCCGAAGCCAAAGCCAAGCTCTCGCACTTGGTGGATCAGGCGGCCAAGGGCAAAGGCGTGATCATTGCCAAGTCGGGTATTCCGATGGCGAAGCTCGTGCCGCTGGATGAGAGGCCACCGAAGAGGTTCAAGTTCAGCACCCTCAAGGACGTTTTAACCGACGAGCTCGTCGAGGCGATCGAGGCGCCGTTGCCGGATGATATCCTCGACGCAATGTTGAACGGGCCCATCGATCCGGCTCGGGGCAGATGAGGCTTTTGCTCGATACGAACGTCGTCATTCGGCTAAGACAGAACGAGCGGCAGATCGACCGGAAGATTCGCCGTGTTATCGAAAATGCCGCCGCAGTGTACGTCAGTGCTGCCTCGATTTGGGAAATCGCCATAAAGGTTTCGGCACGCAAGCTCGCCATTGATATTGATCGACTCGAAGCCGGCCTTCTGCAAGCGGGGATCGAGCCGCTGGCGATAACCTGGACCCATGCACGAAAGGCATGCGACGTGGCACCGGCCCACCGCGATCCTTTCGACCGCCTGCTTCTCGCGCAGGCGATTTGCGAGCCGCTGCATTTGTTGACCAGCGATCATCAGTTAGCGCAATACAGCCGCGAGCTCGTTATCGAGGTGTAACGACTGTGAAGCAAAAACCGTCTCTCTCTCTTTGTGCTGAGCCGCGATCGAGAGGCTTTGGTCTGAAACGATGACACCACGCGAGTAAGACATTCCTCGATCTCCGCCCCTCGGGGAGCAAGGCGCCTGTTATTATTCTATATAAGGTGTTTTCGGGCCAGTTGGGTGCAGTCGATGCATTCCGAAACTGGTGCAAGGCGCACGGCGTCCGGCATGAATTCGATTGCTGGGTATGAGAGACGCTGCTGTGACCCCGATCAGTTGGCTTGGGGTCAGGGGCGGTGTATGCGACCCAATTGCCGACCGAAAGTCACGAGGCTAAGGACGCAAAAACGCATGGTGAGCGAAATACCCGCCTCCGAATTCCCTGACAAGGGCATCCTCTGGCGTGGTTGGACGGAGGAAACACTGAGCTTCATCAACGAAAAGCAGATGCCGGTACTGCTCTTCATAGCGGACCCCAATTCGCCGGTCTGGCCATTCTTGCGAGAAATATTCAAAGAGATGCCCAAAAACGGGAAACTGCGGCAACTCTTGCACGAAACTTATCCTGCCTTGTACATCGAAACCGACGCGCTTCCCGACGAACTGAAGCTGCTGGGTGCTGGTGCCACGTATCACATCGCAATTCTCTCGCCCTATGGGCTGACGCCAATGGCAACGATGGACCCCGTAACCGGAAAGCCATCCGACGTTGTCAACGAACTCGTTGCAATCCTTGAACGTCTCCTCGCGGCATGGCGCTGAATCATCGCGGAAGCCGGTCGCACCCTCGATGCGTTTATACCGAAGCAGTACTTTCGCTAGGGACAGGTCCACATTGCGATTTAACGACGATTGGGACAGTGGAGGGACTGTGGCTAATATACCGCCTCAGCCTATGTGCCAGTGAAGCCGAGCAAAGGATCGATGCGAGTTGCAGTCACCGGCGCCTACGGATACTCCGGCCAGTACGTGGCCAAGCGTCTCCTTGACCAGGGGCATGACGTCCTAACGCTCACCAATTCCACGCGTCGTTCCAATCCCTTTGGGAGCAAGGTGAAGGCTGAGCCATTCAACTTCTCCAACCCGGCAGCACTTGAGAAAACACTGCGCGGCGTTGACGTTCTGATCAATAATTACTGGGTTAGATTCAACATGCAGCCGCTGTTTACCCACGCGGGGGCGGTGCTCCATGCAAAGACGCTGTTCGACGCAGCCAAACGGGCCGGGGTCGCGCGCATCGTACACATCAGCATCACCAATCCCGACCGCAGCTCGAATCTTCCGTATTTCAGTGGTAAAGCCGAAATGGGAGACCACCTCCGATCGATCGGGTTGTCCTACTGCATCCTGCGACCGACCGTGCTCTTTGGCAAAGAGGATATCCTGATCAACAATATTGCATGGTCCTTGAGATACCTCCCTGTCTTCGGCATTTTCGGTGACGGTCGATATCGCCTGCAACCGATCTATGTGGACGATTTGGCTGAGGCAGCAGTCCTCAAAGTACACGAGCTGACCGACTCGACAATCGATGCTATAGGACCCGAAACCTTTCATTATCGCGACATGGTCGAGATGATCGCCGCAGAGATCGGCGTGAGGTCGCGCATCGTCTCCCTACCGCCTGAGTTCGCCTATCAGATGACGCGTGTCATCGGCTGGTTTGTCGATGATGTGGTTATTACGCGTGAGGAGATTAAAGGACTGATGGAAGAGCGACTCTATGTCAAATCAAGCCCGCTGGGCACCACAAAACTGAGCGACTGGGTGCGCGCCAATCGCTCGCGGCTAGGGTTGGAGTACACGAGCGAAATGGCCCGACGGCTGGATCGAATTAGCCAATATCGGTCGAATGATAAGCTCATAACCCACGCTGGTCCGCAGCACATTCAGAATTAGCCGTAGTCAGTCAGCGGGTAGTCCGCCTATTCCGCAGTTCATTCAGGTGCGGACGTAACAGCAGGTTTTCAGCACTTACGTTGAGTGCGCAAACCCGCTGTTACCGCGTCGCAATATTGATGGCCGGTCCTCATCGGTCAGCAGACATTAGGATCGCGGGTCCCGCGTTATTTGGTGAGCCTAGGCCGTGCCTTCTTGCACCTTAGTTGCGGCGTGCTGACAGCGTGAGCAATAGAAAACGAAAATCTCCGGTAGTGCTTCGAGGCGACGGACGAATTTCATCGGCTTTTGACATTGGCACAGAGGCGACGTTGAACAGCGCCGAAGGTGCCATGCCCTCGCCGCTCGCCCAATAGCATCTGCACCATCTCTGCTATTCGACGATCAATTTTGCCGCGACGCACCGCGGCGCTCTCGCTTAACGGTGTGGTATCGTGCCGTCCCCCGGGCTTGAATTGTGGCCGATGTGTTGCTTGGCAAGGCGGCTCGACCTGTTATGCTGAAATGAGGGGCACCGGTCAGTTGAAGAAAGGGGATGTTGTGCTCGATAGACGACCGTTCCGACCGCAAAGTCATTTGCTTGGGAACGATCGACCATCGCAGCCGCCTCTGTGCTCGACACCCGCCAGAAACAACAGTGCAGGCGCCGCGCTTTGGTGCACCAATATCGCCGCGTCTGGCGGCGTGGTGGTCGGGCCGGTCAATGAGTATGCGATCGGGATTTGCGGCAAGACACCTCGACTGCAAGACACGTCGACTAGAGGAAAGAAGGCAATGAAAGCGTTGCATGACGTGACAGTCCGAGTGAACAGCGGGCACGCATGGGAAATGAGGAAGGGCCAGCGGGTCCGCATCACCTTCCAGTCGATCGTGGACTTCGTCGTCTTCAACCGCGACAATCTCAGCGAGCGCGCTACGATCCGGGCAGCGGCAAGCTCGGCAGCTCCAAAGGCTTCTATCCGAAGCCCATCCGAGTCCAGGTCTTCAACGAGTAACGTCTTCGACGAGTAAGGACGTTCGGATTGATGCGAACCGATCTCACCGGCCTCTGAGTGCGGGCGTACGCCGCAGTCGCGGGGGCTCAGCCCTGCACCTGCACGAGCTCGCGGGTGCGCGTGTTGCGGCTCCAGGGAATGGTGAACCGCTCGGCGATGTCGATGATGCCGACCAGAGCGAGACTCACCAGCACGAGCCAGACCAGGATGGCGAAAACGAGCGCCATGTCCAGATTGCCGTTGGCGACGACCAGAAGGTAACCGAGCCCCGAATTGGCCCCCACCATCTCGCCGACGATAGCGCCGACAATCGCGAGCGCCATCGCCACCTTGAGCCCGGCGAAGATTTGCGGCAGCGCGCTCGGCAGCAGCAGCCGCGTGTAAATGCGCCAGGCCGGTGCACCCATCGAGCGGACGAGATGCAGATAATTGGGATCGATGGATCGGAGCCCAACGGCGGTATTGATGACGATGGGAAAGAAGGCGATCAGCATCGCCATGATCACCTTCGGCAGAACGCCGAAGCCGAACCAGACAACGAGCACCGGCGCGAGCGCGACCTTCGGCACGCCCTGGGAGCCGACCAGAAGGGGATAGAAGCTGCTCTCCAGCGCTCGCGAGGCAACCATAAGCACGGCCAGAGGAATTCCGATTGCCACCGCGCCAGCAAAACCCAGCGCAATGGCCAGCACGGTCGCCGGTGTGTTGGCGAAAAGCAAGTCCAGCGACGCGAAACCCCGTTCGAGCACCTCGAGCGGTTGCGGCAGGACAAAGCGTTTCAATTGGGTCACGACCACGACAAGCTGCCAGAGCAGCAGGAAGCCTACGAAGGCGATAGTCGGGTAGGCCCAGGTAGCGAAGACCGCATGACGCCGCCGCTTCGATGAGCTCATAAGGGCGGCTCCCTGTGATCGCGCAGGCGCAGCCATTTCAAGGCTTGGCGGGCGGCGCGATGATGTTGACCGGACATGGACTGGATCGCCGCTATTCGTCTCGCAACACCCCGATGTTGCGGAAGATCGAGTATATTCGGCTTTCCTGCTCGGCAAACTGTGGCGTCGTCCGAAGGCTGAGGCGCCGGGCGCCCGCGAAGGCGATGGGCAGGTCGGCGATGACCCGGCCAGGCCGGGGCGTCATGACGAGGACCCGGTTGCTCAAGAAGACGGCTTCGGCAATAGAGTGGGTGACGAAGAGCGCCGTCTTTCCCGTCTCGGCGCAGAGCCGCAGCAGATCGACGTTCATCTGGTCGCGAGTCAGCGTGTCGAGCGCGCCGAAGGGCTCGTCCATCAACAAGAGCGGCGGATCGTGGATGAGGGCGCGGCAGATCGCGACGCGCTGACGCATGCCGCCGGACAGCTCCCACGGGCTTTTCCGCTCGAATCCGCCCAGCCCGACGCGATCGAGCAACTCGCGGGCGCGGCTTTCATAGGCTTTGGGATCGAGCCCGCGCATCTCGATCTGGAACAGGACGTTACCGAGCACAGTCCGCCAATCGAGCAGCAACGCCTCTTGGAAGACGATGCCGACCTGGGTGAAGGGGCCCGTGACCCGGGTGCTTGCCACCGTGACCGAGCCTGCAGAAGCCTCGATCAGGCCCGCAACGCACATCAACAACGTGCTCTTGCCGCAGCCGGACGGGCCGACGATAGAGACGAACTGACCCTCGTCGATCGCAATATCGATGTTTTCAAGCGCAATTACGATGCCGTCCGCCGTCGTGAAAGTCTTGCCCAGGTTCTTGATCCGGATCATGGCCGTGGCGGTTGGAGCCGCCCGCCGCCGTGAATCGACGCGGCGCTGCCGTCAGCCAAGCCGTTGCATCCTATTTCGGCTCGGTAATGAAATCATTGGTGTAGTAGTCGGTGTCCGGCGCGGTGCTAGTCAGTCCCATGAACGACCGCAGCGTTTCGATCGTGCCGCGCCAATCCGCCTCCGACATCCAGCCGATCGGGTGCCCCACGCTGTTCGGCGAATGGATCGAGGAGACATCGGATTCGAACTGTGCCTGCACCAGCTTGGCGTCGGCAAGCGGGAAGTATTTCTTGCCGATCGCCGCCGCTTCGGCCGGGTTCTTCAGGGCTTCGGCCCAGCCTTTGAGACTCGCCCGAACGAAGCGGCGGACGAGGTCGGGATTCTCCTTGATCGTGTCGTCATTGACGATGAGGCCGAAGCCGAGCGTGTTGACGCCGAAATCCGCCATCGGCATGCACGTGACCTTTTCCCCCGGCGACTGCCCCTTCACCAGCACGCATTCAGAGCTCATGAGGCCGGTGACCGCATCGACGCGGTGTTGTAGCAGGCTCGCCACTTTGGCGGTGCTGTCGACGCTGACGATGTCGATTTTGCTCTCCGGGATACCCGAGGCCTTGAGCATGGCGCTGAACAGCACTGTCGAAGAAGACCCTTGGGAGGTGGCGACTTTCTTGCCGATGAGGTCCTCGGGCTTGTTGAGCCCGCTCGCGGCATAGGAGACGACAGTGCCCTCCGAGCGCTGATTGAACGCCGCAGCCACTTTAAGCGGCGCGCCTTGACCGCGCGCCAGCGCCGCGCGCGAGGCGTCGGCTTGTCCGAACGTGTCGGTCTTGGCGCCGACGAGCTGCGCAGTATTGCCCGAGCCGCGCCCCTCGAAGATTTTGGCGTCGATGCCTTCGGCGGCGTAATAGCCTTTGTCCAGCGCCCAGATGAAGGGGAGATGTTGGCCTTCGATCGTCCAGTCAAGCCGCATCGTGACTTGATCGTTCGCCAACGCCGGTGCCGTCGGGAACATGGCGGCAAATGCCGCCGAAAAAATTAACGC
>Ga0306920_100008213_pt1 | contig 13844 bp, 12 predicted proteins | sample flu12Cox44000170_FD_204666 | JGI IMG/M metagenome (GOLD analysis project Ga0306920, IMG submission 204666) | Lab enrichment of tropical soil microbial communities from Luquillo Experimental Forest, Puerto Rico - flux4day.12C.oxic.44.000.170 (v2)... | ecosystem: Environmental > Terrestrial >... | reverse complement strand
ACGTCAGCGAGACCAGCATCATCAAAGCCCGCACGGGCGTGTATCCAGAAAACATCCAAGGAGACGTGTCCGCCGATCGGCTGCGCCGCTTCTTCACCAAGACGGAAGGCGGCTACCGCATTAGTAAAACGATTCGCGACATGTGCATTTTTGCGCAGCACAACGTGCTGAATGATCCCCCATTTTCGCAGATGGACCTGATTTGCTGCCGGAATCTATTGATCTATCTCGAACCGGTTCTGCAAAGCAAAGTGATTTCACTTTTTCACTACGCAGCAAAGCCCGGTGGCTACTTGGTTCTGGGGAGTTCCGAAGGCGTGGGAGTGGTGGCCAATCTTTTCAATACTGAGGATCGTACCTACAAGATTTTTTCCAAGAAACCCTCCGCGAACCGGCAACTGGTGACCTTTTCGCTAAATCGGCAGGCGGAGCGCGCCGAATTCGGTCCTGTTCGGATGCCCGCCACGCAGCCAGAAGGTCCGTGGAACTACGTTGAGGCGCAGAAGGAATTCGATCGGCGTTTGCTCGCGGAGTATGCGCCGGCAGCTGCTTTCGTTAATGAAGACATGGAGATCGTGCACACGCGGGGCAATGTGAGCCGGTATCTGAAGCTTCCTCCGGGCAGAGCCAGCTTGAATATTCTTACGATGGCGCGCGAGGGACTGCTGTTCGAGCTTCGCAGCGCGTTGAACCGAGCCAAGAAGGAGAATGTTGCTGTTCGCAAACAAAAGGTGCAGATCAAAATCGGAAACGGTAACGGAAAAATCGCCGCGAGCGGCCAAACCCATTCCGTTAATTTTGAAGCAGTACCGATCCGCTTAGGAAATGCGCGAGACCGGTATTTCATGGTTTTATTTCAGGACAGCAGTCCCGAAGCATTCCGAGCGCGCGAGCAAAAGACAGAGCGCGAAGCACCGGGAGCAACCGCACGGATTGGCAAGCTGGAGGAGGAGCGGGCGGCGACGAAAGACTATCTGCAGTCTGTGATTGAGACACAGGAAGCGACGAACGAAGAGCTCCAGTCGGCCAACGAGGAGATTCTCTCGAGCAATGAGGAACTGCAAAGCGCGAACGAAGAGCTCGAAACAGCCAAGGAGGAGCTGCAATCGGCGAACGAGGAGCTCAGCACTGTCAACGACGAACTGCGCAACCGCAATATGGAAATTACGCGAATCAACAACGATCTTACGAACCTGCTGACCAGCATCGATATGGCCGTGGTGATGGTAACGAGCGATCTGACGATTCGACGTTTCACGCCGCAAGCCGAAAGAATGATCGGACTGATTCCCGGAGATATCGGGCGCCCATTTTTGAATATCAACCCGACGATTGAAATTGACGATTTTCAACCGATGGTTTTGAGAGTGATTTCGACATCGCGCCCGGTGGGGAAGGAGTTCGCCGATTCCAAGGGCAAGCGGTTCCAACTCCGGATTCTGCCTTACAGGACAAGCGAGGCCAAAATCGACGGAGCTGTGATCACGCTCGTCGATATGTCGCCGGACACCTAAGCCAGACATCGGAATGCTGCAAGTCGGACGCGCATGTTTTCCTGGGCGGCGCGCTTAGGGGAATCCCTCAAACGGGGTTAAAATGTAGGCGTTTCGCTTGGAAATGCGTGAGTTAGGCGATTGTACCTACAGGAAATCGTTGATTGTTCCGGCCCGTAATGCGTTGTATAGGAGCGTAGCCCACCGGACTACGGCTGTGTTCTAACAGGCTGAATTTTGCACATGCGTAAAGCCTTGAGTGCGGGAATTGCCCCTAAAGAAGCTCACCAGAGCCGGCGAAACACCCCTGCGGACCTGCCGGCGCGTTTGAATGGAAGCGTGGACCTCGGCGCACCGAATTTCCGCTCCCTATTGGACAGCCTCGAAGTAGGTGTGGCGGTTGCAGACCGAGCGGGAAAAATCCTGTATGCGAATCCTCGATTTGCCGAACTCCTCGCCGGCTCGCCCTGCGAGCAAGTGAGCGGAGTCGAACTGCAAGACTTCGTTCTGTCCACAAGCTGGGGTCAGCTTGCCAACGCCCTCTCGGAAGGAGCGCTCGCTCACACCCAAGGAGAGATGACCGTCCTCGGAAACAGCGGGGCTCGACGGATGGTTCATCTTTCTTTTACGCCGCACGATTCGGTGGACGGTACGCGCACGATCCGGATCGTGGCCACCGAGGTGACCGAACTGGTGGAGGCGAACCGGGCCCTGAGGCGGTCGGAAGCGTCGCTGCACACGATGTCGGCCCGTTTGCTGCAGGTTCAGGACGAAGAGCGCAGACGGATGGCCCGGGACCTCCATGATGTGACCGGACAAGAACTCGCCGTATGCGTGATGGCGCTTGACAATCTCAAAACCATGGCGGAGAGGCCGGGCTTAGACCTGAAGAGCGCGATCTGTCAATCGGCCGACCTGCTGCGCAAGGTGGATGCCGAAATCCGCACGCTTTCTTATTTGTTGCATCCTCCACTGCTAGATGAAATGGGACTTGCATCGGCGCTGCTTTGGTTCATCGACGGCTTTTCCAAACGGACCGGGATCGAAGTGAAGACGGATATTCCGGAAAGCCTGCCGCGCTTTGCGATTGAGCTGGAGACCGCGCTGTTTCGAGTCATTCAGGAAGCGCTGACGAACGTGTTTCGGCATTCTGGGAGCCACCGGGCCTGGATTCGTGTCTCGGTGATCGGCTCTCAGCTGCAAGCCACCGTAGAAGACGAAGGCAAAGGGGTGGATCAGAGGAAGGTTGGGTCTAAATCGAACAAACCCGGGGTAGGCATTCAGAGCATGCGGGACCGCCTCAGATCCTTCGGAGGCACGCTCGAGTTTCGCGCGCTCCGACCAGGGACCAAGGTGACCGCGACGATTCCGTTGAAAGAGGAAGAGGAAGAGCAGGAGCAGGCCCTAGCGAGCGAGCCTTCTGCTCAGGAACTGAATCTCGAGGCGGCCGTCCGAGATGTGCATGCCGAGCGCGCCGGGACAAAGCGCATTCTAATCGCCGACGACCATGAAGTAGCCAGACAGGGCCTTCGGGTACTCTTGCGGGACCAAACCGATCTCGAAATCTGCGGAGAGGCCAAGGACGGGCTGGATGCCGTCGAGAAAGCCCGAGAGCTGAAGCCGGACCTGGTGATCATGGATTTAACGATGCCGCACATGAACGGTTTTTCCGTCGTCAAACACATTCGCGCCGCCGGGTTGAACCCGAAGGTTCTGATTTACACAACGCATTCGTATCGGGAGCTGGAGCGAGTGGCCCAAGCGGCGGGCTGTCACGGATTCGTGGTGAAGTCCAATGCCAGCCAGGACCTGATCCGCGGAGTGCGAACCCTGCTGACCGGCGGAACGTTTTACAGCCCGGAGTCAACGGAGCAAGGCGCCGCCGCCGGCTAGGCACTCATCGACGGTGACTATGTAGAAAACCCTCGACCGGAAACCCCATCCACCTGAAGCCATGCGCTCTGTCGCTACGCTTTAGGGTGTGCGAGGCGGTCGAGATCTGAAAGCAACCTTCCCACCCGCTGTAGTTTCTCGTCGATTTCGGGAGTTGATTTCGATCCCGTTGTGGGCGCCTCAAGCCTGTGTGAGGCTGCGGCGAACGCTCGTTTGGCATTGCCAGCGTTGCGCTCTGCTTTTCGGTAGTCCTCTGCGGACAGGGCCATCTGGCAGAAGGTGATGGCCAGGTCTAGCTCGGCGTTGATGAATTGCAGGCATAGCGCTTCGTGATCTTCGCGTAGTGCCTCGTACTCGCCTCTCATGATGCTCACCATCGATGATGGTCAGCGCACGTCGTCTTAGGCCATACGGCGTTTCATGTAGGACTGAAGCGAAGCGCCTTATGGTGACTCACAAGCGCAACGCCGGTAGGCGGCTCCCACCCTCAGAAATGAGGGTGGGAGACCTGGGATGGCAAACAAGAGGTCCGCGGCCGGTTATCTGGCGCCGGCAAAGTTGTCGGCGACTTGTGCCCAGTTGATCGTGTTCCACCAGGCTTCGATATATTCGGGTCGGCGATTCTGATACTTCAGATAGTAGGCGTGCTCCCAAACGTCGAGACCGAAGAACGCTTTGCCGCCATCGATAATCGGATTGTCCTGGTTGGCGCTGGATTCGATCACGAGCTTGCCATCACGGAAAAGGAGCCAAGCCCAGCCGGAGCCGAAGCGCGTGGTGGCGGCTTGATTGAATTTCGTCTTGAATTCAGCGAAGTTGCCGAAGGTACTCTTAATTGCATTGGCGAGATCGCCGGAGGGCTCGCCGCCCCCACCCTTCTTCATGATCTTCCAGAACATGGAGTGGTTCATGTGACCGCCGCCATTATTGCGGACGGCAGTGCGAATGTTTTCGGGAACTTTGCTGATCTGCGCGAGGAGTTCCTCGACCGTGAGCCTTTGCAGGTCGGCGTGTCCTTCGAGGGCCTTGTTAAGGTTGGTCACGTAGGCGCCGTGATGCTTGTCATGATGGATTTCCATCGTTTTGGCGTCGATGTAGGGCTCGAGAGCGTCGAACGGGTACGGGAGATTCGGCAAAGTGTGGCTCATTTGAGGAGCAGCTCCTTGTACTGATGACATTATCTACCTCCAGAATTCAGGTTCCTGCAGGCATAATTATACCCGCCCAACGGGAAAGGTCGAATCAGTCGAACAACCGATTAGCGGAGGAGCGCGTCTTGTTGCTGGTCACATTTTTCAGCAAGCTTCAGGAGGATCCATGTCGGCGGTTGAACACGTCCATGATGAGAAGCACTTCACGGCGAGCGCGACGGTGCGCGATGTCGTCATCGGAATGTCGGATGGACTCACGGTGCCGTTCGCCCTGGCGGCGGGACTGACCAGCGCGGCGGCCGCGGTCGCGAAAGGGACCAGCATTATCGTGACCGCAGGATTTGCTGAAATTGCGGCGGGCTCGATCGCGATGGGTTTAGGAGGTTACCTCGCGGCGCGAACGGACCAGGAGCACTATGCGGCTGAACTGGATCGCGAATACCGCGAGACGGTTGAACTGCCGGAGATTGAAACTGAGGAAGTGGCCAAAGTGTTTCGCGATTACGGCTTAACGGAGCAGCAGATGGCGCCAGTTGTGCAGGCCATCACGGGAGATCAGAAGCGTTGGGTTGACTTCATGATGCGATTCGAACTCGGCCTGGAAGAACCCGAGCCGGAGCGAGCGGCGCGAAGCGCAGGGACGATTGCTTTGTCTTACGTCGTCGGCGGGCTGATTCCGCTCGCGCCATACATCGTGATGCAGAGCGTCCAGCCGGCACTGTGGGTTTCCGTTGGCGTGACCTTGTGCGCGCTGTTCGTTTTTGGGGCCATCAAAGGCCACTACACGGGCGTGAATCCATGGCGCGGCGGATTGCAGACGGTACTCGTCGGGGGGCTGGCCGCGGCTGCGGCTTTTTTCATTGCGCGATTGATCAGCTGAGACCGCTAATTCTGAGTCGGCGAGTCGGCCATACCGTCGAAGGGCCACAAGCCCGCCGCCTTCAAGAAAGCGTCTAGACGCTTCTCGATCAGCATGCGCGCTGTTTTGCTCCCTGGCCAGGCAGTCGCCAAGCGTTCGGGACGGTCTGCGATCCAAAATGCAGTGAGCGCCATAATAGCGGCGTTGCGATCGAGAATCGCGGGATCGATTTTGTCCAGCGTGTCAACCGGCGAGTGCGCCGTGTAACGGTATTCCGATGTGTCCTGGTCGAGATTGATGCCGGGCAGCCCGGCGAGGATGAATGGTCCGGTGTCGGTGTCAAATGCAACTTGATCGTCGACGTCGATCTTGCCGAATGATTGAAGCGCCGCAGCAAACCTCTCCACAGCAGGGACTAAGTCAGTGCGGCCTCCGAGCTGAAGTTTCGTGACCGGCCCTTGACCGTTGTCCAGAACGACTCCCGCGAGATGATTCTTCATTTCCTCTGCGTGTTGTTTGGCATACGCGCGCGAGCCGTCGAGCCCTTGCTCCTCTCCTGTAAACAATACAAAGCGAATCGTGCGACGTGGTTTCATTCCCGACTTCATGATGGCTTCGGCGGCGCCAAGTGTGGTGGCGGCGCCGCAACCGTTGTCGGTTGCGCCGGAGGCGAGATCCCACGAATCAAGATGTCCGCCGACCACGACGATCTGCTCGGGGTTTTCGCTGCCGCGAATCTCGCCGACGACGTTGGCAGCATCTACGGGCCCGTCAGTGAATTGATTCTGGACGTTGATTTTCATGCGCACGCTTCTACCCGCATCGAGAAAGCGTTGGATTTGCTTTTGGTCTTCTTGTGTCAGGCTGACGACCGGAATCTCAAACATGCGATTGAAGCCCAGGATACCGGTGTGGGTCAGGTGCATTCCGAATGAGCCGTCTCCTCCCTGGCCTCCAATCACAGCCAAAGCGCCGGCCGCATGGGCGGCATCAAGAAGATCACCAAATTTCTCGAAAGCTAGCAGCGCGTCGGCAGCCGGGGCACCCTTGCCGATACATATTAGTATTTTGCCGCGCCAGTTTCGCGCGTTGTTGCGGATTTCCTCATCCTGCTGAAACGGATTGACCGGCACAATTTCACCTTCCACACCTGATGCCGGGGTCGAGCCGACCCAACCCAGCGAATCGATCTCCACTTTGCGTTCGAGAGGCGAAACGATCTCTGCTTGGGCAGAAATTCGCCTCCATCCCCGGAAAAGCGGAAACGATTCCGTGCGGACGTTTTCAAGACCGATTGCCTTCATTTTCTGAAGTCCCCAAGCGATGGCTTTCGCCGCTTCCGGAGAACCAGTCACGCGACCTCCGATGTCATCACTTAGTTCTGCCACATACTCATAGGTGTGGCTTTCCATCGTTGCTGCGCCGGCGACGGCCGCAAGCGCAGAAAGCGTGCCGTCATCAGCAGGAGATCGCAGGTCATTCGCCGCGCGCGCGGAATTGATGGCCAGAGATGCCAATAAAAGCAGAAACGCAGCGGTGGTTGCCAGAGAATTTCGCCAGTACATGCCGGAAGACTCCTTCAATCAGCCCGATCCTGAAGGTAAAAGGACGAGAATACGGTCACTTGGTTAGCTTCCCAAGCTTTCTTTTTGGCTGCTCTGCTTGACAGTACAAATTTCAGTATGAATAATCCGCACCGTTTCAGGCTTGTTGGGTGGCCGGGGAACCTCGATGAAAGCGGTTGGGGTGGTGGGCATCCGATGGCGGCCGCAGTGACGGCCCGAGTTTGCAAGGAGTAGCCCAGCGCCTCGGCGATGAGGAGGTTGGCAAAATCATCCGTGGCGGAATCCCTGGCACAGGAATAAACGGATTCTCGATGGGCGCCGAGCAAGCCGGTCAGGTCGTAGGTTATCTGCGAACTCTCGGCCACACTGCAGATATCGAAATCACCAAAGGCAATCCGGAAAGGGGGAAAGCGATTTACGAGTCGAGTGGCTGCGCCAGTTGCCATATCATTAACGGACAACGCGTGGGAGGTGGGGCCGGAGCTGACACGCGTCGGCTCTATGCGCGGGCCTAGTTACCTGCGCACCGCCCTGCTGAGCCCGGGGGCGAACCATGGTGTTTCGGCTGCGATGGGGGACGGTTTGTTTGTTGCGATGATCCCGATTGGCTCGCAGGGTCTGACCAAGTGACGCCGCGCGAATTGACATTCAGCGATGCGATGACTATCTTGAGGACGCTTCGGGTGCAAGAACTTTCGGGCTACGCTGGGTTGGGAGAAGACCCAGGGGGGATGCCAATCATGAAACGAAATAGAAGCTGGTTTTTGGCGGCTGCGCTGCTCACAGGGGGGCTTTGTTTCGCCGCGACCTCTTCGGCGCAGGTGACGCTTGAGGTGATGAATCCGCGCGGCGAGATTGCTCCGCCGAAAACGCTGGGGATCAGCCCGCGCGGCGAAAGTCTCGCCGGAAAGAAAATCGTCCTGATCGACAACGGCAAATACGGGGCGAGCAATTTTCTTGACGTGCTCGCGGACATGATTAAGCAGAAATATCCCACCGCAACCGTCGTGATGTATCCGAAACCGGCGGCGCAAACCATTACAGACCTGCCCAAGTGGTATCCCACGGTCAAACAGCAGGGCGATCTTTTCGTTTTCGGTGTCGGTGATTGAGGGAGCTGCACGTGGTGGGGTTCCCACGACACGATCGAAATCGAAAAGACAGGAATGCCCGGTGTTTATTTCACAACCACAGAATTTCTAGACGACGCAAAGTCCGCCGCACGAGACCGCGGTATGCCCGGAATCCGCACGCTGGCTCTTCCGGCGGACAAGTATTACGTCGCGCGCGGAAGCAAAGAAGTGCTGCAGCCGATTGCGGACCAGTTTTTCGACAAGATGTTGGACGATCTGACACGGCCGCTGGCGCCCGAGGAAGCCAAGCCTTCCCAAGCACAGCAACGGCACGAGGACGCGAACATCAAGGTGGCCGGCAAGGACTTTGTTGATACTTCCCAGAAGGTGAACGAGCTATTCCTCGATAATCGCTGGGCGGACGGATTGCCGATCGTCCCGCCGACTCCCAAACTGGTGAAAGAGATGGAGGCAGGGACGACGCTCTCTCCGCAGAAGGTCATCGGCCAAGTGGCGCCAAAGAATGGCACGGCCACCGTCGAAAAGATCGCGATCAACGCGGTGATGGCGGGGGCCAAACCCGAATATTTTCCGGTAATTTTGGCGGCAATGGAAGGCTTCACCAACAAGCACTACGACCTGACGCACGTGGTGGCCTCAACAGGATCGTTCACGCCGGTCGTAATTGTGGATGGTCCGATTGCCCAGGAGCTCAACTTCAATTCGGGGATCGGGATGCTGGGGATCGGCTGGCGGTCCAATAGTACCGTAGGCCGGGCCCTCCAGCTTTCGCTGCTTAATCTTGGACAGACGTGGCCGCAGGTGAACTTCATGGGTCTCACCGGGCGGCTCGAGGCCTACACGTTCTACACGTTCTCAGAGGACACGGCCAAGAGCCCATGGGAGCCCTACAACGTGAGCCAGGGCTTTCAGGCCGGAGACAGCACCGTGACGGTATCGTCGGCGGGAAACCCGGCGGTCTTCGGCGGCGGCGCTGTAGCTCCATGGACGGCGCAGGGCGTGATTGATCAGATGGTGGCGCAAATTCGCAACCGGGGAGTGGTTTGGCCTCATGCTCAGAAACACATCATTGTGCTGCATCCGGATTGCGCGGTCGAGCTCGCGAACAAAGGCTACACGCGAAAGAGCTTGCAAGAATACCTTTATGAACAAACTCGCGTGCCCTACGAGAAGCTTGCCAAGGGAGTCTCATTTGGAGAAGGCTCGGAGGAGGAATTTATCCGCGTATCGATAGCCGACGGGCGAATCCGGCCGGACCGGGCACAAATTTTCCTCGACAATCTGAAGCCCGGCGGGCGCGTACCGGTTGTGCAGAGCCCCGACGATTTTCATATTGTCGTAGCCGGCGGCTCGCCCGGATATGATCTGCTCTTTACATATCCGGGAACTAACTGGGCCCACCAAACGGTCAAAATCACCGCTGCCGCGCTGACCAAGGCGGGGCAATAGACGCGTTCGCTTTCTTCTTGATGCTCTTTGCCAAGCGGCTTCGCGAGGGGATCCGACGCGGAGAAATCACGTGTACGGTGCGAATTTGGGCGCAGCCGCGGGTCAAAATCGGCGGCCGCTACCGGATGGAGGAAGGGGAGATTGAGGTGGACTCGATCGAGCCAATCGGCCTTCTGGATATTACTCCGGAACTTGCGCGGGAATCGGGTTTTCTTGGTGTTCTCGACCTGCTCAAAGTGGCGAAGCATGGTCGAGGCGACAGAGTCTTTTTGATTCGGTTTCACTACTTACCGCCGCAGCAAAGAACCGCACGGCGCTCTGACCGCGGACGATAGAATCGGCGATTACCGGGAAACCGGGCAGAAAGAGTGCGCGTCTGAGGGCATAGGTGCGTACTTTCGGGGGAGCTCATTGAAGAAATTCTCGGTCGTCGCGATTCTGGTTCTTTGGGCTGTGGTGTTGCTCAAAGGGCAAGAAGGTGCACCGCCTCCGGCTGCGCCTGCGCAGGGTGGGGCGGGCCCTCGTAATCCTGCGGTGGAGGGGGCGCCTGCCGCGGCGGCAGAACGGGGCCGCGCGATTTTCAAGGAGAATTGCGCCGCGTGCCATGGGGAAGACGCCACCGGTGGCCGCGGTCCGGACCTAATCCGCTCGACGCTGGTCCGCCATGACAAGAATTCCGACCTGATCGGGCCTGTCGTCACGAACGGGCGCGTCGAGAAGGGCATGCCCGCATTTTCCTCTCTGACGAGTTCGCAGATCACCGATATCGCTGCGTTCCTCGAAGCGCAGCTCACGCTATTCGATCTGCATACCCGCTTCGGCCCTTATCCGAACGATATCCCGGCCGAACGCCTCGCCAGCGGCAGCATGGAGGCGGGAAAGGCGTATTTCTATGGCTCTGGTGGATGTTCAGGCTGCCATTCTCCAACCGGTGACCTTGCCCACATCGCGAGCAAATACAATCCGCCGGATCTCGAGGTGCGCTTCCTTTATCCTTCTGGCCAGTCTTCTACTGCGGTCGTCACGTTGGCCGATGGCAAAAAATACGAAGGCACACTGCTGCTGAACGATGGCTTCTATGTCGGAATACAAGGCAAGGACGGCTGGTATCGCTCCTGGCCGGCGAGCTCAGTGAAGGTTGAAGTCCATGATCCCCTTGCCGCGCATGCTGCGCTGCTCGACAAATACACCGACGCCGACATGCACAACCTCTTCACCTATCTGGAGACCTTGAAGTGAAGAGGTCCCTGGCCCTTTTCCTGTTAGGATGTCTTTTTGCGGCGTGCCTGCCTGCCCAGGAACTGGACCCTTCGCAGCTGCTGAAGTCCTTGTCAACCGATTGGCCAACCTACAACGGAGACTATTCCGGGCGCCGCTTCAGCCCGCTCAAGCAGATCAATCGCGACAACGTCGGCTCGATGACTCTTGCCTGGGCGTTTCAAACCCATGGCCGCAGCCTTGAATCTATGCCCATCGAAGTGGGTGGGATCATGTACATTGCGGCCGGAAACGAGATTTGGGCCGTGGACGCCCGCAATGGCCGGCAGATTTGGCATTTTGCGCGTGCCGGAGCGCCGGTTGGTGGAAGCAATAAAGGCGTGGCCATGTGGAAGGACCGCCTGTACATGACCACCCCTGATGCGCATCTTCTCTCGGTCGACGCACGCAACGGGAAAATGCTCTGGCAGATTCAGGTCGCTGACCCTGCGCTCAAGGCTTTCGGAGGCGTTGCTCCCCTGGTGATTCGCGATCACATTATCATCGGCACCTCCGGCGACACGGCGGATCTCCCCGGTTTTCTTGAATCCGTCGATCCGATGACGGGCAAAATCGAGTGGCGCTGGGACGCCATGCCTAAAAAGGAAGATACCGTCGCCTGGAATAGCTGGCCGCATGATACGGACGTGGCGACGCGTGGCGGGGGGATGACCTGGATCACCGGCACCTACGATCCCGAGCTGAATCTCCTGTACTGGGGCACGGGCAATCCGCATCCGGTTGAGAACGGGGATGCGCGCGCGGGTGCGAATCTGTACACGTGTTCGATCGTGGCGCTGAATCCTGACACAGCAAAGCTCGTCTGGTATTTCCAGTCCTCGCCACACGACACGCACGATTGGGATACGGTGATGACGCCTGTTCTTTTCGATGGCATCTTCCAGGGCAAGCCCCGAAAAATGCTGGCGCAGGCGAATAAGAACGGCTTGTTTTTCGTCTTGGATCGTGCGAACGGCAAGGCTCTCATCTCCGAGGCATTTGTCCCGGCAAACTGGGTGGGCGGCTATGATCAGCTCGGCCAGCCGATACCGCGTCCCGAGAAAGAGCCCAAGCCCGACGGCGTGCTTGTCACTGGCGGCGTGGGAACGAATTGGCAGGCTCCCAGCTACGATCCCGAAACCGGGCTTTTCTACGTCAACTCGCGCGAGACCATGGGCGTTTTCTATCTCACGATGCCCGGAAAATCGGCCGAAGGCTGGGCGGGCCGCGATTTTTTCCTTGGCTCGAAATCGATGCTGAAAGCGATTGATGTCCAAACCGGGAAAATCCGCTGGAGAGCCGATACCGAGGGCCGCGGTGGCCAATCCGGCATTCTCACCACAGGTGGGCATCTCGTCTTCACCGCCGACATGTCTCAAAACTTGGTGGCTCTCGACGCATCTACGGGCAAAGTTCTCTGGCACGTCTATCCCGGAGGTTCGTTTGGTACCGGGCCGATGACCTACGAGCTCGATGGCCGGCAGTACGTGGTCTTCCTTGATGACTCGGTGGCCTACGCTTTCGCCTTGCCAAGACGCCTGACCGGCACCGAGTCGGCGGGCCAGGTCTTCTCTCCCGGCGCGCTCCGAGTGAATTCAAACCCCTAGCACAGCAGCGTACACGGCTATCGAGATAGAGCCGCTTATCAGGCTATAATGCTAGGATATGAGCAGTCCCGCCCTTAGCCGCATCGCGAGCCATCATCAAGCGCATCGCTGCAGTTTCCACCCGGACCGCCAGGACCTCTACCTTCGCCTCGGCACGGTAAGCGTTTTCGTGCGCGATCAGCAGCGCAGCCTAAGGTTCTATTTGGATCAGTTGGGTTTCGATTTGGCCCTGGATAGGGAGTCATCTTCGGGCGAGCGCCTTTTGGCGGTGGCCCCGCCGGACGGCACCGCGATGTTGACTCTTGTTTCTCCCCGACTCGGCTCCGAAGTATATGAACTTCTGGGTCGGCCAACGCAGATTGCGTTTCTGACCGAGAATGTCTTCGGCAAGTACGAAGAGTGGTCGAAACGCGGCGTTACCTTCCCTCGGCCGCCCCAAATACAGCCCTGCGGAAGTGTCTCGGCGACCTTTCAAGATCCGGACGGCAACACCTTCACACTTACGACGGACGAGTCTGTAATCCGCGAACTCGAAGAGCACCGCCGCGAGCATGTGGAAAGATTCGAGGCGGAGCGTCGAACAGCGCAGGAACTCGAGCACGCCCGCGAGGTGCAGGCGCGGCTTTTCCCCCAAACGACGCCGCCGCTCGCCACGCTTCAGTATGACGGCATGTGTATGCAGGCCCGCTCCGTCGGAGGCGACTATTACGATTTCCTCGACCTCGGCCGCCGGCGCTTCGGGCTGGTGATCAGCGATATATCAGGAAAAGGAACGGCCGCCGCGCTCCTGATGGCAAATTTGCAGGCGCATCTTCGTAATTTGTGTACAATCTATTCGAGCCGTCCATTCACGCCTTTCGCCCTCGAGCAGCCACAGCGCCTGTTGCACGCGATCAATCGTCTTTTTTGCGAAAACACGGCCGATAAGGCCTACGCTACGCTGTTTTTCTCCGAGTACGACGACGATTCCCGGCGCTTGCGCTACGCCAATTGCGGCCATTTGCCCGCATTGCTCCTGCGAAATGACAACGCGCTCGAACGCCTTGACTCCACCAGCACGGTTGTCGGCCTCTTCAAGGATTGGGAATGCGCGGTCGGCGAGCGCCAGCTCTTCGCGGGCGATACAGTGGTGTTCTACACCGACGGCGTCACGGAATCGTTCAATGCTGCGGGAGAGCAATTTGGAGAGGAGCGCCTGGTCAGTGCGCTGCGGCGCAACCGCCAACTGGAGTCTCCCGAACTGCTCCGTTCACTCGTCCAAGAGGTTCGCCGGTTCAGCGGCGACCAGCAGCACGACGACATCACTTTGATCGTCGCAAAGTGTCGGTAGCTCGGGATCGATGGTTCGCAGTTGATTTGCAGCTACAAGCAATGAAACCCCGCTTTGGGCCGAGCGTCTAATCAGTTGTGAGGGCGATCGGTTATCCCTTGCCGGCATACTGTTTGAAAAGCCACCGATAGGCTGTAAGTACACTG
>Ga0306920_100008210_pt1 | contig 13845 bp, 9 predicted proteins | sample flu12Cox44000170_FD_204666 | JGI IMG/M metagenome (GOLD analysis project Ga0306920, IMG submission 204666) | Lab enrichment of tropical soil microbial communities from Luquillo Experimental Forest, Puerto Rico - flux4day.12C.oxic.44.000.170 (v2)... | ecosystem: Environmental > Terrestrial >... | reverse complement strand
CTGATGGTGCTACCCGCAAGGAAAACAGGTTCGAGTTCTGCCACTGGAGTTAGCGCCCCTGTTCGCCCAACCTGAACTGTCACAGCCTTAAGCTTCGTCTCAGCCTGCTCCGCCGCATACTTGTAGGCAATCGACCAGCGGGGGGCCTTGGAAGTAAACCCGGCTTTCTCGCGCTGGGCGAAAGAGTTAAGTTTAACCACGGCGCCGTCAGTCTCAAACGGGTAACTGCGCCGAATTTTATCCAACTCATCGATCGCTGCCACGAGTTCGTCAGCCGAGGAACAATGCCATGTCTTTTGAGGCGTTTTGAATCCGAGGGACTTTAGCCAGGCCAGCATTTCGTCCTGCGTTTTCGGTGGCTGCGACACACCCTCCACTTGCCCCATGCCGTACAGAACAATGTCCAATGGCCGCTTGGCAACGATGCGAGGATCCAGCTGTTTCAGTGAGCCCGCCGCTGCATTGCGCGGGTTCGCGAAGGTTTCTTCCCCACCCGCTCTGCGCTCGGCATTGAGCCGTTCGAACCCCGTCTTGGTTAGATAAACCTCGCCGCGTACTTCCAGCAATTCCGGCACCGCATTGGGAAGACCTTTCGCCTCTCGATGACTCGTTGCGCCAATGGTTTTGACCAAGCGCAGACGAGCCGGAATGCTGCGAATCGTTTTCAGATTTGGAGTAATATCATCGCCAGTAGTGCCGTCACCGCGGGTCGCGCCACAGGCAAACTGGCCCTTTTCATATCGCAGGTTAATGGCAACTCCATCGATCTTCGGCTCGACCACCCAATCGAGTGTCTCACCAGGCAGCAGTCGTTGAACCCGATTAACAAATTCCCGAAGGTCATCCTGGGAATAAGTATTATCGAGGCTGGTCATTGGCTTTAAATGACGAACCGGTTTGAATTCCTTCAGGGGTTGGCCTCCGATTCGCTGACTCGGAGAGTCGGGCGTTATAAGTTGCGGGAATTGGGTCTCAATCTCAACTAACTCGTGGTACAGGCGATCGTAATCCTGGTCGCTGATGGTTGGTTGTGCTAACACGTAGTAGGCATAGTCATGCCGGCGGATCTCCTCAACCAGTCGATCGTGTCGGCCGTGGGCTTCGCTCAGCGTCATGGCAAAACCTTCCAATTAGTCTTCACCAAATGCACGCACAATCTGCATGTTAGAAAGCCCTTTGCAGCTTGCCTCGAAGCACGCCTTGCTTCACAAATTGCCGTTGATGCTAGAAAAAATTTGCGTTCACCGGTTCGCGAGTTTCAACAGATTAGCTCAATTACTTGGCTGCCTCCTGCTGCTGTGTGCGGTTGCTTCTGGAGCGGACGCCACGAAATCCAGAGCGGACTTCGCCGCTGAAATGAAGGATCAACTGATCCAAAAAGTCCTGCCGTACTGGTACGATACTGCCATAGATCGTGAGCACGGCGGGTACATACTTTCGGATGATGCCGCCAAAAAAGCACCGCCGGCCACTGAGAAGCAATTGGTGACTCAGACGCGCATGATTTGGGGATTTTCCAGCGCGCACCTCAAAGGACTCTCCGACGCAAAGCGCGACTATCTCAAAGCGGCGGCACAAGGATACCAATTCCTCCAGGCGCATTTCCTGGATGGGGAAAATGGCGGTTATTTTTGGACAACTGACTTGACCGGCAAACCACTGGACCAACGCAAGTTGGTCTACGGCGAGTCCTTTGCGATGTATGGGTTGGTCGAATATTACCGCGCCAGCGGGGACAAAGCCGCGCTACAGCAGGCTCTCGAACTGTACCGCGTGCTCCAGAAGCGTTCACACGATTCCAGAAACGGCGGCTGGGTGGAGCACTTCGAACGCAATTGGACACCTATCCTCGACCCGCACGCGCCGGTGATCGTGGAGTTAGGCGGTGCAAAAAGCGCCAACACTCACCTGCATTTGATGGAGGCGTTAACCGAGTTGTACGAGGCGAGCCACGACCAGGAAGTACGCGCCTCGCTCGAAGAGGCGCTCAAAATCAACCGCACATGGTTTTATCCAAGTGACCCGGCAAAGTCGTCTTTTCATCGACTGTTCGACTGGCAACCAGTTACGGCGGCATCCAGCGCGGGCCTATCTTATGGCCACAATGTGGAGTTTGCATGGCTAATGGTTCGCGCAGAAAAGGTACTTGGACGCGAGCCGTCCTGGACTCATTTCAATGCCCACATCGAGCATGCCCTGAAGTATGGCTATGATCATACTCGGGGAGGTTTGTACAGCCGCGGATTTGATAATCAACCTGCAAGCGATACTGACAAGGTATGGTGGGTCCAAGCCGAGATGCTTGCCGCGTTGACGGACTCTCTAAAGCGCAAAGAGAATCCAGTCAACAATGAGGCTCTGATTAAATTGCTGCAATTCATCCTCCAGTACCAAGCCGATCCGCGAGACGGCATTTGGCTCGACACGGTTAGCGCAGACGGCAAGCCGAAGGTGACGGCAAAAGCGCACAACTGGAAGGCCAATTATCATGACGTCCGGGCGATTGTGAAGTTTATTGAAGCCTTCGGGCCGGGTTTCCAAGGACGCTAAACGCTGCGGGGTAAAGCTGGTACAAGCATTCATCCTCCTCGCCTCGAACGGTAGTCTTGAAATGGAGGTCACCGAACGAGGATGAGGATGGACCGGGGACAGCGGCGTTGCCGGTCGATATAAAAACAATTGACACCACTTCTACTGCCGGGGAGCATTATTCGTATGAATGATGCTTCTCTTTCCTCCTCTTCCTCACGTCGCGAGTTCATCAAGAACACGGGCCGCCTGGCGGCGGTTTCCGCGCTGGCCGGGGTGGCGCTTCCAAGCGTTCATGCCGCGGGCAGCGACTTGATTCAAATAGCACTGATTGGCTGCGGCGGCCGCGGCACCGGCGCCGCAAGTGATGCGCTATCAACCAAAAGCGGCCCCATTAAACTCGTCGCTATGGCGGACGTCTTTGAGGATCGGTTGGCAAAAAGTTTTGAGCAGCTGTCAGGTAAGTTCTCGGCTCAAATGGATGTTCACGAGGAGCGCAAATTCATCGGCTTCGATGCGTATCGCAAAGCAATGGACTGCCTAAAGAGCGGAGACGTGGCAATCTTCGCAACCCCGCCGGCATTTCGATGGGTCCATTTCACTTACGCAATTCAAAAGAACTTAAATGTGTTCATGGAAAAGCCCGTTACGGTCGATGGGCCGACCACGCGCAAGCTGTTCTCACTGGCCGAGGAATCAGAAAAGAAGAACATGAAAGTCGGAGTGGGCCTGATGGTCCGTCACTGCAAGGCACGCCAGGAACTTCATCGAAGAATTGAGGCCGGAGAGATCGGCGATATCGGCCTGCTTCGGGCTTACCGGATGGCCGGCAAGGCCGCCACGGCGGGCCCATGTCCAAGCGGCCAGTCCGAAGTGGGTTATCAGATCCGACGATTTCATAGTTTTCTGTGGGCAAGCGGAGGCATTTACAGTGATTTTAACATTCACCAGATCGATGAATGCTGCTGGATGAAAGGGGCCTGGCCCGTTCGAGCTCATGCTACCGGCGGCAGGCACTATCGCGGCGATTCGTTAGACCAAAACTTTGACAATTATTCGGTGGAATACACCTTCCCCGACGGAACCAAGTTCTTTTTTATTGGGCGCGCAGAGACCGGATGCCATGACGAGTTTGCCAGTTACGCTCACGGTAGCAAAGGTTCAGCGATTATCTCAACGGCAGCTCATTCACCCGGTAAATGCCGAATCTTTAAGGGCCAAAACATCACCCGCGCGGACATGACCTGGGCTTTCCCGCAGCCGGAACAAAGTCCATACCAGCTTGAGTGGGATGACTTGATCCAGGCAATTCGGGAAGATAAGCCTTACAACGAAGCCAAGCGCGGAGCGATCGCAAGCCTGGTAACGTCCATGGGTCGAATGGCCGCCCACACTGGCCAAATCGTGAATTACGAAGACATGCTCAACTGCGAACATGAGTTTGCGCCCGGAGTCGCCGAACTGGCCATGAACGGGCCAGCTCCCTTGCAACTCGAATCCGATGGGAAGTATCCGGTTCCAGAACCGGGAATTAAGAAGCAACGGGAATATTAGACTCGTATTTTGGCGTGATGGAGTGCCGGAGTAATGGGAGTGTTGGGTCGGCCCTTGCCCACCACTCCATCACTCCGCTACTCCATCACCCCACCTCTCCACTACTCCGCCGTGGGCAAAAAAACAGGCGAGCCCTTCCGGACTCGCCTGTGCATATCTTTGGGGTTAAAAAAAGTTACTTCGTCTCCTTCGTATCGTCCTGCTTCGCCTCGTCGGCGGCATCGAAGGCATGCTGGAGCGCTACCAGGTCTTCACCTGGCTTGAGCGCATCGAGCGCCGCTTGTTCGGCCTTGAGCTGCTCAGGCGAGTAGTTGGCCGCCTTAATCGAGAGACCGATCCGACGGTCGGCCTTATCGATCTTAATCACGCGAGCTGTCACTTCCTGACCAACCTTGAGCACGTTCTTGATCTTATCGACGCGCTCTTCGCTGATCTGCGAGATGTGAACCAGGCCATCGATTTCGTGCTGCAATCCGATGAAAGCACCGAAGCTGGCCAATTTGCTGACTTGCCCGGTGACCAGGTCACCGACCTTGTAAAGCCTATCTATATTCTCCCACGGATCGACCGTAAGTTGTTTCAAGCCCACGGCAATGCGCTGGTTTGCCTTATCAACTTCCAGCACGACCGCCTCTACCTCGTCGCCCTTTTTCAGGACTTCGGACGGGTGATTAATCTTGCGGGTCCATGAGATGTCCGAAACGTGGATCATGCCGTCAAGGCCTTCTTCCAGCTCAATAAAGGCACCATAGCTGGTGAGATTGCGAATCTTGCCTTTGACCTTTGTCCCAGGCGGATACTTCTCCTGGGCGCGATCCCACGGGTTAGCCTCGAGCTGACGCAAGCCGAGCGAAATCTTTTGCTCTTCGCGATTAATTCCCAGCACAACGGCCTCGATCTCCTGATCCTGTTTGAGCATGTCGGAGGGTTTCGCCACACGCTTGGTCCAGGAGAGTTCGGTAACGTGCACCAGGCCCTCCACACCAGGTTCGAGTTCGACGAAGGCACCATAGGGAACCAGATTGACCACCTTGCCTTTGACTTTGGCGCCGACCGGGTACTTCTGCTCGATGCTGTCCCACGGATTGGCCAGTTTCTGCTTGAGCCCCAGACTCACGCGTTCCTTCTCGCGGTTGATATCCAGAACAACCACATCGATGTCTTGACCGACTTTCAACAACTCTGAAGGATGCCCAATACGGCCCCAGCTCATGTCGGTGATGTGCAGCAATCCATCAATGCCGTTCAGATCAATAAACGCCCCAAAGTCGGTGATGTTCTTGACGGTGCCCTTGCGGATATCGCCAGGGGTCATTTCGGTAAGCAATTTCTGGCGCCGTTCCATCCGCTCCTGTTCGATCAATTCACGGCGTGACAGAACGATGTTCTGACGTTCCTGGTTAATCTTGACGACCTTGAAATCGTAAGAATTGCCCACGTATTGAGCCAGGTTCTTGGGCGTGGTGACGTCGATCTGTGACGCAGGCAGGAAAGCCTCGACGCCAATATTGACGAGCAAACCCCCTTTAACGATGGCTTTGACCTTGCCGGCGATCGTGCCGCCTTCATTGCAGATGGTCAGGATTCGCTCCCAATTCTTCTTAAACTCGGCCTTTTCTTTGGAAAGGACAACCATCCCTTCCTTGTCTTCGAGCTTCTCGATCAGGACGTCAATTTCATCTCCGACTTTGACCGCCTTGATGTCTTCAAATTCGTTCCCCGAGATGACGCCCTCGCTCTTGTAACCGATGTCGACGAGAACTTCTTTAGGGCGGACTTCGATGATGGTACCTTTGACAATATTTCCTGCCGCGAATGGCAGGGCGCCCCGTTGCTTCAGGGCTTCTTCCATGGTGAGCATAAATAAAAAACTAGCGAACTAACGGAACCGGAGGGAGACTTGGTCAGCGTGTGGCTTACCGAGCTCCATTGCCTAACGAGACCAGACGTTGCTTTGGCAACGGAGGTTGAGGGTTAGGTTTCTGGTTAACTTCACTTTCTCAGCCTTAATGAACGTCCGCACACGCGGAGTTCGGGCGGGATAAAACATAATGCCTGAGCCGCATGAAGCAAGCGGAAATTGAAGCAAAAAACGCGTGCCGTTGCCAGCCCGGCGGGTAGGATGTCACACAAATGTCTGATACATTTCATGAATTGCTGGAAGCCACGATTCAACACCTGGAAGACCTTAAGTCGCGGGGAGTTGGCTTCGTTTCTGTGTCACCCCAGGCCCTTAAGGATCTGGTGTCCGAGCCCCGCAAAACGATCCCCCGAAGCACATTAACTTCACAGCCCGTTAAGCGTACGGGCGGGCAGCGGAAACCAGCAAGCGCAACCGGTCAAATGGAGAAGCCGCCGGGGTTCAGTGAACCGGCGAGACCTGCGCCGGCAACAAACCCAACGGTAGCGGAGAAAAACCCCGTTCCCACGCTCGCGCCTGAAGCCAAGACGGCAGCCTTTACCGAACTGCGCCAACGCTCGCTTGCATGCGTGAAGTGCACTCACTTGGCTTTCTCGCGAAAGAATGTCGTGTTCGGCGTCGGCGACATCAATGCGCAACTGATGTTTGTCGGTGAGGCTCCGGGAGCAGATGAAGACGAAGAAGGCGAGCCGTTTGTGGGCAAAGCCGGCCAACTCCTCACGAAGATTATTCAAACTATGGGGATGTCGCGCAGTTCGGTTTACATAGCGAACATCTTGAAGTGCCGTCCCGACACTCCCGGCCACGCCAGCGGCAACCGCAAACCAACTCCCGAAGAAATGCAAACGTGCATCCCCTTTTTGCACGAACAGATCGACTTAATCCAACCCAAAGTCCTCGTCGCCCTGGGAGCCACAGCTGTAGAAGGATTGCTAGGCAAAACGATAGGCATCACACGGCTCCGCGGGCAGTGGCGTACATATCGAGGCATTCCCCTCATGCCGACCTATCACCCGGCATACTTGCTGCGAAATCAAGCGCTCGGCGAAAAGCGACGCGTTTGGGAAGATATGCTTCAGGTCATGGAACGCCTTGCTCTGCCTATCAGCCAGAAGCAACGGAATTATTTTCTGTAAAGCTGAAACGCGTGTTTAACTTTCTTCAGGTTCAAAATTTCGCCCCACCGATTGTTTCTGGCTTTTTGGCCTAAAAAGGGCAAGCTTCTAGCCCAATGGTCCAGGTCACTTATTATCTCGAGGTAATCTCGTCGTGGTGCCATTGGGCGGAACCTGCATGGGCGGAGTTAAAGCAGCGATATGCAAGCCGTGCCGAATTCCATTGGAAAATTGCGCTCATGCCAGCCGAGGGATATCCGGGCTCAATAAACCAATGCGATTGGTTTTATCGGCGCAGCGGCTCGGTGGTTCGTTCGTCGTATATGCTCAACTCTGGGTGGCTAGAACCGGAAATTAAACAATACCTGGTTCCCAATTATCTTGCGCAGGCGGCCAAGGACATGGGAGTGACCGATGATCGCGTTCGCCTGGCCATCGCCCATGCCGGCTTGCGCGAAGGCCAAAAGGTCGGCCGGTGGGAGGTGGCCTTGAAAGTCGCTGCGAAGGCAGCCGGCCTCGATGCCGCAAAACTTCTTGCTAGGGCGCAAGCTTCTGAAACTGAACACGCCGCACAGGCCACCACTACGGAATTTCACGCGTTACAAGTGACACAACGACCGACTTTCCTCATCGAGAATTCAATTGGAGACCGCGCCTTGTTCTCCGGCATCGTCCGACCGGAGCCGCTCGCTGTGGCGATTGACGCTTTGCTTTCCGACGAGACGGCGTACGTTTCGTGGAAAGCGCACTTTGGTGGACCGCCGACAAACTAACGACTGTGGCTGACCTGGGCAGAGATTCGAAGTAATGGAAACAGGGTTACGTGACCAGGTGGTTCTGATTACGGGCGCGTCGGGTGGTATTGGCTCAGGTGTCGCCAGAAAATTTGCTCAAGAAGGGGTTCGGCTTATACTGCACTACCGCACGGGTAAAACCCGGGTCAGTGACTTGCAGCGAGAACTCCATCACACGGATTCGTTGGCGGTCAGGGCAGACTTGTCGAAGGAATCGGAAGCACGACGCGTGTTCGAACAAGCAGTCCGGCACTTCGGACGAATCGATACCCTGGTTGCAAATGCTGGGTCATGGGAAACCCGTGAGGTGCCATTCAATCAAATCTCGACTGCCCAATGGCGTAGAACTACGGCCGGCGTCGCGACCACAACTTTCTTCACGGTGAGGGAGTTTCTACGCCTCGTTCAGCGGCAGCGGCAGGGCAACCTTACGTTGATCGCATCGACTGCCGCAGTTTTCGGCGAGGCAGGCCATGCTGACTACGCAGCCGCTAAAGCTGCCATTGCCTATGGCTTAACTCGTTCTTTAAAAAACGAGCTCGTCAAACTTGCCCCGCACACGCAACATTATTGCGGAGGCAGGGTAAATTGTGTTTGCCCAGGATGGACGCTGGTGCCGCGGCTGGCCTCAAGGTTGTCTGATGAAAAAACTATTCGCAAGGTTACCGCTACAATGGCGCTGCCTCAGTTGGCGCGCCCTGAAGATATTGCCAATGCCGTAGTGTTCTTATCTTCAGACAAACTGGCCAGGCATATCACGGGGCAAATCCTGGTCATTGCCGGAGGAATGGAAGGTCGCCAGATCTGGGAACCAGATCAGATTAACACAACTACAGTATGAGGAAGGGCCAAATGACTTGCTGCAAGGTTTGTTAGGAGATCACCCCATATGGAAAGAGATGCTGGTCGTTACAATTCCGACGTTGTGTTAAACCCGCCAGATTCGACGCGACGGCCCCGTCTGCTGTATCTTGGATTCGCATTTCCTCCCGGCGTAGCTGCTCTTCATCCGGGCCTCAATCCGGCCGGCCATGCCCTTGAAACACAAATGATTGCGGAGTTGCGCGAAAGTTTCGACGTCCGCTCCACTGGCGTGTTACCCATGGCACCGCCCAAGATCAAAGAGCCAGACCCCGATTCGGGCGTTCAGCACGATTTGATCCTACTCGAGAAACCGCCTGAATTGTTTCACCGCTTTCGATCATTGGCTTGCCTCAAAGCCCAATATCGGCGCTGGCGAGCCAGCGGATGGGAACCCGACGCCGTTTTGGTCTATAATCTCTCGCCCATTTATAATCAGTTTTTGCTCTGGCTGCGGTGGCACGCTCCGCGTCCAAAACTTGTGCTGCTGCTTCTCGACAGTCCCAGCCTCGGTGTTCCGGTCCAACGATGGAAGCGTTTTCGGAGGCGCTTTAAACCGATGTACACCGCGGATTGCGATATGATCTGGCGATTTGATGCCTGCATTGGATTGAGCAAGGACACCGAGCGCTATTTCCTTCCCCGCAAGGTGCCTTTCCTTTGGATGCCGGGCGGATGCACCCCGGCACGCGCCAGCTTTTCCGACGACTGCTCCTTTTCAGAAAGAAACGGTTCGCTGCGCCTTGGCTATTTTGGAAACCTTGCCGATCACGCCGGAGTGCAAGCCCTGATCGAGGCTGTGCTTTCGGCGCAGGTTCCAGCTGAGTTGGAGATTTGCGGTTACGGCAAACTGGCCGATTCGGTGGGTGTAATGGCCGCGCACAATCCAAGGTTGAAGTTCCACGGTCTTTTGACGCCAGCCCAATGTCTTAGCTTTGGCAGGGCTTGTGACGTCCTGGTTAATCCGCGTCCGGCTAGTCATGGAAATGAAAACAATTTTTCTTCCAAACTTTTTGATTATGCCCTTGCGGGAAGATCGATACTGACCAGCACGCTGTCAGGAGTTGAGGACGTGCTGGGGCCGGATGCGTTTTATTTTGACCCTCACGAGTTCGAGAAGAACCTGCAAAGGAGTCTGCTCCTGCTTGCTGGTATGGATAGAAGCGAATTGGATCGTCGCGGAAAGTCAGTGCAGCAACGCGTGCTCTCGGATTTCTCCTGGACCCGGCAAGGAGCCCGATTAACGACTTTTCTGTCGGGAGTCTGTGCCGGCCAAGGTTTGAAGGAAGAGACGTCTGAGGCGTTGGCTGCCTGAAAATGGAATAACCAGACCGGGGAGCCTCGCGCCGGAAGCCTTAATGTTTTTTTAACTGCCAGCGCGATCTACTGCCCGAGAAAACGATACGATTTGCAAACCCTTGTTGCGCAGAGGCATACGCATATCGTCGCTGAAGGAAGCGCAGCAGCTTACCTGAATTCTTCAGCCATAAACCTCTGAGCAGGCCAGGTTTTTGGCCACCTTGATTTTGAAAGGACTCGTTGGCTTGAGCCAGGTATTCGCGCATTTGCAATGCGGTTTTTTGTCCTTCGTGCCTGCGAAACCCTGCCAACGGCACAGGAACCGAATACACCTCCGAATGTCGCGCAAATCTCATCCAAAGGTCGAAATCTGCCGCCAGTGACAACTTGACGTCGAGTTGAGCGCCCGCCTTTTCCCACAAAGACCGGCGCCAAAATGTTGATTCCTGTTGCATAAATGCCCAGGAAGGCCATGCGCCGCCCAACAGAGTTCCTCCGCGCCGGATCAATTCTCGCGAAAACCCAGGGTGCGCTTCACAGCTCACCGCGCGGCCTTGTTGGTCCCAAAACATGTGGAATAGAGAAGTTATCCATTCTACTTGAGGCAGAGCAGTCATAACGTCGGCCACCGAAGCAAATGTCCAGGGGAGGTATTTATCGTCAGAGTTCAGCCATGCCATGATCTCGCCGGTGGTATGTGCAAAACCCTTGTTGATCGCCGCATACTGGCCCGCATCAGGTTCGCTCACCCACCAGGTCAAACGATTGGCATATTTCCGAATGATCTCGATGCTTTCGTCCGTAGACCCGCCATCAACGACTACGTACTCAAGGTTAGGGTAGTGCTGGTCCAGGACTGAACGAATTGTCTCTTCAAGGTAGGCAGCCTGGTTAAAAGAAGGGGTCACCACCGAAATCCGCGGCAAATCAGAGGCCACAGCACTTCGCGTCATAAGGTCGCTTTTGACTTCCTGCTAAAGATGAAGAGGCGCATGTAGTTTTGTTCAGTAGGGTGTTTACCCCATATCAACCAACTTTTTCGCAAAACTAAGCTTTCGTTCCAGTGCCGCTCTGACGAACATACCCGCAACTATGCCGCGCCTTACCGATACGGATCGCGAACGTTTTCGCCATCTACAAAAACTTGGCCTCGAACTGGCCCACTTTTTTGACGTAGGTGCATCGATAGGCCGCTGGTCCAGCAGGGTAAGCCAGGATTTTCCGCACGGCACGTTCAATCTTTTCGAACCGCTGATCGATCATTCGTCGGAGTACCGCCGAAAGATGGCTACAACTCTTTCAAGGCATCCCACCTTCAGGTTACACAAAGTGGCCTTGGGCGCGGAATGCAAGCGAACCTCGATGTATCTTTACCCGGAGAACCTTGTAGGAAGCACGGCTTTGCCACTGGAGTTCACTCCTGCCGATGCTCGGAAGGTCGACGTCGATATGCTCACCATCGATTATGTGGTGGAAGAATTTCGTTTGCCGGTTCCCCAAGTGATTAAGATGGACACCCAGGGATGTGAACTGAGCATTTTGCAGGGAGCGGCGAAAAGCCTTCCGGGTGTGCAGGTTTTGCTGTTGGAGTGCTGGCTGACGCGTGCTTACGGAGCCTCGACGCCGCTGCTCCTGGAAGTGGCTGAATGGTTGCGCAAATTCGATTTCCATCTGTGGGACCTGGGGAATGCCTGGCGGGACTCTGCGGGCGTGCTGGTGGCACAAGACTGCTTGTTTCTGAATGCGCGATCAAAAGTCTCTCGGCTCCAGGATGAGTTGCATCCCAAGCCTCAACAAGCACAGGATCGGTCCCGAATGGCGCAAGATCTCCTCCTGTCTCGCGTAAAAAATCTTTGGTCACGCCGTGTCTGAGCAAACACCCAAATGACTGCGTCGCGGGCTAGAAACCGAATCGAGAAATGAGTTTGAAACGAATATGGAACAAAATCAAACGCCGCAGCAAGCGGCGTGCGACACGAAACGTTCGCCCCCTCTCACGCAATGCCATTAGGGATGCCGATGCGATAATCACGACCAATGAAGTAACGGACCGCCACGGCACGGGAGTCATTTTAAGGCGAATTTTCGCGCAGTCCCGAGGCATCCTCTCCATCCGTTCGACCTGCCTTTATCCTGAACATCTGCTGGGTCAGGCACAACTCTGCCTTGGACATGAGGGTTTGAAGCGCCCGGAAAGTTTCACCCAGGTGCTCACAGCCTTGAACGGCAGCACGGTGCGCCGCATATTTTGCGTCCCATTCCTTCCTGATGAACTCATCACAGCGATTGTCCTTAAGGAACTTTTCAACGCGCCACTTTGTATTTTCCTAATGGACGATAACAACATTTATGCGCGGGGCATACCGGATGAGTTGCTGCGCGAGGCGCTGGAGAAAGCCTCGTTGCGTCTGGCGATATCGCCCGAACTGCGTGATGCCTATGAAGAGAAGTACCACGTCAAATTCTGGGTGATGCCTCCGGTAGTGGACGACGCAGCTGTGCAGCGTGTTGCCCAGGATCCTGTGGGTTCCAATGTCCAGGCGCAAACCGGTGTTTTGATCGGCAGCCTTTGGAGCCGCACCTGGCTGCAAATTTTCCGCAAAACAATCCGTGAGGCGGGCTTGCAGGTTCATTGGTACGGCAATGCAACCGCGCCCTGGCTTAAAGTGACTGCTGAAGAATTACGTCAGGACGGTATCATCGATTACGGGTTCGTCCCCGAAGCCGATTTGACTCGCCGGCTCAAGGAGTATTTGTATGCACTTGTTCCCAGCGGCACGCTGGATGAGAACGACGACCGCCCGGAAATCGCCAAACTCAGTTTGCCCACGCGCTTGCCTTATTTGCTGGCTGCCGCCAATACCCCTGTGATTGTGCTGGGCAGCCCCAAAACTGCTGCGGCTCGTTTCCTGCAACGCTTTCCAGTCGGAAAGGTAGTGCCCTACGATTCGGTCAAATTGCGGTCAACCGTCCAGGAGATTTGCCAAGCCGAACAGCAACGCCGGTTCCGTTTGTTTGCAGCCGAACAGGCACCCCTGTTTTCAGCTAAAGGCCTGGCAGAATGGCTCTGGCAGTCCCTGGAAAAAGGCGAACCTGAGGACGATCGTTTTGAAAAACCTTTTCTCCGCAACAAAGGCGAGATCATTCAATATCTCGATGGACCGGCTCCGAAAGATCTTCATGGAGACTTCGGGTTGGTTTACTTGGCACTACGGCGTCTGCGAAGCCGCGGCTTCTCGCCCGACTTCGTGTTGGACGTTGGCGCCTCAACCGGTGTCTGGTCGGACGCGGCCAAACGAATTTTTCCCAAGGCGCGCTACGTGCTCATCGATCCATTGCATGAACAATACCTGCGAGCGAACAAATGGTACTTCAAGCGCAACCCGGATTTTGAGGCTATTGCCGCCGCCGTTTCCGACCAGCCGGGCGAAGCCGAATTGAATGTTTCACCCGATCTATACGGCAGTTCGCTGCTGAACGCGGGAAATGCGCAACCCGGTGAGACGGTGAAGGTCCCTGTCACCACCTTGGACCAGGTTGCCTGCGAGAAAAAACTCACAGGCCGCGGTCTGCTGAAGATCGACGTGCAATTCACCGAGCATTTGGTGCTGGCAGGAGCGCAACAATTGCTCAAGCAAGTAGACGTACTGATCCTGGAGCTGTCTCTATTCCGATACGCTCCCCAGGCCAAGCTCTTTCCGGAAATGTGCGACCTGGCACGGAGCCTTGGTTACCATTACTACGAAGACGTTGGCGGCTGGCGTTCCCCCGT
>Ga0306920_100008209_pt1 | contig 13846 bp, 11 predicted proteins | sample flu12Cox44000170_FD_204666 | JGI IMG/M metagenome (GOLD analysis project Ga0306920, IMG submission 204666) | Lab enrichment of tropical soil microbial communities from Luquillo Experimental Forest, Puerto Rico - flux4day.12C.oxic.44.000.170 (v2)... | ecosystem: Environmental > Terrestrial >... | reverse complement strand
TGTCCGCCGCGATACCCGGACCGGGGATGTAATCCTGTCCCGCCGGCCGGAGTCATGGCACGATTTTTTCGAGCTACTCGACAGCATTGGAGTGCCTGACGATTTTCTCAGTCAGCGGGACAAGACTCCACCGCAAAAGCGTGGCCTCTTCTGATGCCGGCGCGTTATCTGCTGGATACGAACACCGTGAGCTACGTCCTCAAAGGCAACATGCCGCGGGTTCGCCAGCGGCTGGCCAGAAAGGCAATGGAGGACGTTTGTATTTCCGTGGTTACGGAAGCCGAACTGCGTTTCGGATTGGCTCGCCGGCCGCAGGCGACAAAGCTCAGGCTGATTGTGGAGGAGTTTCTGCTGCGGGTTGAGGTTCTGCCCTGGGACTCAGACGCGGCGCGGCATTATGCCGAGATTCGTGCACACGTGGAAGCGTCCGGCAGGCCAATGGGTAACCTGGACCTGATGATCGCGGCGCAGGCTCTCGCTGCGGGAGCGACTTTGGTCACCAGTGACCGCAGTTTCCAGCGCATCAAGCAGTTGAAGCTTGAGGATTGGACGAGGTGATAGGCGCCGCATTAGCGTACGGTGGTGGGCCGGTGCGCGGCTTGCGATCTCTATGGAATCGTCCACCCCGGGCTCGCGCCTCGGGGCTAGATACGCAGCCGCCGCGAAGCGGCTCGTTCTTGACTCCCCACGTTATCCCAGAAGAAGGGCCAACCTGGGGCACCAGGCCGATTAGATAACCGTGTCCGCCGAAGTTCATAAGCGATCCGGTTTCCAGACCATGGTAGGCGGTGTCGAAGACCTCTGCATCGTCTCGCGTAAGCGCGAAATCGAACGAAAAAACTCGAGAGTTGGCGGATGGAATGCCGACTCGCCGTCTAGTTTGCGCAGCAGTTCATCGCGGGATGAACCTCTCCCCTCAAGATGAGCTATCCAGGCAAGATCAGCAGTTATACTCTGATCACGAAAGATTGGTGCTATTGCGGTTGGCAGGGCTTTTTTGGCCGCGTCTACGTCGCCTTCTTCTAAATGAGCCCTAGCCAATGCAGCTTGGGCCTTAATGTATAAGGGATAGCTTTCGTCGCGCTCCCGCTCGATCCAAGGGAGTATCCATTCCAAATCCTTCGCCCCATCTGTGAACTTCCCAACCAACAATTTGGCACGCGCAACGTCGTATTTCGTTCGCAGTGCATTCACGTCCGGTGGTCCTTGAAGCGCCTTGAATTGACGCGATGCAACAAGGTCAAACATTGCCAATGCTAGTGCAAACCGTCCGAGGTCAAGCTGGTGCTCCGCAAGCACTGTCAGTATTGGCGAGCCTTCTTCGAAGATTTCCAAAATTGCAGATGCCGAAGCTTGCGAGGAAGAAATTGTTGGCGAGCTTTCACTAGGCAAATTCGCAAGTTGCACATTAGAAGTTCTGGAGACAATCCTGAGAATATTCTCGATGCCGCTGTCGCGGTTCTCGAAATCTACCGAGCACGCCTGTCTTCGAGATAGGCCAAGAAGAGAAGTGTTTAGGAACTCCTCCTTGGGCATAGGGGTACCGTCGACTAATATTGGGATCACACGAATATTCCTCGCAAGTGCCCGTGCAACTTCAGCCCTAACCCAATCTGCCTCATTATCGATTCTTCTTCTGCCCGCTTCGTCGTGAATTGTGAGCCACTTTTTACCAATGAGTGCTAACAGAACCTCACAACGGTCCAGAGTACGAGTCAAAACCTCTTTGAAGTCCAGTCCAGGCTCGATGCTGTCGACATCCAGAAAGACCTCCACTCCGGGAAGGTACTGGGCGAAGGCTTTAGGGAGCAGTGCCGCCACCCACTCTGTGTCGTCGTCTCGTCGATAGCTGATGAAGACCGACGGGTTGCTCAAGGTCCATCCTCCTACTGTGTGGTGCGATCGTCCCAGATGTGGTGAAACTCAGAAGAGCGGAACGGTCAATTAAAATACGTTCATCCACCTGGAGGCAGCTCGCCGATTATATCGAGGAAAAACTCATGATTCACCGCACCACAACATTCACGATCCTGCCTTCACGACCAGCACCTTCACCACTTCCTTGCCTTCGATGGTGGCTTTGACTCTTTCGTCGGCGAGGGCACGCGGCGAGCACCCGAGGGGAGTCTGGCTCACGGTTTTCCGGCAAAGCGGCCTGACGAGCTTCAATTTTGATCGACGCGCTGGATTCTTCTCTTTTGTGATTTCAAGTCCGCGATAATTCGATCCGGATGATGGTTGAACACGGTTGCTAGGAACCTAGCAGACCGACGCCCAATTTCCTTGCAGCTTTGCGTAAGTCCGCGTCAAGCGTTGCTAAGGGCGAACTTCGGCGAATCGCCAAATCGAGGTAGATGGCATCGTAGCTGGTTAGCCTATGGTTTCGGCACAATGCAAGAAGATGCGTGAAAGCCCGGTCAGGGCCTTCGTGGTCGCGCTCGATTCCAAGCTTGCTCAGGTCGGCGATAAAAGCATCAGACTGCACCGGAGTGATACGGCCTTTGCGCTCCGCCATTGCGAGGACGTTTGTGATTTCGATGGACCACCAGGCAGGCACAACTGCCGTCTCGGTTGCCAGGCGATTCAACAATGCCGTCGTCTTCGGCGTGGCCCCATCGTGGAACAGCCAAGCCATGGCCATCGAACAGTCAACCACAAGGGCGGCGCTCACCGGCGCCCTTCGCTGACGAGGTCTCTGACTTTCAATCCGCCCAAGGACAAACCGGTGGCGAGCTTCTGAATCCGCTTAATGGCGGCGACGCGCTCCTCCGGACTCGCTTCCTTTTTTACGGGCACTAACTTGGCTACAGGTGAACCATGTTTGGTAATCGTGATCTCCTCGCCTGCCTCAACCTTTTCCAACAGTTCAGACAAATGGGTTTTTGCCTGGTAAGCGCCGACGGTGTTGCTGCCCTGTACGATAGCCATGAGCTTTTTTCTAATTAGACTAGTCTTCGACTAGTTTATGCCCCTCAGATGGCAGAGATCAGGCCAGAACCTACCCATGCCGCGCTATCGCCTATTTACCTTTACTTAACCACGATATTCACCAGCCTGCCCTTGACCACCAGCACCTTCACGATCTCCTTGCGGGCGATCGCGGACTTGACTCTTTCGTCGGCGAGGGCGAGCGCGCGGACGGTGTCGTCGGCGGCGTCGGCGGGGACGGTGATGCGGGCCCTGATCTTGCCCTTGACCTGGACGGCGATCTCGACCTCTTCTTCTTTCGCCAGCTCGGGATCGTACTTGGGCCAGGGCGCGCGAAGAAGGTGGCTGCGCTCGCCGAGCATCTCCCAGAGCTCGTGCGCGAGGTAGGGCGCGAAGGGAGCGAGCATCAGGACAAGGTCGCGTTGCACGTCGGCCATGAGGGCCGCGGGCGCGGCCTGCTCGCCTTTCTGGACGGCTTCTTCGTAGGCGTAGAGCTCGTTGACCAGCTCCATGATGGCGGCGATGGAGGTGTTGAAATGCCAGCGTCCGCCGAAGTCGTCGGTGATGCGCTTGATGGTCTGGTGCAGCTTGCGCTGGATTCGCCTTGCTGGTGGTGAGAGAACAGCAGGTCCGTCGCTGTCGCTCGGGATGACAACTTGTTTATGCGATAGGGGTCCCCTCGGCAAGCTCGGGGCAGGCTCTTCGACTGCGCTCGGTGTACGCCTCGCGTCGCTCAGGATGACAGAAGGTTGGGTAGCCTCGCTAACGCGGCGCTCAAGCGCCGCTCTTCCACCATTGCCAACCGCCGGCGCATTCCGCGCCACAAAGCGATACACGCGCGACAAAAACCGGCTGATGCCTTCGACGCCCAGATGCTGCCAGTCGAGGTCGCGATCGGGAGGCGAGGCGAAGAGCGTGTACATGCGCGTGGAGTCGGCGCCGTAGCGGGCTACCATGTCGTCGGGAGAGACGGTGTTGCCCAGGCTCTTCGACATCTTGGCGCCGCCTTTGATGACCATGCCCTGCGTAAACAGGCGCTCGATCGGCTCATCGTGCGTCACCAGACCAATGTCGCGCATGAACTTCGTCCAAAAGCGGGAATAAATAAGGTGCAAGATGGCGTGCTCGACGCCACCGATGTACTGGTCGATGGGAAAAAAGTAGGCGACAGTGCCAGTGTCGAGCGGCCCGGTGTCGATTGCCGGATTGGTGTAGCGATAGAAGTACCAGGACGAATCGACGAAGGTGTCCATGGTATCGGTCTCGCGGCGCGCGGGACCGCCGCACTTGGGACAGGTCACGTTGACGAATTCGGGCACGTCTTTGAGCGGTGAGCCGCCGGCGAGCGTGATGCTGACGTTCTCGGGCAGAACAACGGGCAGGTCGCTCTCGGGTACCGGCACGATGCCGTCCTTCGGGCAGTAGATGATAGGAATCGGCGTGCCCCAGTAGCGCTGGCGGCTGATGCCCCAATCCTTCAGCCTGAAGGTCACAGCCTCCTTGCCGAAGCCGTGAGCTTCCGCGTACTTCGACATCTTGACGATTGCCTCCTGGGAAGGCAGTCCGCTGAACTCGCCGGAGTTCATCAGCAGGCTGTTGGTCTCGGTGAAAGGCAAGATGGGTTCGTCGGGCTCGCCTTCGGGAGGCACATCATGCTCGCGCCTGGGCATGATCACCACGCGGATATCGAGCCCGTACTTCTTGGCGAATTCATAATCGCGGTCGTCGTGCGCGGGCACGGACATGATGGCGCCAGTGCCGTAGTCCATGAGGACGTAGTTGGCCACCCAGATGGGAATCTCCTCGCCGTTGAACGGATTAATGGCGTAGCGGTCGGTGGCAACGCCGTGCTTCTCGATGGCGCCGATGTCACCGGCTTCTTTGGCGCGGCGCTGCTCGGCCATGAGGTCTTCGACTTTCGCCAGCAGCGCGGGGTCGTTGGCTATAAGGTCAGTGACAATCGGGTGCTCGGGCGCGAGCTGCAGCGAAGTCGCACCGAAGATCGTGTCCACGCGCGTGGTGAAGACGGTGATCGTGCCGCCCGCGGGACCGGCAATGCCGTCGAGCTTGAAATCAAGCAGCGTGCCTTCGCTGCGCCCGATCCAGTTGCGCTGCATGGTCTTGACTTTTTCGGGCCAGCCGGGCAGCTTGTCGAGGGCGGTGAGCAATTCATCGGCGTAATCGGTGATGCGCAGGAACCACTGCTCGAGTTCGCGCTGCTCGACAGGCGTGGTCTCGTGACGCCAGCAGCAGCCGTTCGGCAACACCTGTTCGTTGGCGAGGACCGTCTGGCACTCGGGGCACCAATTCACCTTGCTGCTCTTGCGGTAGGCGAGTCCGCGCTCAAAGAACTTGAGGAAAAACCACTGGTTCCAGCGGTAGTAGCCGGGCAGGCAGGTGGCCAGTTCCTTCGACCAGTCGTAGGCAAAGCCGAGGCGCTTCATCTGCGCCTTCATGGCGTCGATGTTGTGCAGCGTCCATTGGCGCGGCGGAGTGTTGTTCTTCAGCGCGGCATTTTCGGCGGGCAGGCCGAAGGCGTCCCAGCCCATAGGGTGGAGCACGTTGTAGCCCTGCATCCACATGTAGCGGGCGAGCGCGTCGCCGATGGAGTAGTTGCGCACGTGTCCCATGTGCAGCGCGCCGGAGGGATAAGGCAGCATCTCGAGGACGTAGTACTTCTTGCGCGCGGAAGTGGATGGCTCAGCCCGGTACAGGTCGGGGTCCTGGGCCCAGCGCTGGGACCATTTCTGCTCGATTGCCTGCGGGTCGTAGCGGTCGGGACGTGTTGCCGCTTCGGGTTGCGGCTCCGTCTTCGGCTCTTGCGTCTTTGAGTCGGCCATAATGCTTTTGCAGCGAGCTGAGGATAAACTTCGATTCTACAATGTTGCGGGCGAGTGAATCGGCATGGCGAAGCAGAGCAACAGCGGGTACAGGTGGCTCTTCCTCATTTCGTTCCTCGCGTCGCTGGCAATGTGCGTGCTGCTGGGATTCCTGCTCGTGTTCTTTGTGGGGCGGCACGATCCGCGGATGTTCAGGGTTGCGATCTTCGTTGTACCGCAGCTTGCGATTCTTGGGTGGGTCGCGGGAGTGATGTGGCGCGCCTTCACGGCAACGTGAGCTCCGGGCGCAAGTCCGGGGTAAGCGTGGATGCCGTCGCTGACGCGACTCGGAGGAATGCTTGCTACGCACCCGGCTCTTACGAGGTTGTTACGAAACTCTGTCGTCCCTATGGGACTCGGGTCTTTTGTTCCACTTGACCCAGCACTCCGCCTTCGGCTCCGTGCTGGGCTAGACTTTTTCGTGCCTACAGCACTCCATTTCTTACAACCTTCCCACCGGTTGGAAGTCAAAGCGAGTTTCGTAACAGCCTCTTATGAGCCGGGCTCAACCCATCCCGCCGCTTTGTGGCTGATTTGAGGACGGTTGGTACCTCCTTCTGCGCAGGAACACTTTTAACCTTCTGTTCAGGAAGATGTTTGACCCTCTGTGCAGAAACACCTTTAACCAGAGTCTTCAGCGCATTCACGTTCATCAGGTCATCGAGCGGCTCGTCAATCGGAGTTTCGGCGATGAAGGCGGCATGCGCGAGGCGAGGATCGTTCAGCAAACGCCGGAACGGCTCAAGCCCGATACTTCCCTTCCCGATGTGCTGGTGGCGGTCGAGCTTCGAGCCGCAGGCTGCCTTGGCGTCGTTGCAATGCCAGACGCAGACGTTCGCGAGGCCGACAGTTTTGTCGAGCTGCTTGAGAGTCGTTGTGAATCCCTGCTCCGTCACAATGTCGTATCCCGAAACATGCGTATGGCAGGTGTCAATGCAGGCGCCGGCTGGGACCAACTGGCGCAGCAAGTGAACCAGTTCGGCCACCTGCTCGAAGTTGCCGCCCAGCGAGAACTCGGAACCGGCGGTGTTTTCGATCAGCACGCGCAGGCCGGCTTTCTCCAGATCGAGACCCTCAGCGGCTTGAGCGATGGCCAGAGCCGCGCGCCGCAGACCTTCCTCGCGAGTCAGGCCCCGATAGGAGCCGGGGTGCACGACCAGAAACTCAGCGCAGAGAGCCAGCGCACGCTGCAACTCTCCGCGAAACGCGGCTATGGACTTGGCATGAAACTCGGGATTGCCGCCAGCCAGGTTAACCAGATAGTTTGCGTGGATCACGAGTGGTTTCAGGCCATAGCGCCCGCGCAGGCGGCCCATTTCGGCGCACTGGGAGTCCGCCAGCTCGTACGGCTTCCATTGCCGAGGGCTGGAGGAGAAGATCTGAAAGGCATTGCAGCCCAGGCGGTAGGCGCGCTCAGCTCCTGTTTCGACTCCTCCGGCGGTGGAGGTGTGAATGCCGATGCGACGAGCGGTGAGTTTCGGCGGCTCTTGGGGTGGCGGAATGAGCTTCAGGATATCTCTTTCTCTCTTCGGGCCGTCGTCAGGCATGCGAGTGTGATTCTACCTGTGCGCTCGCGGGGTCACATCCCGCTTTGTACCAGGTCGCGTACATTGGCAGGAAACATGCAAGAAGCTAACGACACTGGTCACAGACTTTGCCGTGTAAGGTGTGATCTAGTTTATTTTTGACTCATCGCCAATTCTGGCAGCGCGAGTGGGTCGGCTGGAATTTGGAACGCTCCGGAGAGCACCTGCATCTAACCACACATAACGAGATAATGCGGGCGATCAACCTAAAAAAAGTTTTTCGCTCGGGTCAGTCGCAGATCGTGCTCTTTGAAAATCTGTCCTTGCAAGTGCAGAGCGGTGAAATGCTCGGGATTGTGGGCGAGTCAGGTGCCGGGAAAAGCACCTTGTTGCACATCCTCGGAGTTCTTGATCGACCTTCCGAAGGTGACGTATACTTCGCCCAATCCGATTTGGGAAGGCTGTCGGAGGATGATGCCGCGGAATTCCGCAATCGCGAGCTTGGTTTTGTCTGGCAGTTTCACTACTTGCTGCCCGAGTTTACCGCGCTTGAGAACGTTGCCATGCCGTTGCTGATGCGCGGTGATGGGCGGCAGCAAGCGGAGCAGAATGCCCTGCACTGGTTGCAGGAGGTTGGGTTAGCGGACCGGGCAAGTCACCGGTCCGGCGAGCTGTCTGGTGGAGAACAGCAGCGGGTAGCGCTGGCCCGTGCGCTGGTGACCAGACCGAAACTCCTGATGGCCGACGAGCCGACAGGGGACCTCGACAACCGGACAGCGGAAGCGGTATTTGAGTTGATCGCCAGGTTACATCGCGGTTACCGTCTCACCTCGCTCATCGTTACCCACAACCTTGCGTTTGCGCGTCGCTGCGACCGCGTCCTCCTGCTGGAGCGGGGACGGCTCTCGGAAGTGTCGCCGCGGTCGCTGCCGTTGTAGGCAACCGGTGATGGTAGGGCGGCGGGTTTGTAACAGGTGGTAAAGAAATTCAAACTGGCCCTGAATGGGCAGTGGCAGGTAAGGGAGACGAAAATAGGGTTTTCAGGGACTGGCCTAAGCGTGACAATAGACAGAAGACGGCCCCGGAAGGTCCGGAGAGATTAAATGTTCGAACGGTATACGGAAAAGGCCCGCCGCGTCATATTCTTTGCGCGCTACGAGGCCAGTCAGTTCGGTTCTCCATATATAGAAACGGAGCACCTGCTGCTTGGCCTGCTGCGCGAAGACAAGGCCCTGACAAATCGATTCCTTCGGTCGCACGCTTCGGTTGAGTCCATCCGGAAACAGATTGAGGGGCATACCACCATTCGGGAAAAGGTTTCCACTTCCGTAGACCTGCCCCTGAGCAATGAATGCAAGCGGGTGCTGGCCTATGCCGCAGAGGAGGCGGAGAGGCTGTCGCACAAGCACATTGGGACCGAGCACCTGTTGCTGGGACTGTTGCGCGAGGAGAAGTGTTTCGCGGCCGAGATTCTGCATGAACGCGGATTGCGCCTGTCGTCCATCCGCGAGGAATTGTCCCGCACCTCGCAAGAAAAAGCGCAGCCGGCGCAACGTTCGCGCGAGTCGTCACTGCTCTCCGAGTTCTCTCGCGATCTTACTCAGTCCGCTATGGACAACCAGCTCGATCCGTTGGTGGGCCGGGACAACGAATTGGAGCGCGTCATCCAGATTCTTTGCCGCCGCACCAAGAACAATCCGGTGCTGATCGGCGAGCCCGGGGTGGGCAAGACCGCCATTGTCGAGGGCCTTGCGCAGCGTATTGCTGACGGTGAGGTTCCGTCCTTCCTGGCCGACAAACGTATTCTTGCACTTGATTTATCTCTTATCGTGGCCGGGACCAAGTATCGCGGCCAGTTCGAAGAACGCCTGAAGACAATCATGAAGGAACTGATGGAATCGCAGAATTCCATCATCTTCATTGACGAATTGCATACCCTGGTCGGCGCCGGATCGGCGGAAGGCTCGCTCGACGCCGCCAACATTTTGAAGCCGGCACTGTCGCGCGGCGAGATTCAGTGTATCGGCGCCACCACGCCGGCGGAATATCGCAAGTCGATCGAAAAAGACCGCTCGCTCGAACGCCGCTTCCAGGCGGTAAAGGTTCCGCCGCCAAGCGAGGCTGACGCAACCAAGATTCTGTTCGGCATCAAAGAGCGCTACGAGAAGTTTCACGCCGTCAGCTATACGGACGATGCCATCTGTTTCTCCGTCTCGCACTCGAACCGGTATCTACCGGACCGTTTCCTGCCGGATAAGGCGATCGACCTGATCGACGAAGCCGGCGCACGCGTGAAGCTTCGCCAGACTTCGTTGCCCGAGGACATAACGGAAGTCCAGAAGCGGATCAAGTTCATCGTGCACCGCATGGAAAATGCCATCGCAAATCACGAGTTCGAGAAGGCCCGCTTCTACTCGGACGAGGAGCGTAAAGAACGCGAGAACCTGCGCGCGCTCCGGGAGAAGTATCACCTCGACGAGTCGTCGACGGGCGTGGTCGGACGGGAAGACATTGAAGATGTCGTCTCCCGCTGGACGGGCGTGCCTATCGCCTCGATCAAAGAAGAAGAAAGCCAGAAGCTGCTTCGCATAGAAGAAGAGCTGCATAAGCGCGTTATCTCGCAGGACCGCGCTATCTCGGCGCTGGCGCGGGCAATTCGCCGCTCACGTGCCGGCTTGAAGAGCCCGAACCGGCCCATCGGATCGTTCCTGTTCCTCGGACCGACGGGCGTCGGCAAAACCGAGGTGGCGCGCACGCTGGCGCAGTTCATGTTCGGCAGCGAAAAAGCGCTGGTGCGCTTCGACATGTCTGAGTTCATGGAGAAGCACTCGGTATCGAAGCTGATCGGCTCGCCTCCGGGATACGTGGGCTACGAAGAGGGCGGCCAGTTGACCGAGCGCGTGAAGCGCGCGCCCTACTCCGTCGTTCTGCTGGACGAAGTGGAGAAGGCTCACCCGGACCTGTTCAACATCCTGTTGCAGGTATTTGAGGACGGTCAGCTCACCGATGGGCTCGGCAACACGGTGGACTTCAAGAACACGATCATCATCATGACCTCGAACATCGGCGCGCGGCACTTGCAGAAGCGCACTGGTATGGGCTTCCAGTCGGAACAGGATGAGATGATCGCCGGCAAAGTCGAAGACATGGTGAGGAACGAGGTGAAGCGCACCTTCAATCCCGAGTTCCTGAACCGTCTCGACGAGGTCATTATCTTCAACGCCCTGAGCGAGGCTGATCTCATCCAGATCGTCGAGCTGATGGTACATCAGTTGAACCAGAACCTGGCGCAGCGCTCGATCACGGTTACTGTTACGGAAGAAGCCCGCAAGTGGATCCTTCACAAGACGGTTGCCGACCGCACCTACGGCGCGCGTCCCCTGCGTCGTGCGCTGCAGAAGTACATCGAGGACCCGTTGTCGGAGGCGCTCATCCAGGGCACGTTCCAGCAGCGTCCGGCATTCATCGAGGTTTACATGGAAAACGACCAGCTCTTCTATCGGCCGGTTGGCGAGGAGAAGACCGAGGGCGTGCTGTTGTACAACGATTAGCAAACCAGTGTGGTGAATCAGAAGTTCGATGCGTAAGCGAGGGCGTGGTACCAGCACGACTGCCGTCGTGGCGAACCGCCGCCCAACAAAACACGGCCGTATTTATCTCTCCAAAAGAAAAATCCGAAATTGTGGTGGAAGTGCCGGGCTTCAGCCCGGCGAAAGCGCCCGCGCGGAAAAGTGGCTTTAGCCTCGGCGGGCCGGGGCTGAAGCCCGTTTCTCTAAATGCTACTCTCGGCACGGCTGAAGCCGTGCCCTTCCACCGGTCATACGGACATTTTTTTTGCAGTTAGCAATAGGCCGAGAAGGGAAATACCCGACGCATCCGTCAGGGACCCCTCTTGAGAGACGCACTGCGAGCCGCGACCAGCGCGGCCCGCACGGACCTCGTACAGATCAGTTCGAAGGTTTCGCGATTTGCCCCGGAAGCCGATGCCGCTGCTCGAGCTGGCGCCGCAGATCAGCGAAGCTGCTGATGTGCTCATCGCCGGTTGGCCTTGCTCTCACGGCGCTAGCAGGAGCGGCGCCGGCAGCAGAGTCCGGAATGAACATGTCGCTCGTGCAGTCATCGCCTTCGCCACACGGCGTCAGCAGGAAGGCGCGCTCGTGGCCGTTGTCGAGTATCGCGACTCCCGAGATCTGCCCGCGATCATTAATGTAATCAGCTTCGTTAAGGTAGAGCCCTGAACCGGGAGCAATCAGATCGTTTAAATCGACGATTCCGCTGCCCTTCTCCCACAGGAAAGCGTGAACGGTGCCGGGCGTAACGGTAGAGGCACCTACGACCTGCCCATTGGAGTTGATCGCATAAGCTGTGCCGGTTCGCCCAAGATTGCCGAGATCGGTGAGCTTACCCTGGCTCCAGAGGAAGGGGTCGTGAAGTGTATCGCCTGCGAAATTGGCTACCCCGACTACCTCACCTGCGTTGTTGACTGATTTAGCCTCACCGTAGGTACCGCCGAATGTACCTATATCGGTCAGCTTTCCTTTGTCCCAAGTGAAAGGATGTGAGGCCGTATCGCCTGCCAGGGTCGAGAGTCCCACCACCTGACCCGACTCGTTCATGTAGTTGGCAAAGGCAAAAGTCCCACCCAAGTTGCCAATGTCAACCATCTTCCCGCGGTCGTAAGAAGAAGGGATCCTGGCTGGGGATGCCGGTCGTCTGGTTCGGAATCGTGTTGGTGTACGAGGTTCCCGCAATCTGCCCGCTGTTATTGATTATCCCGGCAACCGCATCGTTGCCGCCCAACGTGCCCAAATCGCGCAGCGTTCCTCTGTCCCAAAAGGCAGCACGTATCTGCTGGGCCACAGGAAAGCACGCAATAGTGGAGCAGCCCATTAAGAAAGATCCATACGGATCAGGGACTGTGTTCAGCGCCAAGCCAACGATCTGGCCGCGGTTGTTAATCGAAGATGCACCGCTGCAGTTGCCGCCAAAATTCCCCAGATCGGTAACTCCGCCGCCGTTAAAGGACACTGCTTCAAATTCCGGAAATCCGGTTAGCGGGTCGACCTTCCCGTTCCCCGACGATCCAACCGTCAGGCCGTTGTCGCTAATTGAAAACGGTGCGCTGAGATTGGTGTCGGACGGCGGAAGCGCTCCCAGCTCGGTCGAAACGCCCTTGCGCACCTGAATCCCGTGAATGACAAAACCAAAGAAAGGGTCGGGCACCGACGTGAAGCCGATACAACCCAGCGTTCCCTGGTTGTTCAGCAGACGAAATGTCGGCGGTCCCCCGACGGCGAAGCTGTCGGCACCGCCGCCCGGAGGTGGAACCAGGTAAAGCTTGTAGCGTTGCGGCTTGTGGCTCGCCTTGTCTTGCGCGAAAAGTGAAGCAGCCATGGCGAGTGTGGCTACTAGAGCAACTACTATCATTCTGTGTGTGTGTGTGTGTGTGTGTGTGTGTGTGTGTGTGTGTAATTCTCATTGAGAAGCCTCCTTATCAGGTTGGGCGCGAAGACCGTTCGGAGGGGGCGAACGCACGCCGGTTGATGCGCGGTCCGAAGGCCGAAGGTAGACACGGCCTGGATTCGGATCAGAAATTTCGGCTTTCACCAAGGACTCGGAACCAAGGCCGGTTCAGTCGGGACCACGACGGGAGTGGCAGTCGCAGATGGTTTCGGCTGAGTGGCCGCCATTCTATGCTCTGTCAAAATCCTGTCAATGGGACTTTGGTGACGATTGAGTTCTCGCTGTACCAGGGAGGAGAAGACCGAAGGCGTGCTCTTGTACAACAACTAGCTGAGTGCTAACAGGATTACCAACCGAAAGGGAGCGGATCTACGCTCCCTTTAGTTTTTATCAGCGGCTGCAACCCAGGCAGCTCTTGTCCTTCGCGGCGCGGAGCATGCACACTCATACATCAGCCGATGAACTCGCAAGCCCTACGTCAACTCTCTCCCTTGGCGTGGATCCTCGCCCTCGTGCTCATCGTGGTTTACCTGGGACAAATGCTGGTTGCGGTGCAGCAGCAGTCGCAGACCAACGACGAGGGCTATCACCTGCTGGCCGGATACCGCTACTGGCAATGCGGCGACTTCGGCATCAATCCCGAGCATCCGCCGCTGGTGAAGGTCATGGCCGCGGCACCCGTCGTTCTTGCTCCGGTTAAGGCCCCGCTTGGCCAGTGCGGCAAAGAGTCTTCCGATAAAAACGAGGGCTATGACCGCTCCTTCCGCTGGTTCTATTCGGAGGGTAACGACCCGGATCGGATGATGTTCCTGGGACGCACCGCGGTCTCACTGTTTTCGCTCGCGCTCGCTGTTACCTGCTTTCTGTTCGCGAACGAATTGTTCGGTGTCACCGCAGCGCTTCTGTCGCTAACCCTGCTGGTGTTTGAGCCAACGCTGCTCGCCCACGGAGCGCTGGTTACAACCGACACGGCGGTGGCGGCGCTGATGCTTGCGTCGGTCTATGCGTTTTACCGATACGCGCAGCAGCGCACGGCGGCACGGCTCGTAG
>Ga0306920_100008208_pt1 | contig 13846 bp, 13 predicted proteins | sample flu12Cox44000170_FD_204666 | JGI IMG/M metagenome (GOLD analysis project Ga0306920, IMG submission 204666) | Lab enrichment of tropical soil microbial communities from Luquillo Experimental Forest, Puerto Rico - flux4day.12C.oxic.44.000.170 (v2)... | ecosystem: Environmental > Terrestrial >... | reverse complement strand
ACGGCCCACAAGAAACCCCAGAAGAGCTGAGGCGGACTACGACCCGGTGCCCTTGGCGCCAGAGTCCTCTAACATCGAACGGAGTTTTCTGACTTCTTCCCAACTTTTCTTGTAGTCCCGTAGGCACGCCCCCAGTCTTGATTGCGAAACGCGGCACGAACGAACGACTCGACATAGATCGACATCTCCTCGGCCTCCGGCCAATTGTCCGACTCCGCAGCGCCAAGAGCGGATTCGCATTGCGTCGCGATCTGCGCTACCAGAGGCGAATTCCACTTGCCCGCGTTTCTGAGGTGCTGGACAGCGGCTTTCACGTTCCAACGGTCCTTGGATCGCGCCAGGCGCCTCACATGGTAGAGAAACTGCTCCACCATCGGTTGCCAGCCCGGAAGATTCTCGGCGACCGCCTGGCCGAGATAGCAGGCCAGGGTATCGGAGCTATGGCCCTCGTCTAACAAGCCATTTCTAATCCAGCGCAGCCATAGTTGCCTGAGATCTTCGCTCTCCGGCATATTGTGTACTCCCGCAAACGCAGCGTCAGCTGCAAAGCCCCCCGGGTTCACGCACCGGAGAGGTGATCAGCCGAACGGCACAACTGCCCTGGCCAGAGTTCAGGGCGGAGCCATTTTCAGGCAGGAAACCGGCGAGCGCCTGATCATCGGGTGGAGAGCACCGCGATAACAAATTCAGGGCGGCATCGAAGTCTTCGTTCGCGAACTTCCGGCCGACGGCCGTTGTTAACACCGTGTCTGATTCCTGCTGTGACGCCAGATATTCTTCAAGGGCGTAGCTGCCCACGCCCTTTCGCGCAAAGAAGTGCGCCGCCGCGAAAACCACGTTGTTCTTCTGCTTACCTTCAGCGATGTCATACAACACGTTAATGGCAAAGTCCAAAGGGTGAAACGGCACCTCTGCTACCGCCTCGACCTGCTCGTATGGGAGTCCGTCTCCCTCAAGGCAGCTCTCGACCAGCCGCCGGATCGCAGGCACCTGGGCGCTCAACCGGTGCACGTCATTTCGAAGCCGCTCCGTAGCAACCGGAGGAAGGGGCGTGCCCGCGATTGCTTCGGCCAACTTCTGGGCTGTCCGTTCAAACTCATGAGGGTCGGTGGCGTCCAGCCCAAGATGATCCATGTGTGTCGGATGGGCCTTCACATCTTCCACAGAAACGGACAGATTGAGATTGGCGGCCGGGATGCTCTTGCGAAGGCAAGCTCCTTCTGTACCCATCCTGACGCCGCTGCTGACTTGCTGGCGACGACAGCCACGGTTGTCGCCTTCGCGATCTGCTCCTACATCGTCGGGCTAAGCTCCGTTCCCAGCCGAAGCTCCCGCTCATCGAACCAGACCGCTACACCCTAGGCACCAAGGCGTCGCGCCAGACGGCGAGCAATCGGCTTATCCAAGTGATTATGGCTGATGAAAACACTCTCGCCCATGCTGGCCTCAACACAATCCCAATTCCGGCCACAGGATTATGCGTCATTCTGGCGCCAGAGCAAGCCATCCATTCACTCCTTTACCGCGATCCCGAGCGCCTTCATCTTGCGATACATGTGGCTACGTTCCAGACCGAGCACTTCAGCAGTACGGCTCACATTGCCGAGGTTTTCATCCAGTTTCTTGAGGATGTAATCCCGCTCATACGAGGCGCGCGCCTCGTGCAGGCTGGAGAACTCACCCAGGCTGCGTCGTCCACCCTCGCGATAGACCAGAGTCGGCAGGTGCTTGCGTTCCAGCCGGGCGATTGCCGGATTCATGATCACGATGCGCTCAATCAGGTTCCGCAGTTCGCGAACGTTTCCCGGCCATGTATAACGCATCAGCATCTCGAGTGCATCGTCGGCGATTTCCTTGGGACGTCGGTTGTAGGTTTGCGAGAACTCTTTCAGGAAATGTCGCGCGATCAGTGGAATGTCTTCCTTTCGTTCGCGCAGCGGCGGCACATAGAACGGAATGACGTTTAGCCGATAAAAGAGGTCTTCGCGAAAGTTGCCTTTGGAGATTTCGTCTTCCAAGTCCTTATTGGTTGCGGCAATCACCCGGGCATCGGCCGTGATCGGCTCTTCCTCGCCAACCGGCGCAAAGCGTCCCTCGTCAAGCGTACGAAGCACCTTGGATTGGGTCTTAAGACTCATGTCGCCGACTTCGTCGAGAAACAACGTCCCTCCATCGGCTTTCTGAAACTTGCCATCCTTATCGGCACTTGCACCCGGGAACGATCCAACCCGATGTCCGAACAACTCGCTCTCGATCAAGTCTTCCGGGATCGCGGCACAGTTCACCTCGACGAACATCGCGTCTTTGCGCAGGCTCTGCGCATGGATGGCACGCGCCACCAGCTCCTTTCCGGAACCGGACTCGCCGTAGATCAAGACGCGCCCGTTGGTTGGCGCCATCAGCGCGATCTGCTGACGCAACGCCTTCATGGGAATGCTGTCGCCCACGATCACGCTGCGCGCCTGGAACTGCTTCTTGTACTCGAGATTCTCGCTGCGTAGACGCTTGGCGTCGATGGCGTTTTTCAGCACGATGAGGGTTCGTTCGATAGAGAGGGGCTTCTCCAGGAAGTCGAAAGCCCCGAGTTTCGTGGCGCGCACAGCAGTCTCAATGTTGCCGTGGCCCGAGATCATGATGACTTCCGGAGGGTCATCCATCTCGACGATATGCCCCAACGCCTCGAGTCCGTCGATGCCGGGCAGCCAGATATCGAGCAGAACGACATCAACTGGCTTGCGGACGAGAGCCGTCAGACATTCTTCGCCGCTCTCGGCTAGCAGGGTCTTGAAGCCCTCGTCCTCCAGCACGCCTTGCAGTGAGCTGCGGATCTCCGACTCGTCATCTACTATCAGGATGGTGTGCATGTTGTTCGGACGGCGCCACGGTGATCGATGCTGCTACAGGTAACTCTACGATAAAGCGCGTCCCGATGGGATCGTTCTCCTCCACGCGGATCGAGCCATGGTGGTCCTCGATGATGCGGCTGACGATGGCCAGTCCCAGACCGGTGCCGCGTTTCTTGGTCGAAAAGTAGGGAAGGAACAGCTTTTCCTTTACCGCCGAGGTGACGCCGTGCCCTGTGTCAGACACCACGATCTCCACGGAATCGCGTTCCCCGGCGAGTGCGGTGGAGATCACGATTTCCTTCACCATGGCTCCCTGCATCGCTTCGGCAGCGTTGTCGACGAGGTTTGCGATCGCGCGCTTAATCGCGTCGGGGTCGGCGTGTACTTGCGGCAGATCGGGTGTGAGAATCTTGTGTACCCGGATGCCACTGAGGCGTCCATCGAACAATAGCAGCGCATTCTCCACAATGTGGTTGATATCAGAAGGAATTGGCCGCGACGCCGGAAAGCGTGCCAGCGTGGCAAACTCGTCGACCAGCGTGCGTACCGTCTGCACCGACGATCCAATCGTGTCAGCACAGTTGCGGATAATCTTCAGGGAAGCCGGGTCGGGAGGAGTTCCGCGCTCCAGGTGACGGCGAATGCGTTCGGCGGATAACGCGATGGGCGTGAGCGGATTCTTGATCTCGTGGGCCACGCGGCGCGCAACTTCGCTCCATGCAGTCTGTTTCTGCGCCCGCAGCATGTCTGTGATGTCTTCCAGCACTACCACGTACCCCATGCGCAGCGCCGCAGGATCCGGTGAGCGGGTAGGCGGATCGAGTGAGGCTACCGTCACCGCGACATTCAAGTTCAGGTGGGCGGTAACGATTTCCATCTGGCTGGTGGTCGTTCCCATTCGGTCCGCTTTGCGCAGCAGATGCTCAAGGTCGGCGATCACGTCTTCCGGGAAAAGCTGCCGCAGCGTTTGCGCAGGCTGTGCGACCGACGGAGCGAGATGGAGCAACCGCTGGACAGCACCATTCATATGGACGATGTGGCGGGATGCGTCAAGCGAAAGCACGCCAGTCGGGATACTCTCCAGAATCGTCTCAATGTGTCGATTACGCTGCTCGAGCTGGACGTTAACGTCCGCCAGATCGGCGCGTGAGGCTTCAATGCTGGCGCGGCTGGCTTCCAGGTCCGCCGCCATCTGATTGAAGGAGTTCACCAGTTGTCCGATCTCACTGCCTACTTGTACGTCCACACGATAATCGAGGCGGCCACGCGATATTTCCTGCGTAGCTTCCGCCAGCGCCAAGAGCGGTCGCGTCACCATCTTCGACAAGTACAGCGCGAGCCACGTCGAGGCAAACAAGACGCCAACCGTCAACAGCAACAGGTAGCCCAGATAGGTGCGGCGCAACCGCCGCCGCTGCTTGCGGAGGTCCTCGTACTGCTGCTGGGCTTGCTCAATACTGCGCAGTACCGAGGAGTAATTTGCGGGCAGCGGCATGGCGACCAGGATCTGGCCGTGTGGTCCCACAACCGCGCGACCCAGCACGTATGTTCTCCCTATGACGTCGAAAGCTTTGGGCTTGCTTTCCGCAGCTTCTCGCATGGGCAGGCGGTCGTGAATCAACGGCCACGCCTCGGGAGCGTGATAGCTTGCCTCCGCGCGATCATCGGCAACCGCGAAGGCGAATCCGTCTTGCAGGCTGACCTCACTGCGGCGGAATTCCTCCATCACAAGGCCGAAATTTCCGGTTTCGAACGACTTCTGCGTGGCCGGCGATGCAGCGATGCGCTCGGCCTCGACCCGTGCATTATCGGCGGCGTAGTTCGTAAGCAGGGACGCAACCACGCCGGTGCGATATTGCACGTCCTCCACCGGACGGGAGAACCATTTCTCAATCGAACGGTTAATCAGGCCATAGGAGAACATGAATAAAAAGATGACCGGTCCCAGGGACAGCAAAAGAGCGCCCATCACCATCCGGCTGCGCAGCTTGGAACCCATTACACCGGTCTTGCGCTCGGCGTACAGGCGAAGCAGGGTGCGCAGCAGTACGAAGGTCAGCGCAACGAACAAGAGAAAAATGAATGCCGACAGCGCGGCAAAAATCAGCGTCTCTTCGCTCGTGTCGGGCTGAAGAAACGTCAGGTTGAAAGTGGCCTGCGAGAAGATGACTGCGAACAACAGAAAGATTGCGATCGACAGACCAACAATCGCGGGGGTGCGGCTGCGTTTCTTGTCCGGCCGGGTTGGGGGTGCGACGGGCGACATTACACGCCAAGAATTTGTTGGTCATTGGCCGCGCAATCGAACCAACTGATTACGCAGAGTGAGAGCCGGAATTCATTATACCCGCGATTTCGCAGGGTATCCTGATGCTCTACGCTTTGATAACGAGCTTTGCTTGAGCGCTTTGGACGACGCCGAACGCTCTTGTACAGGGCGGAGAAGCATCGAGCCAAGGGGACACACATCGCACTTGGGCTGTTGTTTGCGACAATAGTGCTTCCCCACCTGCACGATCAGGCCATGCATCTCGTTGTACACCTGTGCCCGTGGAGCACGCGGCGCGGTACTCATTGCCGAGGGAGAGCATGTGCCTCAGGGCGTTTCTTAGCGAGCTTCATTCTCGACGCCCTCGGCAGTTCTCTCTCTCCCTGCAATGCGTGCTCGACCAGGGTTCGGACTTCATCGTACTTTGCGTTTGCGGCGACAGCGTCGTGCCGTTCCAGCACGCGGCGGGTGTAGGCATCGACGACGAAGATCGAGTGATGGCCTGCGTAAAGAAGCATTGAATCCGCCGTTTCGGGGCCAATGCCGTTCAACCCGAGTAGCTGCTCCCGAAGCTGGTGAGTCGGAATACTCAACATCGCGTCGAGGGCCCCGCCAAACTTCTGATCCAAGAACGCGACGAAGTCCTTCAGTCGCTTCGCCTTTTGGCGAAAGTATCCGGAGGGGCGGACCAGCTTTTCAAGTTGCTCGATCGGCAGTCCGCGTATCCCTTCCTCGCTCAACACGGCAGCCGCGCGCAAATTCGCCAAGGCCCGCTCCACGTTGGTCCATGAGGTGTTCTGTGTGAGGATTGCGCTGACGATGACTTCGAAAGGGCTCTCTGCCGGCCACCAGTGCTGCGGCCCCCAGGCACGCGAGAGTTTGCGATAGATCGCGCTAACCGTCTGCGCCGGGGAGGGCGCCCGTTCTGGTTTGTTATCTCTCTTGCGAGTTAGAGGTGCACGAGACTTCACGGTTGCGACGTCTTGCCCTGCTTCAATTGCTGTTTCCAGCCGAGGATGCGCGCCGTGTTGGCCTCGGCTTCCGCCTCGGGGACCATGCCCTTGCGCTGGTAGAGAATTGAAAGGCTGGTGTGGGCAAGCACGTCATCGGGATCGAGTTCAACGATGCGATTGGCCGTCGCGATGGCTTGGTCGTAACGTTCCGAGTCTTGATAGGCGCGTGCCAGACCATGCATGGCATCCAGAAATGTCGGGTCGCTGGCAATGGCCGCTTCATAGTCTGCAATTGCCTCCGTCAGTCTGCCTTCCGCGTAGTGATCCAGCGCGGAGTAGTAGCGATCTTCAGCGGCCTGTCGCGATGGTTCGTTGGTCATCGGCATCCGAGGCGAGTTTAGCATGCAGCGCGCACCGCAAACCGGTTGCGGCCTTGTCGCTATACTGGTGAAGCGGCGCGCTGGCACGGGCTATCGCGAGCCCGTTACGGCATTGAAGCACATCGGCTACATCCTGCGTTTTCTGTGGAATGCCACCCGAGGCCATCATCTCACACCGTGGCGCAGTTCTTATTTACGCTGGCGCATTGAGACCTACACCGGAATCAAAATGCAGAGCATCGGATTCCCGGAATTCTGCGAGTTCAGCTGGCGCGAACGGAGGGAATTGCTGCGCTTCCTGAAATGGACGGGCGAAATGGAGCGCTACGCACGCGTGAAGCCGAAAAACCCTTAGGCTGCGTTACAGCTGCAAAATGACGCCGACTGGCGTACCCACTCCCGCTTGCAGCCTTTCTGCCGCCGACGTCCGACGGGCGGCAATCTCCAGATAACCCGAGCTACCCACAATTGCGAACAATTCCTCATCGTTGCCTTCCGCGTAGGATCGGCACACATGAGTAACGGTTTGACCCGCGATCAGCAACCTGACCTTCGGCTGTGCCGCCGCGAAGAGCGAAGGAGCATCCAGCTCACTCAAGTTGGTAATAAGGTTGCCGAACTTATCCACCTTGAGAACCATGCCGCGCAGGCTATTCGCAGCGACGTGCTCGACGGAAGGAAACGGCAGCCGCGCATAATCCGAGATCTCCGGCCCGAACTCCGAGGGGGCAACCCCCTTGCTCAGCCATCCGGCGACGGGCGAGAAAATGTCGCGCCCGTGAAAGGTCTGGCTGACCGGCTGCAGAAAATATCGGTCGGCGATTATGTGACGCACCGTCATGCTGGGTTCACGCGCCTCAATCAGCGACAGCACTCCGTTATCGGGCGCGACGAAGATGTAGTCGTCGGTCTCCGCGACGATTGGACGCCTTGCGCTGCCTACGCCAGGATCGACCACAATGACATGCACGCTACGCGGCGGAAAAAAGCGATAAGACTGCGCAATGGTCCACGCGGCATCCAGCAGGTCGAAAGACGGGATCGCGTGGCAGATATCGACGATCCGCGTTTCTGGATGGATGCTCAGGACAACCCCGTGCATGATCCCGACGAAGGGGTCCTGCAGTCCGAAATCGGTGGTGAAGGTAACGACACGCGGCTCAGCCATGATCTGCACGCTAGTCGGATGCGCCGAGGGAGTCAAGCTGTCGAAACTAATTCCGTACTTGCGGCATCTGATCAGCACGGGTTGCGCCAGGAAAGGGAATATGCACGTTGCTGAACTCTGGCGGTATCCCGTAAAGAGCATGCGGGGCGAACGGTTACAGGAAGCCGAAGTTCTGGAGACGGGGATTCGCGGCGACCGCGAGATCGTGGTGCTGTCCTGCAAGCGGCGACGCCTGATCACCTCCCGTACCCATCACCAGTTGTTGGGCTTGCAGGGCGGGCTATCGGTCGAAACGGGGAAGGCCACTATCAACGGCGTGCCATGGGACACTGTGAAGGCTCGTGAATTGGCACAGGGGGCCGCAGGTGAACCTGTGGAACTGATTCACGTCCCCGGGACCGAACGCTTCGATGTGTTGCCTTTGCTGGTTGCAACCGACGGAGCCATCCAGGCGATCGGGCTGAACCGAAGAAGATTTCGTCCCAACATTTTCATCGGTGGTGTTGAGGGTCTAGCGGAACGAGAGTGGGAAGGGAAGCGAATCCGGCTCGGCGCGGTGGAAATTCATGCTGCGCAGCTGCGCTCGCGATGTGTGATGACTACGTATGATCCCGACTCCCTGGAGCAAGACCGTACCGTGTTGTTTCGGATTGTTTCCGATTTCGGCGGCACCATGGCACTGGATTGCTCGGTGCTGAGGCCGGGTGCGATTCGTGTGGGTGATACGGTGACCGTCGTTGACTCGAACAAGATCAGGAAACAATGTGACTGAGCAAATCAGAGGTGCCGCCGGGTGGAGAGGTTGCTGAGAAAGTCTTCGCAGGGCGTCCCGCGCGGACTGAAGTCCACGCGGGAATCAAAAATACACCACTTAGCGGCACGACTGAAGTCGTGCCCTGATACAACGCCGATCGGAAGCGCGTTTTTCAGCAGCCTGTGATGCCGGCTCTGGGAGAATTTAGTGCAACAGATTGCGAGCTCCCGCCAGCAGCTAAAACAAATTCCGCCGCTGCGCGGCTCGGTTGTTTCTCCCGTGTAGGGCGGCTCTATCGTCGGGCGGAGCGACTACAGCCATTCTTAAACTGCTCTGGCCACTCCGAACAATCACTAAATCGAAAGCCGTCCCGCAGGACGGCGGTTGTCGAATGGACGCAATCCTAGCGTATCTCGATGTCGCCCGATCCCGTGGAGACCTCGACCGTGGGGCCGCCACCGCGCACTGCGCCTTTCAATTCACGACGGCCCAGGGTGCCTTGCACCGTAATCGGAAGATCCGAATGAATCGATCCAGAACCGGTGTGTACGTCCAAATTGAATCCGCTGCTGGAGGAGAGCGTGAGGCGAATGCTTCCTGAGGCAGTGTGCAATTGCCACGGCCCTTTGACGTTTCCGTCGGCGGTGATCTCCCCACTGCCAGTGCGCGCCCGCAAGCCGCCGTTAACGCCGCGCACGCGGACTCCGCCCGAGCCGGAGTGCACTTCGACATCGCCGCTTCCTGTGAGGTCGGCTTGGATGTCGCCACTGCCGGTGGCTGCGTAAAATGGCGCCGCAGTGGAATCGGCACGTATGCTTCCGCTGCCGGTATCCATATGGGACTGCGGGCCAAGGTCACTGACTCGGATGTCGCCCGAACCGGTATGCAGCTTTACAGGTGAGCGCACTCCATCCACCCGGATTGCGCCCGACCCGGAATGGGCCTGCACCGTAGTGTCGGCAGGGACCGATATCTCGTAGCTGATGGAGACGTGCCGTTTGGCCTCATCGGGCAGGTCGTAGCCGATCCGGATGGAGCTGCCGTTTTGCACAATCGGAGGATTGGACTCGACGCGGTGCACGACGCTTTCCGCGTCTCCACCGAACCACTCATTGTTGCTGCGAACCGTGCCATGAACCATCACCTGCTTGGAGCCGCCAGTCTTGATCGTGATATCGCCTGAGCCGGTATTGAGGTCGAGACTTCCTGCTCCCGAGACCTGGAGAGTGCGGTCGAAGTGTCCCTCAACACGGGCAAACGAGAGAACGGGAACCAGTAGAACAACTGGAAGAAATGCGGAGAGGTGTCTTTGCATGTTTGCGCCCCGGATACCTGAATCTTCGTTGAACAAAAAAGGTGGGCTGCCGTTGCCGGCAGCCCGCGGAGGAGGATCGAACGCTACTGCTGTAGCACCACCTGGTCGCCTTCCTTCAGGCCGGATACAACTTCGGTCTTGGCGCCATTTGAGATGCCGATGTTCAGGGCGACTTTGCGCTTCCCTTCCTTACCTTTTGTATCGGGTACTTCGGCGGAAGCTTTCTTGTCCTTGTCGTACATGATGGCGCCTTCGGGGATCATCAGAACATTCTTGTGCTCGTCGAGGATGATCTCGGCGTTGGCCGTCATTTCTGCCTTGAGTTCGCCGCCCGGGTTGTTGATCGACACACGCACTTCAAACGTCGTGACGTTGTCTTTTTCCGCGCCCATCGGCGAAATCTTGGTCACATGCCCGGTGAAAGTTTTGTCCTTGAAGGTCTCAACCCGGATACGCGCCGGCTGTCCCAGATAGACCTTCCCGATGTCGCTCTCGTCGACCTTACCTTTCACATAAACCTCGCTGGTGTCGCCAATGGTCATCACCAGCGTTGCCGCCGAACCCATCACCAGGATGGAGCTGACCGCATCGCCCATTTCCACGTCGCGCGACAGAATGATCCCGTCGATCGGAGCGACGATGGTGGTATAGCTTAACTGCTCTTCCAACTGCTTGAGGGTGGCGCTGCTCTTCTGCACGTCGGCCTGCGCCTGGGCAACCTTGGCCTTGCTAACCACCAATTGCGCCCGGGCCACGTCGCGCTTGTTCACTGCCAGGATGTACATGCGCTGTGCGTCGTCGAGCGCTGAGCTCGAGACCACGCCGCTCTTGGCCATCTCCTGGGCACGTTCATAGGCGCGCTGCAGAGTGGGAATGTCCACGCCCTGGGCGTCAACCTCGGCGCGCTTCATGTCGGCTTCGGCGCCCTTAAGGTTGGCCTCTGAGGAGAGCAACTGTGCGCGCGCAGAATTCACCTGCGCTTCAATTTCGTCACGGTCAAGCTCGGCCAGCACCTGGCCTTTCTTGACGGTATCGCCGGCGTCGACGTAGAGCTTCTTCACGATGCCGCTGGCCTTCGACTTGATTTCGACCTTGGTGATGGGAGTGACTTTGCCGGTCGCCACCACGCTCTTTGCCAGATCGCCCTTTTCCACCTTCGCCAGCTTGGTGGGATCGATCTTGGTACCGCCCCGCGTTGCCGCTACCGCCACGATGACAAGCGCCACCACTGCCACAGCCACAATCGAAATAATGATTAACCGCTTCTTCTTATTTTTGCCGTTAGCCACTGCCGCCTCCCGACGCTAGGTAGCAATCGATTCTCATGGTATTTACGTTCCAGTATGGAGAGAAGTTCCGTGCCTGATGATGAAAAAGCCGACCCGAACCGTTCTTTTTCCTCAAGTTAGACCGATTCGAGAATGGAAACGATAGCAGTGTTCCACCATCGATGTAAGTTGTTGGATTGAAATCGTTTATCTCCCGAAGTGCCCGGCCCGCTCGTAACCCGATGTTAAGATTTCAGCTTCATGGTTACCTTCGTTGTGCTGCGGATCGTGGCTGTGGTCCTGCTGGTCGCGGCAAACGCATTTTTTGTGGCGGCCGAGTTCGCGCTGGTCAGTGTCCGCGAGACACGGCTGCAGCAACTCATTGCCGCCCATCGCATTGGCGCCCGTACTGTCCAGAAGCTCCACCAGAAGCTCGACGAATTTATTGCCGCGGTGCAGTTTGGCGTCACCATCTCCAGCCTGGCATTGGGCTGGATCGGCGAAGCCGCGATGGCTCGTGTGCTGGAGCCCCTCTTCGTTCGGCTGCCGCACTCCCACCTGTACGCGCACGGGATCAGCATCGGGTTTGCCTTCATTCTGATCACTTACCTGCACGTCATCCTGGGGGAAGTGGTGCCCAAGTCGCTGGCATTGCAGCGCACCGAACGGGTTGCGTTGGCCGTCGCCGGCCCTATGGACGTGTTCATGACCCTGGCGGCTCCGCTGCTCAAAGTGATGACCGCCTCCTCGCGGGTGGTATTGAAGGCCTTCGGTGCGCGGCAGGTGCGCGAGGGTGGCGTGCACTCGCCCGAAGAACTGAAGCTGATTGTTTCGGCCAGCCGCCGTATTGGAATCCTGGAGGCGCCCCAGGAACAGATCATTCAGCGTGCGCTTGATCTGGAGAATGTGTTCGTTCGCGAGATCATGGTTCCCCGGCCTGACATCTTTTCGCTGCCCGGTGACATGCCACTCGACGAAGCATTCGAGCGGGTGGTGGACGAGCAACACTCGCGAGTGCCGGTTTATGATCCGCAGCGGGGGCCGGAGCACATTATCGGAGTGCTCTACGCCAAGGACCTCATACGATGGTTGCGGCATCGTCTGGGCCGCTCAGCCTCCAGCCAACTGCAGAGCCGCTCCAGTGATCTGAAAGTCCGGCACATGATGCGCGAGGTGCTAGTGGTTCCCGAAACCAAGCCCCTGCCTGATCTCCTGATGGAGTTCAAGCAGCGCAAACGCCACCTCGCCGTGGTGGTGGATGAATTTGGATCGACCGCCGGTGTGGTGACGGTGGAAGACATCCTCGAGCAACTCGTGGGCGAGATTGAAGACGAGTTTGACATCAGCGAGCCGATATTCGCTCCCGGCGACCCTTCAATGATCCTAAATGGTGCGGTCAACATCCGCGACCTCGAGTCCCAATATCACATCAGCCTTCCGCGCGATGAAGGCTTCGAGACTCTAGCGGGATTCCTGCTTGCGCGGCTGCAGCGGATTCCAGCGGTGGGCGACAACTTTGAGTACGAGGGACGGCGTTACACCGCGGTCGCGATGGACGGACTCCGAGTAGATACGGTGAAGATCGAGACGTTGCAGCCGCAAACCTCGCCCACCCCATCGGCGGTGCAGTAGTGTTTCGCTACTTGTTGACCCGACTGCTGTATATGCTGCCGGTGATCTGGCTGGTGGTGTCGGTGGTCTTCCTGCTGATTCACATTGTGCCCGGCGATCCCATCCAGCAAATGCTGGGCGAAGGAGCGCCCGCGACCGACATTGTGGCGGCCCGCCACGCGTTCGGACTGGATGTTCCCCTGGGAACACAATACGTGAATTACTGGCGAGGTCTGCTGCACGGCGACATGGGACGCTCACTGCGCTTCAACCAGAACGTGGGACACATTATCGCCCAGGCCTATCCCTGGACGCTGCAACTGACGCTGGCTGCACTGACCGTGGCGCTGTGCCTTGCGATTCCGGCGGGCGTGCGTTCGGCCCTGCATCGCAATCGCTGGGACGACCGTATGCTCAGCTTTGTCTCGCTGCTGGGATTGTCGTTTCCGAACTTCGCCCTCGGACCAATCCTGATCTTGTTCTTCGCGATTCAACTGGGTTGGTTGCCGGTCTCAGGCTCGGGATCATGGCAACACCTGGTACTTCCGGCGATCACCATGGGAGGCGCGCTCGCTGCCATTCTGACCCGCATGGTGCGTACCTCCATGCTGGAGGAGTTAGGCCAGGACTACATCCGCACTGCCCGAGCAAAGGGCCTGACCGAGAGAGTGGTTGTTTATCGTCATGCCTTGCGGAATGCGATGATTCCGGTGCTGACCGTCGTGGGCTTGCAGTTTGGCGCCATGCTGGCCGGGGCCATCGTGACCGAGACTATCTTTTCGTGGCCGGGCATCGGGCGGCTTACGGTGCAAGCGATCTCCAACCGCGACTATTACCTGGTGCAAGGCTGCATCCTCGTAATCGGCTTGACTTACGTGCTGGTAAATTTCCTTACTGACCTGATGTATTCCGCGCTCAATCCGCGAATCCGACAGTAACAACGCAGAAAGACGCGAAGTTTGCGCTGCGAAGGTCCATCACCACCAGGATTTGGTCGGCGGCTTGTGGGGAACGCTTTGTCCTGACACGATGGCCGAGGCGTTGTGCGTAACCAGGGCGTCGGCCGTTTCCACTCCGGCCAAAGCAGCAATTCTGTCACGTGCGACGGAAAGCACCGGCGGACGAAGTTCCAAATTGTGCGCATCCGTGGCGACTACGTGGACAACCTGCCGGCGTAACAACCATTCTGCCGCCTTCTTTGACTTAGGACCCCAAAATCCGGTGAGCGCATTGGCGGTGACCTGCACCAGACAGCCATCTTCGACGAATCGCAATACAGTCT
>Ga0306920_100008206_pt1 | contig 13847 bp, 12 predicted proteins | sample flu12Cox44000170_FD_204666 | JGI IMG/M metagenome (GOLD analysis project Ga0306920, IMG submission 204666) | Lab enrichment of tropical soil microbial communities from Luquillo Experimental Forest, Puerto Rico - flux4day.12C.oxic.44.000.170 (v2)... | ecosystem: Environmental > Terrestrial >... | reverse complement strand
AAAGGCGAACCATAGTTTGCCTGAAGGTGGCCTGTTCACCCGCCGCGCCTCGCTACGTCGGAAACGGCAGCAAGCCCACGTCATTGCCGCCCCAGCCGGGGTGCTGGATCGTCGCACACTTTCTGCCGCATGCACTGCAGCAGGCGCGTTGCCTTAGCCGGTCGCTCGATACGTCTGCGCCCCACCGGATGACGGCGACGGCACAAGCCAGCGGCGCATGATGTTGACATCGCTCGCACCAGAGCCATCGGGGCGTGGTCGCCAAGAGTGGGATGCGTCCGGGCTGCATCCGGTTGTTGGCTTTCTTCTTAGCTTAACCCCATTTACCGGAATGGCCTCGCGCCGACTCAGAGAAGTCCGCTAGTGCGTTTCCGAGCCCGAGCGCGGGTGGGAGCCGGCGCGGTCGCGACACGATCCGGTGACTCGCTGTGCACGGTGGCGAGCTAAGACACAGATTCCCCCGTGGCGGCTTTCCGCCCATTTTACGAACAGTTTAATGACCAAACTTTTTTGTGCTGGCGCCCATGGTGTTGCCTCACCTTCATTGGCGCGCCGGATCATTCTCGTCAGCAAGGAAGCGACGCTTGCAGAGTGTGTCCTCCCCCCAATCTCGCAGCACATAACCAGCCTTGCGCATCATCTTGCGGCACTCCTTCTCGTCGTTCTGTAGCAGAACTCGCTCGTAGTTCACGAACCGAGGGCGAACTGCCGAGAAGTCGATTGACTTCAGAATGTTGAAATCGTATCCCTCCGCATCAATCTGAAGGAAGTCGATCTCCGTAATTTTATGCTTTTCAAGGAGTTGTTTGAATGTGATACATTGTACTTTCTCTATGATGCGATGCTCCAGATAAAACTTTTGACGCAAAGGATCTTTTCCGTAATTTTCCCACAACTTTGTCATCCGATCGGCTCTAAGAGAGCCTAGCTGAGCAAGGGATTCAGGATAGCCGAATACAGTTGGATCAACCGCTAGTCGATAAAAATCTCGAACTCCTTCTTTTTCTGCAATTGCGGCATTTTCGTACCGCACCCCATGCAAGTCCGCATAATTCTTCTTCAGAGCTTCAAAATATTCCTTGACCGGTTCAACTAAAACCACTTTTGCGTTGGGTCTTTCCATTCCGGTCAGTGTTGCTTTAAGAAAGCGGGCTAGTGGATCATTAAGCGTTTCACCAATATACGCTCCAATCTGTACTATCGTGAAGGAACTCGACGCGTTCAGATGGTCGAAGACCGACTTCAATGGTTCTATTGGAGTAGCAAATAATATCCGATTAAGCGCAAGCTTGATTGCATCGGGAACGCCCTCGACCCTACACATTTGCAAAAATCGTTTCATTTTTCCGAGAGCGATAGAGACCATAAAATCTTCCCCGGAAATCGTACTGGTGAACCGTATACTTGTCGCGAAAGGCGCATCGACAATCGTAGTCATTTGTGCGCAATTCGTGTCGGACCATTTGTACATCCTTTGTGCCCCTACGCAACGGCTTGGCGGGCCCGCGCGGCAGCTTTTGAGATCGGCCAGGCTGATCCGGCGCGAAGCTCGTAACCGCAAGCCTATCAATCGCGTCGCCGATAATTGGACCAAGGCGACACGCGGGTTGCGTGCTGGTGCCACCGCCATCCCCAAAATGCCGTCGCTCGGCCGGCGCGCACATATCCCGCGCAAAACTAACGGGAGTCGGGTCTCCTGCAAGCTCGTCGAAACGGGCACAGCCAGACGGTCTCGTATCATAAATCGAAGCGCGATCGGGATTGGCGGGGTGCGCTAGCAGATGCTTGACGATAAATACCGGCCACGGCGAGATTTTCAGGAGGTCGCGGAGATCGCTCCTAACAGGCAAGCTCTACTCAAAGGCTCAAGCGACTAAGCCGTCGAGCCTTTTCGAAATGCCAAGCCAGGGATGCGCGGTGGTACGAAGCCGAAGCATTCGCTAAATATGCCACATTCAAGCGTTTCAATCGGGGTCGCTTCCGCGAATACGTACTCGATGCTGGCGTGCTCTACTATTTCAACACCAACAAAATCCACAATCTGATGAACCACGCAACTGGAGCGAGTCACCCTGGTGGTGGATTGTTTTGAGAACGACTGGCTCCGCGCGCGATATCCGGCCATCGTGGAGCGGCTTTAATTGCAGCGCCTTTAGATGGTTTAATAATCCAACTAAGGACCGAGAAAGTGTGGAAGGACGCCGTTTAAGAAATGCAAAGCGACGAGATGGTCCGCACGCCTGATCGCTACGAAATCATCACCGATCACAATAAGTTTTTGTCCCTAAAGAGGCACTGGGACGATCTTTATGAGAGCTCGGCGGAACGCGATTTAATCCAGAGCTTCGAGTGGTGTCGTTGCAGCTGGGAACTTATGGCAAAGCCTCAGCGTCGCCGACTGAATTGCCTAGTCGTTTGGCAGCGCGATCGGGCGGTGCTCATCTGGCCCTTCGTGACTTACGGGCGGCTCCCGACCTTTGCTCGTCCGCTTGGCCCGGAGACCAGCGAGTACAGTAGCGTACTGGTCGAAGGTGGTTCTGAAGCGGATCGGAGAGTCTTAACGGCATGGGCTATATTGCGCAAGAATTTGCGGGCCGACAAAATCTTATTGCCATATATCAAGAGTGGATCTCTACTGCACCGCGCCATTGTAGCAAGTAAAGTGGCCTCTCGTCCTGTAATGCTTTGGCCGACGCCATATGTTAGTTGGGACGGATATCAAGACTGGGATAGCTATTACCGTTTTCTGAAGGGAGAGTTCCGCCACTCGTTAAGACGCACGCGCCGCCGATTAGCCGAGAAGGGCAATCTAACATTCGAACGGATAAATGACAGAGACCGGTTTCCCGTTATTCTCGATTGGATTTTTCAACGTAAGACAGACTGGTTGGCAAGGATCAACGAAAAGAGCGTTTGGCGTGAAACTGACTTGTATAGGAATTTTCTTATCGCGGCGCAAACCCAAATGCCTGAACAAATTCAATCATTCATTTTGAAGCTCAATGACGAGATCATTTCGGCGGTACTGTGCCGGATCTCGAAGCTGAGGGCTGAGTGCGTCATTGCTACGTTCGACCCCGCCTATAGCAAGTATGGCCCAGGACAGCTCCTTTACGAGGATATCCTGAAATGGGCATTTGAGCGACGTCTCGATTGCGATTTTCGACTCGGAAACCAGCTATACAAACAATACTGGACCAATTCTACGTCTGAAGCCGTCACCTATCAGTTCGTGAATTCGTTGCGAGGCGCCGCGTTTGTCCGGTTGAAAGACGCGCTTGTTTCGGTGCGCCGAACAGTAATCCGGCCGGTTTGAGGCATGCTTAGCACACTCCTCAGATCCCGCCGGCGTCCTCAGAGGATCGTCAGAATGGCTAGCGGTCCGCGGGCCCGGCTTGAGCTCAAGCGCACCTGCGACCGTTAATGGATCCCGAGGGCCTCGTTGGTCGGACTCATTGGAGAAATAATTGCGATGCCTGCCCCAATCTCCGGTAGGTTTATGACGTTGTGTCCCATAACCCTTATCGTTGACACAACGTCTGCGCAGGGCAATAAGCTACCGGTGTCATGGAAAGTGATCAAACCTTTATGGCTCATGAGTGGAAGGTAATTTGTAAAGTCGGAAAGAGCACCTTCGTAGGTATGGTCTCCATCTATATGCAAGTAGTCTATCGTTATGTTTTGTTTTTTGGCGACCGCAGCGTAATCAGCCGATTCCATTTTCACTAATTGTATCGCAGGAAATCTCTTTCGAAAAAAGCTATCTTGGTGAAAGTAGTCTGGTCTTCCAAGATCACCTTTGTCGGCATCGACAAGTATGGTCCTGGCAGCTTGGACGTTCGCCTCAAGTTGCCCGTAGTGCATGAAACGTGGCACATAGCCTCCGCCTGACCCGATGCATACGCAAGTCTGTGCTTTCAGCATGTACGGTATTGCAAAGTATAGAATACCGGACCCTACGTAGTTCAATCCGTCTGCCCCGTGACTATACGAAAACTGAGTCCGTAGCACGCCATTGCGATTAAAAGCACTGAACAGCAAGTCACGATTTAGAACCGATTTTGGCTTACTTGATAATTGAAATTGCAAGTACCTAAGCACGAACTCTGCGTAGGGCCGAGCCAAGGCCGCAAATCGCGCGATCATGATTTGCCCCCATTCGCGGCCCGTTAGAGATTGCAGAACGGGCCGCTTGACCGCTGTGTCGGCCTCCAAGACCATGCCGCTCCCCCCACTCGCAATTCTGCCGGCGTATGGTCCAAGATGATGTCGCGATTGAATAGTGCAATTTGGCCACACCCCAAGAAAAAATGAGGGGATTGCCGACCAAGGGGCACTTTCATTCAGCGCCATATGCCGCGTCGAGTAGCAGCAGCTTGGGCAAAGCGGCGATCCAAACCGAATTTGGAATATGGAGGCAGATCGCCCGCCACCAACGAATCCAGGACGGAAGTTGGGGACCAGGTATTCGCCTGCGGGTCCACGACCAGGGTCCCGCTATTCGCATCCTTGGAAAGCACCCACGTCGCATTCGTATAGTTCCCTGAAAGCTTGAGCGAGACGCTCTGTCATCATGTGTTTTCGGCATAGGCTTCGGCGTTACACGATTCCTGGACCGGTCGCAATTGTAGACCGTAGGCGAGCCATACGACCCCGCTATTGCACCATCACAATCCAGTGCCACGGGCTAATTGATCAGAGAGACTGTGCCATCCTCGATCCGCCGCGGTCGATAGTGATTACTTATTCCAAGGGTTGATGCTAGGGTGACTTACTGAAACTTTGTGCATGCATGAGGACAAAAATGAGCGAGATTGCGTGTCCAATCTGTGGATCACAGCAATCAAACCTCTTTCTAGATGGTAGCGAGAAAACTCTCGACGCGGCATCCTTCGGTTCTTCCCGACAGGTGATCTCTCACGGGCGCATTTTACGATGCCTTCTTTGCGGGTTCGGGTTCCGACAGCTAAGATCGAATCCTGCCGAACTGGCGGAGTTGTACCGCCGTATGGACACAGCCGTATACGAATCCGAGCTCTCCGGCCGAGTCAAAACAGCGAGGCTACACCTGAAGATTGTGCACCGATACGTCGAGCCTGGCAGGATCCTTGATATTGGCTGCGCTTCTGGCGCGTTCTTAGACCTAGCTCAGATAGCTGGTTGGCAGGTGGTAGGTCTGGAGCCGTCTGAGATGCTATGCCACAAGGCGCAAACTCTACTCCAAGGACGCGGTGAAGTCCTATGTGAAAATCTGGAGCAGGCCAATCTGGGCAAATCGTGCTTCGATGCCGTCACGTTGTGGGATGTGCTAGAGCATATACCAAATCCGGTTACATTTTTACTGAAATGCGAAGGTCTGCTAAAGCCTGGCGGCCATATCTTTTTGAACGTTCCCAATCTCAAGAGTAAAGAGGCCCGTCTGCTTAGATCGCGATGGCCTTTGCTTCTTGCGGAGCATCTGAATTATTTTACTCCGAAAAGTCTCCAGATTTGCGGTGAACAAGCGAACATCCAATGGATTTGCTTCACTCAACGACCAAGTTACTTCTCTATCGATTACGTGCTCTATCGTCTATCACAGCACGGCATTCCCGGGGTCTCACTGGCGAGAAGACTCGCCTCTCATCGTCTCGGTCAACTTACGGTACCCATCTACTTGGGCGAGATATGCGCGGCTGGAAGGTGCCGACGATAAACTTTAATTTCTCGGTCGGGGCACGCAGAGGATCGCAACCCGAGCGCCTGTAGGTTCGTGCCAGATCTAACGCCGCTGAACTTGTGATTGTATTAGTTATGGTAGAGGATCCGTACCTAAGCACTTTTAAATCGCAGTCGTGCAGATGTGAACAACATCGCGATCCTACACCTGTCGCGATCGAAAGGGAACGCGGATAGGTTCACGGGCCGGTCGGATGCAGAGCATTGCTGGAGAAGAACCATGACAGGGTCAGTCGAATCTATGATCAGCACCCTCAGCATGCGAGAACAGTTTCGCAGCGCGTATTCGAAGCACTATGACCCGATTTTTGAAGATCGTATGCTGTGGCGCGCGCAGGCTTTTCGCCACATAATGCATCTGTTGCCTGGGCATACAATCCTAGAACTCGGATGCGGCGATGGCGTGTTTACACGTCAGCTCGTGGATACAACGAGAAATGAATGTTCCATCACAGCAGTAACTTTCGATTTGAACGCATCGAGACCCGTTAACCTGCCAAAAGAGGTCGAGTTCGTGACCGTATCGGCGCTTCCGGGGCAGCTTGAGGAACGAAAGTTTGATTTCATCGTTGCCCATGACATGCTCGATAGGCGGAGCGGTGGCCAGTTGTTGCAGACTATTTACAATCTCTTGGAGCCGGGGGGCCAAGTTCTGTTTTACGAGAGCAATCCATGGAATGTAATCCTCAAACTACGTCGGGCCGCGGCGGATCTAGCTGGACACAAGGACCGACGCATTTTGCTAAGCCGTGCCGACCTGTATGAATTGGTTTCTGAGATAGGGTTCATTCGTATCTTTGCTGAATTTAATGACTTCGTTTACGCGCCGCTAACCCGACATTTGGTTTGGATGCTTCGCAATCTTTCGATCGTATTGGAAAATACACCCGGAGTACGGACGCTGGCCGGGTCGATTATGCTCCATGCGCAGAAACCCCCGCGAATTACAAAGACCCCTGTTTCGCTCGCGACGCACAAACGTTTCCGATCTGCCGTTTCCATTGTAGTACCGTGTCACAATGAGGAGATGAATATCGAGCCATTGGTTTCCGGTTTGTGCGATTTCTTTGGCGAATATATCCACGAAATCGTGCTGGTTGATGACAATAGTAACGATAGTACGCGCAACGTTATTAGCCGTCTTGCTGCTGGGGACTCTCGAATCAAGCCTGTGTGCCGTATTCCCCCGAATGGCGTCGGTCGAGCAATTAACGATGGTCTCCAAGCTGCCACAGGAGATTATATCTTATCGCTTGATTGCGACTTCCAGCACCTTCTGCCCGAGGTGCGCGATCTATTTGACGCTATCGCCGGAGGTTGTGATGTTGCGGTAGGAAGTCGGTTTTCTCGGCACAGCGTCCTGCTCAATTATCCTCTTTTGAAGATCGTTGCCAATCGGGCATTCCACGCGTGGGCTCAATTCATGTTGTTAGCGCGGTTCCGAGATCTTACCAATAATTTGAAGCTAATGCGGCGAGAGGTAACGAAGAATTTGGTCCTTCTCGAACCCGATTTTGCGGTAAACGCCGAAATGGGACTGCAACCGCTCATCATGGGGTATAGCGTGAAGGAAGTTCCGATATCGTGGATTGGCCGCGGGACTGATATGGGAACGTCCTCGTTCCGTCTGTTCAATTTCGGGGGTGGCTATTGGCGCGTGCTGCGTAGACTATGGCTGAGAAGATTTCTTGGCGTCGGAAGCTACCGAGCGCTTACGGTAAAGCGCCCTAAAGACCAACTCGGGGGGTCTTTACGGCACCGCCGTCAATAACTTGCAAATCGCGCCATTCTGTTAGCACAGATAACCACCAACCTGACGCTTGTGAATTTGCCAAAGTCAAGTCGCTTTCATTAGTGGATGAATCCAATCTGTTTACAATTTAGCCGGAAATCACAGCGGCTTTGAGGGCTTCGCAACCTTGTGAATTTTTCGAGCGCCGCCAATGACGGTCTCGGTCGTGAGGCTACGGCGTAAGACCTTACAACGCAACGCCGTTTGCGCGCTGGTGTTGTTTGTCCGGTGCTTTACCTCACGGCGATAGATTTTGAAAGCTTGGAGACTCGTCAAAGTGCTGTCGAAGCAGCATTTGAATGAATGTGTTGGCTAAAATTCATTAGATGTGCTGAATCATCAGATCTGTCGTGGCGACGGCATCGCCACTGTGATGGCTGATGGGCATCGAGTCCGGCGCACGCCCAAGCCAAATCTACGCGGCGGTGCATACCTTGCTGTCGTACTGTTTGCAAGGACGATCACAATCTCGTGCGGATACGCGCGCGGTCTCAAGCGCTAGCATCGAGACAGTCGCATCCGCATCGCGTCGTGAACTTCCGCAAGTGTAGTGCGTATATCGTAGGTGACCTTCCACTCGGGATAATGCGACTGGAACCGGCGAATATCGCTGATCCACCAGATGTGATCGCCTCTGCGGTTATCGTCGATTAAGGACCAATTTAATACCCTCCCAGTCAGTTCTTCGCATAACGCCATCGCCTCAAGCATCGAGCAGTTCGCGTATCGTCCGCCGCCGATGTTGTAGACTTCGCCCATTCGCGGATTTTTGAAAAAGTGCCAGAATGCGTTCACCAAATCGAAGCTGTGGATGTTGTCGCGGACTTGCTTGCCCTTGTAGCCAAGCACTTTATAGGGTCGACCAGTCACCGCGCATTTCATCAAATACGACAAGAAACCGTGCAACTCTGCGCCGGAATGACCCGGACCAGTGAGGCAGCCACCACGAAAACAAGCGGTCTTTAGTTCGAAATAACGACCGAACTCCTGAACCATCAAGTCTGCCGCCGCCTTGGAGACGCCGAAAAGACTGTGCATCGAGGCATCGATGGTCATTGTCTCATCGATGCCGTGACGCGCGAATGGATGTTCTGGTGCGACTTCCCATCGACTGTCCTCCTCAACCAGGGGCAACCGGTTTGGTGTATCGCCATACACTTTGTTCGTGCTGCAGAAGATGAACGGTGCTTCGGGACAGTGTTGACGCGTCGCCTCAAGCAGCGTGAGTGTGCCGTTAGCGTTTACAGTAAAGTCGGTGACGGGATCACGCGCGGCCCAGTCATGCGACGGCTGTGCTGCGGTATGGATTACCACGGCAATATCGTGGCCATATTGGCCGAATATTTTCTCAATTGCAGATTGATCGCGAATGTCTGAATCGCTGTGCCTGTAACGAGGCAGATCGGTCTCAAGTGCTACACGTGACCAGTGCGTGCTGGCATCATTCCCAAAGAACAACCGGCGCATATCATTATCAATTCCAACAACGTCTAGACCTTTATCGGTGAAAAACCGTGCAGCCTCCGCGCCGATTAATCCAGCAGAACCAGTAATAAGCGCGATGCTCATTGCGAATTAATTCCGTCAGCGCAGGATGGGTTCGAGTTGATCGCGGTGATCGACGAGCCACTGCCACACATTCTCAAGAACCACGTTCAGCTTACGCTGGGGCTTCCAATCTGCGGCCTTTTGCACAGCCGCACAATCGCTGACATAGAATGGAATGTCGGCCTCACGCGTCTCCGCAATTCGACCGATCTCGATACGCTTCCCCAAAAACTCCTGGCAGAACTTCGTCAGTTCTTGAAGCGAAACGCTGTTCTCCATTCCCCCTCCGACATTATAAAAGGTCTGCCGAGAATGATAGTCTAGTTCCGCCAGTTGTCTCGCGAGTAGATCATACAGATCATCCACATGGAGAACATCGCGCATCAAAGGGCACCCGCTGCGACCATCGACCCTCCAACCATCGACCGTCGGACTGGCCGGTGACGAACGCGACCCGCCCATCGGGCGATTTTTTCCAAAAACCGAGAATGATCTGACCAGCAACTCGCAACAACTCGTGGGGAGCAAGAGAGAGCTATCACACGATTGGACGGGTCAATCTTATACGTTGGAAGAGTAGATCAAAATACTCACCGCCTGCCTTCCGTTTTTCGTACAGGCGTTTGTACATTAATCGAAATCCATGCTGACGTAAGAAAGAATTGATCGTATCCACGGTCGCGCAGTTACGGTATGCCTCGAAATTCGCGGCCTCGACTTGAATATACTTAAACCCACCAAGTATCGCCGTTGCCGACTGCAGAATCAGGAGTTCCGTACCCTGCGTATCGAGGACCATGGCGTCGTACTCTGAAAGATTGATGTCCGCAAGGGCGGTTGGTAATCGGCTTGATCTCACTGATATGTCGCGCGTGAAGCTCACTTCAGGATGAAGATCTTTATGTAGGTAAGGGTCTAAAATTGAGGATGAATTGCCACCGTTATTTGAAATATGAAGTGTGCAGAGAGCACCATCTTCATTTGTGATTAGAGCATTAATGGCTTTCTGGTCAGGAAAGCTGCGGATATTCTCAACGAGCTGCTTAAATACTTCTGGAATGGGCTCGATCCAAATGACCTTGAGTCCGAGCTCAGCGTAACTATAACGCTCGCCTCCATCGTTGGCGCCTACATGGATCACGCCGCGGGCTCTTGTTAAGAAGTCAGTATGGCCGACATATAACAAGCTAGTTAGTCGCCACTGCATTGCTGGGATCAAACGACCCTCGCGAACAGCGCTAATGAACCGACGGACAAGTGCTGACATATTTCCTCTCTAATATCGAAGAGCTGCGGACCCTGTTTAGCATTGAATTGCCCAACGTAGTGCCGCCCCGAGACTTTGCACGGTTTCCGCGATATGGCCTTGCTCGTTATGCGCCGGGATTACGACGTATCCGTACAACCGGGGGCGCCGGCTTCGTTGGGTCGAGCCTTGCACTTGCGTTCAAGTTCAATCGGTCAACAGCAAAGGTGATAGTCCTCGACAAACTAAAACGTCGTGGCTCTGAATTGGACCTTGAACAGTTGCGCCGGAGTGGCGTCGAATTCGCGCGTGGTGACGTTCGTGTAAGTGATGATGTCGCCGCCATTGGTCCCGTCGATCTTCTCATCGAAGCATCGGCGGAACCAAGCGTGCATGCGGGATACGATGAAAACCCGAGCTACTTGATCCATAGCAACCTAGTCGGAGCGCTGAATTGTCTCGAACAAGCGCGTCGGCATGGTTGGACTTTCGTATTTCTGTCAAGTAGTCGCGTCTACCCTATCGCACTGCTTCGCGCCTTGCCGCTCGAGCGAACCGCAACGCGTTTCGTTTTGCGCTCGGAATCGGACCTGCCGGGCGTTACGCCACCTGGAATTTCAGAGCAGTTTCCCCTCTCCGGGAACCGTTCCCTCTATGGCGCTACGAAACTTGCGGCCGAGCTCTTGATCGAAGAGTACAAGACCATCTACGGAGTCCGCGAACTAATTAATCGTTGCGGAGTGATTTCGGGTCCATGGCAAATGGGGAAGGTGGATCAAGGATTTATTGTCCTATGGATGGCTAGACACCTGCTTGACGGCCCACTCGCCTATACAGGTTTTGGGGGCGAGGGTTCGCAGGTGCGCGACATTCTCCATGTCGACCTATATGATCTATTGGCGGGCTGAGTTTGGCCGCCAATCAGACCGTCTATAAAGCGGCGGAATGGAGAACAGTTTCCCCTTCGGGAATTGACACACTTGTGCCAATATTTTTCGGGCAAACATATTGCGGTTGGCACATCGTCGAAAGGCGTGACGCCGACATCCCGTTCTATGTCAGCGATTGTACGGAAGTGCGCAAGGCCGCCGATTGGAAGTCTCAGCGTGCGCTGAGTATAGTTCTTGAAGACTTGTCGCGGTGGTTAGTCGACCACCGTGATCAGCTTGAGCCCGTCCTGCGCTGACGGAATTTATCAGCAATGAGCATTGCAATTGTTACCGGTTCTGCTGGATTGATCGGCGCGGAGGCTTCACGGTTTTTCACCGACAAAGGTCTAGATGTTGTCGGAATTGATAATGATATGCGCCGGTTGTTCTTTGGAGATGGCTAGCACGTGCTGGTCATGCGCTGCGCTTGGGCCGATTTGCCCACAAGCAGATGCTGCGTCTGACGATGGTGACTATGAAAAAAGCCACGCAAGCTAGGTTAATATTTTTATTTTACCTGTTGGCTAATGTTACGCTGGTCGGGTGCATTGCCTATTTCGGCTGGACTCGTACGTGGTCGGCCGTTTTCGTGCCGACATTGTCTCCACCGTTCGCGGACATGCGGTTTATCCAAGGAGCCGTAATATCCTCCGACGAGGGCCTTAATCCTCAAATATCCAATCCGCATGACCCATGGCACCATTCGCTAAATTATCCGCTAGTCTGGGTAAAAATCGGCCAAGCACTGAACCTACCCGACGAATTGCGGTTTAACCAGTTATGCGGCTTGGTGGTTATGGGTTTTGTCTCCATATGTGGGTATATTTTGTTTCGCTTTCCGTCGTTTGGGCTGCTTACCTGTCTTTTCTCCACCGCAACGCTACTGTCCATCGAGCGAGGAAATGTCGATCTGATCATTTTTTCTCTAGTGTTTGTGTTTGCACTCGTGTTCCCAAGAACGCTGTCCCCTATTCCTCTCTTGGTTGCGACAATGTTGAAGCTCTATCCAGTGTTTTTGCTGGGGACCTTGCTGATCAAAAGGCAACTGATTCTGTTTTTCACATCGCTGATATTCGCGCTCGCGATTTTCGCGTATATGTCAGATCAGTTGCCCCTCATTTATTCCAACACGCCGTCCAGCACGTGGATATCCTACGGCTTTCCTAGCCTCGCACTCCATTTTTGGGCGTACAACTTGCCGCCTTGGATGCTAGCGAGCGCGATTATTGTAATCTGCTCAGCAATTTTGATGATGGCAGTTTATTTCAGGAAGATCGAAGGCTGCCTTCTGCTAGACGGATTCGACGCCAGTTTATTTCTTGCTGGCGCCTCAATCTATGTTGGTACTTTTATCATTTCGTCCAATTACGACTACAGACTGATATTTCTTATTTTTTGTGTACCGTTCGTGGAAAAAAACCGATTTCCGCTCGGCACTCTTTCTGTCATTCTAATCATCGTAGCCATGAACGAGTTAATATTACCTACTTGGCTGAGAGTACCCGGTCTCGCAATCGTTTTGGTCGCGAAGGTCGTCATTTTCGTAGTACTATCCGCATACCTAGCTGCGTTTATACCCACCATTTTCGAGGGTTCCCTGAAGAAAGTTCTTGCTGAAAAGCGCAAGCGCATTGAGGTCGAAACCGTCGAATAGTCAAGATTGAGACGCTGTGGGCGATCCAGGAGGCTAATATCCGCGATGGCACTTGGACCATTCGTGTCGCCACGCGCCGATTGCCTGCTGCGGGGCAGTGCCGTCAGTTGCGGTTCAATGGCATGTGGACCTTCGCTCGTCGCTGACACTCGCTTTGAACTCGCTTGGAGAATCTTTTTCATCCTCCGACGCATTTGACAGGCCTACCACGCTGACCTGTAATCCTAACATCCGAAAGACGGCCGATGTGCAGCCAAAAAATGCGGCATGTCCCGAGTCGATCCCGCAGGAGATTAGCCAGGCAGGGGCACCTCCGTCGCGTGTCGCAGTAAACCTTTAATGAACGTGCACAATCACTAATGCCACAGTCATTCTCATCAGAATTTCGTTTAGCCGCCGCCTGTGCGATGTGGCCACCCTCCGATCGCCGGAATGAGGCAATCCGCGCAGCGGCGACCAAGCCGCTCGATTGGCAACGATTCCTGCGCGTGACCAAGCGCCATCAGGTCGTCGCTCTGGTTCACGACGGGCTTGGTCAGTTGCAACCGGCCGTGCCTTCGGAAATCGCCCGCGAGATTAGTGCGCAGGCAGCGAGGCTGGTCCACGAAAATCTGGCCATAGCCTGCGAATCAATGCGGATAAAGCGTCTGTTCGAAAAGGCCAACCTGCCAGTCCTGTTCCTCAAAGGCACAACGCTTGCAGTTCTGGCGTTCGGCAATCTCGGCCTCCGAGCAGCAAAAGACATCGATCTGCTGGTTTCACAGGAGGCGCTACCGGCAGCCATGGCCCTCATTTTGGGCGCTGGCTATCGCCGCTTCGATCCCCGGCCCGAGCTCAGTGATGCGCAGTTGCGGTTACTAATGCCACTCCGCAAAGATTTTGGGTTCGTCCACCAGGCGACTGGAATGCAGATCGAATTGCACTGGCGGTTATTTCTAAACCCGCACGCCATGGCGGAGA
>Ga0306920_100008205_pt1 | contig 13847 bp, 15 predicted proteins | sample flu12Cox44000170_FD_204666 | JGI IMG/M metagenome (GOLD analysis project Ga0306920, IMG submission 204666) | Lab enrichment of tropical soil microbial communities from Luquillo Experimental Forest, Puerto Rico - flux4day.12C.oxic.44.000.170 (v2)... | ecosystem: Environmental > Terrestrial >... | reverse complement strand
GACCTACCAGAGAGTCCGTAACAATAATCCAGACGGCGCCCAAGTACTTCCAAGCCCCATAGCCGATTCAATCCTGGGCGGCGTGGGATTCTTCTTCTGATGCGCAAGGTCGCGGGAATTGCTGAAACAGATCGAGCTGACAGGTGCGGATGTGACGAAATGGATGAACTGGACATCACCGGCGGTGCTTGCCCTATCCGTCACCTCCGCGGCGCACGCCGTCCAGTATCTTTCGCTGGAGCAAGCGCAAAAGCATGCCTTTCCCGCAGCAACGGGCTTTGCAGTCGTGCAGGCCGATCGCATCTGGCGAGCGGAGGCCGGCGGACGCCTCCTTGGCTTTTTCATCTTCGATCGCGTGATCGGCAAGCACCTTTATATCGATTACTCCATCGCGCTGGATCCTGCGGGACGCATCCGGCAGGTTGATATCCTGGCCTATCGCGAGTCGTATGGCGGCGAGATCAGGAGCCCGACCTGGCTCGCGCAATTCGTCGGAAAGTCCAGCACCAGCCCGCTGCAGGTGGGTAACGATATCCGCAACATCTCCGGGGCCACGCTCTCGTCACATCACGTCACCGAAGGCGTTAAGAGGATCATGACCATTGCGAACCGCCTCAAATAGCATTCGCCGGGCTCGGCCGCTGCTCGGCACATTCGTCGAGATCGCAGTCGCGGATGCCGCGTTGCCCGCGATGCACGCCGCGATAAACGCGGCATTCGCGGTCGTGCGCCAAGTCCATGAGCTGATGAGCTTCCACGAGGAGGGGAGCGATGTTTCGCGCGTCAACCGCGAAGCCTGGGCACGGCCAGTTCGCGTGCATGCCTGGACGTTTCAGGTTCTACAAACCGCGATTGAGCTGCATCAGCGGTCCGCGGGAGCCTTTGATATCGCAGTCGCGCCGGTCTTGCAGGCGATGGGATTACTTCCGCTCGCGCTGGGCGACCAGTTACCGAGTTCTGACGTTCGCGCAAGCTCCGAAGCAATCGCGCTGCTGCCAGGGCGGCGCGTTCGGTTCAGACACCCTGATACGAGAATCGATCTGGGGGGCGTTGCGAAGGGGTTCGCCGTCGATCGCGCAGTCGATGCCCTGCGTGAGCACGGCATAGCTGCGGCGCTCGTAAATGCTGGCGGCGATCTCGCTACTTTCGGGCCGAGAGCCCACGCCATCCATATTCGCGATCCGCGCGCTCCCGACTGTTTGCTGTGCCGATTAAACGTTATTAGTGGAGCCCTCGCATCGAGTGCAGGCGGCTTTGATCCGTTCGTATCCTCGCACCCCAAGGGTCCGGCGATCATCGATCCGCGCCGTCGTAAGCCGCCGCGCGCGATCCTCGCGGCAACCGTCCGCGCCCCATCCTGCATACTGGCCGATGCGCTGACCAAGGTCGTGATGGTCGCGGGCCGCTCTGCGGCTCCCATTCTGGAGCATTACCGTGCGGGCGCCCTTGTCCTCTTGGCGGACGGCCGGGTGCAAATGACCTGCGACTTTGAGAGCGCTACGTGCCTTGCGGCTTAATCTCGGATTCCAGTTCGCGCTCTATGCCGTCTTCTCCGTACTGCTCGTGACGGGAGCGCTCTGGCTCTATGCCGATCAGATGAAGGTCGCAGTTGACACCGGCGAGACTTGGCAGGCTATAAGCGCCAATCTGATCATGGTGCACGGGGGGGTGGCCATGATCACGCTCATGTTCTTGGGGGCTCTCGTTCCCCTGCACATACGCTTGGGTTGGCGCAGCCGGCGCAATCGTGTCAGCGGAGCAGCCATGGCATCTTTCAACGCTGCGCTTGTTCTGACCGCATTCGGGCTTTACTACACGGGATCGGAGGTGTTGCGACCGTGGATGAGCATCATTCACACCGGCTTCGGAGTGTGCCTGCCGTTCCTCTTTCTCGTCCATGTCTTCGTTGGCAAACGCACTGCTTGAGAGTCCACGCAGCTATCAGTCGCTCGGCTTGCCGATGTGGTGCTGCGCATAAAGCTCAAGCCCAAGCTTGGCGACGAGATCAAGCTGGGTCTCCAAGAAGTCGATGTGCTCCTCCTCATCGTGCATCAGCTCCTCAAACAGGTCACGCGACACGTAGTCCTTGACAGAATGGCAGTAGGTTGCGGCCTCCTCGTAAAGGGCGCGCGCGGTCATCTCCGACTGCAGGTCGCAGTCGAGTACTTCTTTCACGGTCTGGCCGATATGGAGGGGATCGAGCACCTGCATATTCGGCATGCCATCGAGAAAGATAATGCGCACGGTGAGCCTATCGGCATGCCGCATTTCCTCCATCGATTCTTCCCGCGACTTTTTGGCGAGCGCCTTGTAGCCCCCAATTGTCGAGGAAACGGTAATGCAGCCAGTACTGATTGACCGCCGCCAACTCGTTGCGAAGACCCTTGTTGAGATACTCGATGACCGTAGGATCGCCTCTCATGCTGTGCACTCCTTTTGCTCTGGCGGGATCGAGAACAACTCAAGGGCATCGCTATACTAGAATTGTTCGAAGAACGATCCAGATTTGAACTTCTCTAATCATATTGAAATTGTAGATAAAATTATTGACAGGGCCACATTAATTGCACTTCACTGGCAAGGACGGGATGGGCACGGCCGCGGGCCGCGCGGGAGATCCCAGACTGGAAAGCGAATTGAATGAACCAACAAGATTGCACTGCATTACCGACGATCGAGGACGTTTGTCAGGACGAAATCGAGGTGCTTGCCATATCGGTCGGCCGCTTCATCACCGCGGGCTACGTGACTGGCGACGTGGCCTGTTGGGATGCAGGGCATGATCGAGCAGAAACGTTGCTGGGTTTCATTGATGGCCCGCGTTTAGTTGCGAGCATGGCGGCTGTCATTCGGGCATTACGAGGCGGACGGGACGAGCCTTGGCACTTCATGCCGGCAAATTGCTGTCGCCTCACCCTTGATGAGCTGAACCTCGTTAAACTGCTGGCAGTCGGGCGTCTTGGAGACCGAGATGCAGTCGTCAAAGGGGCCATCCGATTGACGGGGGGCAGGTCGGTTGCGCGGCTCGTCACGGCAGTGCTCAGTGCCGGCGAAGTTTTATGCGGGCTTCATGACGCCCTGCCCCAAAGCAGCGCCTCACCAAAGGCCGATCAGCCGATTATCCATTGACCTTACAGCCACAGCCATGATTATCTGTTCCTGCAATGTCCTGTCGGAGGAAGCAGTTCGCACGTGCCTCAATCTGGGATCCGAGTGTCCTACGACACCTGTTCAAGTGCAACGCTGTCTCGGTTGTCGCCCACAATGCGGTTCATGCTTTCAAACTATTCGTGCGCTCATAGACGAGGCGCTAACTGACACCGGTAGATCCTCAGCTCGCTCTGCACCTCGTCTTTCGTAAACGCTGCCGCGATGATAGGGATCTTTATCGGGCAGCTGCATCCACGTTTTCGCGATCTCGTCGATGCCTCCGTCGCCTGCGGGCAAACATGTCATGGACCGATGTAATCTCACGATCCTACTTCTCCCACGTAATAAGGGGCTCGTGGGCTGGTTTGCGGACCGCAAAGTCGAGATTGTCGGCTCGCTGCCGCATTACCGCCGTCCGAATACCGATGCCCAGCGTGGTCAGGGCGTGTTCGATCGGTCGATAGAGGCGATGCGCCTGCTCAACGCGGCTGGCTACGGCCGAGGCGATCCGGAGCGGCGTCTCACACTTGTCTCCAACCCGGCCGGAGCGTTTCTCGGTGCCTCGCAGGCGAGCGCGGAGCGCGAGGCCAGTCGCTCGAGCGTGAGCATGGCGTCACCTTTGACCCTCTTTTCGTGCTCAACAACATGCCAATCTCGCGATTCCTGGAGTGGCTAAAAGAGAGCGGCAATCTAGTCTAGATTCCTATATGCAACGGTTGGTGCTGGCCTTCAATCCGGGGGCAGTAGCTGGATTAATGTGCCGTACGCTCAATGAGGAAAGCGGGCTCACACACTCCATCGTGACCGCCCGTTACTGCTTCGGATGCACCGCGGGCGCAGGAAATTCGTGCGGCGGACAAACCGCCTGAGTACAGGGGTAAAAGCGGAAGTGGGAAAGATCGCAGGCTACGGCCGCGCTCGACGTAGCAGCGCGCGACGGCGACCCGGCGCACGTTAGCCGCTCACATTCCCATTTGCTTTGACTGAAATACCAAGCCGGTCTCAATCTCAACCGCGCGTCCCTGAGCCGCATAAGGACGAAGCTGCCACTGAGCCAGCGCATGTTCGATGCTCTTGCGCTGGTCGGCCGTGGCCCGGATCACATGAACGTGCTTCACTTTGCCGTCGACGCCGATAGTGATCCGCACCGGAATCGGCGTGAACGCAGAACCGGGGATCGCAGGCTCGATCTTCCAGAGCAGATTTTCCGCGATTGCGTAGTTCTTCACGCATGCCGGTGCGGGCGAGGGGACGTCTTCCCGGCCGGCAAAGGAGAGGCTGTTCACGCTGAGCGCAAGCCTCGCCAACTGCTCGGGATCGCGGGCGGTCAGATTGAAGCTCACGAGGTGACAACGGGCCTCGGTGACGAACATGGCGCGATAAAGTCCGACTCCGCTGAAATCCACACGTTCGACCAGATGGTCTGCGATTTGCATCTGTAAGGGTTCGCGATCAATCGTCATGCCTTCGATTTCGGACATGGCTCGGCGGAAGTCGCTTGCCGCCTCGACCGCGTTACTCAACTGCTTGTCAGCAAAGAACGTATCTTGCGCCGCGATCAGGATGGTCGCGTCGGGTTCGGCGCGGGGAATTAACGTCCTCAGCGCGTAATAGCCCAAATGGGAGGGTTCGGGTCCGGCCAGCCCCTCCGCCCACCCCTGCGGCAAGGGATAGGACAGGCTAAAATAGTCGTTTGTGTAGACTCCGTTCGCGACCTTTCCATCCTCGGGATTCGGCATTGCCGCCGTGACAGTGCCGAAAAGCGGGGTCACGCCGCCATAACGCCATGCGAGCCAACCCACGAGGCAAATCGCTGCCCCCAGAAGCAACAACCGTCGCATGGTGGCGAGCAACGTCTCAAAGCGATCGCAGGTAATTCAGCAGCGCCTGCTGGTCGTTCGCCGACAGCAGACGGAAGTTCTCAATCACTTCGTTGGCTTCCGATCCTTGACTTTGATGCTGTTGGATAGCAACTGCCAGATCATTGGTGCGCCCATCGTGCAGGAAGAAGAGGCGCTGCCCCACCCCCCACAACGGAGCAGTGCGGAACTCGCGGCCATTGGCGTTACCCTGCGAAACTCCGTCGGCCAGTCCAATTCCCATGTCGTGGAGCGCGAAGTCGCTCAATGGCTGGAAAGTCACGTTGGTCAGTGCGGCAACCGGCGACTTTCCCGTGGTCAACGATGGCACGTGACAGGCGCCGCAGCCTATGTTGGAGAAGATTCGTTGGCCGCGGGCCGTCGATGCCGAGTGCATCGCGCCGGTCGCGGGTGCTCCTGCCGGCGAGGAGCCTGCCGCAAACGGCAAGACGCTGGCGACATTGTCGCTCGCCGACGCGACCGTGCTGGTCGAAGAGGTCGCGGCCGAGACGGCCGTGGATGATGCCGGTGTGGGCGGCGCCAGCAGGCGCATGAACCCTGTGAAAAGGATAATGTCCTGCGCGTAGTCCGCAGCCGGGCTGCCGCTGGTCTTAGTCGGCGTCGTCAGCGGGGTCGTGCTTTCCGGCGTCTCGTTGTATTGGCAGCTCGGGTTGGTCTCCCTCTCGTTGGGGAAGGCATCGTTGGTGACACCCATTTCGACATTGTAGGCTTCGCCGGAGAAGACCAGCAGTGACTTGTTCTGTGCCTTCCAACCGAACCGCGCAATGGTCCCGTCATTGCCGCTGTGATTGAAACGTCCGGATATCCCCAGGGATGACTTGAGCTGCGCATTGGCCGCCAGCGCCGCCTGCAGTCCGGAATCGGAAACGCTCTCCACCAGCCCAAGGCCGAAGGTCGGCGTGGGTATGCGGAAGATGACATTGCCACGGGCCAGCTCGGCCGCGAAGTTGGGCTGCTGGATATTGCAGCCCGGCGCGTCCGAGCGTCCGCTGATCACAAACAGGTCGTGCACGCCACCATCAGGCGTTCCATCCGGGTTGCTGACAAAGCGTGCCTCGCGAACTGGACCATTTGCAGTGACGAATGACGGTAAAGTGTTCTTGGCGCCCTGTGCCGTTGCAGCGGCCACCTGCGGATTGGTTGGCGGACTGCTGCCTCCAGCAGCTGGTTGAGCGTGGCAGCCGCCGCAGCTGTCGAGATTGAAGCGCGGCCCCAAGCCGGTGGGCACCGTTTCGACTTCCGTAAAGATGCCCGTCGCAGCATTGAAGAACGCCTGCTCCAGGGGGCGGAGGCCAGGAAGTGGACCTCCGGCGCCGGGAGCACCGCCACGCACACCAGGATCAGCCGGCCCCTGCGGTGCCGTGGTATTACTTGTTGCAACGGAGGCATTCTGTGCGAACGCCCATCCCGACAACGATACCGATGCCAGCATCACGCTGGCGATGCTTGTGAGCAAGCAAGCATGAGCGAGTTTGATCTTTTCCATCTGAAACTCCCCCAATCCGATACGACATAGGAGGAGAGAAAAACTTCTGGACAAATATTAGACAGCAGCTATGCAAAACGTTGAAGTCATCATGCCGTTATGCGGGGAATGGAACCGCACGCCGAAGTTAAAGAGAATCTTCTGGTATGTGCTCTGCAAATCGCAGCGAAATAATTCTTGCAAAGCGGCGACCACGCTGCGAGTCAAAAAATTGCGGTAGATCAATATGGCGTCCGGGATTTTCAACTTATTCAATTCGTAGGAATGCATCGTGGGGATCATCATCGCACCGTCGGCGGATCGGCCGCACGCGCATGTGCGACCATCGCCGCGATAGGCGTCGAGGTGTGGAACTCAGCGGCAGCCACGCACCCACTGCTACCGCTGGTTTCGTTTTCTTGCCATTATGTTTCTGACGTTGATTATCGCCCGGGTAGTAACCTTGGCCACGAGAATGACCGCGACTAGAATTTAAATTCTCAATTGTCGCGCTTTATTCGCAAGCCTTATTTACGCCTCCTCGATGCAGACCGCGGTGCCTCTGCGGCCGATGACGCCGTCTGTAGCATGCCATATTGTTGTGGTTGGTCTCGCGGCTTATCCGCCGCCTTGCGATTGAACAGTGTAAACGTCGCCGAGCGGTCGTTGAGCGACAGGAGTAGGCGGCGTTCTTCGATCTGGCTTACCTCCCATCCGCCGATATGGTCGCCGATCTGCACGCGTTCGATTTTTGCGCCCCCTGAGCGAACAATGGCACGCGCTCGTTCGCCATCTACCACGATACCGAGCAGCGTCACATCCGGCGGTGGCGCCGGAGCCGGCGGCGCGGCTGCGACCGGCGCAGGAGGCGGAGCGGGAGGACGACGGTCAGGAGAGAAGAGCGGTCGATCGCGCGCCGCCGACAGACGATCGAGCGACAGCGTTTGCAAGGGGTTGCCGAGAATGCCGGCACGCTGGTCTTGGGATTGCGCATTCGCGCTGGTAGGCAAAATCGAGGCAAACCCCAGCACCAGAACGGAAATGCTCGGCAATGACAGCGAATGCGTCACGGCGAGCCCCTTCGCAAAAAAGGCGCAAGCCCAAGTGGTGCGCAAGTGCGGATCATCGCTCCGCAAGCGAAAACGATTGATGTCCATTCACTCTGCTGCATGCACAGATAGCGCTCTCGAATTTTCGGATTATCGAGCGGTCGTACGCTTGCTTCGTGGCAACAAAGCGAATCGCGTGCGGGAGTAAATTACCTATTCGACGTGGGAGCAAATAATTTTTGTCAGTCGCAAAGACAAGTCAATGCTGCGCAATTTAAATGGCTACCCATCTCCTTTGTCTTGATTGAATCCACATCAAAGTACCTGTCGTCGTGAAGTTCCGCTAATGCGCTCATTATTCGACCGCCATCACAAAATATAATGTCGAGTTTAGTGATGGAACTGAAGGGGGATTACCCCCGCACCGCCTATGAAATTTGCAGGAACATCGCGAGACACAGTTTTCGGGTTTAAGTCGCACGATAACCTGGTGGGGTGCAGAGTATGAACGCAATCAACTATGAACGTATCTTTGGCGATGCCGTCACGTCTGTGAAGAATGAGGGACGCTACCGTATCTTTACAAATCTCGAACGACTTGCCGGCGAATATCCCTTTGCTGCAATCACGGTAAGGGACCCGAGCGCGTCGTCATTTGGTGCTCGAACGATTATTTGGGCCAGGGCCAGAGTCCAGTCGTTCTCGAAGCGCTGCTCGAGGCGGCCTGCCGGATGGGTGCCGGTTCAGGCGGCACCCGCAACATCTCGGGCACCCACCGTCTTCATCTTGAACTGGAACATGAACTGGCTGATTTGCACAGCAAAGAAGCGGCACTTCTGTTCACCTCCGGTTATGTCGCTAATTCGGCGATCCTGTCGACCATCGGTAGGCTTCTCCCGGGCTGCATCATCTTCTCCGACCAGCTCAACCATGCGTCGATGATCGATGGCATTCGCCAATCGGGATGCGAGAGGCACATCTTCAAGCACAATGACATGATCCATCTTGAGGAGCTGTTACAGTGGACCGAGCCAGACCGCCCGAAGCTCATCGCAGTCAAGAGCCTCTACTCGATGGATGGCGACATCGCGCCCCTCGAACAGATCTGCGATTTGGCGGAAAGATACGGGGCCATGACCTACGTGGACGAGGTGCATGCCGTGGGCCTCTATGGCGCGCAAGGTGGCGGCATCTGTGAGCGCGATGGCCAGTCAGACCGAGTCACCGTGATCGAGGGAACACTCGCCAAAGCCTTTGGCTGCATGGGCGGGTACATTGCGGGCTTCGACCAATTGGTCGATGCCGTACGATGTTGCGCTCCAGGATTCATCTTCACAACCTCGCTTCCGCCGGCGATCGTCGGCGCCGCGCTGGCAAGCGTACGCTACGTCCGCTAACATGCGGAGCTCCGCCATCAACATCAAAGTTGTGCACGACAGCTCAGAAAACTGCTCGCGGCCGCCGGGCTCCCGGTGATGCCGAGCGAAACGCACATCGTGCCAGTGCGGGTAGGATGCCCAGTCCACGCCAAGCAGATTTGTGACCTTCTCTTGGCAGAGCATGGCATTTACGTCCAGTCGATCAACTATCCAACCGTTCCGAGGGGCACTGAGCGTCTTCGGTTGACGCCTTCACCGGCACATGACGATGTGCTCATGCATAAGCTGGTATCCGCTCTGGTCTCCGTTTGGAGCGCGACAGGACGCGAACTGAGTCGGGTTGCATAACGTGCGAGCTGGCCACAAGCGACCGAACCATCCTAGACAGGACGAGTGCGCCATCGACGAAACGCTGGCGCCAATATGCCAACCATGAAGCTTATAGTTACATCGCACGCACTCGCCGCGATGAGATGGTGTAATGTATATCGGAGTAGACACGTGCAGCTTCCGACGGAATCTCGTTCCTGGAAACGCGCGAATCAAAAAAAGCAATGGGGTTGGTTTGCCGATGCCAATTTATTTTAGCGCACGGCAGGGTGCGCGGCGGCATGGGGCGAAAGCTACAATGAATGCCATGGTGCGGTATTTTGATGCCATGGCGTACTGGCATACGACTGCCAGGATAGGCCAACGTCGATCGAAAGGTTTGTGCTCTCTGGGGAAACCTGTCGCAGAGGAGCGTTAACCATCACCTCTTAAAGTCACGCGCGCACCGCAACGGTATAACAAATACCGTTGTGCGTGCCGTTATTGCAACACTTTGTATGTTTTTAAACAGGTCACATTGGCGGGCCGAATTAATGGGCCAATGCGGTGCTAGGGGAACACCTTCACATTGACTCCCCGGAACTGCAAGGATCGCTTGGCGATCTCACCAGCTACGTTGAAGACAGGAATCATGCGTGAGCTGAATCGCGTGCTTAGAAGTAGAGCGCTTCAGGTCCTATTTGCTTTTCAGGACGCTGTGTCGGCTATAGTAGCGCTCAAATTGACCAGTCCTTTCATCGCGACATCGATAAAATATGATGCCTTCGTGAGTCGAATGACCGCGGAAGCTCTCCGTCTAGGCGTGCCGTCGAAGCTACTCGCTGTCCCCCACAAGGTGCTTAACCGTCCTCGTAGCGACTACATCCTGGCGGGCGCTGCTTTAGCCTTAATTCTTGCAGTCGTGCTCAAGATTTTTGCGCACGGAAATACCTTCCCTGCGTTGCAGGCGGAGCAGGCTTCGACGGCGTCTTCCCTGACTGCAGCGCCAGTGAGCGGGTCTCCCGCGACCGCCCTTGCAACGACCAACCCAGAGAATGCACTTGAGCAGAGGGTAGTGCCTGACCCCCTGGCTTTGCTCGATCCCGCCGATCGTGTGATCGCGGAGAAAATTCGCGATCTTCTGGCGACAAAATCAGCCAGGATTTTTGCTAGCAAGAAAGAGCGTGAAGCTGTCGAAGCATTTTATCAGAAGCGGAGTCTAGCACCTTTATGGCTCGACAAGGGTATTGAGAATGCGCGTGCCAAGTCGGTCATTGCCCGCATCAAGAATGCCGATGCTGACGGTCTCGATCTCAATGATTACTATATACCGAACTTTTCCGGCCTCGGCCCGGATGTATTGGCTGAGGCTGATCTCAAGCTCACCCAGAGTGTGCTCACCTATGCTCGCCACGTGCAAGCCGGACGTTTCCCTTATCATTCTGTCAGCAGAAACATCCAGTTGCCGCAAGCGCCGCCGGAACCGATCGAGGTTCTCAGCAGCATCTCGGCTGCCTCCGATGCGGGCGAGGCTCTCGACAAGTTCAGCCCTCAGCAGGAACCCTATCAGAAGCTCAAGGTGGCACTCGCGCAATTGCGGAACAAAACAGGAGGCGCAAGAAGTGAGATCGCCGACGGGCCAGTGCTCACGTACAGTCGGGAGCACCAGATGGAAGACCCGCGCGTCCCGCTAGTGCGGCAGAGGCTCAAGCTTGCGGGGGACCCATCTGACCTGAGATACGACGCCACAGTCGCGGATGCCGTGAAGAATTACCAGCGGGCCAACCAGCTACCGGCGACCGGCAGTCTCGATGCGAGAACGGTCAGGGAGCTTAGCGGCCCCACGCACGACAAGCAGATCGAGATCATTATTGCGAACATGGAGCGCTGGCGCTGGTATCCGCACGACCTCGGCAGTGCGTATGTGCTCGTCAATCAGCCGGACTTCACGCTCAAGGTAATGCACGACGGTCAACAGGAATGGGCCACCCAAATCGTGATCGGCAAGCCCAGCATGCCGACACCGCTACTCAGCGAGACCATGAAATACATCACCATCAATCCGACCTGGCATGTGCCGCCCTCAATCGTGCAAAACGAGTATCTACCGGCGCTGGCGCAGGATCCTTCCGTCCTCGCGCGCATGGGTTTGCGTGTGCACTATGGCCGTGACGGAGTGGAGATCACGCAGCCGCCCGGCGAGAAGAATGCACTCGGGCGAATTCGGTTCAACTTCCCCAACCGGTTCTTGGTCTATCAGCACGATACGCCGGACAAGTACATGTTCGGGCATGATGTCCGCGCCGAGAGCCACGGCTGCATGCGTGTGCAGGATCCCGCAAAATACGCTGAGGTTCTGTTGAACATCGCGCGTCCGGACGAGCACTGGACGGTCGAGAAGGTCGATAGCATGTTCGGCAGCGCCGAGCAGGACATTCAGCTGCAGCCAACGCCCATCTGGGTGCATCTCACATATCAGACCGCTTTCGTGGATGATGGCGGGAAACTGCAGATGCGCCGCGACGTCTACAATTTGGACAGCCGTACCCTTGCTGCGATCAGAAGCGAGCGCGCTAACATTGACTCGGTCCCCGAGGGCAAGAGCGAGCAAGTGACTGCTTCCGGCAGCACCCGGAGAGCCGGGAGACCACTTCTCGATTCGTTTTTTCCATCGTTTTTCTTCGCCGGAAGACCGCTGCGGCCACCTCGCGGCATTTATTAAGCTGCGGCATTAGCGGGAACACCTCATGCCGATTGCCATCCCCCGTCGAGATCAACCCGCCTTCAGCTGCGGAAGGAGCCTCGACGCATTGCCGCTCTCGATCGCCTGTATGTCAGCGGCTGAAAACCCTACCTGCTGCAGAGTTTTGTTCTGAGCGAGCGGGAAACGGATAGTCCGTTAGCTCTGCGATGTCGGCACGAGCTTGAGCAAGGGACAAGTGGCTGGGCGATGCACTCTGCATGCCTGCGGTCCCCGGTTGTCGCTTCCCAATCTATCATCACCACAGGGAAGGTGCCGACCGTCAATCGGCCACAGCAAGCCGCAACCAGCGCCGCAGCACATGAGGAAGCTTGCAGTAACCTACACCAAACCTTTGTTAACCTTGTCGGTTGCGTGCTCTGAACCAGCTGACCTACCAACGTGACTAATCAGTCGGGCGTCGTCCGGCCGGTCGCGCTGGAGTAAGCAGCGGGGTAATCATGCGCGTACAAAATTGCGAGGTTGTCTTGCGTTTGCTCGTGCTAGGCGGGGCAATCGCAATCGCCATGGCAACATCGGTTGGCGTGAAGGCCGCCGACCTAGCGTATCCTCCTCCACTAGCCGGACCGCCTCAGTATGGCGTGGTTGGGCCCCCGGCGGTTGTGCCTCCGCAAGTCATTGTCGTCCCGGGACCAGCGGCGATTCCTCAGTGCAGCGGTGCACCGCTTCCGCCCCCGGTCGTCGGGCCTTCTTACGCCGTCCCATCGCCGGTGGCAGCCGGGGTGGGCATTGCGCCGCGCCGACCGTGCGCCCCGGATTCGCGCTGCGGTGTTTGTGATTGGCAGGCGGGTTGCACACCCTATCCTGAACGCTACCCAGCGCCCTACGAGTCGCTCGGCCCACAGGTCTACCCAGGTCCCCAAAGTCCGTCGGCTGCAGAGCCTTATTCCAGCCAGTACGCGCCGCGAGTGTACTCCGGTCCAATTGGTCCCTATGCCTCTGATCGAGGCCCCTACCGCCCCTAACCAAATGTAATCCTCCCCTGCGGCTCGCACGTCACGTCCAACCTTCACCCCAGCGAAGACGCGGCGATGGGACTGAAATAACCGCCCGACGCGTCGGTGGATGAACCCCGGGCGATCTTGCGGCGACTAATCAGACGAAGCGCGTTGAGCTATCACGCCGACGCGCTGCTCCATTTGTCGAGTAGTAACATGATGCTCGCTTCTTTCATCAACGACCCCGAACATTGGCTCCAGCGCGCGGAGCAGATGCGCATTCTCGCTGACGAAATACCTGATGAACAAGCTAAGGAAACCATGCTCAGAATTGCGAGCGACTATGGGCGCCTGGCTGAGCGAGCTGAACAACGGGCAAAGGGTTCGCCACTGACACCCTAGGACCGGGTTTAGGAGCCCCGCCGGCGCACCGCTTGAACCCTGCGCGCTCTCGAGGCGACTAATAGGGGAGAGCGCCGGACCACCTGACCAGTATCATCCGACGTTCTGCGCCGCCAAAGGCCCCGTTGTTTACAGTAAAGTGGCGCGGCGATACCTCGCCTCCGACCCATACCCTCATCCCCAACCCCCATGGTTGTCGGGGGCTTATTTTTTGGCGAGCTCGCAAGCGTTGCGCGGGCGGGAGAAGGTTTATCCACAAGTTATTCACAGGCGCGGCAGCGTTCCGAAGACCGGGATGTTGGAGCTGAAAAAAAAGCAACTTTCGCAGAATGGCTTGGTTTTGGAGGAGGGCATCAGGGGGCACAAGTTCTTCTCTTCTCGCGTGCCGCTCCAAAAATTCCCGAACACAACCGAAATGCCACAATCGTTATGAAGTATTCGTGCCGGTGTTCAGGGGATCGAAGCAGTGCGGTCAGAACAGGTTGACGTGCGTCCGCCTATTCCGACATTGGCC
>Ga0306920_100008204_pt1 | contig 13847 bp, 18 predicted proteins | sample flu12Cox44000170_FD_204666 | JGI IMG/M metagenome (GOLD analysis project Ga0306920, IMG submission 204666) | Lab enrichment of tropical soil microbial communities from Luquillo Experimental Forest, Puerto Rico - flux4day.12C.oxic.44.000.170 (v2)... | ecosystem: Environmental > Terrestrial >... | reverse complement strand
CATTTGCTCCCCAAGCCAGGCTATAGCGGGGGGGGGGGCGTCGAAACGATTTAGACACTCGCCAGTCGCGGCGCGCCCTGCCATTCGCGCACTAAATTCATGAAGTTACCCAAACCACACGCACAACACTTTTTAGCCCACACAGCGCGGGGCTATACGTAGCTCGTTCTTCATCTGCCGCAACCCCAAAGAGGTCAGTCATGGAAAAGCGAGGCCGTCCCGGCGAATTCAGCATTATCAAACCCGTCGCCACCATCCCAGGGCAGCGTCTCGCGCCACCCGCGAGCCTCGGTGTTGACGAAGTCGAAACTTGGAGAAGCATCGTCGCCTCGATGCCCTCAGATTGGTTCAACACCTGCCATTTTCTGTTGCGTTGCTTGGTCGCTCATATTGCTAACGCCGAGACACTGTCCGTAGCGGTTGCAAAGATACGAGCCACGAAGGACGTGAGAAAAAACATACAGGAATTCAATCGAGTGTTGTCAATGCTGAACAGAGAGACCCAGATGATCACCAATCTGTCACAGCGGCTTCGGCTCACACCGAAGGCAAAATACACGATGGAAAGAAGCCAAAACCTCAAATCCGACACACCTCTCTCGCGACCGTGGGAGATACGGAAAGGTGATAGTGACCCGGCGGCCTGACGGAGGTGCGTCATGACCCGGTTAGAGGTGCACGTCGGCTACCGTGAGGCTGTGGGGTTTGTGAGCGAGGCGAACCACGCGGTCGCCCGCAGCTTCGTAGCCGGGAGCCTGAAGGGGTTGCGGAGGAAGATCACAGTGGCAAAGCTGATGGGGCGGAGGAAGGCCGAAGAGGTCCAGGTGAGCTTCCTACTCGACCCCACAGCCAGGGCTGAATGGGACCGGAGGAGGGCTGGGGTGGGGTTTCTCCGTAACCCTCACACTACCACCCCAACGACCACAACGTGACCCAATACGACCCAACGCGTTGTGCAACGTTGTGTCCGTACACCCCAACGTGCCCAACGGGGGGTTAGGGGACCCCCGTTGGGCGTTGGGGTCGGACAGGGGTACGTTGGGCTCCTCCCATCCCATTGGGTTGGGCTCCTCCCATCCCCTCACCCTAGTGGGGAGGGAGGGTACCACAGGTACACGACCCCCTCGACCGTACCGCTTGTGACCCTTCCCTCCATCTTCCCGAACGCCCGCCGCCGCGCCTCACCCACAGCATCTAAACTGACTCCTGGGTTGTCCCGCAAATACAGGTCCCGGAATGTGGTCCGTAGATGTTCCTCCCGCACAGCCTCGACCTTTGCCCCGTTGATAGTGATCCGCTCTGATTTCGTCGCGAAAGACTTCGCAAGAGCCTCTTCCATGATCAGCTGGCCCGGAGATTTCTTTTCCGGCTTCACCCGCACCATCCGCTTCACGTTCCAGTCGATCACCCGCGAGGTCAGCGGCAGGCCGTCTGCATCCTGCCCCATCTCCACGGTGCGGGCTTCGAACGGGTACTGCACCCCCTCCGGCGCTGACCGCTCCTTGCGCACCTTCAGACGCAGATCGAGTACCGCATTCGCCTCTTCGTCGCGCTCACCCAAGGTGGCGAAGATCACATCGGCGGACGCCTCTTTGACCACGCTACCGCGAGTGCCAGCAGAGATGTCTTTACCGAAGTGATCCACGGCCAGGACGAATGCGCCGGTCGCCTTGCTTATGTCAGCAAGATGGTTCATTACGATTTGAACTTGGGCAGCGTCATTCTCGTTGTCCCACCCCGCAGCCGCCGACATCGTGTCAATACCGATAAGCACAAGATCAAACCCAAATTCGTTCTGAAAATAGTCCTGTGCTTCACGCGCTTTTGCAACCATCCAATCGACGGTCTGAGGGTTGAGCAGAGGACGACAGCGAGGTATGTAAGAGAATGGCAACCGGGTTATCTTGGGTTGGTTTGTCTTGAATAGGTCGGGGTTCTTTACCTCTTTTTCGAGACGGTGCTCAATCAACGCCTCCAATCTCGTTGGGATATCGTGTGCACCTTCGGCGGCGAAGATCAAAACCCCGCCGCGCCGCTTTGTGGGCGCTTTGAGGAAAAACGTTCCGGTCATAACGCTGCCAGCTAAATCGAGCAACACGAACGACTTGAAAGTAGAGAATTGACCAGAAAGCAGACCAACACCTTGTTGGGGGATACGTTCGCGCACTAGCCAGGGCAGGGGTTCGACCTTCCAGGTGTCGGTGCCGTGACGGCGCGCTTGTTCCTCGCTCATTGGTACCGGCTCTTTAGCCGCACACAGTGCTCGATCAACTTCAGCGCTCCAGGCTTTATTTGTGTATGGTGGAAACGAGCGCCTTGTTTGCGCAATGGCGGCGCGATTGAACCATGGAAAATAATTCAAGGCTTCGGCGTCAACGATAATCGTGCCGCCCTCCGTTAACACATTGAACAGTTCCACCTCACCGAGACGGATTTCGATCGACTGGATCAACTCTTTCGGCCGTCGCGCTGGTCCGTACGGCTTCCAATCGCGCGCGGTTTTGATAAGTTCCTCAAATTGCTCCTTGGTGTGACCGGCCTCAATCCAGTTCTTCACGTCACCATATTCGGGCGGCATTTCGAGCAGGCGCACCGTTCGGGCAAACCCGTTGATCAGCGTGCGCCCTATATCGTCGGCGTGAGCGCGACCGGCGGAATCGTTGTCGGGCATGATGATAACGATAGCCCCGTACAACTCTTCAGCATGGTCCATGGTCCATTGACCCGCCCCGCCATTATTACAGGTTGCTTCAAACCCCCACTTGCGCAGTAAGTCAGCGCACGCTTCGCCCTCAACCAGAAAAATTATTTTTTGTAATTTGACCGCCGCGCGTATCTTCTTGACGTGATAAAGCAACCCGCGTTGGTGCTTGGGTTTTGGGCCGCCGTACTTAATCCAAAATTGAGGAAATTGTTTTCGCTGCTTGCCGCTTGGGCCAAGGACCGGGTCTTTACCAAACACCGCGACTTGGCGGGTTACTTTCAGTACATGTTCGCCGCTCAAATCTTCATAGAAATAGGTCTCAACATCTTTCCACTCTGCGCCCTCGGGTAGCTTGGGTTGTTTCGTGTAGTCGTTCATAGCCGCATCCCCCATTAGCTCGCGATTTTGGATTCGCGTTCAGAGAAAGCAGTTGCCTTAGGGTGGTCTTTCGGGGGATACTAGGTGGGTCACTGACAGGCCTCCTCTTGAGCTTGTTGGTTTCCTTCCTTGATCGAGATTCCGCCGTCCCCACGCCGCACGAAACAGCAGGGGACGGCGGTTTGTTATTCGTCGTCCGTCACGCCCACGAGTATGAACTGATTACCGTCACGGTCGCTCACGGCGAACGAGCCGATATTGGCAAGTTGGTCTGCTAAAGCCTGGACCTTAGCTGCCAGGTTCCTCAAAGCTTTGGGGTGCTGCTCTGGCGCGACGAAAACCACTTCCGGCAGCGGTAGGCCGCGCAACGCAATAGTCGCTCTCACCTTGAGAACGACTGCGTGCGTGCTCGGAGGCGGTTTGAACAGGCGCGCTACGCTGTCAGCGATTCCGTCATCGCTGCACTGCCGGTAGCCTAGACTTTCGTCATCTTCAGGGGTAAAAGGGGCACCGTCGGAGTTGGTCTGCCATTTGCTAATACCCCTGGCACGTTCCCGGGTGCCGGGGGTTTTGCTGTTTCCCGTTTTCATGACTAGTCATATCTTTCTCGGCCTCATCTTGGTTTACAGATGCCGCTTGCTGCGGCCTTCTTTTAACCTTTCAGCTTTATTTGAGCCTTTCTCATCCATCCAACCATCACTGCGATATTGACGCAGAGCGCCAACAGCACCGTGCCGGGAACGATTATCGCGAGCACGATGTCTGTCATGGCGACTCAGCCGCCGGGAGGGCAGCCTTGTTCTGCTTGCGTGTGGCAATAGCGCTGGTGACCATGCGCTGTTTGAATTTCTCCAGCGACTGACGGCTGCGATAATTCTTCTTACGAATTTTGATAGGCGGCGGAAAATCAAGTTCGGAATCGTGATCCCAACGCCACAGCGTCATCGACGTGATACCAAACTCTTCACAGACCTGTGGGTCTGGAACGAGTTCGTCTTTTGGTAACAGAGGCATAGTTTGAGGCCCTTTGAATAACGATGGGCCTCTATATAAAACTAACCCGAAATGCAGACACCTAACCTAAATGTGGTACATTATGGTCTGGTTCTAATGGCGCCAAGGCAGGCGGCGTCTTTTGGGCAGATCGAGATAGTTCTTTAGCGTGTCCTGCGAGACACCGGTCAGATTCTCCGCCAAGCTAAGCGCCCGGTTATGAATGGCGGTCCGCGATTGATCGGGATAACATCGTTCGAGCACCTTCCGAATGAGAAAGACGCTCTCAGCAGCCCTATGGACAGGGCTGCTTTGACGCCGCTGTTGTTCAGACATTCGTGGCCGCCCAACTTTACCCTTTGTGCGCTTGCCTTCAACAAGGTCAGCTACAAGCTCCCAAGTGTTCGGTTTCAGTTGCGGATTTGGGTGTCGTCGAATCATTGTTGCCAAATGTTTAGGGTTGCCGTGCAACGCTGCATCAACCGCAGCGTCTTCCTCTGACAGAAAAAAACCTAGAATGGTTTGCGCCCCCAGTATCGACAAGGTGCTCTTGATTTGTTTAGCAACAAACTTCACCTGAGCTTCCTCGTTGCTCCAGCGGGGGACATCATCATCACGCACGGTCAGCCCCCCTTGCGCAGGGGAATGACCGTGCCGTGGTGACCGCTCTCTATGTATGCTGCCCAACGCTCCAATGCGGCCTTCTTCTCTGCGGCATAGGCAGCGCGGTTATACACGCCGGCAACCGAAGCCTTGGCACCTGAAATGTGGTTGAGCACAGCTTCTACGATGTGCGGGGCGACACCAATTTCGGCCATCCCCGTCGCACAAGTTCGGCGCAGGTCATGCAATCGCCAATGCGGCACGTCACCCATAAGTCCATCCAGCCGTGCCTTGATCTTTGACCAGCCTGAGATGGGGGTGTTGCCGGTGGTCGTGAACACCCATCCACCCTCGATTCGCGGCAGGTTGGCGAGAATGTTACGGGCCAGAGGGGGCAGGGGGACGATATGGGGTTTGCGGTTTTTCGTTCTCGCGCCGGGGATTGACCACACACCATCATCATTCAACTCGGCGCGGGTCATACGTGATACTTCATTCAACCTTGCGCCGGTTATCAGCAGCAGCTTGAGTGCGGCACCGAACGGCTCCCCCACCTTGTCGCTAGCGGTCCAGAACTTGGCAATCTCGTCACGGGTCAGCACTCTGTCGCGTGCTTGCCCTGCCTCGGGGCGATGAACACTGGCACAAGGATTTGTCTCGATTCGCCGCTGTTGCAACAACCGCCCAAACAGGCGCGAGAGACAGGAGAACATTGCGCGTGCGCGGCTCTCTGTTGGACCCTCGGCACGGCGCGCGATGCCCGGTGCTCCACGCTGGCGGCATTCATCAACGATGGAGTGAATGTCGTGGCCGTCAATCTCGGTCACGGGGCGAGCGCCCCAACGGTCAACAAGCGACTTGGGGATCACAGTCAAGTCGTCAGGTCGTAGTCCAAGCAGATGGGCTTGCTCACGCCAGCGCCGGATACGCGGTTGGGCATAGTGCTCAATGTAATCGCGCGCCGCCGCCTCATAAGTGTTGCTGGCGTTGTGGGCAGCGATCACGGTGCGGTGGCGCTTGTCAGCGAGATGGGCAGCGGCAGGGTCGCGCCCCTGGGCAATTTCGTGACGCAGTTCACCAACCAGCCGACGTGCGGCGGCCAGGGTCAGATGTCCGCCGATTGTGGGCGCGGTGTTTGGCTCGGCCTTTTTCTCATTATCAAAGACGCTGCCCAACGTGAGCTTGGCTGGGCGACCGTCAGGGCGGCGAAAGCGTAAAGCCCAAGACTTGGCGCCTGATGGTTGGATGATTAAGTTGAGACCGGGACAAGCCCCATCAGCTATCTCGCGCCGCTCGTTGCCCGGTTTGGCGAGGCGTACGGCGGCGGCAGTCAACGCTTTGGTCAAGATAATCTCCTTTGGGGTAACGTAGGGGTAACGCAAAATGGTCGTTATTGCTCGTTACCCGGCGGGCATAACTTAGGCTAACGTTAGTGTAAAGTCTAGATACAACTTGGGAAAAAGTAAATCAGAGCGACGGTGTTAGTTGGGGGTCGTTACCCCAGGGCGACGGCTTCCTAAACCGAAGGTCGGAGGTTCGAGTCCTCTCGGGACCGCCAGTCGCTTTTTGTTCACTTTGTTTTTCCTTACGTTTTCGGCGTTGCGCCCAAACTAGCGGAATCGGTTTGGGCGTCTTTGTTCGCGCTCCGTCCCTCAAGCTTCATCATCGCTTCGATCGCGAGCCGCGCTTGATCCGCTTCCCGCGTGTACCGTTCCGCCTCCGTGAGCGTTTTGTGGCCCAACACCGCCATGATTTCGTGTGCCGTGCATCCAGCCTCTGCTAGGCGCCTGCCTGCTGCCTTGCGGAGCCCATGCGGCTGACACTCAAGGGAAAGTCCTGCTTCGGTTATCGCATGCCGCATCCATTGGCTGAAACCATCGACCGTGAACGGCTGGCCATGCTCAGTGTTGATAATGGTCAAGTGATTACGATCGGTCGTAGCCAACACGCTGACCAGCTGCTGGTGGAGTGGGATCGCTAGTTTCCGTCCGGTCTTTTGTTGGACAACTTGGATGCTCGGCCCTGTCACGTCTGCCCAGGTCATCCGGTGGACGTCGCTGCGCCGCTGCCCAGTGTAGAGCAGGAGCGCAAACGCGAGCCGTTGCTTCGTGCCGATCGGCCAGCGTGCTTCAAACGTCGCGATCTCGGTGTCCGTCCACGAGCGAATTTCGCCCGTCTTCGGCCGCTTAATGCCAAGCGATGGGTCATGCTTGAGCCATCCAATGTTGATCGCATGCCGGATCAGGATTCGAAGGATCTTCAACATCGAGAGGGCGGCGCCGGGGCGATCGGCGTAGGCCTGGAGGATACCCGTAACAATGCGCTCGCGCGTCAGCCCGGCTACTGTCCGATGTCCATGTTGGACCCTAAGTGCCTCGATCCGAGAGGCATAGCCTGCCTTTGTCGTCACTCTCAGGCCGATGTACGCGGCGCTCCGGATGTATGAAACGATGAGCGCAGCTATGGTGCCTGGTGCCGGCCGTGACTCGCGTTTACAGGCGGGCTGGAGCTGACCCGACAATGCAGCCTGATACGCAGCATTGAAACCGTCCGACCCGATTGAGGCGGGGAGGGGAACTCGGCGACCTTTGGCCTTGCGGAAGTAGACGCGCAGCTTCCCGTGTCGGTCGCGCCAGCATTCGACGAATGGCGGAAGCTTACGTGGCATCGATATTGTCCCACGTTTCGTCAGCTGTGGCATCATCGTCCTGGATAGGCAAACGATCAATCGCGGCATCGAGCGCCCGGACATCCCAGGCGCGTCTCTTTCCGCCTAGCACCTTCGGACGAGGCATCCGGCCGTCTTCAATCATCTCGTCGAACGTGTTCGGCGAAACACAGACGTAGGCAGCCGCTGCCTCGCGGCTGACGAGACGCGGAGCGAGCATTGGAGGCAAAGCCGTCTGACGGACCATCACAACACCACCCACGCAACCGAAGCCAATCAACGGTCGACCGTTATACAGCCTATAATCCGACGGGGCCGCGGACCTTACGAACATGTATATGTTCCAACTTTTCGGGCGCTTAAAGCCGCAAAATATTCGCCCAAGTGCTCGTGGTTGGTTAGTTTATCCTCACAGAATGCGAGGATTGATATCTTACGCAAACCGACCTGCTGCGACGGCAACGAAGGAGCTCGATGTGGCCAAAAGGATAAGTCCCAAGAAGTTGATCGACGAATGGTTCAAGACTGTGAAGCCACACCTAGCCAGACGCGATTCTCAGCTCGCTCCGCCCACCCCGGACGCGCAGCAAGAGCGGCGAATACGAACGCAAAAACTTGCTAGGTTATTGGCAAAGCCATTAAATAAAGCATTCGAAAGATCGGGCTTGGACGCCGACAACGACAAAGATTGGATCCAATTGCTGACTCTCTTGGCTTTAGCGGTTTACGGAGGAAGAGATAGAGGTCAACCAAAGCAGTGGTCCCGAAAAAAGCTTCGTCGGTTGAGGGAGGACGTTGCTCAGATCAAAGCCAATAATCCAAGCCTGTCCGAGGAGGAGTGCTGCAAGCGTTTGCTCAAAAGCGAAGGCCAGCACAGCCGCTATGACGTCAAGTTTGCCACGCTTAGACGGAAATTGCAGGACGCGAAGAAATTAGACCAAGAAGATCGGCTGATCGCTGCTTCCGGGGAAGAATCCATTCTCTCTGAGATTTCCAAGACCCTGAGACAAAGGACTTAGAGGTCCGCCGATATAGTTGGTGAGCGTTCATCACCGCTCAATATGCGCTCCTTGCAAGTGTGACCCGTCGGTTGCTAACTCGCTGACCCGCCCGCGGAGAAGCTTAAGGCCCTCCGTTCGATGGTGCTTCGAGCTTACGCCATGCCATCGGGTCTGGTGCGCCAACTCCAGCTTGCGCGAGTTGGGTGAATCGCCGTCGGCCGCTACACCTTTTCCCCACTCAGATGTTGCGCGGATTAAGTGGGGCCTTTTCTCGCTCAAAAATCCAGTCTAGGAGGTGAAACACACTGGGTTTCGCTGTTTGACATCGTGAATGCGGGAGGACCGCGGCTCGGCCGCAACGATCTAGCTTGCTGGTCGTAAGGTGCCTGCAAGCGTTTCACACGTTCACACGTCCCTACGAATGAAAGGAGGTGATCGGCCGCCGCAAGTGTCGCGGGCATCATTCAAGTCAAGATATTCCCTAGAAGTGCAAATTCCAACGAATTGCGAAGCACCAATCTCTAACTCTCAGAATGAGGATGAAAATGTCTGAGAACAACTCATCATCGAAGAAATCGAAGTCATCTGTTGCAAAGTCCCATGTCATCATCGTTGGTGAAGGCCGCGATGAACGGGGCAAGCGTTATTTAAAATTCTCGGTTGCCGAAAGTCATCGGGACATTCCACCCTTCGCTGTAGAACAGCTGGTCAGCGACCCCAAGCCACTTTTTGCAGCGCTGGCGAATGCTGGGTGGAATGCGTTTACCACCAAAGCGCGCAATGAGCTTCTGGACAAGCTGCAGAAACGCAAGCCAGAGGCGTCGTCTTTCATGGTCGTTACGCGGCTCGGCTGGAACAGCGGCGCATATGTCTTCCCTGATGAGATCGTTGGCGAGCCCAAGAAGCCGCTCCAGAAAGCCTTTCGTCGCCTCGATCATGCAATGCTCGACAAATATCGGGCGAACGGGACGCTGAAGCAATGGCAACAAAAAATTGCGACTCTGTGCGAGGGAAATTCCCGACTAATGTTCGCCGTGAGCCTCGCGTTCACCGGGCCGATCTTGCGCTTCGTCACCGGGCCAAAGTCGGGGGGTTTCCAGCCCTGGGGTCCAGCCGAGACCGGCAAGACGACTGCGGCGATGGTCGCGGGCTCTGTGTGGGGCTGTCATCGTGGCGAGGGCCGCCGGGAAAAAGGGTTCGCGGAATCCTGGAACTCCACAGCCGGCAAGGTTGAGGTGACTGCTCTCGCCCACAACGATGCCCTGCTGATTCTGGATGAAACCAAGCGGGCAGGTAAAGATGATCGCGAGCGGGCGCAGGTCGTAACGTCGGTAGCATTTGGCCTCGCGGAGTTCACTGAAAAGGAGCGCCTGACGAGCCTAGAATCGGCGCGCTCGTGGCGCTGCTATTTCTTGAGCGCGTCGAATCTGTCGCTTGGACAGCTTGGGAAGCAGGGCAACGTTGTGATTGACGAGGCGGAGCGTGGTCGGCTGGCGGATATACCCCTGCCCAACGACGGCCACGGCATCTACGAAGAGCTGCACGAGTTCGCAAACGGCGAAAGCCTTTCCGATGCCTTGCAGCGGCGCAGCCGCAAGTATTACGGCACCCCGGCCCGGGAATTTGTTCGGCGGCTGATCAGCAAGCGGCGTACCGACCCGCAAGCGTTGAAGAAATTTCTGAAGGCGCGGCGATCAGCCTATTTGAAGAGGTTGAAGGCCGATGTCGACGCCGACGATCTGCGCCCGCTCAACCGCACCTCGGGCCGGTACGCCACCGTCTTCGCCGCAGGGAGCCTTGCCATCAAGCTTGGGATCCTGCGTTGGAACCGCGAGAGGCTGTTGCGTGCGATCCTGAGCTGCGAACTCGATCAACTTCGCCAACCCGACGAGAGCGACGAAGGTCAAGGTACAGATCCGCCGGTCGAGAGCTTGCGGGCCAAGTTGGTGCAGTATCTCCACGACTACCGTCCGTCGTTCATGAAGCTGAACAAGGAGCGGCCTCGGCTGGGGATCGATGACCTTGACGCTGTGCCTGGCTACCGCGCGAAGGTCAACGGGACGCATTGGTTCTATCTGACGGCGGGTCAGCTCAAGGGGATTATTGGTACCGGTCCTAACGCCAGCTTGGTCAAACACAGTCTAGCAAATGAGGGGCTGCTCGACCGCCCCAAGAACAAAAACAAATTTGTCGTGCAGCGGCACATCTTTCGCGGAGGAAAGGGCAACAAGAACTATGCCTGGGTGCACGCCATTCAGACATTCTCAAAACTACACCGCAGTCTCAGAGCGATTAAGGCGCCACCGTGACTCGCGCTGGTTCATTGTCGGCCAGCGCGAGCATCGTCTCTGGATTGCTCAGTCAGTCCCGTCCCTAGCGGTCCAGAGGTGCCCGCGGAACAGGCACCTTCGTGACCCAAAGCGCCGGCGCGCCAATAATGCGCGTCGAGATAGCTATATCGCGGCCACACCGTTCCGCGCCCCTGTCTAGCGTCTCGGAACAGTAGCTTTGGTGGGCCTGCGGTGGGTCTGTGGCCAAGCCCCGCTTGCCTCCAATGTCCCGTTTACTCGTTCACACGTCACACGTTCACACTTGACAACGCGGCACGCTTTGACTCTCACCCGTAAATGGCAATTGAGTGCCGCGACTGTTGTGTGAGAGTGTGAACAAACGGGCCTGATTTAACTTCCAAAACCGTTCCTTTAGCCTGAAGACGCCATCTTTTCGCAAAACCAGGACTCTCTCGATATGACATCAAGTTCAGAATTAACTCCAGCAGAATTCACAACGGGCTTTGCTCCTCGCAAATGTAACACGCTTAGTCAGATCAATTTTCTCGAGTTAACCAAAATTATTTAAGGCGGATCCGTGTTTCGCTATTCGACAGCGCACCGCAGAATCCGATTTTGTATTCGCCGCAGGAGGCGACGAATTTGCTGCGCCTCTTTACCGAGACACGGGCGACGGCTGACGCCCTGAGGAACCGTTATTTGGGCTTCTAAACGCTTTGTTCGGGCCGAAATTCGCATCCCTCCGATAATGTAAATCACTAATTAGAAAATGCAGGTAACTAGGGTATATTCGACATTGCTCCCCAGGGTCGTCAGAAATCCAAGATCACGATTTACCAGGGACTCACGTCCTCTGTTGTTTGCAGTTTTTGATCTGCCCGCGGTGAAGCACCAAAAAGAAAACCTTCAACACGAGCTAATCAACAATGGATTACATATGCATGGAATTCTGATCATACCTCATAAGTCTCGGCTCAAGACAGACATGGTGTCGCATTTCGAGAAACATGAGAACATATACGTGAAGAATCGACTGCGTCGGCTCCATGTTGAAGCCATACACTCTCGGCTGGATAACATTGTTGATTATGTGTTCAAATCGGTAAGAAACGGGAAATTGGACTTAGACGATATTCTTATTTTGCCAAAAGCGAGCTCAGAACTGCAGTGAGGAGATGCTGGGAAGATTATGATTGTCTCGTCCGGTAGCTCCTACCCAGCACTGAACCTTGCATCGGTAAATGTGCTCACCGTCTTGGTCGAAGGAAAAACGCATTGCCTCAGGCGACACCCTTTTTGCCCAAACCGGTGCGTTCGCAGAAATTCATCTCCATCGTGTCTCGCAACAGGTTGGTCCTTTGGACCGCTCGGTTGGACGGCCTTTTCACACTAAATCATAGCGTTTCAGAAGGGAATTGGCTGTTTCGCATTCTTGTAAATCTTGCAGCACAACGCAATTAAGCTCTCGTTAATACTCGCAAAAGGCATCGAACTACGAAGCTTACATTTCGGGGAAATTACAGGAATCTTCAACAGGTGATGGCGCTAACAGGCATTGCCGGAGGGTGGCGCGAGGGCGAAAATCGTCATCAATACAGTGCCACGACTGGGGCTGTATTGAACTGGTGGAAATCGACCGGAACAATCACGTTCCAGGGTCCGGAATCGGCAACGAATGATCTCAAGGAGGCGTTCGTCGGCGCGAGAGTCGCGATGCAACACCAACAGCCGACACTTTGGCAACAAGGCCGAGCACAGTCCACCTCGAATTTGACATTCGAAAGCAAGGAAATTCGTCGCCCCAGGCGCTCCTCGAAATTTCAGTGAAAAATACGTCAGCGCTCAGCGTTTCGCTCGTCGGCGATTTTTGGCCTTCCGCCGTGAAGCTATTTTCTTGTCGACGGCAAAATCCTGGAGCTTGGCCCCAGCCTTTATTTTCTCTCGCAGCCAAACGGGCATCGCGCCTCGTCCGGCCCACATGTTCCCGGAACGATCACGATACTTGGCAGGAACTTTTCGACCTTTCAGCGCGCTGCCTCGGCGCTCTGTTCTAGAAGCAAGGTCGGTATTTAATTTTGAAAGTTGCCTCGATAATTCTTCTGCCTTGCGCCGAAGAGCAACTTCGACGTCTGAGCGAAGCTGCAGAAGGGCTTCGACGGACATTTTGGCGAGAGTCGGTTTGGCCATTTTGGTCTCCGAAAACGATCATCATATCCTAAATCACGCGAAATTCGTTGTACTCGGGCGATAGGTGCAAAACGGGTATTTTGGACCTGTTTTCGCGTTTTCTGGCTTACTGCCCTCTTTGTCAGACACTAATTTGCTGTCGAAGCGACACTGTTATCGTCGCGCAATGAACAACCAATCGAGGCGACAAATGTATACCGGTCGTACAAAGAAATATGCGGAGGCGTTGTGCCGTGAAGGCAGAGAAAACTTTGATTATCGAAAATGGCTACGCCAGGTCAAAGAGGAAGAAGCCCGGGAGAAACGTATCGCCTCCTCTAATTCACACGGGCCCACCACGCCCGAGGCAAATGATGTTGCAAAGGTAGCGCAGATCCCAAACGCCCCGAGAAGCTTGCCCCAGGTAGCCGAGGTCAACAATCTACCAACCTCCCGGAACGCGGAGGCCGGAACAGGTTCGCCCAACACCGAGCCGCCGAAAAAGAAACGCCTCGGGCAGAGGCTTGCGGATGTGTCCAATGCTTGGGACGAGTTTCGTGAGACCCGTGATCGGGATGCAGTATATGAGTATCTCAGGGCTGTATTTTCGATTGTCCAGCGTTACCGGTGGAAGGACCGGACCAAGAGGCTCATACGCCGTGCTTTCAAGTTTGCGGGGTTGCCTATTGATATGAATGCGGAACCGTTTGCCGTCGTCATCCAGTGTACGTGTGACCAGCAGTTGGACCGCAAGACCGTAAGCAAATGGAGCCGAGTTCTCCGGTACGCTGCTCAATTCAAGAAGCGCACACCCCTGAAAACGTTTATCAAAAACCGAGGCGGGATCAACGCCTGCGCAACTCTGTATGCCGAACGCATCGGGCGAAGCAAACGATGAGGCCAAAGCCTAGAAAAACGCAGGATGCCCCGGATTTTGTTGAAGTAGGCGAAGCAGCCGTCGCCGTGAGTGATACTATGCGGCATCAGCGTCGTGTTCAACTTGTTGGGTGACGTATTTGCATTGGTGAGCTGCCAGCGCCGCT
>Ga0306920_100008203_pt1 | contig 13848 bp, 11 predicted proteins | sample flu12Cox44000170_FD_204666 | JGI IMG/M metagenome (GOLD analysis project Ga0306920, IMG submission 204666) | Lab enrichment of tropical soil microbial communities from Luquillo Experimental Forest, Puerto Rico - flux4day.12C.oxic.44.000.170 (v2)... | ecosystem: Environmental > Terrestrial >... | reverse complement strand
GCCGTGGATTTCATGAGTCTTTTTCAGGTTGGAATGGCGCATCAGTTCCTTCTGAATTTCTGCCGGCGGAGCGAACGCTTCAGCCAGGCGCGGTATCATTCCTGACGGACCGCTCCATCTCGTCCCCTTTGAGTGATTTGTGGATCAATCAGGGCGTATCTCGTGGTCATCGAGCGTTGCAACGACTTTTCCGCAGCCTGTGACGGCGTGATTGAACGAGAAAAGGAGGAGGAGGAGCCCCAGCCTTGATCACTGATCCTGGACGCGCTGGAGGATGTCCTGGGCGCGGACCTGGGCGACGTGCAGATATCGAGGGTTACGGACAATCTGCTCCAAGGCCTCAATCAGTAATTGAGGATCGGCCATTGCCTTGTTATCAAGGTCAATCTGAATCTGGAGAAGTTCCTTAGGGAGGGAGAGGTGGTCATACTTCATGTCGTATTCCAGGCTGACGAGGTGCCGCTCTACGGTGGCGATACCCTCAAAAAGATCCGTGAGCTCCTGGGCGCGGCGGTTGAGTGTGTAGTTGAACTCACATCGGTTCTTCTGTCCGTCCGCCTCGAAGGTGAACGTCTTGAGCCCGAGGTTGGCCACCTGCTTGTGGCTTTCGAGATCAAGTGACGCGAAGTTACCGAGCGCGGAAGCCAACCCAAACAGCTTTTGAGTTGTGGAGGGAGAAAGCTTCAGAGGCCGGGGACTGGGGGCCTCGTCGAGTTTGCGTCCCTCGTAGGTTCCGGTTCCATCCCGATGAACCGTGATCGCCAGGTACTCGGGGACGCTGTCTTTGAGCACCTTGGTGTAGGTTAAGGTAGGGGAGCTACCGATCGGAAGAGATTGCGCCGGAGAAGCCAGAGCCCCGCATCGCGACGCCATAAACAGCAATAGAAGGTGCGCCCCAATGCTGTTCGGGATTCCAGATTGGCGGCCGATGAGTGAAGGGTGCATCGGACTACGCAAGCCACGGGGTATCGCCCCATTGAGAATGGCTAATCACCTGGCCTGCGTCAAGGCGTGAAGCTCCGACTCGTCGATATCGAAGTTGGCGTAGACGTGTTGCACGTCTTCGTGGTCTTCCAATTCTTCCATCAGCCGCATCATCTGCGAGGCTTCTTTTCCGGTCAGCTTGACGTGGTTATCCGGGATCATTGAAACCTCGGCCACAGCGGGAGTGACCTGGGCCGCCTTCAGACGATCCACGACCTGGTGGAACGCCGCCGGAGAGGAAACGATCTCCCAGTTGTTGCCATCCTCGCTCATGTCGTCGGCGCCCGCTTCGGTAATTAGGTCGAGCAAGGTAGCCTCGTCGGCCTTATCCTTCTCCACCACGATATAACCCTTCTTGTTAAACATCCAGGCAACACAACCGTTGGCCCCCAGATTACCGCCGTGTTTGCTGAAGGTGTGACGGATTTCCGCGATGGTGCGGTTCTTGTTGTCGGTGGCGACCTCCACCATCATAGCCACACCGCCCGGACCGTAGCCTTCGTACACGGATTCTTCATAGGTGGTGCCAGGGAGCTCGCCCGTGCCCTTCTGGATGGCGCGCTTTATGTTGTCCGCCGGCATGTTTTCGGCCTTGGCGGCCAGAATAGCCGTGCGCAGGCGTGGGTTAGAGTCAGGGTCACCCCCACTAATGCGCGCCGCAACGGTGATTTCCTTGATCAACTTGGTGAACACCTTACCGCGACGGGCATCCGCGGCACCCTTCTTGTGCTTGATAGTTGCCCACTTGGAATGGCCTGACATAGGAACATATCCTTTCGAGAAAGCTCGCGACCTGGCGAGGTTGCGTCCCGCCTAACTTCCTGCCCGATGTTACCACAAGCTGGGGCGGGATTCCATCCGCCGAACCGAGTAGAACCGAGTAGAAAAACCGAGGAGAGCGAGTGGTAGTGGGTTAGTTTGCCCGGGTAGCGGCGAGTTTACCTCACCACGTGGCGGCGTAAAGCCGCCTTTACATCGAACTAACCCACTACCAACCGAGCCACCGAGTCCGAGTCATGTTAAGTGTCAGTGATGAAGGTTGGGAGCCCTACGACACGAGGTGTGGTGGAGCGGCACGTCGATCCCTGTGGTGGGCAGGTTTCGCGACAAGCTACCAAGTCAGGGGCGCTTCGGCGCTTTGGCCTGATCCTCGAAGCGCTTCACCCGGTCAAGGATCTCTTCATTGGTCACCACGCCCTTTTCGGTCAGAAGTTGAACCAGGGCGTTCAAGGTCAACATATTTGAATAAGTGAGCACCGCAAAAGCTTCCCGCTTCCTCTGGTCCGGTTTCGAACTCATGGGTTACCCCTATTGGCCGTATCGGCAAAACGAGCGTCTCGCATGATCTCTCAGCGAGTTATCATCTATGCGATAAGTAATCTCACGCAAAAATCCACCGTTCCGCAGCCTGACTTCAGTGCGCGGGAGCATAGTACCCATGACGGGCCTGAACTTTGCAGTCTTGACCACGCACTCGGACTTGAATCTTGCGGTAGCCGCCGTCGTGCCTGGTGTTCGAGGGTGAGTAGCCAAGGAAATACTGCGTGCGGAGCTCCTCAGCAATCTCTTGGAAACCAGCCGCTGCCTCATGGGGCTTATCGATCCGGATCACACTGCCACCAGTCTCGCCGCAAAGCTTTCTTAAAACCGAATCGCCGCTGAATCCCATTGACCTGAAGCGATAAAACTCGCGGTCGACAACGTCCACCGCGTAGACGATGATGTCCGACTTCTGGGCGGCCTCGAGAGCAGCGTCGAGCTTTACTCTGCTCCCTTGGTCCTCTCCGTCGGTCAGGAGGATAAGAACCTTGCGTCCGATCTCCCCCTTTAGCACTTCGTTGGCGGCCAGGTAGACGGCGTCGTAGAGATGTGTGCCGCCGATGTTGGCGGTGGGAAAAGTGCCTGGCGTCGGGCCCTGGCCGCCCGCGTTGATGACGGTCTCATCGATACCGCGCATCAACAGGCGCTTGTCGGCTGTCAAGTCCTGCAGAAGTTCCACCTCCAGGTCGAAGTGCAGGACAAAAGCCAGATCTTTGGCGCGTATCACTTGGCCGACAAAGGCGTCCGCCTGCTCCTGCTCGACGCGCAGCACATTCTGCTGGCTGCCGCTAGTATCCACCATGATCCCCAAGGTCAAAGGCGTGTCGGTTTCACGAGAGAAGTAGCGAATCTCCTGCGGCACGCCATCTTCAGCCACTTCAAAGTCTTCCTTGTTTAGGTTGGGAATAAGTCGTCTTTTGTCCCGCACGACGGCGTAAATGTTCACGACCTCAGTTCTGACTTTCAACGTCGGCGTGGCCTGCGGCGCGGGATTCTCCGGGGCTGGCGCCTGAGGCCAGAGCTCGGCCGGTTCCATCAGGCCGCCCAACAGCACAGCGAGCAGCGCTCGAGAGAGCACAATCGGTCTAGAGCACGGGGCAACACAACGGTTCATGGAGAAGCTCGCAGGCATCGGCGAATCTGGACACGAGTCGGGTTCCCGGCGGCACGAACTAACCCCCGCTACCCGCTTCCGCATCTAAACAGCAGGAGACTATAATACGCTCGTGGCAGCCACAGTGCGAGACCAGATTTGGCGAACGATTCTGCTAGCCCTGCTGTTGGCCGTGGCAGTTGCCGCATCTGGCGCCCAGCAGTCTGACGTTCAGGCACAGCCCTTCACCCTGAAGGAGAACGTGCATCTGGTAGTTGTGCCAGTGATCGTGAAAGACGGCGACGGACACTTGGTGCAAGACCTCACCCGCGATGACTTCAGGGTTTTCGAAGACAAAAAGCAAAGGTCCATCCAGTATTTCTCGAACGAACTGACTCCTATCTCAGCTTTAATTCTGCTCGACACGGGGATGTCAGCGAAATCGCTCGCAACCGTCCGCAGCCAGCTACGTTCGCTCAGCAACGCCTTCGGCCCCAAGGACGAGGCGGCGCTCTACTTCTTTGACAAGCATATTCGCCTCGGCCAGGACTTCACCTCCAAGACTGACCTCATCGTGGAGGCGGTGCAGAAAGAAGGACAAGAAGGAAGAGCAGAAGAAACAGGTCCCGCCATGCTCGGCGGACCGCTGGCCGGCTCGCCCATCCTCAATGGCGTCAATGTGGACAATCCCGGCAGTGCTCCCACCCTTTCGGCGCCGATCAGCAAAAGCATTCACGACGCGCTGTATGAGGCGGCGCAGCAACTGCGGTATCGGCCCGAGGGTCGCCGGCGGCTGGTGCTGATCCTCTCGGATGGAGCGGGGGGCAGCAATACCTTCTCCTATCAGAGGATGATCAACGCGCTCGAAGTTGCCAAGGTCACCGTTTACGCCGTCAGCTTCAGCGCGGGCTGGGCGGCCAAGCGTGCCGATCTTCTGGCTCGAGTGGCCCACGACACCGGTGGGGATATCGCCTACGTCCGCCGCTCGTCGGGCCTCGATTCTGCCTGTTTCCTTTTCACTGACGAATCGCGGAACGCTTACGTGCTCGGGTTCACTCCGTCGCTGGCAGACGGGAAGTTTCACGACATCAGCGTTCGCGTCTCTCGCCCCGGAGTGAAACTGGTCGCTCGCAACCGGTTCTTTGCTCCCCCGCTGAAGTAATTTCTTCACCTCGCGTCGCCTTCTCGCAATCTTCCTGCTTCATTTTTTCTCTTCATCATTCACTTTCCTCTTGACAAGATACGCGTCGCTCACTATACATGTGAATTGAATACGCGCTCCGCCGTTGAATCAGGCGGAATAATTCAGAAGTCTGAGAGGAGAATAGAATGGCAGCAAAGAAGAAAGCAGCCAAGAAGAAGAAGAGATAAACACTTCGGAAAATCGTGGTAAGGAACATCGGGGACGCAGCAATGCGTCCCCGAAGTTTTTTCGGGGCAACACGCAACATACCCTTCGTCTTCAAGTCCTCCGATGAGGGTCATCGGCAGCAAACGCGGCAGGGTCGTCGGAAATCAGTTCCTCCAACCGGCCTTGCTCGGGAACGATCGGCCCTCGCGGCACTTCATCGATGAGTGGGACTTCCACGATCTCCTCGCCCGTGGCAGCGCCCAGCTCCTTGAACCTTCGCGCCGAAACAAGAACACGGCTGGCCAGCGATCCAGCAGCGTCGTTGTAACTGTCAACGGCGCGCTTCAACGCCGAGCCGATCTCCTCGAAGTGGCTGAGGAAGGTGCGGATCCTGTCATAGAGTTGCCTGCCGAGATCGCTCACCACCTGGGCGCTCTTCTCGATCTGCTCCTGCCGCCATCCGTAGGCGATGGCCCGGAGCAAGGCAATGAGCGTGGTGGGTGTCGCCAGGACCACGCGCTTTTCCATGCCGTCTTCAATCAATGTTCGATCCTGCTCGAGAGCGGCGCTGAAGAAAGACTCACCGGGCAGGAACATCACCACAAGCTCGGGGTGTCTCTCCATTTGCTCCCAGTACTCCCGCTTCGCAAGCTGATTCATGTGGGACCGAACCAATTGACTGTGGCGGCCAAGATAAGTTCTTCTCTCTTCCTCAGTCGTAGCTGACGCCGCATCAAGAATTGACTGAAGGGGAACCTTGGCGTCTACTGCAATTCGGCGGTCGCCCGGAAGGTTCACGATCAGATCGGGGCGAAGCCGTCCGGTTTCGCTCGGAAGCGTCTCCTGCTCCACGAAGTCGCAATGCTTGGACATGCCCGCCAGTTCCACTACGCGACGCAGAGTCATTTCACCCCAGCGGCCTCGGACCTGCGGTGTGCGGAGCGCCGTAACCAGATTCCCCGTTTCCCTCTGCAAACGCAGGCCGACTTCTGTCAGACTCCGGAGCTGCTCTTCCAGACCGCCGTAGGCTGTCTGTCGATTCCTCTCCATCTCCCGCATCTGCTTTTCATACCGGTCGAGGGCATCCTTCAGTGGAGCAGTTACCGCATCGATGGCTTTCTGTCGCGTCTCGAGGTCGCCCCGTGCGTCCGCCTGGACGGTCTCGAAGGTGCTCTTCGCCAGAGCAATGAACGCCTGATTGTTGCTCTTCAGCGCCTCGGCCGAGAGCGCGGAGAAAGTGTCTGCGAGCCTCACTCGAGCTTCTTCCAGGAGTTGCTTCTCCCGCACGAGACTCGCCTGGGCCTCCTCCAGCCGTATCTCGGCAGTGACCCTCGATTCTCCTTCCGCCTGGAGCTTGCGGCGCAGGGAGGAAACCTCCTCATCCATACGGTGAGTCTGCCCGCGAAGTTCCGTAACGGCGCTCTCCGCAGCTCGAATTCTTCCCTCCGCTTCGATTTGAAGCGCCTTCGAGCGGGAAGTTGCCCAAAGCCAGCCAACCGCGCCGCCGACCATCAGCCCTACAGCCAGCAACACCCACTCATTCATCGGTGTGATCCTTTCCCTCTGGTCTACTGCCCTTCATGTACCGGGCAAACGGGCACGAACTCACAGCGCTTGCAGACGAAGCCAGGCGAGGGATCAAACAGCTTTTGGCGAATGCAGCCGGCAACGTCGTCGATCTCGACGACGGCTCTTTCAATATCCTTGTCGGTGCGCACCGTCGAGACTGCCTCGTTGTTCGTCAGATTGTAAAAGGTCAGACGCGCCGGATCCATGTTCAGCTCGCGGCGGGCGGCTAGAGCGTACACCGAAAGCTGCAAGCTTTTGTCGGCGTCCTTCTGCGAGCGGGGACGTCCGGTCTTGTAGTCTACCAACTCGACGGCAGGCTTCGACCCTCGGCTCCCGTCGCAGGGATTAATCTGGTCGATGCGGCCCTGGAGCACTACATCACCGACTTCCATCCGGAAGCGCTGCTCCATCTGGATTCGATCGGCAGGAATGGGGTTCTCCCCCTGCCGCTCGACAAACTGGCGAAGCTGCTCGAGGCCGGCTTTCTTGTACGCCTCCTCTTGATACGCGTCCTCAAAGCCCGCCGCACTCCACGAGCGCAGGTAAAACGCTTGCAGGTCTTCCACTCGCGGCACACTCTCTCTGCGCAGAACGTAGTAATGGCGGACGCACTGGTGCATTAGGTTGCCGAAAGTGAGCGCTGCCTGCGGCGCTGTAGGAATGCGTAGATAGTGACTGAACTTGAATTTCAGCGGGCAGTCCCGATACGCCTCAATAGCTGACGCGCTGAGCAGAAGCTTGCCGTCCGCCGTCTCACTGGGCGGACGGCTCGCCCACTCGCTGAGGGGAGGGTGAACGGCAGCGAGATGCCCAGGCGCTGGCGCCGCAACGTCCTCAAACAGATTTCTCTGCAAAGGCGCCCGAGGCGCCGGCTTCGGCGAAACCCTATCGGGCTTCGGGCTTCGGGCTTCGGGATTCGGGACGACATCACGGCCTGCCGCTACCGGGGAGACCGCGATGCGCTCAAGGTCACGTGCGGCCACAACGGGATTGGAAAGTAAGTCCTCCACAAAGACGGAAGGCCGGTTCCTCGCGACACTCGAAATGTAGAGGCGCTCCCGAGCCCGCGTCATGGCAACGTAGAAAAGACGGCGCTCTTCCTGCAAGTGGATGTTGGCAGGCGCCGGCGGCCCTTTGCGAAGCTCGTCGGGGAACTCAATAACCGGTGTTTCCTCCCGATGGGGGAACCGTTGCCGCGCCACGCTCAGCACAAAAACGATGGGGAATTCCAGTCCCTTCGCCGCGTGGGCGGTCATCATCTGCACGGCATCGGCCCGGTCATCCAGCTCCGGCGCTTCGATCTGGCCGCCGGCCTCGCGGAAATAGCCAAAGTACTCCATGAACTCCTGTAGGGGCGCCCTCGGTGCGGCAAGCCCCGCCCCTACGGATGTGGCAGGCGCGGCGAGCGTGGCTCTCTTTTCCTCCCAGGCTCCGAGGAATTTGCGGAAGGCCTGCACGTAGACCTGGTCACGGTCTCCCGGTAGGAAGGATAGTCGGAGGCATTCCATGAGCCTGTCGAAAAGTGCCGTTACCGACACGTGCCTCGCCGTGTTCCCCAAGTTCCTAAGCAGAGACTTGAGCTCGGGCCATGCGGTGTCGGCCAGCTCGCCGGGGAGCAGCGCGCGCTCCCTCGCCTCCAACACGTCAAACAAGGAGCAACGGTCTTTGGCCGCCTGCTTGCGGATTTCGAGCGCCAGCTCCTCGGGGAACCGCCAGCGAGGAGCCAGCAGAACGCGCGTCAGGCTGACGTTGTGGTGTGGCGAATGAACGAGATTCAGGTAGGCGACCAGGTCGCGGAGGATGGTCGTGGATAGAACGGAGAGCCCTCGGATGTTGAAGGGGATGCCGCGGCGTCGAAGCTCCTCCACAAGAAGGTCGCGGTAGTTGTGACTGCGGTAGAGGATGGCTATCTCTCCGAACGCCCGGCCCTGCCGCGTAAGCCGGAGCACCTCTTCTGCCACCCATACCGCCTCACTGGGGTAGTCCGGAGCGTCCAACAGAAAGACGTTGCTCCCTTCCGGATTGTCGGTCTTCAGGGCCGGCTTCGCCTCGTAGCGATCGTTACAGGCAATCACCGCGTTCGCGGCGCGAAGGATCTTTCGGGTGGAGCGATAGTTCCGGTCCAGATACACCGTCTCGTGCCCGGGAAACACCTGGTCGAACATCTGGAAGGCCCCGTGCGAAGCACCGCGGAACCGATAGATGGCCTGGTCGTCGTCTCCCACTGCGGTGATGTTGAACGGCGGCGCCACCAGGCGGCGCAGCAACTCCACCTGCGCGTAGTTGCTGTCCTGAAACTCGTCGACCAGCACGAAGCGGAAACGCTCGCGACACCGTTCGAGGCTGTCAGGCTCCCGGTCCCAAAGCGCGACCGTCTCGCTGATCAGGCTGCCCAGGCTTGAGCAACCTGCTTGCTCAATCAGCTCCCGGCTGCGACGAAAAACACGAGCCAGCTCCTTCTTCTTCTGAATCCCATCCCGCAGCAGAGAGGCTTCCGCTGGATCCAACGTCGTGCCGCAAGCAGGGGCTAACGGGGAAGTGGACAAACGGGAAAACGGACCTTCTCCCATTTCCCCCTTTCCCCATTTCGCCTCTTTCCCCTTTCGAAGGCCCGGCGCATCGGACGGAAACTTGTTTTCCAGCTTCCGCACATAGGCCTCGAACTCACCGGGCTCAATCAGTTCGTCCTGGCAGCGTGAGAAGAATTCATTTAGGTCGTGCAGAAAGGCACCCGGTTCTGCCAGCTTCTGGTAGAACTCGAGCTCAAGCTGCTGCATGCGGCGCCGCAGGAAGATCCAGACGTCGATCTCGTCCAGCAGCCGCCGATCGAAGTCTCGCTCGCGCAGCACGTGGTAGCAGAAGGCGTGGAAGGTAGCAATGAACGGGGACTTCTGAAGGCCCGGAACCTGCTCCCGGACACGGGATTCCATTTCTCCTGCGGCCTTCTCAGTAAAGGTCAGGGCGAGAATGTTATCCGGTTGGACGCCCGTGTGCGCAAGCAGGCGGGCAATCCGATGGGCGATTACGCGCGTCTTGCCGCTGCCCGGGCCGGCGATGACCAACAGCGGGCCCTCGCCATGTTCCAATGCTCTTCGCTGTTCAGGGTTGAGGTTGGGCGCGGCGGCCATTACGATATTATTTCGCCAGCTCTGTGTGGAGGCAAGACATTGGTATCAAGCAACTCCAGTGTCTATAATAGCGGTAGTCTCGAGGGGGCCGAGGCGAGAAGAAGGTATGAACGAGGGTCATCACCACAGCGATCGGAAAGGGATCTTTGTTCTCTCGGGCTTGGCGGCCCTCGCCTTTCTGGCGCTGGCCTTAATCGTCTATTTCCGCCGCCGTGGGATCTGCACGCTCGATCAGGCCCGGCGCCAGCGGCACCGCATCATCAACACCTCACTTGTGGTCCTCATTTTCGCCGCGGGCATCTACATCTTTTGGACCTACGTGGCCGTGCACTGGTTCGGAATCTGGGCGGGTCTGCCGTGGCGGCAATACGATGAGAGTTGGGCGGTTTCTTCTTCGGCCGCGGTCCTCGGCGCCGCCATCGGACTTTATTTGATTCTCTTCCGTCGCTCGCGCCAAATCTCACGCGTGACGACGCATTCTGTCTCTGACGCTTCAGCCGCCAATAATCACCCTCGGTGAGTAGCGGGGCACAGCTCGATCGGGCTCGTTCTCTGGGCCGCAGACATGGCCGGTTCTTGCCCTGTGTGCGGACTTCAAGGCTCGCATACATCGCAAAATTCGCGATGTATGCGCTACCCAACGAATGGCTAGGCGGTGCAGCGCGCTACGACTAGTGTAATGTCGTCCTGCTGTTCCCCAGGACTGAAGTCGCGGACGGCCTCAACAATCGCTTCGAGCAGAGCTGCAGGGGGAAAACGGCAGTGGGCCCGCATCGTGTCGATCAAGCGGGACACGCCAAACTCCTCCCTATCGGTGCGCGCTGCCTCGCTGGCGCCATCCGAGTAGAGCACCAGCGTGTCGCCCGGGGCAAGTTTCACTTCCGCCACGTCGCAGTGCCAGTCGTCGAACAGTCCCAGCACGGTCGAAGTGGACTCCAGGCGCTCCACCGCTCGTGATTCGTCAGCTTCTCCTGGGGAGGCTTGAGGGGCGCGCAGCAGCAGTGCGGGGAGGTGCCCGCAATTCACGTAGCGCAGCCGGCGTGTAAAATCGTCATAGTCCGCGAAGAACAGCGTGGCGAAACTGCTGTCAGTCGTGTTCTCACAGAACAACCGATTCACAGACTCCAGCAGCCGGCCCAGGTCGTTGACGGCCATCGCGTATTGGCTCCGCAAGTTGGCTTGCAGATTGGCCATCAGGAGGGCGCCCGACACTCCCTTGCCGACCACGTCAGCCAGCACAAGTCCCAAACGGCCGGGCTGCAGCTCGAGGAAGTCGTAGTAGTCTCCACCGACTTTGCAGAGCCTGGATGCAACCGCCGGCGTATTCGAGCGTCTGCAGAGATGGGAACTTCTGCGGGAACAGCCTCGCTTGGACCTGTTTGGCAAACTCCATCTCCTGGGCCAGCCGCCGCTCATTCTCGATTCGCTCGGCCATCTGCTCGGCCAGACGGATATTCTCCAGGGCGCCCCCTGCCTGGGTGGCGACCGAGGCCAGCAGTCGCTTGTCCTCGCGCGAGTAGGGTTCTTCAGAAAGTCGCATGCCGAGCACGAGGACGCCCGTCGGCCAGACGAGAGTAGAAAGAGATACACAACATTGTAATTCCCTCCCGAGTAACGAGCTCACTGCTGTTAACTACCACATAATCGGCGGTACAGCCCGTCCGCGCCGTTGGCGGTCGAGTGTGCCCCGGCCGGGGGGCCGCGCGCTCGGTCGGCATGAGGCTCTGCGGTCCGGGCGGCCCTCGGCTTGTAGGAATCGTCCCACATCGCGTCATGGAAAGTCTCGGCGCTGTGGTCGTTCGTAGCTCTATCCTCCCGAACCCACCAAAAGGAAAACTCCAAACGTCATTAAGAGCATAATGAAAGAAGATGTAGGATATCCTCCTGGGTGAGCGATGACGAACCGATTTCGAGTTTCGAGCACGCTGCCAGGAAGGCTCCGAGAATTGGGCCTTTCGCCGGAAGCGGTGCTGCGGCAAGCGGGTCTGCCGATGGGGTTATTCAACGAAGACAAGATTCTGGTGAGCACCGAGGAGTTCTTCGCCCTTTACCGAGGAATTGCGGAAGCGAGCAACGATCCAGCCTTTGGTCTGAAGCTGGGGACCGAGGAGCGCGTCGAGCGCTACGACCCAATTACGATCGCCGCGCTCTCCGCCCGGTCGTTTCGGGACGGGGTCGAGCGGCTGTCGCGCCACAAGCAACTCACCTGTCCAGAGGAAATCCGCGTAGTCAAACGGAGAAATGAGTCCGCGGTCCAGTTCGTCTGGATTCTCGCACACGAGAAAGAGCCCCCGTTGCTGGTGGACGTGTGCTTCGCATGGATTGTTGGCATTGGCCACCGAGGCGCCGGACGGCCTTTGAATCCGAAGCGGGTGGAGTTGCAACGAGCCCCAGCGCATCGAGAAATGTATGAGGCGCATTTCCGCTGCGCCGTGAAATTTAAGTCCAACCAGAACGCCTTGATCTTCAGCTGGGCGGACATGGAATTGCCCTTTGTTACCTACAACGCGGACTTGCTGGCGGCTGTCGCGCCGCAGCTTGAAGCGGAGTTGAGGGAACAGGTCGCACAGAAAACCTTCAGCGAACAAGCAAAAGGCATTCTCAAGCGGCTACTCGCCGGGCAGCGCCCAGGGTTAGACGATCTCGCAAGAGAGCTACACCTGAGCACCCGGACGTTGCAGCGGCGGCTCACCGAGCAGGGGATTACGTTTCAGCGTTTGCTGGAAGACGCACGCCGTGAACTGGCCCGTCACTACCTGCTCCACTCATCTCGGGAGCTGAGTGAAACTGCCTATCTCTTAGGCTACGAGGACGCCAATTCCTTCTTCCGGGCTTTTCACCACTGGGACGGGACGTCACCCGGACAGTGGCGGCTGCACCAAAAGAACTCACCGACGACACAAGCCCAAGTTGGCGCAGTACCATAGAGCTACCGAAATCTCACAAACCAACCAAGCCTGCAGATATTCGTGGGACAGTACCGAGCGCTACTCGCGTTTGCACCGGGGTGGGAAGCCGCCAGATTGACGCGAAAGGAGGCAGTCTGGGCGTACAATACCGACCGCTCGGGAAGCCAAATTGGAAAACCCTGTTTAAGTGATCTCCTCCATCGTGAAGTCGGGAGTGATCACAAGCTTGAGCCACCTGCGATGACTCGATACAATTCAACCGTTCGTCGCACGAGCCAGCGTCCTGGAAAGTGATCGATGCACCTTAAAGGAGACTGTCATGAAGGCATTTGAGCAGAAACGCCGATCGTTCCTCTTCAGCTTGGGGGCCTTGGCATCAGCGAAGTGTTGCCGCAAGGCGGCATCGGGGATCAGGCCGTTGCGCGGCAAGGATATGTGCTCGGCCCCGCAGAAGGCCAGCAGCTCGTTGATTTTCGTGACCGTGGCAAGATCTTCATCAAGGTCGGCTCCGCCACAGGCTCCGACAATCTCGCCTTGGGGACCCAGCAGGTGACGGTTGGCACAGGCATTCCGATCCACCGACACTCCCAAATGGACGAAGCTTTCTACGTTCTGGAAGGCAGCGGAGTTTGCATACTGAACGATGTACGTCACTCCTTTGAGAAGGGCGGAACGATATTCATCCCCAAAAACTCTTGGCATGGGATTGCGAATCCCGATCACGAACTGCTCCTACTCTGGATTGTGTCGCCTGCTGGCTGGGACAGCTTTTTCCGTGACACCTGCACTCCGCCCGGCGTACCGCCAAAGCAGCTCACTCGAGAGCGAATCAATGACATTGCCCGGAAATATGGGACGGAATACAGATGATTAGCTGTGGAAACTGGTCACGCAAAACGCTCGTCATCTGTGAGGCAGTTGTGGTGGCGAAAGGCGCGCGGCGGTGACAACGAAGGGCGGCATGGGCCGACCGAACAAACTGCGGCTCAAGACAAATTTGGCGTTTGGAATTGGGTTGAGCGGCACTGCGAAAAACGAGTTCCAACGCAACGTGGGAAACCGCACGCCGCTCCGCACGACCAGTGCACCTGGCTCCGCCGCAATCAAGGCCCTAACATGTGCCGAGAGTGCCAAACGCTCAGTGCGACATCACCGACCTGGATGCGCACTCCACGACGCAAGCGGACGGATCCACCTACAGGACGAGCACGGCGATGCACCGACGCGCAGACGCCAATGCAGGGAACTGAACGGGAAGCTGCATGCTGTGCGCAGCCAACCCATAAACACCTGCACCAAAGACCGACAGAACTCGGTCCGGCCAGCGCGCGCCACCGCACAACGATGCGCGCCACATAATCCAACCCGACGATCAGGGAAAGGCGGTGCCCCGAGGCTAGTTGAAAGTGAGTAGCGGCTGCCAATCATCTTACGCCACTTTCTCCTTCGGGTTAGCTGTTTTTTCGACCTTTCCCTCCAGGATGGCCTTCAGCG
>Ga0306920_100008202_pt1 | contig 13848 bp, 13 predicted proteins | sample flu12Cox44000170_FD_204666 | JGI IMG/M metagenome (GOLD analysis project Ga0306920, IMG submission 204666) | Lab enrichment of tropical soil microbial communities from Luquillo Experimental Forest, Puerto Rico - flux4day.12C.oxic.44.000.170 (v2)... | ecosystem: Environmental > Terrestrial >... | reverse complement strand
ATCGCGCCCCACAGCAGAACGCCGAGCGCGACATAAGGAAGTCCGCAAGCGTTCCCCCTCGCGGACCTTCCATCTCGGAGTCGCTAGAGTATGGCGCAGGCTCAGTGGCCGGGCGCGCCACGGCGCCCTGCCTCGTAGAGGAACCACACGCGCCGCTCTGCCTGGTCGATCCACACCTCGATGAAGCTCGCAGTCGCAACGTCGTTCTCCTCGCCGCAAAGCTCGTGGGCCTCGCGCAACGACGTGATCATCGCCTGATTATCGGATCGAAGCTCGGCCAGCATGTCGACTGGATCGACATAGTCTGCGTCGTTGTCTGGGATGCGCTGCAAACGCGCGATCTCGCCGATTGAATGCAACGTCAGGCCGCCAACTTTGCGCACGCGCTCGGCTATCTCGTCGGTGGTCGCGAAGATCTGATCGGCTTGCTCGTCGAACAGCAGATGATAGTCGCGGAAATGCGGACCGCTGACATGCCAATGGAAATTCTTGGTCTTGAGATAAAGCGCAAACGTATCCGCAAGCAAGGCGTTGAGCGCACTCGCGATATCGCGGCGCGCATTCGCGCCGAGATCGGTTGGTGTCTCGAGCGGCGCCTTGCGGCGTTCCTTTACGGTCTTGTCCATGTGGGCCTCTCCTTGAGGGGGATGCTGCGATAACGCAATTATATGGCAGCAAGTTGCCGATCGATCGTTTGCTTTTGCTAAATTTTGTCAGAAAAAATGGCAATTGCTGTCCCATCCCACGCTATTTGTGTATCCAGTGGGTTAAGGGCTCACGCGACGCCAACCTCGAAGCTTGCTCGCAGCAGCAGGAAAAGTGCAAGTCCGTTCAAGAGATGCCAGACAAAATGGGTGCTGATATCGCAGCAAGAACTGCCAGCAGGAATGCGGCATTGCTCGCGGCATTGCATGGCTCGGCGAGCGCCTCGCTTCTGCCCCGCTAGCAATAGAGCAGGTCTCCCCAGCGCTCGTAGGAAGAGTTGGACGCGCGGGAATGTTCCACGCATCCCGCCTTTCATTTCGCGACCTCGCGGCTTATGCTCTCGCGAAGGGGCGAGATAACCCGGGGGAAAGACAGCATCATGAAGCTGTTGATCCTGCCTATCCGCACATCGCCGCCACCATCCAGCACGATCCCTCCGATAACGTTTCCGGCGCCGTGCGGCGCGGGCCGCAGGGCGACGAGGTCCGCCTTCCCGGAGGGACTTAGGTGCCTTGCGGCTTCTACTGCTATTACACTCTCAGAAACGCGACGGTCGATTTCTGGCGTCGCTATGACGTGTTCGCGCAATAGGACTCCGCCGGTTTATTCGTCAGGCGGGATATCTTCCTCGTTGGTCGGCGCTTCTTCATCGTTGTCGTTGCTCGTCGGCATTCCGAGGCTCGCCTTACACTCGTCCTCGAAGCCTTCGTTCTTGGCCATGAGGTCTTCGAGTTTCGGAAAGCTCGTCGCATCCTCGTCGGTGATCTCGTCCTTGTGCATCTTGGTCATCAGGTCGACCTCGGCCTGAGTCATTTTCTTGTCGTGATATTTGCCGACGATGCAGTCGCAATAGCTTTGCGCCGTGACCTTGCTTCCTGCCTGCAGCCCCGGCTCATCGGTGACCACCGGATCGGCGACGCAGGCAGCGAGGAACGTATCCGTGTTGAGCTTGCTCTCCGGCGCTTGCTTCGATGCGGCCTCCGCTCCCCAGGCCGCGAAGCTGAGAACAACGAGAACCATCGCGCCGCGCATCAGACCATCGACCATGTTACCCTCCAATGGCGCGCAGAGCGGCTCTGGTGAGAGCGGCTTAACTGCCGCGCCTAAGCATAAGAAAGGAATCGATCTTTCGGCAACTGCCTACCATGCGGTTGCCCCGGTAGTTTTGGTTCTTGGTTTAGGGATTTGTTTACTGCTTCTTGGGCGGCGGCGCGAGCCGGATATGCAGCTCTTTCAGCTGCTTGTCGCTGACCTCAGACGGCGCCCCCATGAGCAAATCCTCAGCCTGCTGGTTCATCGGAAACATCACCACCTGACGCAAATTGTCCTCTCCGCAAAGCAGCATGACGATGCGGTCAACGCCGGGCGCGATGCCGCCATGGGGCGGTGCGCCATATTGTAGCGCTCGCAGCATTCCGCCGAAGCGCTGCTCCAGCACGTCCTTCGGATAGCCCGCGATGGCAAACGACTTCTCCATGATCTCCGGTTTGTGATTGCGGATGGCGCCAGAGGAGAGCTCCACGCCGTTGCACACGAGGTCGTATTGATAGGCGAGGATGTCAAGCGGGTCCTTGGTTTCGAGCGCATCGAGACCGCCTTGCGGCATTGAGAACGGATTGTGCGAGAAGTCGATCTTCTCCTCCTCTTCATTCCATTCATACATGGGGAAATCCACGACCCAGCAGAACTCGAAGCGGTCTTGCCCGATCAGACCAAGCTCGCTGCCGAGCTTGGTGCGGGCGCGGCCGGCGAAGTCGACGAATTCATTTGGCAGCCCTGCGACAAAGAACGCCGCATCACCGCCCTTTAGCGCGAGCCGCTCGCGGATCGCCTTGGTGCGGACCGGACCGAGATTGTTGGCGATAGGCCCTTTGCCCGCAGGATCGACCTCAGCGCCCGAGCCTGCTCCAGCCTTCTCGAAGCTGATATAGCCGAGCCCTCTCTGTCCTTCGGCAATCGCCCACCCGTTCATACGATCGCAGAAAGCGCGCGAGCCTGCACCAGGGGCCGGCAACGCCCAGATGCGTGTGTTCACATCCATGTCGATCATGCTGGCAAACAGCTTGAAGCCGGAGCCGCGGAAATGCTCGGTGACATCCTGCATCTCGATCGGGTTGCGCAGGTCTGGCTTGTCGGTGCCGTATTTGCGCATCGCTTCCGCGTACGGAATGCGCGGGAATTTCTGCGTCACCGCCTTGCCGCCAGCGAACTCCTCGAACAGCCCGCGCATGATCAGCTCGACCGTGTCAAACACGTCCTCCTGGGTGACGAAGCTCATCTCCAGATCGAGTTGATAGAACTCTCCAGGCGAGCGGTCCGCACGCGCGTCCTCATCGCGGAAACAAGGCGCGATCTGGAAGTAGCGGTCGAAGCCCGCGATCATGATCAGCTGCTTGAATTGCTGCGGCGCCTGCGGCAACGCATAGAACTTGCCCGGATGAACGCGGGAGGGCACGAGATAGTCGCGCGCGCCTTCAGGGGAGGAGGCGGTCAGAATCGGCGTCTGAAACTCGAAGAAGCCGGCCTCGCGCATACGATTGCGCAGCGACCAGATGATCGCCTGCCGCGTCATGATGTTGCGATGTAGGCTCTCACGGCGAAGATCAAGGAACCGATAGTTGAGCCGCATCTCCTCCGGATAGTCTGGCTCGCCGAACACCGGCAGCGGCAGCTCATTCGCTTCCGACAACATCTCGATTGCCTTTGCCTTCACCTCGACTTCCCCAGTCAGCAGGTTTGGATTGATCGTCTCGGGCGAACGGGCCACCACATCGCCGTCGATGCGGACCACCCATTCAGGCTTAAGTCTCTCCGCCTCGGCAAAAGCCGGCGAATTGGGATCGACCACGCATTGAGTGATGCCGTAGTGATCGCGAAGATCGATGAACAGCAGCCCACCATGGTCTCGCACGCGATGCACCCAGCCCGACAGCCGAACGCTCTGGCCGACATTCCCTTTCCGCAGCTCGCCGCAGGTGTTGGTGCGATAGGGATGCATCACTGGAGGACAGAATTGAAGAGTGAGGATTGCGCCGGGAACAGCGCATGGGAGGCCCCGCTTTGTCAAGGAAAGTGGCGACGCCGGAACAAAGCGCGCCGTGTTGTTCGACCAACGGCGGATTGAGGGAGATTATCATGCCCGGGATCGTTGAGACCCTTCCGGTGAAGACGCGTTTGCCCCTTGAGGTATGGGCGCTTGCCGGATTCGTGACACTGTTCTCGCTCGTGACTTCGGTCGCGCACTTGTCATCGCTGAGCGATGGAGCCTCGCCTGTGATTGAGCACGCCACCCAGCAAGAAACAGCGCGCAACCGGACACCAGTTTGAGCGATCACCTCGACCGCGCCGCGGCCCGTCGCGTCCCCCTTCACCCAAGAACGTCAAGTGAAAAAGTGCAGAGTTAGGTGGATCTGTTTCGATTGGCGCTCTTGGCCTCGAGCCGCGCGTTAAGCTATATCCGCACCCGATGCATCTCATTACCCACACCGAGGACCTGGCCGAGGCCTGCGAGCGGCTTGGCGCCGCTCCTTTTGTGGCGGTGGACACCGAATTCATGCGCGAGCAGACCTTCTGGCCGAAACTCTGCCTCATCCAGATGGCGGCGAACGGCAGCGAGATCTTGGTTGACAGCCTCGCGCCCGATCTCGACCTCAGGCCCTTCTTCGATCTGATGGTCGACGAACAGGTGCTGAAGGTCTTTCATTCGGCCAGACAAGACGTTGAAATCGTCCATCATCTTGCTCGCGTCATCCCTCATCCGATCTTCGATACCCAGGTCGCAGCCATGGTCTGCGGCTTCGGCGAGGCGGTGAGTTATTCGATGCTGGTGAAGCGGCTGCTGAGCCGCAACCTGGACAAGACTTCGCGCTTCACCGACTGGAGCCGGCGCCCCCTCTCTGACCGCCAGCTCACTTATGCGCTCGGCGATGTTGTGCATCTCCGCGACCTCTACCCTAAGCTCCGCAATCAGCTCGACCGCTCCGAGCGCGCCAGCTGGCTCAACGAGGAGATGGCGGTGTTGACGGACCCCGCGACCTATGAGCTTCACCCGGAGCAGGCCTGGAAGCGGCTGAAGATGCGCATCAAGACGCCGACATCTCTCGCCGTGCTTATGGAGCTTGCCGCTTGGCGTGAGCGCGAGGCGCAGACCCAAGACGTGCCCCGCTCGCGCATCCTTAAGGACGAAGCGCTTTATGACATTGCGAGCCAGGCGCCGCGCACGCAGCAGGACTTGGGGTCTCTGCGCACCCTGCACAATGGCTTTGCCCGCTCGATGCGCGGCCGCGCCGTACTCGAGGCAGTGTCGAAGGGGCTGGAGCGCGATCCGAAGACTGTCCCGCCGATCGAGCGCGGCGAGCCCATGTCACCGGAGGCCCAGGCTGTGGTCGATCTGTTGCGCGTGTTGCTTAAGGCAACCGCTGGGCGGCATGGCGTGGCGCCGAAGCTGATCGCGACCAGCGACGAGCTGGAGGAGATCGCGCGTTCCGATGAGATCGACGTTCCGGTGCTGCGGGGTTGGCGGCGAAAGCTCTTCGGCGACGATGCCCTTGCACTCAAGCGCGGCGAGCTTGCGCTCGTCATCAAGAAAGGCGAGGTCGCGGTGCTACCGGCTGATCAGCCAAAGCACCAGCGAAAGCAAGAGGCTCCCGAGGATTGAGGTGGTGATCGGCAGATAGAAATAGAAACGTCCGCGGTCGATGACGATGTCGCCGGGAAGCCTGCCAGACCGTAATGCACGCTGGCAAAGGTCAGCAACGCCACCAAGGCGAGAAAGCCGATCACCCCGAGAGCGTAGCGTGCCATCAGCGCGGTTTCTTCGGTGCGGTCTTGGCGACGCGCATCTTAACCGTGGCGCGCACGTCCTCAGGCAGGTCCTCCAGCGCTTCAAGCATGGTCTTGAGCTCGGCACGGAGTCCGTGAATCTGATCGATCAGATTGAGCAGGACCGGTACCTGCTCCTCATCGAAGCCGAGCTTGTCCTCGAGATCGCGGATTAGAGCCGCACGCGCCATGTCGGCTTCGGAGAAGCCTTCCCTCTCTTTTGCGGCCGGCCTGATCCATCCTTGCTGTACCCAGACACGCAAGCGCGTCACGGTGACGTACGGCACTCTCGCCACGATGTCGCGCTCGGTCAGCATCAGGCTTGCTCTCGCAACTTCCGTCGCGGATCGTAGCGGTGCTTGTCGCGCCACTCTTCGGCGAAGGTCTTCAACTCCTCATCAATGCGGTCAGGCATCACCACGGTGAGCTTGACCAACTCGTCACCCTGCTTTCCGTTCTTGCGCTTGATCCCGCGGCCTTTCAACCTGAGTGTCTTGCCAGTATTGGTACCGGCAGGAACAGTGGCTGACACGTTGCCCGTGATGGTGGGCACCTCGACCTTGCCGCCGAGCACGGCCTCGTCGAAGGTGATCGGCACTTCGACCAAGATGTCGTCGCCCTCGCGCTTGAAGACTGGGTGCGGCCGCACCAGGATCTCGACGAGAGCGTCGCCGGCGTCCGCCCCGCCCAAGCCGGGCATGCCCTTGCCCTTGAGGCGCATGACCTGACCTTCCTCAACGCCCGCAGGGATGGTGACGTCGAGCGTCCCGCCATCAGGGAGCGTGATGCGCTTCTTGGCACCGTTGACCGCCTCGAGGAAATCGATCTCGAGCCGGTATTGCGCGTCCTGCCCGCGCATGGCGAAACGCTGGCTGCCACTGCGCGCCCCTCCCCCTCTGCCGAACAGATCGCCGAACAGATCGGAGAAGCCGCCGAGGTCTTCGTAGCCGGCAGTCGAGCGGTAACGAGCACCGTCCTCGCCGCCGGCATATTCACGGTAATAGCGCTGCTGCGGGCGCTCCTGCCCGCTTGCATCGATCTCTCCGAGATCGTAGCGCCGCCGCTTGTCCGCATCGCCGAGGATGTCGTAGGCGGCGGTGATCTGCTTGAACTTGTTCTCTGCCGCCTTGTCCCCCGGATTGAGGTCCGGGTGAAGCTTCTTGGCGAGCTTGCGGTAGGCCTTGGCGATGTCCTCAGCCTTTGCTGTGCGCGCCACGCCAAGAACTGCATAGAGATCCTCTGCCATTTATGGATCGAAACGCGGGAGTGACAGGAACGCAACTCAAAAAAAGATGGCCGTGCCCGGCCCTATGCCGGGCATCCACGAGTTTTCTGCTCGCCAATGTAGAGATGCGTCTGGCCAGGACAAGCCCGGCGGTGACGAACCTATTGTCGCTGAAGCCATGTTCAGCTTGCGGCCAGCTGGAAGGACGGCCCGACCCTGATCTCCGCATCCCGGTCGACCAGGTCGGCGAGCACCTTGAACCTCCGGTCCACCCGCTCGCCATCAAGATTGGAATAAGGGTCTGGCAAGCTCCATATCAGCCGATTGCCTTCATAACTGATCGGCGTGTTGGTGAGCACGCCAGGCATCGAGGCAGAGACCATGTGAGCGGCGCGGAACGCGGCGCCCAGAATGCGCGCGCGCTTCAGCATGTCCTTGTCGACAAGCTCGAGTAGGCTTTCGCTGAGCTCGTCCTTGATGGTGCCCTCGTTGCGATAATAGACGGTGAGCGCGAGAAACGCGCGGCCGGGATGATCGACGCCAACGAAATTGCCGTGCGCCACGAGGTTCAGGCTCTGAATGCCACGGTAGTCCGGGTGGGCGTGCCAGCCAATATCGGAGAGAAGGCAGGCGGCATGGCGCAGCCTTCGTTGTTCCGGCGTCTCGACTGGACCTGGAGCGCGGAACAGCGCGTCGGTCCAGAAGCAAAGCTCGTAGGCCGAGTCGATCGAGCGCGAGCGGCGCCTTGCAAGATCGTCGCAGGCCGCGAGCAGTGGGTCCTTCCGCCGCTCGGCCTCGCTCAGCATGGTGCAGAGCAGGCCCTCGCGGATACCGAACACCGAAATCACGACCGCGCGCGGCTTCACCACCCTGAGCAGCCGTTCCAATACCAGCGAGCCGTAGGGAATGGTCTCGCGCCGGGCGCCAGAAATATCGCGAATGCCGGCGAGCGAGCTTTGCGACTGCTGATCGAGCAGGCTTGCGAATTTGAACGCGTCCGCCGCTTCGATCCGATAGTTGTGCATCACGTTCAGCGGATAGTTGGTCTGCGTCATGTGCAGGCGCGCAAGCGCCCGCCACGTTCCGCCGATGGCGTAGAAGTCGCGGCCCTTGCCCTTCTCCAGCCAATCGACCTTGGCGAGCTCTACGTCGACGATCTCACGAGCGCGCTTGAGATTGCCGCCAGAGGCGTCGATCAGCCGCAAGCCGCCGAGCGGCAAGGTCGCGGCATTGCCGAGCCTGCCCTTGCGCACATCGATCAGCTCGAGGCTACCGCCGCCGAGATCGCCGACGAAGCCGTCGGCGTCGTGAATGCCAGCAATGACGCCAACAGCGGCGAGCTCTGCTTCCTCGGTGCCCGAGAGCACTCTGACCGGCACGTCGAGGATGCGCTCGGCCTGGGCGATGAACTCATGACCATTCTCGGCTTCGCGCGCCGCGGCGGTGGCGATGGCCTCGACGCGGGTGACGCCCATCTGGTCGATCAGTGCGCGGAAGCGTCGAAGCGCGCGAAGCGCACGGGACACAGCATCGGCCCCAAGCCTCCCAGTGGTGGCCAGCGACCGCCCGAGGCCGCACAGCACCTTTTCGTTGAACAGCGGCGTCGGTGCGCGCGTGGCGCCCTCGTAGACAACGAGCCGTACCGAGTTCGATCCAATGTCGACCGCGGCGACTGGATTTAGTTCATTTCTGCGGGCCATGCGGGGATTTGCTCGCCAGGCATCAACCGGATTCGACGAGCCGCGCGAACCGCGGCGGCATGTTCTCTTTAAGCGAGGTGCCGCGGCCCGAAAGGCTTGGGTTGGTCATGAAATAGTCTTGTGCACTGAACGGCTCCTGCCCCTGTCCTAGCCGAATTCGCTCGGAGTTTCCATCGGGCCGCAGGCGCCAGCTCTGCACGTTGTCCTTGAGGTTCGCGACCATGATCTGGTCGAGCACCTGCTCGTGCACCGTCGGGTTCTTGATCGGAACGATTGCTTCCACGCGACGGTCGAGGTTGCGCGGCATCATGTCGGCAGAGCTGATATAGACGGTCGCGTTGCGGCTCGGCAGGCCGTGTCCAGCGCCGAAGCAATAGATTCGGGAATGCTCGAGGAAGCGCCCGACGATGCTCTTTACGTGGATGGTTTCCGAGAGATGCGGCACGCCCGGCCGCAGGCAGCAGATGCCGCGCACCACGAGATCGATATCGACTCCGGCCTGGCTTGCCTCGTAGAGCGCGTCGATGATCTCGGCATCGACGAGCGAGTTCATCTTCATCCAGATCGCCGCCAGGCGCCCGGCTTTCGCGTGATACATCTCCTCGCGGATGTGGTCGAGTATGCGCGCCCTGATGCCATGAGGCGACACAGCCATAGCTTCCAGCTCGGCAGGCTCGGCGTAGCCAGTGACAAAATTGAAGATGCGTGACACGTCGTGGCCGATGGTGCGGTTGGCGGTGAAGAAGGAGAGGTCGGTATAGATCTTGGCGGTGACCGGGTGATAGTTGCCGGTGCCGACGTGGCAATAGGTTACGAGCTCGCCGCCCTCGCGCCGCACGATCAGGCTGAGCTTGGCGTGGGTCTTGAGTTCGATGAAGCCGTAGACGACCTGCACGCCTGCGCTTTCAAGGTCGCGTGCCCATTTGATGTTGGCCTCCTCATCGAAGCGCGCCTTGAGCTCGACCACAGCGGTGACCGACTTGCCGGCCTCCACTGCGTCCTTGAGGGCTTCGATGATCGGCGAGCTCTTGCTCGTGCGGTAGAGTGTCCATTTGATCGCCACGACATCGGGGTCCGCGGTCGCTTGCTTCAGGAATTGCAGCACCACGTCGAAGGACTCGTAGGGGTGATGGACTATGATGTCCTTCTCCCTGATGGCGGCGAAGCAATCGCCGTTGTGCTCGCGGATGCGCTCAGGGAAGCGACTGATGAAGGGCTGGAACTTGAGGTCAGGCCGGTCTGCGGCGATGAGCTGAATTGTGTCGGAAACGCCGATCAGGCCCTTCTGCACAAAGCTCTCGCGCTCGGAAACCTTGAGCTCCTTCATGACAAAGCGCTGGAGGCGCGCCGGCATCGAGGCTTCGATCTCGAGCCTGATCACTGAGCCGCGGCGCCGCTTTTTCAGCGCCGATTCGAACAGCCGCACGAGATCCTCGGCCTCTTCCTGCACCTCGACCTCGCTGTCGCGCAGCACCCGGAACGCGCCCTGGCTCCTCACCCGGTAGCCCGGGAACAAGCGCGACACGAAAATGCCAACCACGGTCTCGAGCCTGATGAACCTGATCGCGCCATCGCTCCCGGCAGACGGTAGTTGGATGAAGCGGGTGAGCTGGGAGGGTATCGGCATGAGCGCGTGCATGGTCCGCAGCGACCCCTCGCGCACGAGCTCAAGCCCGAGCGTAAATCCGAAATTGGGAATGAACGGGAACGGATGCGCCGGATCGACGGCAATCGGTGTCAGCACCGGGAAGATATGACCGAGGAAATGGTCCTTGAGCCAGGTTCGCTCGACATCCGTCAGCTGCTCGGCCTGAAGCACATAAATGCCGGCTTCTGCGAGCAGCTCCTCGAGTCTGACCCAGCTCTCCTGCTGCTCGTCGGTCAGCTCGGCGACGAACCGGTTGATGCGATCGAGCTGTTCCGCCGGGGTCAGCCCATCCTCGCTCGCCGTGTCGATGCCGGCAACGACCTGGCCGCGGAGGCCGGCGACGCGCACCATATAGAACTCGTCAAGGTTCGAAGCAGAAATCGACAGGAAGCGTAAGCGCTCGAGTAGCGGGTGGCGCTCGTTCTCAGCTTCCTCGAGAACTCTGCGGTTGAAATGCAGCCAGGACAGTTCACGGTTGAAGAACCGGCTGGGCCCAAATGTGGCAATGCCCTCGCCAGCCTCGTCCGTCTGCAACTGTTCCGGTAATGTCATGAAAAACCTCACAAATTAGGATACGCGTAGCAGCCTGCGCCGCGAATCCCGAATGTTATCTCATCAACTGTATCACTTGCGTTACGGGGATGGCCAATTCACGGCTAAGACGACTCTGTCCCCAGCACTTCGGCCACAAGTTGGCGGCTGATCTTTCGCCCGGAGCCAAGTGCCGCCCGGTCGACCGCCGCAACCGCCTCCGCCGCAGCGGCAAGCGAGCGCTCGATGCGGAGCGCAAGAAAATCAAGCACCTTGGGATCGATGGTAAGCTGCCGGTCGGCGAAATGCTTGAGCATCACCGTCTTGAGTAGGGTGTCGTCTGGAGCGCCAATGCGTATCGCCGGCAACGCATTCAGCCGCGAGCGCAAATCGGGGAGCGTGAAGTCAACACGGTTGGGCGCTTCACGAGCCGACAAAAGGACGAAAAGCCGCTTCTCTCTGGCGAGGTTCAGCAAATGAAACAGCGCCTTCTCATCATACGCGCGATCGATGTCCTCGACGATCAGCGATGTTCCCTCGGTCATGGTTTTGAGCGCGCCGACATCGAGGTCATCGGGTGCAATTGCCTCGGCACCTGATCGTGCCTGCCAGACGCGGGCAAGATGCGTCTTGCCGCTTGATGTCGGTCCGATGATCAGTTGGGCGTTGTCATGCCATTCAGGCCACGAGTCGATCAGGCGCACCGCTCCACGGTTGCAATCGCTGACCAGAAAATCCTCCGCACCGAGCGCCGCACGGTGCGGCAGGTCGAGGCTGAGTTGCTTGACCGTCACGAAGCCCTGACCCGCGACTGCTCCGCACCCTTCAGCGGAGCCTGCTTGCCTTGGCGGGACGGCAGCGGAGTGGGTGTGGGCTCGTAGCTCGCCATATGTCCAAGCCAACCAAAGAAATAGGCTCCCGCCGAGAGAATGGTGAGCGCGCCAGTCACCGGAATGAGCACCGCCACCAGCTTCTCTAGCCCAAGCCCGAGCCCGAGCTCGGCGAGTACAAGGGCAGCCAGCACGATCTGCGCCAAGGTATTGGCCTTGCTCACCATGAGCGGGTGGACTGGCACCGGCCGCGACAGAACCCATGAGAGCAGAAAGGCGCCGATGATGAGGATGTCGCGGCTCACCACCGCGATCACGAGCCAGGCCGGCAGGTGGTTAGAAAAGCCGAGCGTCACATAAATGCTCATCAGCAGCAGCTTGTCGGCAATTGGGTCGAGATAAGCGCCGAGCTCGGTGCGCCACTGGAACCGCTTGGCGAGGTATCCATCGGCGGCATCGGACACGCCCGCAAGCAGAAACAGCACAAACGCTGCCGTCATCTCGTGGGTGATGATCAGCCAGACCACCAAGGGTACGAGCACAATCCGCGCCAAGGTCAGCGTGTTCGGGATATTCACGGATGTTTCGCTCCAACGCCGGACTAATATAACCGACTCAACCCATTGAAGTCCTAAGAGATAGCAGATTTATGACCCGTGCCGAAGTGAGTCGCTCAACGGGCCCTGAGGACAAAGTTCTCTTCGCCGTTCTCGAAGGAAAACCCGCTGTCTGCGAGCACCTTCTGCAGGTGGCCTAGGGAACCCGCATAGTCGAAGGTGATCGAGGCGGTTCGCGCCGAAAGCGAGTTAATCTCGAGGTCGCGGACACCGGGAACCTGCAAGAGCTGGCTCCTGATCTGTTGCCACTCCTTGAGACCGCCGAATTGCACGATAGCCGTCACCAAACGTCCAGGCTCTGCCTGCGGCGTACCTTGAGCCGGAGCGCCAGGCTCATAGCGCGCCGGCGCGACGGCCTCTGGTGCGGCCTGAGTGGCCTTCCAACGATCCTCAATCACGGCGTAAGCGAACGCCGCCGCATCCTTTGCCGCAACTTTTGGGGATCTGCCGTTCAACGCCGCGCTCCGACCATAGTTGATCATGCCGACACCATCAGCCCCGGCGAGCCGCGTGATGAACTGCCCGCCGTCGACCGCCTCACCCACGGCGATGATGAGCGGTGCGCCGCCATAATCGCCCTGCACCGAGGCAAAGGCGCCTGGATCTCCAGCGAGCACCGCGCCAACTGTCCGTGCCTCCAATCCTGGGCGCGGTTGGAGTACGTTGACCGGGGTGAGCCCGTGGGTGAGATCGAGATCTAGCCACGCCTGCCGCCAGCTATCGTTGGCGCTCTTGACCTTGTCGTCTTCGATTGTGAGCGGCAGGATCGAAATCATTGGCGCCCGCTCCTCGCTCGCTGGAGCGCCGAGATTGGCGATGAGTTGCTTCACCCCCTGCTCATTGAACACCACGTCCAGCGTCGCGATATAGCGCGTTGTGGAATATTGCTCTTTGCGAATCGAGATGCCGTTCACCAAACCCTCGATCTGCTCAGGTTGCAGGTCCGGCAGCCTCGCATAGAAGCTGAAGGGAACGACCCGCCGCAGCACGGTATTGAGCCCGCGCTTCTCAGCTTCCGCCATGGCGGCGTCCTTGGCCGCAACGGCATTCTTGGCGCTGACGTCGACGGCGATCTTGGACACAGTGTACGGCGACTCGTCGTCGGCCTCAGCGTATGGGACGAAGGTCGTAACCGCGAGGCAAAAGCCAATCATCACTCCATGTCGGGCGCCGCTGCCCATGTCGAACCTGCTACCTAGCTGCCGATCCCCCAACCCATCTCAGCAGATGCCGAGAGAGCGTGCAAATGTAACCACGCCGCGGCCTTTACGAACCGATCTTAACGACCTTGACGAGCCGTATATCAGCCGCTTGATATGTCAAAAGCGCTTGAAGCCCCGCATCTTGCTCCCGAGCCGCGAGCGTGCCCACAAAATCCAAGAACAAGGCTCCCACGACCTACCGCGACGCCGGCGTCGATATCGACGCAGGCAACGCCCTGGTCAGGTCGATCGGACCGCTTGCCGCCAAGACGGCACGCGCTGGGCTCCTGGGTGAGATCGGCGGTTTCGGCGGACTGTTCGACTTGAAGCCATGCGGCTTCAAAGATCCACTGCTCGTCGCGGCGACTGACGGCGTGGGCACCAAGCTCAAGTTTGCCATTGAAACGGACAGCCACGACGGCATCGGCATTGACCTCGTCGCCATGAACGTCAACGACCTCGTCGTGCAAGGGGCCGAGCCGCTGTTCTTCCTCGACTATTTCGCCTGCGGTAAGCTTGATGTCGGCGTGGCGGCCCGCGTCATTGCGGGGATTGCCGAGGGCTGCCGC
>Ga0306920_100008201_pt1 | contig 13848 bp, 12 predicted proteins | sample flu12Cox44000170_FD_204666 | JGI IMG/M metagenome (GOLD analysis project Ga0306920, IMG submission 204666) | Lab enrichment of tropical soil microbial communities from Luquillo Experimental Forest, Puerto Rico - flux4day.12C.oxic.44.000.170 (v2)... | ecosystem: Environmental > Terrestrial >... | reverse complement strand
TCCCGCAGTTCATCGAAATCTTCCAAAAAGAACCGGTTCCCGATCATATCCGGCAGCGCGCTGAGCACAACGCTCCAGCAGATCATCCGACAGTACAGAGCGTTTTTGTGTAAGCGTCATGATTGCCTCCCAGCCCGAGGTTACCGTGCGACTAACCTCGATGCCCCGTTTGAGCTCTTCTGCTTAGCGGAAGGCAACTGAGCTTCGGGGATCAGTCACAATGGTCTATTATCACACCTCGATGAAACCGGGGGAATAGGAGTTCCCTACGCGGGCAGTCGCCGCGGCGGGCGCGCACGATGGATCAGGCCGGGCAGTCAGCGCTTCACGTCCCATGTGGTCATCAACTGAACGAACCGCAGCAAATGCGAAGGTCCGCTTTCCACTAACTCAAAAGATCTGGGCGCGGGGTGACGGAGGTCCGGAATGGGGCATCAAGAGCGGTTGCCGCCGCCGAGGCTGAGCGGCCTTTGTGGGTTTCGAAAGCGGTCCTTTGCAGCTACCGATCAGGCCACGTAGGCTTTTGGCTGCGGCTCTCAGTCGAGGCCGCTGACGACACCACTGATCAGATTATCGTCGTAGAGCGATCCGAGGTCGAGTTTTGGACCGTCGGGTACCGGCTCGAGCCGGGTCACCATTTCGGTAAGTAGGCGCTCGGCATCCCGGCAGAGCGCCTCCGCGGTCTCGACCGTCACTTCGGCAAAGCGCAAGGAATCGCCGGGCCGGCGGCTTCCGACAACCCGAAGATCGGCCGAAATGACCGTGGCAATTTTTGGGTAGCCACCAGTCGTCTGATGATCAGCGAGCAGCAAGATCGGCTGTCCCGAGCCGGGCACCTGGATGGCGCCGGTCATAATTGCATCCGAGACGATATCCCAGCCGCGGCGGTGTCGGAGCAAGGTGCCGTCGAGGCGCATGCCCATCCGGTCGGCGCTCTGCGAAATGCGGAACTCGTTGTCGAGCAGCGTCGCGACCGCTTCCTCGGTAAAATATTCCTGCTGGGGGCCGAGGACTACACGGATCGGCTGATCGCCGGTCCCGGGCACCGGTGACGAGAGGCGGAGCTCGGGCCGGTCGGACGCGCGCGCGATCGCCAGAGGCACGAAATCACCCTGTCGCAATGCTCGCCCGTCGAGCCCGCCGATTGCCGCGCGCACATAGGTCGAGGCGCTGCCGAGAACCAGTGGCACAGCGATGCCGCCTTCCACTGCGAGATAGCAGCTGGCGGATTGGTGGCCGACGACGACCTGGACGACCTCACCGCGCGGCACTGTCACACTTTGCCCTGCAGCGAAGCGCTTCTTCTCCGCACCAATTGCGAGACCAGCACCGGCACCGGCGAGCGCCACTCGCACGGTGTCGGCGACGACCTCGAAGGCCGGTCCGCTGATCAGAATCTCGATCGCCGGCGTTCCCAGACGGTTGCCGACGAGGGCATTGGCAAGCCGCAGGCTGAACCCGTCGAGCGCTCCGGATACTGGAACGCCAAATGCCTGATAACCGGGCCTTCCGAGATCCTGCACCGTCGTGTGAAGACCCGGCGCCAGCACCTTCAATCCGGCGCTCATTGGATGATCGGCTCGTTCGCGACTTGGTAATTGCCGCTGTCGACCGCTTGCTTGACGGACGCGAAACTCGGCGGGTCGATTGGCTCGATCTGGATTATATCGCCCGGATTGAGGAGGGCCGGCCGTGGGCGTGTCACGTCGAAGAGACGGATCGGCGTCATGCCGATCAGATGCCACCCGCCCGGGCTCTCATAGGGATAGATCGCGGTCAATGTGGTGGCGATCGAGACCGACCCTGCGGGCACCCGGACCCGCGGGTCGGCGCGCCGCGGCAGCGCCAGCTGGGGCGGCAGATCACCCAAATAGGGAAAGCCCGGGAGAAACCCGATCATGTATACGTGATAGCGTACGCCGCTGTGCAGCGCCGCCACGTCCCCGGGTGTGAGCCTGGTAAGGCGCGCCACCTCTGCCAGATCGGGGGCGTACTCGCCCTCATAACAGACCGGCACCCGCCAGAGGGTGGCGGAACCGCGCGGCTCCCCTTGGCGATCGAGCAGGCCCGCGATCGCATCCTCGAGATCGGCCCGGCTGGTCACCAGCGGATCGTAGTGCACCATCAGCGAGCGAAAGGTCGGGACGGTCTCAACGAGGCCCGGCAACCCGCTCGAGCGCAGACTGGCATCGAGGCGCAGGACATCGTCGCTGAGCGTCCGGTCGACCCGATCGCCGAACTCGGCCACGAGGGCACGGTCCCCGGCGGAGAGGAAACGCACTGTCATCGCGTTCCCTGGTACACTGCGGCACGGCTCAACGGAGGGCATATGGCAAACGCGATCAATCTCAACGCCGATATGGGCGAGGGCTTTGGCGCATACGACATCGGCGACGATATGGGGCTGCTCAAGGTCATCCGCTCGGCGAGCATCGCCTGCGGGTTCCACGCCGGCGATCCGGTGACGATGCAGCGTGTCGTCACCCAAGCCGTCGCCGAAGGGGTCAGCGTCGGCGCCCACCCGGGCTTTAACGATCTATGGGGGTTCGGGAGGCGGCGCATCGACATGGACCCGCGCGAGCTCGAATACATGATCGCCTACCAGATCGGCGCGCTGCAGGCGATGGCCTGCTATGCCGGCGCCAAGGTGACGCATCTAAAGCCGCATGGCTCGCTCAACAACATGGCGGCCGAGAATATCGATCTGGCGCTCTCGATCGGACGCGCGATCAAGACGGTCGACCGCGACATCATCTACGTAGCGCTCGCCGGCTCCGCAATGGAGAAGGCGGGACGCGAGCTGGGGCTACCCACGGCCCGCGAGGGGTTTTGCGACCGGCTCTACGACGATGACGGGAATCTGACCTCGCGCAAGGTGCCGGGCTCCGTCCTCAAGGACCCCGAAGTGGTCAAGGAACGCGTCGTCAACATGGTGCTGAACGACGAGATCGTGTCACGCAACGGCAAGCGGCTGAAGCAGCACCTCGACACGTTGTGCGTCCACGGCGACGAGCCGACCGGCGTTATCGTCGCCCGCACCGCGCGCAAGGGACTGGAGGCGGCAGGCGTTCGCGTCGTCACCCTCCCCGAAATGATCCTCTCCTGAGCTACCTCGCCAAAGAGCCGCCGTCGACCCAGCTCTGCGCCGGTGATGTAGGAGGCTTCGTCCGAGGCGAGGAACAGCACGGCGTTGGCGACCTCCTCGACGCGGCCGGCGCGGCCCAGCGGCACTTGGCGGAGCATCTGAGCACGGACCTCCGGGTCGGCGGTGCGCCCCGACGAGCGCATCGGCGGCATCAGTCCGGGATGGACCGAATTTACGCGGATATTGTCGCGGCCGTGCTGCACCGCTGCCGCTTTCGTCAAGGTGCGCACAGCGCCTTTCGACGCGTTGTACCCGACATGGATCCCTTCTTGCCCGGTGATGCCGGAGATCGACGAGATATTGACGATCGACCCGCCGCCGGCCGCCTTCATGAGCGGGATCGCGAATTTCATGCCCAGAAAGACGCCGCGCGCGTTGACCGCCATCAACCGGTCCCAGGCCGTGGTATCGAACAGATCATCGACCGCGCTGCCGGAGAGCCCGGCGTCGTTGACGAGAATATCGAGCTTGCCGAACTCGGCGAGGGTCGCGTCGACTGCCGCCTTCCATTCCGTCTCGCTCGACACATCGAGCCGACGAAAGATCGCCGCACCATTCGCCTTGATGATGTCGGCGACGACCCCCCTTCCCTCCTCCTCGAGCACATCGGCGACGACAACCTTGGCGCCCTCGCGGGCAAAGATGCGCGCCATGCTGGCGCCCATGCCTGACGCTGCCCCGGTGATCAGCGCGACTTTGTCTTCCAGTCTCATTGGCGTTCCTCCTTCGTTATCATCGTCACCGCCGCGGAAAGCGGGGGCCCAGGGCCAACAGCTGCGGCCCCGCCCGCCTAGGGTTCCCGCTTTCGAGGGTGTAACCCAATCCGGCTTTTTTGAATGACGTGTCATCCGACGATGTGCTCTACCGAAGGATGTGCAGGCTGGGGATATTTGCCAGCCCAATTGGGCCGGGGACGCCATGAATGTTATCACGAATGTCCTCGGGAATGCCGTTGCGTCTGGCTGTGGTCATGCGATCGCCGGTATCACCATCGCTGCCGCCGCAGCAATGCGGCGACGCAGGGTGTTGGCCCAGCACAGGTTGAGCGCCAGCGCTTGCAGTACGCAGACGGCGCGGACTTTCTCCCGGCTGTGCACCAGAAACCGGGACATGCCACGGTTCTTGACGATGCCATGCGCCCGTTCGGTCAGCTTGCGGCGTCGGTAGGTTTGTTGGCCTTCCTCGCTCGCCATTCGTGCGCGCCATGCCTGGACCGCCGATGGCTCGTGGCGGCGTTTCCAGCGCCGCTTGCGCAAGGTCTCGGCGGTGACGTCCGGGCGCTCCGGCGGCGGCGGGCTGTAGACCGTCATACTGGGGTAGCGCTCCGCCAGTTCGACAATGTCCTGCTGGGTGATCGCCGTGGTATCGGCGAGCAGTCGTCGCGGCGCCCGGCCACAGCGCTCGGCAATCTTCTCGACCAGTCCCGGTGCCAGTCCGCTGTCCTTGCGCCGATCCGTTGGATCGATCGCCATGACGAAGCCATTGGCGGTCGCCACTTGCACGTTCCACGCCGGCGCCACGGCGCCGTCGGCCAGCCGCATCGAGCGCGCTTCGGGGTCGCTGACCGAGACTTTTGGTTCGCCCTTCTCGGCCTCCTCCTTGGCGTGCGTCTTGGCTCGCGCCGCCTGCTCCTGCACCAACTCCGCCAGCTTCTGATGCGCCCGTTCGACCCGTCGCGCGCGCTCCTGCGCCGCTTGCAAGGCTCTCCTCTTGCGTCGGCGCTCCGGCTCGCCAGGATCTTTGTCCAGCTCGCTCTTCAGCTCCGCGACGCGGTCCGCCACCGCCTTCTCGATCCTCTCCAGCCGCTTGCGCTTGCTCATCGAGCCCCGGCCCGCCCAGGCGCGCACTTTGGTTCCGTCGATCGCCATTTCCTCCAGGGTGATCAGTTTTTCGGCGATCAGCCCGGTCACACTCTGGGTCAGCAGGCGGTCCAACAACACTGCATTCTCGCGCCGAAACGTCGCCAGCAGGTCGTGATTGATCGGCGCACCGCCGCACAGCCAGCGATAGGCCGGGTGCTGCTGGCACAGCCGGTCGATCGCCCGCGCCGAGCCGATCCCTTCCAGCGTGGCATAAAGCCAAACCGCCAGTACCACCTGGGGATCGGTTGCCGGCCGCCCAGCCACCGCGTCGCGCGCCTTGATGCGGTCGTAAAACTCGCTCAAATCCAGACCTTCCACAAAGGCCCAAACCAGCCGTGCTCGGTGGTCGTCCGGCAACTGACTGTCCAAGTCGACCACATCCCAGCGCAACTGTGCGCGGTCCGGACCAATGACCCGAACACCTTCGCTCATCGCAATCCCCCACCCCCACTAATAGAATTATATCGCAACAGGGGGAGCAAATCTAGCGATGGCCACCGAATTTCAATTTTTCCCGGGATTGGATTACACCCTCTTTCGCAGGAACGACGAGGTGGTGCCAAGCTAAACGACGGCGATCTGCCGCCGGAGCTCGCCGCTAAACAGGCTCTTCGGGATCATCGCATGGACCCCGCGCACGATATCGACGACCTGGGTCACCCGAAAGCTCGCCGCGATGCTGCAGAGTGCGTAGGCGTCGTGACGTCTCAGCTTGGCGCGGGACGCCAGAAATTCGATAGCGTTGCGTGCGGCGAGCGTCATCGCGGTGTTGAGATCCTTGTCGAGACCGACAGTGATCCAATGGGTCGTCGTCTCGGCGACCGGCCATTGAAAATTCTTCTGCTTATGCAAAACAACTTGGATTACCACCTCCTGCATGCTGGTTTCCAGCGCGGTCAGGCTGATCTCGCCGTCGCCCTGCACGGCGTGAGAGTCGCCGGTGTAGATCAAGGCGCCCGGCTTCCATACCGGTAAATAGAGGACCGAGCCTTCCGCCAACTCGCGCAGGTCGAGATTGCCGCCATGCGGGCCGGGCGGCACCGAGCTCGTCACACCCGGGCTCAGCGGCGGGAAGAACCCATCGGGCGGCGCCACACCCATTGTCCCCTGGAATGGCGTTAGCGGGATAGCGATGTCAGGTGCAAACTTTCCTTCCATCCTCGTCAAGTCGAGATCGACGTATTTGATCTGGCCTTGCGAGAAATCCTGCGGCAGCAGGCCGGTGCCCAGTGCCGCCGGGTTGTTGAACACGGCACCCCAGGTGACGGGATGCAGCCGCCGATAGCGGATCTCGACCACGTCGCCCACTTCGGCGTCTTTGACGGCGATTGGGCCAATGATCGAGTGCGGCCCGCGCCCGGGATTGCTCGTCCGCAGCTCGGCCAGTCGGCTGATAGGAACCCCGGGCCGCAGCTCGTTCATGAAATGGGACCAGGTATTGGGAAAACTGATCCAGTCGCCCGACTCGACCGTTACGATCGGCGGCAGTGTCGCGTCGAAAACCCCGAGCCGCACCGTCTCCTTGCTCGACTCGACTACATGGGTGCGGCCGTTACCACTCGGCTTGCCAGCGCCGGGCGTCGTATCGCCGCCTTCGGCTGCATGTGCCAGCTTGCCGAACCGCGGCCCAATAGCTGCGAGAACGCCCATAAAGCTGCTCCCCCGCAACAACTGCCGCCGCAGACGGCCCCGGGCGGTCAAGAACCCATCCAGCCGCTCTTGGTCCATTTCGTCCATATGCAGCAGACGATCGGCGGTCCGCTTGCCGAAGGCAGAATCCTTGATGTCCTCGCGAATGACCCCGGTGCCCTTCTCGTCGCCACAGCCAAAGAGACTGCCGCAGTCGTGAGTGTGCATCGGGGTGCCGCCCTCAGTCTGATCATCATGCCGGTGCGCCACAGCAACTCCTAGAGTTCGAAAGGCGGCCGAGCTCCGGATGCAATCGCTGCATCATCGGCCTAGTCCTGGGATTTCGAGGATAACATGGGTGTGGCCGTTGCGGAGCTCCGAGATGAACCCCAAGGATTGCCAGAATGACTCGCTTCCGACAGCAGCCGCATTCACCGTCACGAGACGACCTGAGGCGCGCGCGTGGGCAAGCAGTTTCTCGGCGATTGCTCGCCCGGTCCCGTTTCTGCGGACTGATTTTCCAACATGGAAACGCCGCATACGAAGGGCGCCGGCTTGTGAAGGGTCAATCGTAAGGCCACCGATCCCCACCAGGTCGGCATCGAGACGCGCCGCCAATGATGCTTCGCCTTCGCGGTCGAAGCGCATCGTATGCGCGCTCCACTCCTCGGCGAGCCGCTCAAGATGGCGATGACCTTCGGCTCGCGCCTCCGCTCGCAACAGGTCGAACCCGGGCGGCAATGCCTCGACGACCCGCTCGAGCCGTATCGGGTCTCCTCTGCCCAGTAAAGTGCGATCGGGCACGTTTTCCTCCTGACGAATGAAAGGCTACTTGCCATTCTCGATCAAAAGTTCAGGTCAGTGGCGGAGCACACTGTCACAGGCTCGAGTGAAACCGAGTGTCTTTCGTCAAGGGTTGCGACGCTGGCGCATCGCGAACAGATCGGCGAGACCGAAGTGATCGTCGATGTGCCAACGGTCGTCGGGTTCGAGCTGCACACCAACCGCGAACGTCGCCGAGGTGAAGCGCTCCAGAGCCTCGGCGGTGCAGGAGGGGGGTATACGGCTCGCCAAACTTAGCCTCGAACCACGGATGCACGCGCGCCTGATTGCGAACCTCGACCATGCTTCGTAGCGCCTCATCAAAGGCGGCCTTCACCCGACGGATCACCGCATCCTCTGCCTCGTAGGACAGGTCCGAGCCGTCAAAATAGGCGAGGTCGTAATCCTTGATCCCGCAGTCGCAGGCGCGCCCCGTCAAGTGGGTCAGCACAGGCTGGTACACCGCACCGGAAAATTCGAGCCAATCCGGCGGATCGAGGCTGCGCCCAGCTCTCATCATCTGCATCAACGGTGGCGTTGCGCGCAGGATAGTCGTCAGTCCCGCTACGAGCTCGTCCTCCGCTGTCTGGGCCGCGATGACGCGCCTAGCCATTTATCGGAGGAGGGTCGGGGTGCGAGCTCAGTCGACGCCGACGGCTGTGCCGAGGGTTTCGCCGATCGCCCGGTTCAGCACGAGGTCGGCGATCGGATCGAGGCCGGTCGGCTCGCGGTTGACGATGACCAAGGTGGCGCCGTTGCGCTTGGCCAGTTCCGGGAACCCGGCCGCCGGATAGACGACGAGCGAGGAGCCTGCGACGATAAACAGATCGGCGGCGAGCGTCTCGAGCTCGGCGCGGCGCATCGCCTCGACCGGCATCGCCTGGCCGAAGGAGATCGTCGCCGTCTTGACCCAGCCGCCGCAGGCAGCGCAAACCGGGGCAATGCCGTCGCTCTCGAAAGCGGTACGCAATTCGGCGATCTCATACCGTTGAGCGCAATCGAGACAGTGCGCGTAGGTCGAGTTGCCGTGCAACTCGATGACCTGTTCGGCGGGAACGCCAGAGGCCTGATGGAGACCGTCGATATTCTGGGTGATCACCGCGACGGCCGCGCCGCGGCGCACGAGCTCGGCAACGGCGCGGTGACCGCGGTTCGGTCGCGCGTTTTGCCAGGTGTCGTCGGCCGCGAAGCGGCGCCGCCAGGTTTCGCGCCGAGCTTCCTCCGAGGCGAGGAAATCCGAGAAATCGATCGGCGCCATCTTTGTCCAGATCCCGCCGGGGCTCCGGAAATCGGGGATCCCCGACTCGGTGCTGATGCCAGCACCGGTGAACACGACGGCATGGCGGGCTCGTTCGATGACGCGGGCGAGCTCGGCGATTTGATGATCAATCAGCATGGCAGGAGTTTGGCAAATCAGTCGCGACGCGCCAAGTTCGCCGTGCGATCCTGGCGCGATGAGCGATCGCACCGCCTATCTCGCGGCCGAGGGGTTTGTCGACGAGCTCGGCTATGAACTCGGCGCGGTAGACCGCAGGCACGGCCGCCTGCTGATCGCTGGAGGACCGCCGCGTCCCGCAGCGTGGGCGGCGAATGTGTGGCTCGATCCGCAGGAGATCAAGATCGGCTCGATATCCGACGCCGCGGGACAACTGCGCGCAATGCAACGCAACTGGGCGCTCTACGCGCCCAAACTCTATCGGCGGGGCACCTTGATCCAAGAACAGTTGCCCAAAGTCTCATCGAAGGCGCTCCCCTTCGGAATGCCCCCGCCCAGGGCGCCGCTCGGCTCATGGACCTTGCTCGATGCGCACACCATGCTCGTGGCATCGCGTTGCACGAGCCCCTTTCCGCACGGCGAAGTCAATTTCGTCGAAGACCGCAGCGGGCCGCCGAGCCGCGCTTATCTCAAGCTTTGGGAGGCGCTGACCCTGATCGGATGCCGGCCCGGCGCGGGCGAGAGATGCCTCGATCTCGGGAGCAGCCCGGGCGGCTGGAGCTGGGCCCTCCAACGGATGGGGGCGCATGTCGTCAGCGTCGACAAGGCGCCGCTCGCGCCCGCGGTCGCGCGCCTGCCCGAGATCGAGCACCGGCTGGAGAGCGCCTTCGCGCTCGACCCGCGCGCGATCGGGCCAGTCGACTGGCTGTTCTCGGATGTCGTGTGCTATCCGGCGCGGCTCTTGGCACTCGTCGAGCGCTGGCTCGCTGCCGGGACCTGCCGCCGCTTTGTCTGTACCATCAAGTTCCAAGGCGAGATCGATCACGCGACCGCCCACCGCTTTGCTGCCATTCCCGGCTCGCGGCTTCGCCATCTGTTTCACAACAAGCACGAGATCACCTGGATAAAGATCGAGTAGCATGCGAGACCTCGTCGTTCCCGCGAAAGAGCGTGTGAAGAAATCGGGATCTGAGATGCGATTACCAAATTTCCCTCTCGTCTTCCCGGCGAAAGCCGGGACCCATCCATCCGCCAATCCGGACTTTTCCGTCAGTGGCAATGTTTTACCGGCCTGGGAAGGTTGGTGCCACGGCGCAATGGACCCCGGCTTTTTGCCGGGGTGACGGGTGGCAGCAGCATTTCTTCACACGCTCCTTCGCGGGGGTGACGAACTGTCTCTGCCGCAACTGAAGGGTTATCGGGAGGACGGCATGGAACTCGGACTACGCGGGCGCAAGGCGCTGGTGACCGGCGCCTCGAAGGGGATCGGACGGGCCTGCACCGAAGTGCTGGCGGAGGAGGGCTGCGATGTCGTGCTGGTGTCGCGCACCGCGGCCGATCTCGAGGGGGCACGGGCGGCGATCGTCGCCAAGCACAATGTCGCGGCGCGCTTTTATGCGCTCGATCTTTCGGACAGCCGCAATGTCGACCGGCTCGCCGCCGAATGTGCCGACACCGATCTCCTCGTCAACAACGCGGGTGCCATCCCCGGCGGCGACATTGCTCAAGTCGATGAGGCGCGCTGGCGCACCGCCTGGGATCTGAAGGTGTTCGGCTACGTCAACATGACCCGGCGCTTTTACGCGCTGATGGCCCAGCGCAAAAAGGGCGTCATCATCAACATCATCGGTGCGGCCGGCGAGAACCCCGATTTCGATTACGTCGCCGGCTCGTCGGGCAACGCCTCGCTGATGGCGTTCACCCGAGCGATGGGCGGCGCGGCACCGCGAGACGGGCTGCGCGTCCTCGGCATCAACCCCGGCCCGGTGATGACCGATCGGTTCGTCAATTTGATGCGCACCCGCGCGCAGACCCAGTTGGGTGACGCAGAGCGCTGGACCGAGTTCATGAAGCCGCTCGCCTTCGGGCGCGCCGCCAAGCCCGAGGAGATCGCCTGGATGGCGGCCTTCCTCGCCTCCGATCTTTCGGCCTACACCACCGGCTCGATCATCACGATCGATGGCGGCGGCTCGAGCCGGCGCTCGGCGCTCTAAGCGGGTACTATTCGTTGAGCCAACGCCGCATGAAGCCGAGCAGTCCCTGGGGCACGAAAATGACCATCGCGATAAAGATTAGCCCAACCGGGATCAGGTAGTACTCCGTCAAGAACCGCGACAGGCCCTCGCGCAGTAACAGAAAGAACCCGGCGCCGACGATCGGTCCGACCAAGGTGCCAATCCCGCCGATGACGTTGTAAATGACGACCTCACCGGAGACCAGGAAGAAGACGAAGTCGGGCGCTGCGAACCGGTTCTGGATGGCGTAGAGCACTCCGGCGAGCCCTGCAAAGAGCCCGGAGAGCATCACCGCCACGATTTTGTAGCGCTCGATCGGATAGCCGATCGCCCGAGTGCGCGCCTCGTTCTCGCGGATCGACTGCAATACCATTCCGAATGGCGATTGCGTGATGCGCCGCAGAACGAGATACGACAATGTCACGACGGCGACGACGAACCAATGCAGCGTCTCGGAAGTGAACGGCATCGAGAAGAGCCCCGGGATCGCCAGCGGCGGACGACTGAAGGTGAGTCCGTTCTCACCACCTGTCACCTCTGTCCAGGTGAAGATGATGACGTAGAAGATTTGCGAGAAGATCAATGTCGTGATCGCGAAATAAATGTCGCGCAGACGCGTCGAAAAATACGCCACGAACCCGGCGACTGCGGCAGCGCCGACCAGCCCGTAGAGCATCGCCAGCCAGAGACTGGGTGGGTGCGCCGATATCAAAGCGGCGGCCGCACCGTACATGCCGAGGCCAAAAAACGCCGAATGGCCGAACGAGACCATGCCGGTGTACCCGATCAGAATGTCGGAGGACATCGCCAGCAGGCCCCATATCAGGATCTCGGTCAGAAAGCGGCGCCAGAACTCTGGCAATACCAGCGGTGCAATGACCAGCAGCGCCAGAATGACAGAAAATCCCGTCCAGTAGATAAGCGCTCGTCGCGCGCTCGACTGCCCCTCGCCCTCCCGCTTCGCGGGCCTCTCCGTCTCCCCGCTCCCGAGGAGAGGGTTGGGGTGAGGGGCATTTCCCGACGCGAAACTCATTTCGGCGTCGGCACGAAGAGCCCAGTCGGCCGGAACAGGAGGGTCAGGATCAGCACGACAAACGAAACGATGACCGCCTGGGCCGGACTGACCCACAGCGACGCGTATGCCTCCAGCAGAGAGATGAAGATCGAGGCGGCAATCGAGCCGGCGAGGTTCCCCATGCCGCCGACCACGACGACGATGAAGGCCTTCAAAATCCAATCGAGCCCCATCGCGTGGTTGACCCCGACCAGCGGCCCGAACAAGACCCCGCTGGCGCCGGCCATCCCGGCGCCGATGGCGAAAACGACCGTGAGCACCCACGGTACCGGGATGCCCATGGCCTGAGCCATGACGCGGTCCTGCGTCGTCGCACGGATCCAGATTCCATAGGTGCCAAATTTGAGGAACAGCCAGAGCGCGCCGATGATGGCCGCGGAAAGCAGCGCGATCACCAGCCGGTACCACGGATAGTCGAGGTAGAAGAGCGTGAAGTGTCCGGTGAACGGCTCCTGGATCTTTCGCGCGACTGGACCGAACTGCCAGAGCGCATAGTTCTGCAATACCAGCGAGACCCCGAAGGTGGCGAGGATCGTCGTCAGCGGGTCGCGGCCCAAGAGCGGGCGTAAAGTCATCAGGTAGATCACCGCGCCCAGCAGTGCGACGATCAGGCTGGCGGCCACAAGCGCGACCCAGAAATCGCCGGTGGCGGCGAGCACGATCACACCGACATAGGCGCCCAGCATGAACAGCTCGCCATGGGCGAAGTTGACGACGTCCATGATGCCGAAAATCAGGGTGAGGCCGGAGGCCACCAGAGCCAGGATCATGCCGGTGACGATGCCGTTTATCGTCTGGATCAGGATCTGGTCAAACGCGATTTCCATGCTGCTCCTACTGTTTTCTCCAGTAGTCAATCACTCGTGTTGTATTCGGACCACCCAGCTCGTCACACTGGCGAAGGCCGGTGTCCATTGCGGAAATGGATCCCGGCCTGCGCCGGGATGACCGGACGCCGGCAGCGGTGAATACCTCTTCGATCGAGCGGGACACTACACCCCCAGATACTGATGAATGACCGCGTCGTTGACCTGCAGCTCGACGGCCGGCGCGTGATGCCGGACGACGCCTTTCTCCAGAATGTAAATCCGCTGGGACGCTTCGAGCGTCAGCGGAACGTTCTGCTCGACGAGCAGCACGGCGACGCGCTCGCGATGCAGCACGTCGATGATTTCCCGGATCTGTGAAACCATGCGCGGCATCAGCCCTTCGGTCGGCTCGTCCAATAGGATGATCTTGGGCTCTAGCATCATCGCGCGCGCGATGGCGAGCATTTGCTGCTCGCCGCCCGAGAGTGTGCCGCCCGCCTGAGTGCGCCGTTCGGCCAGCACCGGAAAGTACGCGTAGACCTTTTCCAGCAGCTCTTTCTTTCTCGCGGCGGTCACGCCGTGGCGGTCGAGCCCGGTGCGCAGGTTCTCGACTACCGTCAGCAGACGAAAGATCCGCCGATCCTCGGGAACATAGCCGATCCCGAGGCGCGCCACCCGGTGGCCCGGCAATCGGGTGATCGGCCGGCCCTCGAACCGCACCTCGCCGCGGCTCGGACGGACGAGGCCGGCCACAGCTTTCAATGTCGTGCTCTTACCGACGCCATTGCGCCCGAGGAGGCCCACAACCTCCCCTCTGCCGACCTCGAGCGAGACGCCGTCCAGAATGTGGCTCTTGCCGTAATAGGTGTGGATTTCCGCGACCTCGAGGAGGGGCGCGGTTGGTTCGGGGCTCATGTCCTCAAGTAGACCTCGAGCACCCTGGGGTTCTGCTGGATCTCCGCCGGGGTTCCCTCGGCCAGGATCTCGCCGTAGTGCAGCACGGTGATGCGTTGCGCCAGCTCCATGACGACCTGCATGTCGTGCTCGACGATCAGG
>Ga0306920_100008200_pt1 | contig 13849 bp, 11 predicted proteins | sample flu12Cox44000170_FD_204666 | JGI IMG/M metagenome (GOLD analysis project Ga0306920, IMG submission 204666) | Lab enrichment of tropical soil microbial communities from Luquillo Experimental Forest, Puerto Rico - flux4day.12C.oxic.44.000.170 (v2)... | ecosystem: Environmental > Terrestrial >... | reverse complement strand
CCTCGAGCACGGCCTGCTCCTCGCCGAGGAGGAGGCTCGGCGCGCTCTTCGCCGTCAGCGTCGGCGGCTGGTAGGCCGCCGCGCGCTCCGCGTCCTCCGCCTCGGGGGGCGTCTCGATCGAGAACCAGTAGAAGCCGTGGCCGGCGATCGTCAGGAGGTAGGGCAGCTCGCCGATCTCTGGGAACGCGCTGTGGCCGAAGAGCTCCATCGGGCGCATCCCCTTCCAGCGCGCGAGGTCGAGCTCGACGTACTGAGGGAAGCGCGACAGGTTGGCCACGACGAGCACCGTTTCGTCGGCCGTCTGGCGGACGAAGGCCAGCACGCGAAAGTTTGCCGGCGTGAGGAACTCCATCGTCCCCTGCCCGAAGGCCTGGTACTGGCGCCGCAGCGCGAGCAGGCGCTTCGTCCACCAGAGCAGCGAGTTGGGGTTGTTCTGCTGCGCCTCGACGTTGATCGCCTCGTAGTGGTACTCCGGGTCGATGTTGATGGGGAGGATCAGCCGCTGGGGGTTGGCCCGCGAGAACCCGGCGTTGCGATCGGCGCTCCACTGCATGGGCGTCCGGACGCCGTCGCGATCGCCGAGGAAGACGTTGTCCCCCATCCCGATCTCGTCGCCGTAGTAGAGCACGGGCGTGCCGGGCAGCGAGAACAGAAGGCCGTGCAGCAGCTCCATCTTGCGGCGATCGTTGCCGACGAGCGGCGCCAGCCGCCTCCGGATGCCGAGGTTGATCCGCATCTCGGCGTCGTGGGCGTAGGCGCGGTACATGTAGTCCCGCTCCTCGTCGGTCACCATCTCCAGCGTCAGCTCGTCGTGGTTGCGCAAGAACAGCGCCCACTGGCAGTTGGGCGGGATCTGCGGCGTCTGGGCCAGGATGTCCAGGATCGGGAAGCGGTCCTCCTGGTGAATGGCCATGAACATCCGCGGCATGATCGGGAAGTGGAAGTTCATGTGGCACTCGTCGCCGTCGCCGAAGTAGGCGGCAGCGTCCTCGGGCCACTGGTTGGCCTCGGCGAGCAGCATCCGATCGGCGAAGCGCGCGTCGACGTGCGCGCGCAGCTGCTTCAGGAAGCGGTGGGTGTCGGGGAGGTTCTCGCAGCTCGTCCCCTCGGCCTCGTAGAGGTAGGGGACGGCGTCGAGCCGGACGCCGTCGACCCCCATCGCCAGCCAGAAGTCGAGCACGCCGTACAGCGCCTCGTGCACGGCGGGGTTCTCGAAGTTGAGGTCGGGCTGGTGGGCGTAGAAGCGGTGCCAGTAGTAGGCGCGCGCGAGCGGGTCCCAGGCCCAGTTGGAGGACTCGAAGTCGCTGAAGATGATGCGCGCCTCGTGGTAGCGCTCGAGCGTCTCGCTCCAGACGTAGAAGTCGCGCTCGCTCGAGCCGGCCGGCGCGCGCCGCGCCCGCTTGAACCAGGGGTGCTGGTCGGAGGTGTGGTTCAGGACCAGCTCGGTGATGATCCGGAGCCCGCGCCGGTGTGCCTCCGCGAGGAAGAACTCGAAGTCCGCGAGCGTGCCGTTGTCGGGGTGGATGTCGACGTAGTCGGCGATGTCGTAGCCGTCGTCGCGGAGCGGCGACGGGTAAAAGGGCAAGAGCCAGATCGCCGTCACCCCCAGATCCTCGAGGTAACCGAGCTTCGACGCGGCGCCGCGGAAGTCGCCGATCCCGTCACCGTTGCTGTCGAGGAACGAGCGGATGCGCAGCTCGTAGATGATCGCGTCCTTGAACCAGAGCGGATCCCCGCCCGCCGGCGCCGGCCGCCGCGCGGGGCTGGCGCGCGCCCGCCTCAAGCCTCCGGTCTCCGCCCGTAGATCTCGGTGAGCTCGCGCAGCCGGTCGGCGAGCGCCGGGGTGAGCGCCCCCGGCTTGAGGCGGAAGCTCCAGTTGTTGAGGTCGCTGCCGGGGCGGTTCATGCGCGCCTCGGTGCCGAGGCCGAGCAGGTCCTGCACCGGGATGATGGCCAGGTTGGCGACCGACATGAACGCCAGCCGGATCATCTTCCAGTGGATCTCGCTCCGGTCCTCGACGCCGAGGTAGCGGAGCGCCACGCGCCGCTCCTTCTCGGTCTGATCCGGCGTGCGCGTGCCGCTCCCCGGATCGTTGAACCAGCCGACGGTGGTGTCGTTGTCGTGCGTCCCGGTGTAGACGACGGCGCGCCGCGGGTAGTTGTGAGGCAAGAAGTCGGGCGAGCCGAAGTCGCCCCCGAAGGCGAACTGCAGCACCTTGATCCCCGGGAGCTCGTAGCGATCGCGCAGCGCTTTCACCTCGCCGGTGACGGCCCCCAGGTCCTCGGCGACGAGCGGCAGCGTGCCGAACGCGGCGGCCAGCGCGTCGAAGAACGCGGCCCCCGGTCCCTCGCGCCAGCGGCCCTTGACGGCGGTGGCCTCCTCGGCCGGGATCTCCCAGTAGCGGACGAAGCCGATGAAGTGATCGAGGCGGATGGCGTCGAAGTACGCGAGCATCGCCCGGAAGCGCTCGATCCACCAGGTGAACCCCTCCTCGCGCAGCCGATCCCACCGGTAGAGCGGGTTCCCCCAGCGCTGGCCGGTCTCGCTGAAGTAGTCCGGCGGCACGCCCGCCACCAGCGCCGGCTCGCCCGTCTTCTCGTCGAGCGTGTAGAGCTCGCGCCGCTGCCAGACGTCGGCGCTGTCGTGGGCGGTGAAGATCGGGATGTCGCCGATGAGCGCGACGCCGCGCTCGTGGGCGTAGCTCCGCAGCGCCCGGAAGTCGCGCGCGAACCGCCACTCGAGGAAGCGGACGAAGGCGATCTCCTCGGTGTAGCTGGCCCGCGCCTCCTCGAGCGCGTGGGGGTCGCGATCGCGCAGCGGCGCCGGCCAGCGCGTCCACTGCTGGCCGTCGTGCGCGCGCTTGATGCCGCGGTAGAGCGCGAAGTCCTCGAGCCAGCCGCGCGCCTCGCCGCGGTAGGCCTCGTGGTCGGGGTCGCCCCCGCCGTGGCGGAAGGTCGCGAACGCCGAGCGCAGCTGCGTGCCGCGCGGCAGATCACGGTCCCCGGGCGACAGCAGGCCGTCGTCCACCAGCCGGTCCAGGCTGATGAGCATGGGGTTCCCCGCGAAGGCGGACTCGGCGCTGTAGGGGGAATTACCGTACCCGGCCGGCCCGACCGGCAGCATCTGCCACCAGCTCTGGCCGGCGGCCGCCAGGAAGTCGACGAAAGCCCGTGCCTCCGCGCCCAGATCGCCGGTCTCGGGCCCGCTTGCCAGGCTGGTCGGGTGGAGGAGCAGGCCGCTGGTGCGGTCGGTCAGCTTCGGAAGGCGGGCGACAGGCATGTCGTGATGATGCCTCGAATGTTACCTCGTCGGCGACGATCACAAGCGGGGAAGGCCACCACCTGCGCTCCGGGGAGCACCTGCTATAGTTTGAGATCATGGGGCGAGTCATCCTCGGGTTGCTCAAGGGCGGCGTCGTCGGCGCGGCGCTCGGCGCGCTGGCTTTCAAGCTGGGCGTGGGCGGCGGCATCGCCGCCGTCGTCCTCTACGCACTGGTCGGAGGCGCCGCGGGCCTGCTGTGCGGGCGTCCGCCCTGGCGGCAGGACACGTTCTGGACCTCGGCGCTCAAGGGTCTGTTCGGGCTCGCCGTCGGGGGGGGCCTGTACTTCCTGGCCCGCAAGCTGCTCGGCGGCGCCCACGCCAGCTTCACCGCCGCGCTGGGCGCGCCCGACAAGCCGCTGGCGGAGATCCCGCTCCTGCTCGGCCCGGCCATCGGCGCCGCGTGGGGGATCTTCGTCGAGGTCGACGACAGCGCCGGCCCCGAGAACCGCGCCGCGAACAAGGGCGGCGCCAAGGCGAAGTAGCGGCTGGCCTTCGCTAGCCGCTAGCTGTCTTCGCTAGCCGCTAGCTGTCTTCGCTAGCCGTTAGCCGTCTTCGCTAGCGTCTTCGCTAGCAGTTCTTGGCTAGCCGGCTTCGCTAGCCCTGTTCGGGCGGGGAGCTGCCGGTGGCCGCCTCGGCCTGGGCGAGCCGCTCCTGGCGCTGCTCGAAGAACCGGCGCTTCATGATCAGGACCGTCTCGGCTAGCCCGAGGACGATGTAGCCGACGATGAGGACGAGGAACACGACCGCCTTGTCGACGCCGTTCATGAGCACGACGATCCAGAACCCGGCGACGACGAGGGCGACCTGGATCGTCCGGCGGGTGAGGCGCAGGTCCTTGAACGACCGGAACTTGATCCGCGAGACCATCAGGTACGACAGCAGCGCCACGACGCTCGCCGCCACCCAGTCGCTGATGAGGCGGTAAGGCCCGGCGTTGTGCGCCAGCACCACCATCAGGACGAGCACGCTCGCCGCGGCCGGGATGCTGAGCCCCAGCGTGTACTTGCCCGGCGCCTTCTGGCCGCCCGCCTCCTCGCGGCGCGACAGGACGTTGAAGCGCGCGAGGCGCATGGCCCCGGCGCAGACGTAGAGGCCGGCGATGAAGATGCCGAGGCGCCCGAAGCTCGTCAGGCCCCACTTGTAGACCATGATGGCCGGGGCGACGCCGAAGGTGATGACGTCGGCCAGCGAATCGAGGTCGCGCCCGAGGTCCGTCTGCGTCTTGGTGAGGCGGGCCACACGCCCGTCGGCGGTGTCGAAGAAAAATCCGAAACAGATCGCGAGCGCGGCCTGATAAAGATCGCTTCCGGCCTGCCCTGACGCCGACAGCGAGATGGAGATGAACCCGCAGAAGACGCTCGAAAGCGTGAACAGGTTCGGAAGAATGTAGTAGGTCTTCCGGAAGTCCACGGTGAAAAAGATAGCACTGGTGCCCCAAACGGGACAGACACTCTCTCGGAGGCCGCTTCGCCGGCCGTCTCGGAGGCCGCTTCGCAGGCGGCCTCGAGTGCCGCGATGATCCGCGCCATCTTCGCCCTCCCCTCGTTCGTCGTCGCCACGCTCCTCGGCTCGGTCATGGCGTGGTTCTTCGGGATCGTCGACAAGACCGGTGACCTCGTGCTGGCGCTCGCCCGCCTCTGGTCGCGGGTCGTCCTCAGCGTCCCGGGCGTCAAGCTCAAGGTCGTGACGCACGCGCCGCTCGACCCCAAGCGACCCTACGTCTTCATGGCCAACCACGCCTCGATGGTCGACATCTGGGCGATGTTCGTGAGCGTGCCGGTGTCGTTCCGCTTCATCGCCAAGAAGCAGCTCGCCCGCATCCCATTCTTCGGGTGGGCCATGATGGCCGGCCGCTTCATCTTCATCGATAGGCAAAACGCGGCCTCGGCGCGCCGGAGCATCGAGGAGGCGGCGCGCCGCATCCAGGGCGGCCAGTCGGTGGTGATCTACCCCGAGGGGACGCGGACGCGCGACGGCCGCGTCGCGCCGTTCAAGAAAGGGGGCTTCCACCTGGCCATGAACTCCGGCGCCGACATCGTCCCCGTCGCGATCATCGGCAGCCGGGCGGTCATGCCCCGCGGCGCGGCGCTCATCCAGGCCGGGACCGTCAAGGTCGAGTTCGGCGTGCCGATCCCGACGACGAACATCACCAACGGCGAGCGGAACGCGCTCGTCGATCGCGTGCGCGACACCATCATCGCCATGCTGGGCGACCCGCCCGACCCGGCGGGGTCGGCAACGGCGCGCGCCGAGACCGGCCGCGCCTGACCGAGCGCCAGGCTACCGGCTCTCGAGCCTGCCGACGCGCGCGTCGAGATCAGTCACCCGGGCGGTGATCTGCGAGACGTCTCGCGCGATGGCCCGAACGGTCCTGTCGGTAGCGCGCTGGCGGCGTGCGAGCGTCAGCAGCGTCGTCTCCATGACGTCGAGACGCTGGTTGCCGATATCCAACCGCTGATTCGTCAGCCCCAGGCGCTCGTCCATGACCTCGAGCCGTTGCTCCATGCCATCGAGCCGCTGCTCCACGCCCCCTAGCCGCTGCTCCACGCCCCCCAGCCGCTGCTCCACGCCGCCCAAGCGCTGCTCCATGCGCCGGTTCGTCTCCGCCTGCTCGGCGCGAAAATCACGAAGTTCGCTCCGGATGCCCTTGAGGATCTCGATCGTGATGTCGGAGTCGGCCATCGACGTCCCTTCCCAGGATAGCATCGGCGACGGCGGACAAAGGTTTCTGGTTGCTAATAGATCACGCGCAGCATGGTGAGCCCGGCGGCGGGCGCGGTCATGCCGCCGGCGGTGCGATCGCCGGTCGCGAGCATGCGTACCACCGTCTCCTCGGGGAGACGGCCGCGGCCCACGTCGACCAGCGTGCCGACCAGGATGCGGACCATGTTCTTGAGGAACGCGGTGGCCTCGACCTCGAAGGTGACGAGCGGGCCCTGGCGGTCGACCTCCAAGCGGCGGACGATGCGGCGGGTGGTGCGCCGGTCGCAGTCCGACGCGCGGAACGCGGCGAAGTCGTGCTCGCCGACGAGCGCGGCGGCGGCGCGGCGCATGGCGGCGAGGTCGAGCGGCTGGCGGACGTGCCAGGCGCGGCGGCGCCAGCGCGGGGCGCGCACGAAGTGGTTCCAGACGAGGTAGCGGTAGACCTTGCCGCGCGCCGAGAAGCGGGCGTCGAAGTCGGCGGGCGCCTCGGCGACGTCGATGATGGCCACGTCCCCGGGCAGGATCGAGTTGAGCCCGCGCAGGAGACCCCCGGTGGGGATGTCGGCCTCGAGGGTGAAGCTGCAGGTCTGCGCGTCGGCGTGGACGCCGGCATCGGTCCGCCCGGCCGCGCGGACGAACACGGCCTCGCCGGTCATGTCGCGGATGGCGTCCTCGACCGTCTCCTGCACCGTGCGCTGCCCGGGCTGGCGCTGCCAGCCCGCGAAGTCGGTCCCGTCGTACTCGAGGACGATGCGGAGCTTGCGGCTCAAAACTGGACGAGCAGCCCGAGCGACCAGGTCGTGTCGCCGACGTGGAGGCGGTTCGACAAGAAGAGCCCGGAGACATCCGCGTGGTTGAACTCGAACACGAGCGCGGTGTGGTTCACGCCCAGATCGGCGTCGAAGTCGCGCGCTGCCTCCGGATCGAACATGTCGAGCACCAGCGCCGCCCCCGCCGCCACGTGCCAGCCGTCCGTGCCGCCGCGGCCGCGGCCCCCCATCCCGTCGGTGGCGATGTCGCCGTTGCCGTTGGTGATCTGCCAGTAGCTGTAGTCGAGCCCCGCCTTCCCGTAGGGGACCAGCGGAAACTTCTTCGCCCCGAGGAAGTAGTCGAAGCGGTAGACCGCGGACAGCGACATCGGCACGACCTTGAACGTCGAGGAGTCACCGCTCGGCAGCCCGGTGCCGTCGGCGACGGGCGACGTCCCTGTGATCTGGAAGTAGCCGATGCCAACGCCGATCGCGGCGGTGCCGAAGGCGTGAAAGAACTCGTAGTCGAACTCGATCTGGGTGAGGAGCCTGCTGCCCGAGCCGAAGAAATCCTGGTACGGCTGGCGCAGGCCGTTGAACTCGCTGTCGACGTCCGGGCGAAAGGGGCCGAAGCGGAGCTCGAACGCGAACTGCTGCGGCGAGCGGTAGCTCCCCGGCTCTGCCTCGACCATGCTGGCCTCGTCGGCGAAGGACTGCGCGCGCGCCTCGCGGGCGCCGACGCCGAGCGCCAGCGCGCCAAGGGCCACGGCCATCGCCCCTCGTGACCTCCCGGACCGCCGCCTCACGGGCGCCTCCGCCGGCGGGCGACGGCGATCGCGACGCCGACGAGCGCGAGGGCACAGGCGCCGAGCGCCTCCCCGCGGCCGGGCCGGCGCGCCGCCACCGCGCAGAAGCCGCCCGTCGCGGCGCCCGGGGTGTTCGTGTTCACCGGTGTGTTCCCCGTGAGGCCGTCGCGGTAGACGTCGTAGAAGCTCTTGGTCTGGATCGGGGTGCCGTAGAAGATGTCGGGCGGCTGGCTGGCGTTGCCGCTGTTGTCGACGGAGACGACGCTGACGGCGTAGACGATGCCGTTCTGCAGGATCTTCACCCGATACGACGTCGCCGAGGTCGACAGCAGCGGCGAGCAGACGAAGGCCGGATCGAGCGAGGGGATGCCCACCCCGAGCGTCGTGTTGTCGCACATGCTCGCCATCACCTGGTTGCTGGCGACGAGGCTATCCGCGCTCGTGAACCCTGGTCCAAACGCCCCGGTGTTGAACACCTGCAACGGGGGGCAATCGGCGCCGGTGCAGGACGGGTCCGGGAAGGGATCGCCGCGGGTGCAGAGGATCTGGTAGCCGACGAGATCGGTGTAGATCGCGGTGTCGAGCTTCGCCCAGTTGACCACCAACGCCTGGTCGCCGCCGGTCACGGTGACGGTGGTCGGGTCCGGCTCGGGCGGCGGGGTGAGGTCGATCTGGATGTTGCGCGACGCTACGGTGTCGTAGGTCAGCGTGCCGGCGTTCGAGACCAGCACCCAGATCGTCTCGGCGAACCCGGTCGTGCTCTGCGTCGGGTCCGTGCAGTCGGGGTTGCCCCCCGGTGGGAAGACGGAGCCGACCGTCGTCCCGCCGTCGACCACCGTGCCGACGCCGTTCGGCGGGTAGGTGCTGAGGATGCGCGCGTTCGTCGGGATGGTCTGCGGGCCGTTCATGATGAACGTGGCCAGCGACTGGCTCCCGCCGCCGAGCGGCTGGCAGTTCTGTTGCCGGTTGATGACGTTGCTGCAGTCCGAGCCCACCCAGTACTCGATGCGGCCGCTCGGGTTGGCGGCCTGAATGCTGGCGGCCTTCGCGATGCCGGTGCTGAGCAGCGCCACGTAGATCCAGACGGTCTGGCTGCAGTCGCAGCGGGCCTTGTTGAAGAACCGAGCAACGTCGAAGTCGGAGAGGTTCCCTCCGAGGGTCCCCTGAACGCCGATAAAGAAGTCCGAGGGGGCGAAGGCGGTGGCCGAGACCACCCCGCCGTCGAGCTGCGCGGTGGCCCCGCGCCCGAACAACAGCACGCCGGCGAAGGCCAGGGCGGCGAGCATGGCAATGGGGGCACGGCGCGCGGACGGCATCTCGGGGAATCCTGCCCCCTGCCGAGCTGCAAGGAAAGTGCCCGACATCAATTCTCCCCTTCGCGCGCCTACGCGCGCGCGTCGGGCGCCGGGCTGACGGGATGGCCGGCGGTCGGGGCGCCGCTTGCCAATTTGGCAGCGAGGTCGGCGACCAGGCCGTCGTCGACCGGATGCTGGCCGAAGCGCGCAGCCGCGTAGCGCTCGGTGAGGCGATCGAAGTCGCCGCCGGGGTAGAGGCCCTCGTGGCGCACGCGCCGGGCGTACTCGCGGGGGGTCTCGCTCGGACGCCGCGGCCAACCGGCGCGCCCGAGGCGCTTCGTCGTCCGCCGGTAGAGCCGCTCGATCGCCGCCCCGCCCGCGAACGACGGCCGCGCCGCGCCCCGGCGCCGGGCGAACAGCCCCAGGCCGGCGCCGCCTGCCCGCCGGCGCCAGATGCGCGCGCCCAGCATGGCGAGCGCCGCCAGCGCGACCACCAGCGCCAGCCACCCGGCGACGGTCGGTCGGTGCCGCCACGTCGACGAAGATCCGAGCGCGAGGCGGCGGCCCGCACGCACCGCGAGATCGCGCTGGCGCGGCAGGTCGTACCCGACGACCCATCGGCTCCAGTAGTAGTCGAAGGCGTCGAGCACCTCGCCGAGGCGCCCGACCGGGGGCGGCGAGGGTCCGGGCGGCGTCGCGTCGACCCGGACCCAGCCGGTCTCGGGGAGGAACGCCTCGGCCCAGGCGTGCGCCCGGTCGGCGCGGACGGCGACGTAGCCGCCGACGCCGTTCCACTCCCCGCCCCGGAAGCCGGTGACGTAGCGCGCGGGGACGCCCGCAGCCCGGAGCATCAGCACCGCCGCGGACGCGAACAGCTCGCAGTGCCCCTCGGTCTGGTTGAAGATGAAGTCCTGGACCGGATCGACGCCGGCGGGCGACGCCGGCGGGTGGCCCGCGTAGCGGTGCCCGGCGCGCAGCCAGTCGATCACCGTGGTGATCTTCCCGGCCTCGCCGGTGTTGGTCTCGAGCCAGCCTGCCGAGATGCTCTGGGCCAGCGCCCCGAGGCGCTGCTCGGCCATCGGGGGGAGCGCGACGTAGACGCTGCGCGCCCCCGGGCTCAGCACGGGCCGCGCGTCCCAGTCGGCTATGGCGTGCGTGGCCGAAGGGCTCGGGCCCGACGGATCCGTGGTCGGCGGTGGCGGGCGCGGGAACTCGGCGGCGCCACCACCCGGTGTGCCGGCGACGAGCCGCGCGCTGGAGTAGGCGACGTAGTGGGCCTGGGCGAGTGACAGGAACCCTTCGCCGCCCGCGCCGCCGACACGGAGCGCGGCCTCGCCCGACCAGCGCGGCGCGACCCGCAGCGCCCCGGCCGCGCCGAGCCGCGGCGCCGGCAGCTCGAGCGCGACCGCCCGATCGATCGCGAACAGCACCCCCGCGGGGAGCCCCACCGCTTCGATCTCCTGGCGCACCTCCCCGTCGAGCGCCGCGTTCTCGGCGGCCTCGCCGGCGCCGACCGGCGATGCCACGGTGTCCCCCTCGCCGGGCTCGCTGACCCAGTAACGATGGACCCGCCCCCCGTCGTCCTCGGCGACGATCGTCGCCACCTCCGGCTTGCGGCTGTGGGCCCAGCGCCCGTGCTCGTAGAGATCGTACGTGGCGCCGCGGAAATACAGCCCGTCGGCGGCGCCCCGGCGGGCCTCCTCCGGAGCGAGGGCTGCGACGGCCGGAATGGACGCGCGGAGCACGACGTCACGCCGGGCCGCGGCCCGCGTGCCGTAACGGCCGAGCGCGATCTCGTCGCCGACCGCGACCAGACTCCCGGCGCCCGGCGCGCCCCCCAGCACGAACCCCGCGCCCATCCGGGGGACGAACATGAAGATCGCGACCGCGCTGGCGAGCACGGCCGCCGCCACCCCGCCGGTGGCGAGGAAGAACGCCCCGCCCACCACCCGGCGCGAGCCGAGGATCCGCCCGACGCCGACCTTCTGGCTCGGCGCCTGGGCCGAGTGCTTGACGAGGTAGTTCTCCTCCATCTCGCGGCGGAGATGGAAGAGGATGAGACCCCAGACCGCGAACGTGACGTACACGGCGAAGGCGACCACGAACGCGAAGCTCGCGGCGAGCGTGGAGGCGACGAGGACGAGCAGGAACGAGAAGGCGAGGATGTGGACGTAGTCGCGGTGCGTGCGCCGGTAGAACAGCTTGTACCCGAGGAGAGCCAGGCCGAGATCGAACCCCGGCCCGTAGTCCGGCTCGGGGAGGTGGCGCCAGATCCGCCAGAGCAGCGCCGCGAACAGCACCAGGGAGGCGACGCGCAGGCCGACCGTCGCCCGATCGAGCGCCGCCACCGCCGCCAGCACGAGGAGGTAGGTCACCAGCTTGTGCGCGAGCTGAAATCTCACGCGGTCCTCCGTTGCAGCCCGCGCGGGTCGGCGAGGCGCGGGGGGGCGCCGGGGCGGACGCGCACGACGACGCCGCGACGGGCGACGGGCGGGGGGCCGGCCACCGGCTCGAGGACGGCGAGCGCGCGCAGCAGGCGTTCGGTCTGCGCGGGGCCCACATCGGCGGGGACGAGCCCGCCGCGCGTCGCCAGGGCTACCGAGAAACCGCGCTGCACGAGCTCGACGCAGATGCCGGCGGCCTCGGAGACGGCGCGCTCGAAGGTGGCGGTGTCGCGCACGAGCGCGGGATCGTTATCGAGCAGCACCGTCGCCTCGCGGGCCTCGTCGTCCTCGTGCTCGCGCACGAGCGGCATCCCGCGGCGCGCGCTCGTCCGCCAGTGGATGTCGCGCGGATCGTCGCCGTGGCGAAACGCGTGCAGGCCGGCGAACTCGCCCACGCGGCTCCGCCCCCGGTCCTGCGCCGACCCGGGCCGGGCCGGCAGCCCGCGCAGGAGCGCCGCGGGCGGCGGCACCAGCGCGGGGAACACCATCAGCTCCGCGGGATCGGACAGCATGCGCGCCCGCTGCAAGAGCCCGAACGGGAACTTCGTCGCCAGCCGGAAGCCAGAGAGGCGGTAGCGCCCGCGGCGCGCCGGCGTGTTCCGGTAGGCGGTCTCCTGCGTGCGCCCCGCCGGCAGCTTGAGGAAGTAGCAGCGCTTCTCGATCGGGCGGCCGCCGACCAGATCCTCCACCTCGATCGAGAACGACGGCAGCCGCCGCTTCCCGTTCGAGAGCACGATCCCCATGAGGTAGGGCGTCCCCGCAAACACCGACGGTGGCAGCACGCGGCGCACGCGCAGCCCCGAGAGCCCCAGCTCGGAGAGCACCAGCCCGGCGAGCACGGCGGAGATCATGATCCCGAAGCCGAGGAAGAGGAGGTTGATGCCCGCGTCGATCGCCACCACGCCGACCAGGAGCGTCGCGATCAGGAACCACCACCCCTCGCGCGTCGGCGGGTTGCGCCTCGTCGTCCGGGCGGTGAACCCGATGAGCGTCCGCGCTCCCCGGACCGCGGCGGCCGGCGACGACGACATCTCGACGCGAGACCCGCGGCGGGCCCCGTTCCCCCCCTCCATCTTCAACCCGGCGCGGGGAGGCGGTCGATGATGTCGGCGAGCACGCGCTCGACGTCGCTCCGCGCCCGGCCGAGCGCCTCGAGCGGCGACGCGGGGACCACCCGGTGCGCGAGCACCGGCCCAGCGAGCGACTTGAGATCGTCGGGGAGAACGTAGTCGCGCCCGTCGGCGAGCGCCGCGGCCCGCGCAGCGTTCCGCCAGGCGAGCTGACCGCGCGGCGACACGCCCAGCGCCAGGTGCGGCGAGCGGCGGGTCTCGCGTGCCACGGCGACGATGTAGTCGGCGAGCTCCGCGGAGAGGTGGACGCGCTCGGCGGCGTCCTGCAGCGCGCGCACGTCGGCGACCGACAGCACGGACTCGAGCCGCGCCAGATCGTCCTCGGGGCGCCCCGCGGACTCGAGCAGGATGCGCCGCTCGTCCTCCGGCGACGGGTAGTCGATCCGGATGCGCAGCAGGAAGCGGTCCATCTGCGACTCGGGGAGCGGGTAGGTGCCGTAGTGCTCCTCGGCGTTCTGCGTGGCCATCACGAGAAAGGGAGGCTCGAGCGGGTAGGTCCGCCCGTCGACGGACACCTGCCCGTCGTTCATGGCCTCGAGCAGCGCGCTCTGCGTGCGCGGCGGCGTCCGGTTGATCTCGTCGGCCAGCACCAGGTTCGCGAACACCGGTCCGGGGTGGAACTCGAACTCGCCCGACTTCGGATCGAGCACCGACACGCCGAGCACGTCGGAGGGGAGCAGATCGCTCGTGAACTGGATGCGGCGGAAGCTGCCGCCGATCGATCGGGCCAGCGCGTTAGCGAGCGTGGTCTTCCCCACGCCCGGTACGTCCTCGATCAAGAGGTGCCCCCGCCCGACGAGCGCGATGACCGCGTGTCGGATGGCTTGCGGCTTGCCCCGCAGCACGCGGGCGACGTTCGCTTCGAGCGCCCCGATCAGCTCAGCCGGGGCGTTGGCCCGGGAGTAAGGCACGGCGGTCGTCGTCATCGCTTTTGTGACTATACCACCGCAAAAACCCGCCGATATGCACGGGAAGGACTAGCCGCGTCACGGAAAACCACCTAAAGTGAGGCGCTTTTTCCTGCACGCCAGAACGCCATCGGAGGATTACATGGGGGCCATCCGCACGAGACTCGCTTCGGTCACGCTTTTCGCTTGCATCGGCCTACTGGCCGGCTGCGGCGATGACCAGCCGGCGGGTTCGACGGGGACGGCGGGCGGCGGCGGCGGGGGTGCCCCTGGCGATGGCGGCGCGGGCAACGGCGGCAACGCCGGTATGGACGCCGGCGGCTCCGGCGGCGGCGGCTCCGGCGGCGGCGGCCTCGGCGGTGGCGGCGCAGGCGGCGGGGGGACGGGCGGCGGTGGCACGGCGGGCGGCGGCTCCGGCGGACGCGGTGGCTCCGGCGGTGGCGGCACCGCGGGCGGCGGCGCCAGCGGCTCCGGCGGCGGCGGCGCCAGCGGC
>Ga0306920_100008199_pt1 | contig 13849 bp, 10 predicted proteins | sample flu12Cox44000170_FD_204666 | JGI IMG/M metagenome (GOLD analysis project Ga0306920, IMG submission 204666) | Lab enrichment of tropical soil microbial communities from Luquillo Experimental Forest, Puerto Rico - flux4day.12C.oxic.44.000.170 (v2)... | ecosystem: Environmental > Terrestrial >... | reverse complement strand
ACGTCATCGACGGTTCGCTTGCGCTTGCCTCTCTCAACCTTGCCTGCCGGGATCATGTCCCGACGTTTCCGCAACGCTCGCCACCATCGCTCTTGACGACAGCAGCTCGCGGTGGCTTGAGACCTGCACCTGACTGCCGGCCTCGAAGGGCCCTCCTTCATCTCTCGTACAGTTCCGCACCGTTGTACGCAGACGGCGCGTTCGTGACACACGCCCCATAGCGGACCTAGTGGTGTGTGTCCGTGAGCCGTTCCAAGCCGCGTCGGTACGGTACGACGAACCTAGGGTTGCTGTTCACGAAGCGAGCCCGTGCCGAATTGCCGGGCCGCATTGCCGCCCATCATCGAAGCGATCAGCCCTTCCGGCACGCTGGCAGCGCGCAGCTTGGCGATGGCATCCCATGCGCTGGTCGTGTCGTGGTGCGGGTAGCGCGACCCCCAAACGACCTTATGCGCAAACTCCTGCGGCAACTTGAGGATCAACCGCTCCTCGGCATCAAAGCCGAGCATGACATTGCCGTGCTCCCACATCTCCTCGGGCTCGGTTGACACCGGGTAATGATGCAATAGCGGGATCACGCGGGTCGAGGCCTCCATCTTTTCGAGCACCTCTTGCATCCAGGAGGCCTTGCCGTGGGCGACGACGACTTTCATCGCCGGATAGCGCTCCATGACCGCGAAGCCGATCAGGGTCGAGGCGACGAACATGTGGTTGTCGAGCCAAGGGGCAAGGATCGGTGCCAGCGGATGACCGAGCGGTGTCGCACCGATGAACGTGATGGACTGACCGGCGCCGCCGCTGCCGCCGGCGAACGGACCGCCGCCCCCACCGGGAACGGGAGGCTGCGTCAAGCGGTCCTTTATTTTCTCGACGAACGGCCCGTGGGAGGTCCATTCCGGGTTCCACAGCCCCGGCGTCGCGTGCACTGCCGCGGTAATCCCCAGTCGCTCCAATTCAGCCCACAGAGGATCGTAATAGGGATGGTTGAGGTAGCGGTCTTCGACGAACATCGGCCGTATGAAGATACAGCGGAATGACGGCAGCCGCGCCACCCGCTGCATCTCTTCGAGCGCGAAATCCATGTTCTGCAACGGCAGGATGGCGGCCGCGAAGAGCCGCTCCGGCGCCGCCCTGCAGAAGTCAAGGATCCAATCGTTGTAGGCCCGCGCCAGCGCGTAGGCGACGTCCGGATCGCGGACCAGGAAGAAGCCTTCGGCAAACCAAGTCGGGTAGAGCAGCGCCTGGTCGACTCCCATAGCGTCCATATCGGTTAGGCGCGCCTGCGGCTCCGAGGCGCCTTCGGTAGCCGGGTGCCGCACTCGGGGGTCGAGGGCGCCGACCGCATCCCAGTCCATGCCGGGCCGCCACAACGCGTGGCGCGGCAGATTGGGGTTCGAGCGATCGCGAAAAATCTCGCCTTTGACCTTGAGATAGGCGCCGGTGCGGCCTTCCTGCCGCCAGAGCGCGTGCTTGCCGAGAGTCCGATACTCGGGGTCGAGGTATTTTTCCCAAAGCGCGGGCGGCTCGACGACATGGCTGTCGCTGTCGAATACGGTGAAGTCCTTCGTCGGCATGCGTCCCTCCGCTGGTTCCCGCATTGTCGTTTGACCGTATCGTCTGCGCACGCCAGCGCGTGCAGCGGCGTCAGCGCTGCCGCAGTGCTGCTTCGGGCCGGAGCGACGCGCGGACTTCCTCTTCCGTCGGCCACCAATCCGGGCGTTCGATCTCGGTAATGCGCCCGCGGATGATGTTGGCCGGCGCCTGGGCGTTGTAGAGGCGGCGGGCATTGGCGCCGAGAAACTTGGCCTGGTGCTCGATCGGCAGCTGGTGCTGCTGCATGGTCTCGATCGCCCGCCACGCGTCGTCGCCGTCGTGATGGTAGACGTCGGACGACCAGCACAGGATGTCGCCGTAGAACTCAGGCAGCTTTGCCGGCGGCGCCTCGTCGCCTTCGAAACCGGTCATGCAATGCTCGAAGAAGGTCTCGCTCGGCAATTTCCTGAGCGGCGGCAATTGCCGTTCGTTCCGGTAGAGCTTGTAGGCCTTGTCGCACTCGTCGATCAGGAAGCTGAGCCAGGTCGACGACGCCTCGAAGACAGCGGCATTGACCTTCGGGTGCCGCTCGAAAAATCCTGACATCAGCACAACGGTCACCCACAGCGCCGCTTCGGCCTGGAAATTCTGCACATTAGCCAAGAACGTGTGCGGTAGGCCGGCATTGGCGATGGTCTTGCGGATCAATTCGGCGCCGGAATATTGCTCGCTGTAGCCGGACGGCTTCGAGCTGCCGAAGGCCGGGAACGGGTGCATGCCATAGACCATGCCGGTCTCTTCGAGCGCATCCCACACTGGCTCGTATTTCGGCTGCAGCGGATAGTTGCCCATTGCGTCCATTGGCCGGACCAGTGCGACGCGGCAGCCCAGCGCCGCAACCCGGCGAATCTCCTGGATCGCGTAGTCCGGGTGCTGCATCGGGATCAGCGCCGCAAAAAACAGCCGGTCCGGATTTTCTCGCGTGTATTCGTAGGCCCATTCGTTGTAGGCACGGCAAAACGCTTTGGCGCCGAGCGCGTCCTCGAGCCAGGGGTAAATGTCGATCTCGGTCGGGATGATCATGACCTGATCGATGCCCTGGATATCCATGTCCCTGAGCCGCGGCCCCGGCTCGTAGGAGCCGGCGTGGTCGAGATAGGCGACCTGTTCCTGGGTCAGCGCTGTCTTTGGGTTGAGATTGCGCACATTGAGGGCGCGCTGGATGTCGTGCTTGACGCCCGGGCCGGCATTCGTGATGACGCGCATTGTGCCGGGGATGCCGCCTTTGCGCGGCGATCCGAGTCCGATACCCGCTCGGCCGTTGACGATCAGTAGACGGCCATCGGCGTCCCACCAGATCGTGCGTTTCAGCGCATCGAGCTCTTCGCGGTTGAGGAAATCCTTCGCGCGCTCCCAGATCAGCGGCGGCTCCGTGACATGGGCGTCGCAATCGAAGGTGGCGAAATCCTTGGTCATCGGTGCAAAGCGTTGAATTGGCATTTGCCAGCCTCCTCTCGATAGTGACAGCGTGTCGAAAACGTGTTCGTCCGACCTAATCCTCCAGCCAGCCTGACGGCACAGTCACCGCGCCGTTACGCACCAGAATCGCGTCGATCTCTGCCATATCTGCGCTGCTGATCTCCCAGCCGAGCGCGCCGGAGTTCTCGGTCACCTCGGCCGGCGTACGACAGCCGACCAGGGCAGTCCCGACCACCGGATTGCTCAACGTCCAGCGCAGCGCGAATTGCGGCAGCGTCTTGCCGTACTTGGACGCCAGCCGCTTCAGCTCCTCGACGGCCGCCAGGTTGCGCGGGAAGTGCTCGGGGCCGAACAAGGTTCGGAACAGGTTGAGGCTGCCGAGATTGCCGCCTCTCGAGCGCCAGTCGCTCTCATCGAACGACATGCCGGCGTGGAACGTGCCGCTCAGCATGCCGTAAGCCAACGAACCGTAGGCCATGACGCCGATCTGCTGCGCGGCGCAGTAGGGAAAAATCGCAGCCTGCATACGCCGGTCGAACATGTTCCAGGCGTACTGCACGACATCAACCCGGCGTAGCCGCATCGCGTCTTGGATCTGCGCCAGACGGAAGTTGGAGACGCCGATACAGCGCGCCTTCCCTTGCCGCACGATGTCGTCGAGGGCGGTCATCGTCTCGTCGAGGGGCGTTAGCGGATCCGGCCAATGCACGAGATAGATGTCGACGTGATCGGTCTTGAGCCGCCTGAGGGTGTTGTCGATCGAGGCGAGGACGCGCGCTCGGCTACTGTCGCGGCGGTTCGGCATCTCTTCATAGCCGACGCCGAATTTCGTGGCGATGACGACACCGTTTCGCTGACCAGCCAGCGCCCGCGCCAACGCCTCCTCTGAGACGCCCATGCCATAGGCTTCCGCCGTATCAAAACAGGTAATGCCGCTGTCGATCGCCTGCGAGACCGCGCGCTGGAACTCGCTCTCGTCGATGCGCCCATACGTGCCACCGATCTCCCAGCAGCCGAAACCAATGGCGGAGACTTTGAGGCCTGTCCTGTCGAATTGCCGGTAATCCATGCGGTTCCCCGGTGTTATTGCGCGGCGATGGCGGCGGGTTTCGCGAAGCGGCCTTCCATACTGCGGCGTGCCCGGGCGGCCTCGCTATCGGGGACCGCCACATCCGTCCAGCGCACGATCGCGTCGGCGACGACATCGCGCACCAACGGCAACTTGTGCGCGAGGCCGATCGGCAGCGCTCCTTCCGCAAGGCTGCGCTCGACCGGGATGAGTTTGCCCCAGACCGTGTAGCCGCCTTCCCCGTCGAGCATCTCGCCGGCGTTGAGCGCGCGTTTGGCCACCGCCACCGCGTCGCCGCGCCAGCCCTGGGCCTGCCCGGTGGGCTCGCGGCGGAGCGCCGCCGACAGCACTGAGATGCCGAGTTCCAGCCCGATCAGGTGATAGGGTTTGTACATCGCGGCATACCAGCCGCCGGCGTCGGTCTTGAGGCCGTACTCCTTGAAGCAGGTACGCGCGTATTCGTTCGGCGCCTTGAGCACGACGTGGACGCCCCACCGCAAATCGCGAAAAACGGTCCGGCCATCGCGCTCCAGCGACGAGACGACCTCGACCATGCCGTCGCGCTCCAGCACGCCGCCCGCCGCCCGGCCACACAGGATCTGCGGCAGGTCGTCGACGCCGCCCGGCGGGAACAGCAGACCATCCGAGGGCACGCCGAGACCGCTGGCGTTGGCGATCGCCGCCATCTCGATCGCCGACTTGGTGCCGTCGAGGAAGGAGTTGAACATTTGCGGCTTCATGCCGCCATGCCGCGCCTCGTCTGACGTCAGCCCGTAATGCGCCCAGACATCGTCCGGCGTGACCGCGTGATACGCCGGCAGATATTTTGTGCCCTTGCCGGCAGCGACGACCTCGAAGCCACAGGCGCGCGCCCAGTCGATGATCTCGCAGGTCAGCGCCGGCTGATCGCCATAGGCGAGCGAATAGACGACGCCTTTCGCCCGCGCTTCTTCGACGAGCAGTGGGCCAGCGAGCACGTCGGCTTCGACATTGACCATGACGATGTGCTTGCCGGCGCTGGTCGCGGCGCGGGCATGGGCGATGCCGGCGGGCGGGCTGCCCGTTGCCTCGACGACAACCTCAACTTGAGGATGTTCACAGGCCGCCCGCTCGCGCGCCAATCGATAGAGGCTCATCGCGCTACTCCGCCGCCATCTTGCGGCCGCTTGCGTAGTCGAGCAGCGCGCTGTCTGCGACCGGCACGATCGGCCTGAAGTCGCGATGCGCGATCCACTCAGGCCGTGTCGGTTTACGGATGTAATTGGAGACCGCGCACAGGGTCAGGTAGACGATGCCGCGTGGATAAGGCGTGATATTTGGCGCTGAGGCGTGCACCAGATTGCCGTGGAACATCAGCACCGTACCGGGCTTGCCGGTGGGCGCAACGATACCGCCTTCATTGACAAGGCGCGTCACCGTCTCGTTGTCGAGCGTCCATAGCGGGTAGGAGGTCGTCGCCTCGTCGTGCCCGGCCGCCAATACTCCATACTTGTGGCTTCGTGGGACCAGCATCAGCGGGCCGTTGATCGGCATCACCTCGTCCATAAACACCGCGATGTTCATCGCGCGCGGCTCGGGCATGCCGTCGTCGCGCGCCCAGGTGCCGTAATCCTGGTGCCACTGCCAGACATCGCCCTCGAAGGCGGCCTTGGCGTTGATCTTGTACTGGTGCATGTAAAGCTTTTCGCCGAACACCTGTTCGACGGGGCCGATGAGCCGCGGGTGGCTGCCGAGCAGCCGGAACGCTTCGTTATAGGCATGCGCGGCAAAGGCGGTGCGCGGCGCGCCGGTTTTTTCGCGCCAGACCTCCTGGCGGTTGGTCTTATAAATCTCCTCCGCCTCATCGCGCAGAACCGCGACCTCCTCCTCCGAAAAACAGCCGGGCAAAAAGAGATAGCCTTCGTCAGCGAAGTCCCGAAGCTGCTGTGTCGTTAGCGGCATCGCGATTTCCTCCGGATGGCAGAAATGACTGGCTAAGCCGGCGTGCGGTTTCGGCGCCAGCGCGACCGGTATGGTGGCAGGCCGCGTTCTCGGCGGCTTCGGCATCGCCGGCGAGAACGCACTTGAGGATCTCTTGGTGCTCCGCCCATACCAGTGGGCGCTGCTCGGGATCGCCGAGCACGGCCCCCATCGAGCGTTTTAGGTGCGGCCATTGCGCTGCGACGGTCTCTTCGATCGCGCGGTTCCCGGACAGACGATAGAGCGCCGTGTGAAAAGCCACGTCTGCCTGGATAAACGCGAGCACTGGAGCATCCGGGCGCAGCGCGAGACCTGCTGCCAGAGCCCGCTGTGCGGCGCGGCGCGATTGCGAGTCGATCAGCCGCGCGGCGATACGCTCGGCAGCCAGCCGCGCTGCCAATCCATCGATCGCGCTGCGGACTTGGTAAAGTTCACGAATCCTGGTCGCATCGATCTCGGAGACAACCAGCCCGCGCCTCCCATGTTCTTCGACCAGCTTCTGGTTCTTGAGCAGTTGCAGCGCATGGCTGATGGGCTGCCGCGATACGCCGAGCAAAGCCCCCAGTTCTTCCTGGCGGATGCGCTGGCCAGGAGCGAGCGTACGGTCGGCAATCGCCTCGACCAACCGGTCATAAGCCTGTTCGATTAAGCCCGGTTGCGGTCTAAGAGGGCGCATCTTGCATCCTGAATTCCGAATTCAATGATACTCGCCACCGGAAGCGAGTCAAGGGTTCCCGGCCCGTGCCCGTAGGCGTCGGTCGATCTGCGTTCTGATCGTGGCAGGAATGACCGTTATCGGCGCATCTTTCTCGTTGCCGCGCCTTCCAGCGAAGGTCTCATAACCGAGCCCACAGCCGCCGCTCAGCCTTGGCCGCGGGAACGCGTCCTCATGCCCCATTGCGGTCATTCTCCTGAGCCGGTCGCTGGATGGAAAAGCGGACCTTCTGGGACGCCGCCCAATTCTTTGGGTGTTGACCCATAAGCGACGTCGGCGAAGGCAACGATCGTTGCATCGGCAACGTCGAGGACACTTGTCGGGATAGTGAGCCCGAGAGCCTCGAATTTCGTTGGCTAGTCAGATCGACTGGCGCCCTTCAAGAGGCAGAAAGGAGAAAAGGCCGCCGGCACCTTGTCGCGGCAGTGCCGTTTTTGCACGGGCGATGATGATGCGCTCGACTAGGGCTAATTGCAGCTGAAGTTGTGGGTGGTGAACGCGGGGTGGGCACCCGAGCGGTAGATGACGGCTGATCGGGAGCAGGAGCACGATAGGAAACGGCACTCGCTATTGGCGCGTGTGACTAAAGCTAACCCGACCGAATGCAACGCCGAGACGATAGCCTGTTCTCAGGCTGTGGGCCTTGCCAAGGGCCGACCGTTCGAGAAACTGCGAAAACCCGACATTTTCGGCGGGCCGATCGAGGCCGGCAGATGCTCGCCCGGCGCAACGGAATTCGAGGTGGTTTTGCTCCGAAGACATGGAGAGCCCGACGATCTCAGGAGCCACTCCTCTACTGGCCGGGCAATTTAGCAAGCGGGTCGGGAAAATCCACAGCTTTAAGCCCCTGGCGTGGGAGACCCCCATGGATCAGCACATAAAACCCGATTCGGCTATGAATGAAGAAATCGCCCAAACCTTTGATGTTCGGTAGCCCATCTTTTATATCTTGCAACGGCCCCCAGGCAATCAACTGCTGATCCTTCAGCGGTGTTTGATCGATTGATTCGATTTCTGGAACGATAACCTGTTCCCAGGTGGGGCTTCCCTTGGGATGCGGTAAATTATGTGCCACGTAATTAATTATTTGGAGGCGCCCCATTTTCTTGTTGTTAACCTCGTACGAATACGAACCGAGTTTGTTCAGGAGGTCCTTCACATCCACTGATAATACCGCCTCCAACCCTATCACGACGAAACTACCTTTGCCGTTGGGCAACGGCCATCCTTTCAGCTTCTCTTGCATTTTGGGATCGGCATCCAAAAGGCGCATGATGAAGCCGATCACAGCCCCGCCCCCGCTATGCGCGAAGACCCGTTTGCCACACTTGAAAGCAGAAGCCACCTCGAATGAAGCAAGGTACATAAAATCTTTCCACTGTTTTTTATCTGCAACATTCGAGAAATAATTGTTAAAATCGGCCCTGTCCCTCGCTATCTGTTCTTTCGGCATCTTGACTTTCGGGCCTGCCTTAAATTCAGGCATGTGTGCACTAAAACTAAAGTCTTTGTTGTTGGTTGGAGTCGATGCCCAGATTCCCAGAATGCGGGTCTCGAGCTGGTCGCCCCAGCCCGTGTATGCACCTGTCGGAGGTGTGAGGTTCGGGACTTGCCAGTATTCCTTCGCGACCTCGCCGGGTGCTTGTTTATCTTCAGTATCTCGACCATACCCCTTGGTTGGCGTGTTGACCAATTTGGGGTCGAACCGCGTAGCGAATCGGTTGGGCGCTCGGTTCGCCCGGAACAAGAGCTTTAAGGGGTGCTGAAGTTTTTCTGGGTGAGGGTACACGATGGTGGGGTTCTCTTTGTCGCCGCCGAGATGTTCTCTTATAAGATCAGGGGACCACTCGTTGTAATATGACAGCAACCCCCAGGGTTGATAGCGGCGGTCTGCCAAGACTATGAATAAGTCGAAGGCATGTTTAAGGTACAAGCGTGCCACAGGCGCGTCTCCACCCACACCCGCGCCTTTTCCCGCACCACCTTCAAAGGCGAAATTATCGAACGCCTGAATCCCCGGAAGGTACGGTGTGAACACGTTATTGCAATTCACTTTATCAATACGATTCCTAAAGTTTTCGTCGATCAGTAGCGAAACGTTGTTCTTAAACTCGGGGTCGTAAGCCTCTGGAGCCTTGAATTCCAAAGCAGAAGAGCTGTCCTGCACTTGACCCTCATTCACGAAGCAGGACGTATCATCATCTGTTGGACAATCCAGTTCCTTGTCGGTGAATAATAACGGAGAAGGGCACTCCGAAGGGGGAGCGGACGCGCCTTGGGCTTCACACGACCACATTCGAACGTCACATGCATAGGCATCGTCACTGGGATCACACGGAAGGTTGACCAGATATCTAAGATGTTGAGACCCTTTCGCGACATCGATGACGCCCTGATTATAGGGGGCGAGAAGCACGTCCCCATTGATCGTGGCGCCATCCCCGGTCCCCGTGAACACGACCCGTGCAGGGTCGGCCCCGTACACGGACCAGGTCGTCGCCTGGACAGGCCCCGTGTCGATATTCCCGAGAATGGGGTCGGACGATTTCCATCCGAAGTTACTGTTGCTCTGCACATCGGCTCCCAAAAAAAGAACTCCTTCAGAATCTGGTCTCGCCACAGAGATTCCAAAGAAGACCTGACCTCCCGAAAATGTATCTTGTTGCTGTCCGAGAGCTGCTACCGGCGGAGCAAGACACGCCAGGAGCATCAATAAAAATTTCAACTGCTTGCAAGAAAGCTTGACAGGCTGGTGCGTCCTCGGAGTTCTTCCAGACATCGGCAGCATCTCCCGTTCACGGAATCGAGCGGCGCGTCGCCGCCTTCTGCAGATCCCAAATGCAACCAAACTACCGCCTAGCAGGACCAGGCCGCCTGGTTCCGGAATCGTGGCCAATGCATCGACATTGTCATCCGGTCGCAGGCCAAGAGCCCCCGCCGAGGCCCAGAGCGAGAAACTTCCCGTGAAATTCGTGAAGCAGACATCAGCCGGCGACATATGGCCGGGCACGCATGGGATGTAGTTCAAGCCTGTTTCGGTGAAGGCGTCAGGGGAAAACGGGTCGACGGAGAACAACGCCATGTCAATGCCGGGGTCGGCCACTTGACCCAAATTCTGGCTCCAGAGCACCAGGCCGTCTATGCCGTCATTTGGTTGCAGCCCCATCATCGCATTCGTCGCGTAGACGGTGAACTGCCCATTTCCTGCGCTGACCAGGATGTCACTTGCGAGCGTCCCGGCGCCGAAGCTGTTCGTCGCCGACAGGCGGCCGATTGCGAAATAGGTGTTGGGCGACGGCTTCGCGTTCAATTCCAGTCCGTCGAGGTCGTCGCCAAAAAAGCCCGGCGCCAATCCAAGCTGAGCTCCGCGGATGAAAAGGCTGTTGCCACCGACGGGGGGCAATGCTTGAAAGACGTCGCCCGCAGCGGAAGCAACGCCGGGTTGGGCTTGGGCGAATACCGCTGTGCCGGGCAGTCCGACAGAAACCCGATCCACTGAGAAATATAGCGGACCCTGAATTGGATCCCTGCCAAAGGAAAAGTCGGCGAGGCTGTCGTATGGTCCGCTGGGGAAGTTCTCCTGCAGGCCGAGGCTGCGTCCAGGGATGTCCACAACCGGCCCCGGCAGCAAAACATCGGCCGGCGTGATGTTGATGCTTGTCGACGGGGAAGCCGAATCGAGGGAAAACCGAACATCAATCGGCCCAGCCTTCGCATCTATCGCATTGAACATCGCGAGAAAAAGGAACAGCAGCAGAGCTCTTGTCACGGACATCTTTCCTCCATAACCGAGCTATTCCGGATGGGCGCTCCTCAATTTATGTCGGCGATATGCAAAGAAGCGTGGGTTGTGGCAGAGGTTGAGAGTGGAGTCCGGAACGAGGCCGAGCCAGAGGTCGGCGCGATCGTCAGATTGGAGATCGTCAGCGAACTGTCCACGCGAAAGCCAACGCCGCCCGGGGCGACCAGCAGTAGCGTAACCAAGGACGATCGGAAGACCAGGTGAATTGCTGCGCGCATCGCCGCGAACCTCCCTGTGGCAGGCCTTCGTGCCTGCAGCCAGATCAGGCAGATTTCGTGACGAGGAGGGCACCCTGTCGTCCGGCTCTAATAGACCGGATTGCCGACAGCAACCTCTTCACCCTTTCGAGTTAGTTTCGGCTCGTTTGCGTCGAAAGTCAATCAAAAAATGGTTAAGATTTGGCGCCTACGCTACAGGGTGGCCTCTCAATAAAGACTGGCGATAATGCGACTGACCCACTGATGACGAGGCGGCCGCGTCGCGCGAGTATCGCCGCCCGAGCTTGAGTCAAAGCCGGGCCCCGCATTGCGACGCCAGGGCCTCGGACTACCAAGTCGCGCATGACTGAACTTTCGTTCCTGGCATACCGGGGACGATGTCCTCGTCGCGTCGAAGGTCCGCTATGTTGTCAAACCGCCTAGGGGCACGCCACCTCCGCCAGTGTCCGGAATCGGCGCATCTCGCTCGTTGCCGGACGACCTGGCGAAGGTCCCCTAACCGAGCCCATAGCCGCCACTCAGCCTCGGCGGCAGGAACCGCTCTTTATGCCCAAACCTGCCGTTCGTTGAAGCCCACTATCCGGGTGCGAGACGATGTAAAGCGGACCTTCGAAGACGCCGCCGCTGGTTCGGTTGTTGACCCAAGGCGGACATCTAGGTCTCTATTGGCGAGATCGCATTTCGTAGCACCCGTCCCGCCGATTCCCGTTAAGACTCCAGGAATGATGGACACAGCCTTGAAGCCCGGTGCGTGCCCGATCTGGCCGCCCGCTGCCAACTCATTCGTTTTCGAATTATCGTTCACCGCGGCGGGCGGCTTGTCCCAGTGCACGCAAAACTGACAGGTTGGCCTCGCGTGCAGCGGCAACAAGCTCCGTGTAAGGCAGATCGGCAACCGTGACAAAGCCAACATGCGCGTTCTCGCCGTCGAGAGTGCGCCCAGTCAACGGCTCGTCGGTATATTGAAACCAATGGGCGCCTACGAAATCTGGGTTGTCGACGACAGCGCGAAGGTAACGGGCGTAGGCGGGGCCACGTTCACTCTCCCTGCCGGCACCGACAAGGCCTTCCCAGAACAAGCCGCGATCGGTCGAACCGAAATGAAACTCGCCGATCAAAGCCGGTTTGGCGAGCGCATGGAAATGGGCCCACTCGTCGTTATCATTGGCGATCGATCGCTGGTAGAGATTGAAGCTGACGACATCGCACCAGCGGGTACACGCCTCGATGACCTCGGGGGTCCGCCAGGCGAAACGACTGCCGAGATAGAGATGGTCTGGATCGTGACGGTGCAGTGCTTCGGCCACCGCGCGGAAATAGGCCTCGGCAAACCGCTGAGTGAAGGATGCGAGATCGCGAATTACCGCGGGATTGCCGAGGCTTGCGAGCGGTAAGGCGAAACCCGCCCCGCGGAGCCCATCCCAAGAAGTGAGCGGAATGCCCCAAGCCTCTGCGAGACGCTCCGGTTCGCGATAAGTTTCGATGAGTTGCGCGATGAAGGCTGATTTCGCCGGGCTTTCCGGACCGTGGCCAAGCGTTCCGATCGCGAGGGCGTAATGTTCCTGCGGATCGGCTGACCAGCCCCGGCCCCAAGCCAGCTCGTTGTCGACGAAATAGCCGACGAGCCAAGGGTCGCGCCCGAAACGCGCCGCAGCGTTCCGGGCCATATCATCCGCAGCCTCGGCAAACCGCGGATCGAACGGGTCTGGAATTCCTCCCCACCAAAACTCACCGTCCAGCCACAGCGGCACGGTGTAAGGCAGGCTGTGCATTGTCCACAAATTTGGCTCGCCCCAATTGCCGATGGTGTTGAACCCCCAAGCCTCGAGGCGCCGCGCCGCTTCCTCGCGCCAGCGCTCGCGCCAATCAGGACCGAATTTGCGCTGAAGGTTAGCAGTGTAGAAGTTGAAGGCGCGACCATGATTGAACGCGCGGTCGCGCTGGGGCCACAAACCGGCACCGTTGTCTCGCACGCTCCAGTGCGCGGCAAGCTCTCCATCGGGCGGCGGAAGGTCGCGAAACATAAACTCGCGACCCTCGACATAGGTTTCCCCAGCTAACGCAATTACGTCAATCCCGATCGAGAAGAAGCCATTGCCGTCGGGCGTCACGAGCCACCATCTCCCATCACGCTGTTCGGTTCGGAAGAAGCCGGTCGCGCGAAAGCCTCCAGTGTCCAGAAGCCCGCCGAAGCGGTCGCGCTTCGGGACATCGGCAAGCCACTGCGCGAGTGCGCGCTCTTCCTCGTCCCCTTTGGCACGGAGCATCTCTACGGAGCTCACCTTCTCCGGCCACTCACCCGGCAGGAACTGACCGAAGCCGTCGACGATACCGTCGTAGGAGCTGTGATCCGGCTCGACGTGCAGCGGCCCGACCACGAGAGGTCGAGGGCTCGATGGACGCAGCAGCCCAAGGCGGACCAACGCGACCTCCGCGGCATCAATGGAGCCGTCTGTCGCCGTCACCGGCAATGTACCCGGATCGAGGCCCGCCGGCGCCAGCGAAGGTCCGGCGATCATGCCCATCGACAGCGGGGGTGGCGCGCTGATCGAGATCGCGAGGTTACGGGAGCTGCGCGGTGCGATCGCCACCTTACCGGTCAACGACCGGCGCTTTTGGTCCTCGACACGCAATTGCAGAGTCAGAGCTTCATCGCTGGGATTTTCGACCGGGATGACGAGCCGGCTTTCCCGAGACCAGTCCCAAGCGCCCCCCTTCGGTTTTAAGGTTAGCGCGGGCCGGTCTTCGGTCGCAAACACGACGCGAAGCCTCTGCCCCTCCTGTGACTCGATCGTGACGTGTGTTGGTTCGACAAGAATCTCCTCCCCAGCCGCTGTCGTCGTCAGCAATAAGAGGGCGATCGCAATCGAACCGAGAAAGCCTCTTGGATCATGACTTGATCGCCGGGTTGTGCCGTTATCGCCGCGGGACGAAGAATCGCGACCGCGGATCCCGTAACCTGGAGGAATTCCGTTATGAACCATTACAGACTTGGGCACTGGGCGGGTCCGACTGTACCTCCTCGACGAGCGGGATCTCGTTTGGTCCATCGGAAGGCCTACCGAGACGATACA
>Ga0306920_100008198_pt1 | contig 13851 bp, 12 predicted proteins | sample flu12Cox44000170_FD_204666 | JGI IMG/M metagenome (GOLD analysis project Ga0306920, IMG submission 204666) | Lab enrichment of tropical soil microbial communities from Luquillo Experimental Forest, Puerto Rico - flux4day.12C.oxic.44.000.170 (v2)... | ecosystem: Environmental > Terrestrial >... | reverse complement strand
CATCCAGCTCATCAAGGAAGTCGCCGACAACGTCGCCGGTCACGGTAGCGTGGTGATGAACAGCGCGGCCGCCGCGCGGCTCGGCGTCGGCGACGGCGAGCGCGTCGAAGTGCGCTCGCCGCTCAACAGCACCGAAGGGCGCGTGCTGCTGTGCGAGGGCATCCGCCCGGACACGTTGCTGATGATCGGCCAGTTCGATCACTGGGCGACGCCGTTCGCCAAGGACTTCGATGCGCCCAGCATGAACGCGCTCATGCCGATGATGCTGGACTTGACCGACGCGACCGGCTCGGGCGCCGACCTCGTCAAGGTCAAGGTCACGCGGCTGGAGAGCGCATCATGACTCGCTGGACCATGGTGGCGGACCTCGAGCGCTGCGTCGGCTGCCAGACCTGCACGGCGGCCTGCCGTCATGCCAATGCCACCGCGCCGGCCGTGCAATGGCGCAAGGTGCTCGACGTCGAAGCGGGAGCTTACCCGCACGTCAGTCGCACCTTCGTTCCGGTCGGCTGCCAGCACTGCGCCGACCCGCCGTGCATGCACGTGTGCCCATCGACCGCCACGCGCCGGCGCGCGGACGGCATCGTCACCATCGATTACGATATCTGCATTGGCTGCGCTTATTGCGACGTCGCCTGTCCTTACCAGGCGCGCTTCAAGATCGACGCGCCGCGGCTCGCCTACGGCAGCTTGGCGATGGACGTCGAGTGGGAAGATGCGCGCCGCGTCGGCGTCGCGCAGAAATGCACCTTCTGCTCCGACCGCATCGACTTCGGCCTCGCCAATGGATTGACACCGGGCCTCGATCCGCGCGCAACGCCAGCTTGCGTGAATGCCTGCATCGCCGATGCGCTTCACTTCGGCGACCTCGACGATCCGGACAGCAACGTGTCGCGGCTGCTGCGCACGCAGCGACACTTCCGCATGCATGAGGAGCTCGGCACGGCGCCTGGTTTTTATTATCTCTACGGCGCAGCGGACGGCGTTCAGCAGGAGGAAGCGGCCCCACCGGTGTCCCGAGAGCCGCCGAGTTTGCGTACGCGCGGCGTCGCGCCCTGGCATCAGCAGCATTGGGACTGGAAGGCCGCCGGCAACTTCATCGGCGGCGGGGCCGGCGCCGGTTTGTTTGCAATTGCAGCGGCCGCGAGCTTGGTCGGCTATCCGCTGTTTCCGCTCAGCCTCGTGGCCCTGGCGCTGGTCGGCCTCGGGCTGCTGTGCGTCCTGGCGAAGATCGGCCGGCCGTGGCGATTCATCTATGTGCTGCGCCAGCCGCGGCGCTCATGGATGGCGCGCGAAGCCTGGGTCGCTTGCGTCTTCTTTCCCCTCGGGCTTGTCGCGACTTGGTTCGACACGCGCGCGCTCGCCCTCGCCGGCGCGCTGATCGCGCTCGGTTATCTGTTCAGCCAGGCCATGATCGTTCAGGCGGCGAAAGGCATTCCCGCCTGGCGCACGCCGCGCATGGTTCCGCTGATCATTTCGACCGGGATCGCCGAGGGCAGCGGTTATTTCGTCGTTGCTGCGGCCCTCTGGCCTGCGCTGCGAGGTGCCGCGACCGCGGCGGCAATCCTCGCGCTCGTCGCGGCCGTGGTGCGCGCCGGGGTCTGGCAAGCCTATCTCGCCGCGCTCGCGCGCGAGGGCGCGCCGACGCGCAGCCTCGCGGCACTCGATGCGTTCCGGCTGTGGTTCTTCGCAGGCGGCCTCGCCGCGCCCTTCGGTTTGATCGCCGCCGGATTCCTGTTCGCCGCCGCCGCGCCCTATCTGTTCGCGCTTGCCGGCGCGGCGAGCATCGCGGCCGGCGCCGTCTTGAAGTTCATCCTGGTGACGCGCGCTGGCTTCAACCAGGGCTTTGCCATGACCCACACGCCCGTGCGCGGGTCCGGCACCGCCGGGCCGGCGGTGAAGCCCGGCTGGCGCGCGCCGTCGCACGCGCCGGCTGGCTGGCAATTGAGCTGATGGAGATCGAACCATGAGGACCAAAACAAAAACCCGCGCCGACGAGACCTTCATGTTCGAACCGGCCGCGGAGACGATGCCGCGCGACGCGCTCGTCGCGCTGCAGACGCGACGCCTGCGCCAGTCGCTCACGCGCGCCTATGCGAACGTGCCGCAGTATCGGAAAAAATTCGATGCCGCCGGCTTGAAGCCGGCCGACTTCAAGCGGCTCGCCGATGTCGCGCGCTTCCCTTTCACCATGAAAGCGGACCTGCGCGATACCTACCCGTTCGGCATGTTCGCGGTGCCGCACGGCGACCTGCGGCGCATCCATGCTTCGTCGGGAACGACCGGCAAGCCGACCGTGGTTGGGTACACCGGTGGCGACCTTGAAATTTGGTCCGACCTGATGGCGCGTTCGCTCGCCTGCGCGGGCGCTCGGCCGGGCGACATCGTCCACAACGCGTACGGCTACGGCCTGTTCACCGGCGGGCTCGGCGCGCACTACGGGGCGGAGCGGCTCGGCTGCGCGGTCGTGCCGGTGTCGGGCGGCGGGACAGAGCGGCAGGTGACGTTGCTCATGGACTTCGGCGCCGGCGTGCTATGCGCGACGCCCTCCTACGCCCTCAACATCGCCGAGGTTGCGGCCGGCATGGGCGTCGATCTCAAGCGCTCGAAGCTGCGCATCGGCGTGTTCGGGGCGGAGCCCTGGAGCGAGGCGATGCGGCGCGATCTCGAGGCGCAACTCGGCATCAAGGCAGTCGACATCTACGGCCTCTCGGAAATCATCGGGCCCGGCGTGGCGGCCGAGTGCGAGGTCGCGCAGGCGGGCCTGCACGGCTGGGAGGACCACTTCTTGTTCGAGGTGATCGATCCGCAGACGCTCGAGCCGGTGCCAATGGGCGAGGCGGGCGAACTCGTCGTTACCACGCTGACCAAGGAAGCGCTGCCGATGATCCGATACCGCACGCGCGACATCACGCGGCTCTCCGACGAGCCGTGCGCCTGCGGCCGCACTCATGTGCGCATCATGCGCGTCACCGGGCGCGACGACGACATGCTGATCGTACGTGGCGTCAACGTTTATCCTTCCCAGGTGGAAGCGGTGCTCGTCGGCTTCCCGGGGCTGGCGCCGCATTATCAGCTGGTGATGACGCGTGAGGGCGCGATGGACAGCATGACGGTGGAGGTCGAATTGGCGCGCGGCTTAGACCCGACCGAAGGCGAGCGCAGCCGCAAGGCGGCCGAGGTCACCCACCACATCAAATCGCTGATCGGCGTGAGCTGCACGGTCGTGGTCAAAGCGCCGGGCGAAGTGCCGCGCTCGCAGGGCAAGGCGGTGCGGGTGAAGGATTTACGCAAGCAGACGAGTTGATCCAGCCGTAGCCCGGATGAGCGCGCAGCGCGACATCCGGGGCGATCCCGCTACGGCCACCCCTAGTCCTGCGCCACCGGCCCGTCGAGGTCATGCCCCCATGCCTCCGCCGGCGCCGGGTAGCGGCGCATGAGGCGATGCACGAGGTTCACGTGCTCGGCCTCCTCCTCCATGAAATCCTCCGCGAGCTTCTTCACCTTCGGGTCCTTGGCGCTCGCGGCGACCGAGGAGAAGAAATCGAGCGCGCGCTCTTCGCCGCCGAGCGCCAGTTCGAGCGCATGCCACGGCGTCATCAGGTAATGCGCGGCGCCGGCGTCGACCTCCTCGGCGCTCTCGCCCTTCGGCCATTTGCCGACGCGCGGCGCGTGCGCGAGCACGTCGACATCGGCCTCCTCGGCGAGGCGGGCAATCTCATCGCGGTGGATGCCTTCGGCGCGGGCGAGGTCGAGAAAGATGACGACGAGGTCCGGGTTGTTGTGCGCCTCCATTTGCGCGGCGAGCAGTTCGTAGCGTTCGACCGCGGCGGCCTCGATCCCATAGGCGACCGCATAGAGGTCCGTGACGCTGGAGATTTTCGGGGCGTTGGCGTTGCTCACAGTTCGAAGTCCTTTTCCAATTCGCTCACGTCGATGCGCGCCGGCCCGATCGCCGGCTGATAGGGCTCGCGGTCGCCGCGGTAGAGAATGCCGATGTTGAAGCCGTCGTCGGTCATGATGCGGCGTGCGGCCTTGGCCGGGTCGGAGGTCGGCGCCACCGGCGCCGGATGCACCAGGTTCTTCCATTCCTTCTCGTCCGGCCGGAACGTCACGCACGGACTCAAAATTTCCACGAAGGAAAATCCGGGATGGCGGATCGCTTCGACCAGGATGTCGGCGGTCTCGTTCGGCGCGCCCGAGAACGCGCGGGCAACGAAGTTGGCACCCGACGCGAGCGCGATGACGAGCGGATGGAACGGCCGCAGGCCGGTGCCGCCGGGCGAGAGCGCGGTGTCGAAATCCGGCTCCGTGGTCGGCGACGGCTGGCCCTTGGTCATGCCGTAGACCCGGTTGTCCATCACCACGTAGGTCATGTCGATGTTGCGCCGGCACGCATGCAGGAAATGGTTGCCGCCGATCGAGTAGCCGTCGCCGTCGCCGCTCGCCACCACCACGGTCAGCTCCGGCCGCGTGACCTTGAGCCCGGCGGCAAGCGCGAGCGAACGCCCGTGCACGCCGTGAAAGCCGTAGCAGTTGGTGTAGGCGGGGATGCGAGAGGAGCAGCCGATGCCGGAGACGACGACGATCTCTTCCGGCGGCAGGCCGAGCGCGGCGAAAGCGCGGGTGAACGACATGAGCACGTGATAGTCGCCGCAACCCGGGCACCAGATCTGCGTCACGTCGGAGCGGTACTCGGCCGGCTTGCGGGCGGGCTTTGTGTCGAGACTCTCCATCACTGCCTCCATTCGACGATGGCGCGGTGAATCTTATCGGGCCCGATCGGCAGCGGACCGGGGCGGCTGAGAACCTTGACCGCGCCGGGCAGGTCGTAGTGGGCGCGCAGATAGCGGTGGAACTGGGCGCCGTGGCTCTGCTCGACCACGAGAGCGCGTTTCGCGCCCGCCAGTGCGGCGGCGAAACGCGCGGGCTGCACCAGCGAGAGTAGGCGCGGGGCAACGAGCCTGACGTCGATGCCGTCCTGCGCGGCGCGGGCGATCGCTTCGCGCACCGGGCCGACGAGCGAGCCCCAGGTGATCACCGCAAGCTCGCCGCTTCCCTCGATCGTCGCCCAGTGGTCGCCATAGGCGAAGCCCTCGAGTTTGTCGCGGCGTTTGTCGAGCTGGACGTGATGATCCGCGGCGCTGCTGGTGGGCGTGCCGCGTGGCGTATGGGTGAGGCCGTCCGCCGTGTACTGTCCGCCGCGTGTGCCGGGCAGCGCCATCGGCGAAATGCCGCCGGCCGCAACGGCGTAACGCTGATAGGCGCCGGCGATGTCGCGGGCTTCCAGCCGCTGCCCGATGAAGGCAAGGTCGGCCGGGCGTTCGATCGCCGCGCGTGCCTGGCCGATGAACTGGTCGGACAGCACGATCGCCGGCGTCTGCAAAGTTTCCGCGAGGTAGGTCGCCCACTGGGTGGTGAACAAACAATCGCCTACCGACTGCGGCGCCAGCACCAGATGCGGCGCGTCCCCGTGCAGCCCATAGACGGCGAGGTTGAGATCGGCCTGTTCCGATTTGGTCGGGATGCCGGTCGACGGCCCGCCGCGCATCACGTCGATGACGACGATGGGGATTTCCGCCGCCGTCGCGAGGCCGAGCGCCTCGATCATCAGCGACAGCCCGGGGCCGGAGGTCGCCGTCAACGCCGGCGTTCCGCCGAACGACGCGCCGATGATCATGTTGACGGCGGCAAGCTCGTCTTCCGCTTGTAAGAGCACGCCGCCCATTTTCGCGAGGTTCGGCGCGAGCCACTCGAGAATGTCGGTCGCCGGTGTGATCGGATAGGCGGCGGCGAAGCGAACGCCGCCGCGGATCGCCCCGAGCGCGGCGGCTTCGTTTCCGGAGATCAGCCATCGCTTGGTTGATGCGGGTTTTGGCGGTTTCGGCCGGTCGAACGCGATGTCGGCGGCCGCGGCATATCCCGCCTCTATTCCGGCGCAGCTTGCGGCGATCGCCGCCTCGCTCTTGTCCTTCAACCGCGCCGCGATCAGCGCAGCTAGATCATCGGGGTCGAGCCCGAGCAGGCGGCCGGCGATGCCGAGCGCGACCATGTTCGGCCGTCCGTCCGGGATGCCCTTAGCCGTGTCTTTGATCGGGACTTCCACCACGCGCGCGCCGGCGGAAGCCATCGGCGGGGGCAGGTCACCGCCGCGCGGATCGCTGATCACCAGACTTTGCGGCCCGACCGTTATTTCCGCGCCGAACCGATGAGCATTGAGCCAGTCGATACCGATCAAGAGATCGTAGGCATCGGGCATGCAGGCGACCGGATGTATCGCCAGACGCAACAGCGCCGCGGCTTCGCCGCCGCGGATTTGTGGACCGACCGTGCGGGTCAGGAGACCCTGCCAGCCGGCGGCGCTCGCCGCCTCGAGCAGCAGGTTGCCCGCGGTCAGCGCGCCGGCGCCGCCGCTGCCGACGATCGCCACCCCGATGCTGTGCCGCTGATCCATCGCTTTTGCCCCGATACCGGGACCGATCCGGCCGCTCACCCGGCAACACGTATTTCAGTACTAGAATGCGCTTTTTTCGATTTCTTTGAGATAGATCAAAGCGGGCGGGCGAGCGCACCCGGAAAAATGCGCCGAGCTCAGGCGCAAAGCACCGATCCGGCGCCTCGAGCGGTCCTTCGGGGCATCACATGGGCGCACAGCCGGTTCGCTGGACGGTGACGGGCAGGGGCAGCCTCCTCGCCGGGGCGAACTGCGGCCCCCACACCCGCGCCGCGAACGCCCGCACCATCCTCAGCTCACGATTCTCAGTCGGCGCGCCTGCCGTGCGCGCGGCGCTCGTTTCCCAGCATCAAGGAGCACGATCATGACCGCAGCAGTCGCCTACGCCATCGACACCGTGGCGCGCGAAACCAAGGACCACGATCTCGTCGGCGAGCCCGTACGCCAGTCGATCAGCAAAGGGGTGCGTTACGAGAAGCGCCCGGTCAAAGGCGAGGACGGCAAGGCGGTGCCCGGCCTCTTCAACGCCTGGATCACCCTCGACAACCCGACCCAGTTCAATTCCTACACCACCGACATGGTGAAGGCGGTGATCCTCGCGTTTCGTGCCGCGAGCACCGCGCGCGACGTGGTTGCGGTCGTCTTCACCGGCGCCGGCGACAAGGCGTTCTGCACCGGCGGCAACACCAAAGAATACGCCGAGTACTACGCCGGCAATCCGCAGGAATATCGCGGCTACATGCGGCTGTTCAACGACATGGTCACGGCGATTCTTGCCTGCGACAAGCCGGTGATCTGCCGCGTCAACGGCATGCGCATCGGCGGCGGCCAGGAAATCGGCATGGCGTGCGATTTCTCGGTCGCGCAGGACTTGGCGCGCTTCGGCCAAGCCGGTCCCAAGCACGGCTCGGCGCCGATCGGCGGCGCGACCGACTTCCTTCCCGTGGTGATCGGGGCCGAGCGCGCCATGGTGGCCTGCGTGCTGTGCGAGCCGTTCTCGGCGCACGAAGCCTATTACATGGGAATCCTCAGCGACATCGTTCCGGCCCTCAAGGTCGACGGCAAGTTCGTGCCGAACCCGCTGGTGGAAACGAGCCGCGTGGTCGACGACTACGGCCGGCTGGTGTTCGGCAAACCAAAGACCGGCGACGCGCTCAAGGCCGGCCAGGAGCTGATGAAACGCGGTACCGTCGATCTCGCGCTGCTCGACGAGAAGATCGAAGCGCTGTGCACCAAGCTGCTCTACACCTTCCCCGATTGCACCACGAAAACCGTGGAGGAGTTGCGCAAGCCCAAGCTCGACGCCTGGAACCGCAACAAAGAAAACTCCCGCGCGTGGCTGGCGCTCAACATGATGACCGAGGCGCGCGCCGGATTCCGCGCCTTCAACGAAGGAACCCGCGAGACCGGACGCGAAGTCGACTTCATCGCGTTGCGCCGCTCACTCGCGGCGAACGCGCCGTGGTCGGACGAACTGACCGCGAGCATCCAGCCCAAGGCGCGCAAATCATGACCACGCCGCTTAGGGTCTGGTTCGAGGCGGAAGGGCGCCTGCTGCGCCTGCGCCTGAGCCGGCCCAAGGCCAACCTGATCGACGCCGCGATGATCGCGGCGCTCGATGCCGCGCTCGCCGAACATCTCGGCAACGCGGCGCTCGGCGCGGTGCTCATCGACGCGGAAGGCCCGCATTTCAGCTTCGGGGCGAGCGTCGAGGAGCACCTGCCGGGCCAATGTGCGGCGATGCTGCGCGCGATCCACGGCCTGATCGTGCACCTGGTCGAATCCGCGGTGCCGGTGCTCGTGGCGGTGCGCGGGCAATGCCTGGGCGGCGGGCTCGAACTCGCGCTCGCCGGCCATCTCGTGTTCGTCGCGCCCGATGCCGCGCTCGGGCAGCCGGAGGTGAAGCTCGGCGTGTTCGCCCCGGCCGCCTCCTGCCTGCTGCCGGAGATCGCCGGACATCGCCGCGCGATCGATTTGTTGCTGTCCGGGCGCAGCGTCACCGGTGCCGAGGCGGTCGCGATCGGCCTGGCGCAGGAAGCGGCCGCCGATCCCGAGCGCGCGGCGTTCGCCTATTTTGACGCACACCTGAAGGCAAAGAGCGCAAGCTCGCTGCGCGTCGCGGTCAAGGCCGCGCGCTTCGACTACGCGGCGCGCGTGAAGGCGAAGATCGCGGCGGTCGAGCGCATGTATCTCGACGAGCTGATGAAGACGCACGACGCGGTGGAAGGGCTCGAGGCCTTTCTCGGCAAGAGGACGGCGCAATGGCAGCATCGATGAACGGACCCGGGACGGCGGGCATCGTCGCGCGCGCACAAGCACTGTTCGACGATCTGTCTTTCACGGCGGCGCGCGAATGGAAGGCAGCGGGTCCCGCGCGCAAGGTCATCGGCTACATGCCGATCTACGTGCCGCGCGAGTTGATCCACGCTGCCGGCTTCCTGCCCCTCGGCATCGTCGGCGGCGGTGACCAGCTCGAAGTCATCCACGGCGACGCCTATTACCAGAGCTACATTTGCCGCATCCCGCGCTCGACCATCGAACTCGGCGTGTCCGGCCGGCTCGATTTCGTCGACGGCATGCTGTTCCCGTCGATCTGCGACGTGATCCGCAATCTTTCCGGCATGTGGAAGACAATGTTTCCGCACGTCTACGTGCGCTATTTCGACGTGCCGCAGACCTACCGCGACGACATCGGCGGGAATTACTACATCCACGAACTTGCCGAACTGCGGGATGATCTCGGCGCCTTGCGCGGCAGCCCGATCACCGATGACGAGCTGCGCGGCTCGATCGCGGTCTACAACGACAACCGCCGCCTGGTGCGCGAGCTTTATGCGTTCCGCGCTCAATCTCCGTGGCAGGCGCCGGCGGCCGAAGTCTATCTCGTACTGCGCGCCGGGCTGGTGCTGCCGGTCGAAGAGCACTCAGCGATGATCCGCGGCTATCTCGCGGCGGTAGCGGACGAGAAACGGCCGCGCCGCGACAATTGCCGTATCGTGCTCACTGGCGTGTTCTGCGAGCAGCCGCCGCTCAACCTGATCAAATCGCTCGAGCTGGCGGGCTGCTACGTAGTCGACGACGATCTGCTGCTGATCACGCGCTGGCTCGTGGGCGACGTCGATCCCGAGGGCGATCCGCTGCGCAACCTCGCGCTCGCCTTCCTGCATCAATCGGAATCGACCGCCGCCAAATACGAGCCGAACCTCAAAGAGAAGGGGCAGCACCTCGTGCGCGCCGTGCGCCGGTCGGGCGCCGAAGGCGTGATCTTCGCCTGCCCGAGCTTCTGCGATCCGGCACTGCTCGAGCGGCCGATGCTCCAGCACGTGCTCAAGGACGCCAACATTCCCTACATCGCTTTCAAATACGCGGAAAACTCCGGGCAGATGCAGCCCATTCGCGAGCAGGCCGGCACATTTGCCGATTCCATCAAGCTGTGGAGCGGAACATGACGACCACATTCGTCACGCCGAAGGCGGCCCCGGCCAAGGAGGTCGAGAAGGACGCCTCCATGCTCAAACAAAAGCAGATGATGGCCGCGCACTATGACCGGTTGACCCGGGCGCCGGAAACCGGCGAGAAGGTGTGCGCCACCTTCGTGCCGGGCAATCTCAACGAACTGATCATGTGCTTCGACCTCGTCAACAACCTGCCCGAGGTCAACGCCATTCAGAGCGGACTGCGCCGGCAATCGGGCGCCTACGTGCTCGAGGCGGAGAAGATCGGCCATTCGGAAGACGTATGCACCTACGTCAAGTCGGACATCGGCATGATGGCCAAGGGCAACATCGGTCCGAACGGCCAGAAAATGCCGGACCCCGACGTGCTGCTCCTTTCCTACACCGGCTGCTTCACCTTCATGAAGTGGTTCGAGCTGCTGCGCGAGCAGTTCAAGTGCGAAACCATCATGTTGCAGACGCCGTATCTCGGCGACGGCAAGATCACCCGCAACATGGTCGAGTATATGGTCAAGCAGCTCAAGGAAGACGTCATCCCCAAACTCGAGCGTGTCTCCGGCGTCAAGTTCGACATCGATCGTCTGCGCGAGTATCTGAAAAAGTCGGTCGCGGCCGAGGACGACCTGGTGCGCGTGCTGCAAAGCGCGAAGAGCAAACCCTCGCCGATCGACGCATATTTCGGCGGTATCTACTACATCGGCCCGATCTTCGGCGCATTTCGCGGCACCGACGACGCGATCGAGTATTACAAATTTTTGCGCGACGAGGTGGAGGAGCGTCTCGCCGGCGGGAAAGGTCCGGTGACTCCCGACGGCGACATGGGAAAGGAGAAATACCGTCTTGTCGTCGAGGGGCCGCCCAACTACACGAACTTCCGCCAGTTCTGGAAGATGTTCTATGACGAGGGCGCGGTGGTGGTGGCGTCGAGCTACACCAAAGTCGGCGGCGTCTACGATCTCGGCTTCCGTCACGATCCCGACCATCCGCTCGAGACGCTCGCCGAATATTGTCTCGGCGTCTACACCAACCGCAGCCTGCCGATGCGGATCGAGATGCTCGCGAACTACATCCGCGAGTACGACGCCGACGGCCTGCTGATCAACTCGATCAAGAGCTGCAACAGCTTCTCGGCCGGGCAGCTGTTGATCATGCGCGAGGTGGAGAAACGCACCGGCAAGCCGGCCGCCTTCATCGAATCCGATCTGGTCGACCCGCGCTACTTTTCGGCCGCCAACATCAAGAATCGCCTGGAAAGCTATTTCCAGATGATCGAGCAGAAGCGCGCCGGCGCCCGCGCGGCCGCCTGAGGAAAAGCGCCATGAAAACCTTCGTCGGCATCGACCTCGGCTCGACCACTACCAAAGCGGTTTTCATTGACGAGGACCGCGTGGTGATCGGCCGCGGCATCACCAATTCACGTTCCAACTACAGCACCGCCGCGCGGGTGGCGGGCGAGGAGGCGAGCATCGACGCGCGCTTCACCCTGTTCCGCCGCGCGCTCGTCGCACCCGAGCAGGGCGGGACCGATCTCGAGGGCGTGCTCGCCGCGCTCGAGCGGGCGTTCCGTCTCGAACAATTCCTCGAGCAGCTCGACGATCTCGAGCAAAGCTGCGCCTCGCAGGTGCGCGGCGAGCGCTTCGCCGGTCTCGAGGACAAGGTGAAGGAGGCGCTCGCCGAGGTGTTCCGCCGGCTGCGGACCGAGGCGCCCGCGCTCTACGCGCCGGGCGCCAAGCGCAAGTCGGATTTCTTCCGCGACATCGCCGGCTCGCGCTACCACAGCCATGCCGAGGAAGTCGCGCGCGCCGCCGGGCTGCCATACGAACTGCTGCTCAACGTCTACGACAAGTCGATCATCGAGGTGGAGAACCGGCCGCCCGCCGGCGCCTTGCAGGACAAGTTCCACCGCGCGCTCGAGCGCGTACTCACCGGCGAGGCGGCGCTCGGCGCCGATGCCGCGCGCATCCGGCGCACCATCGAGAAGTCGCTCGAGGTGGAACTGGAGGAAACCTATCTGGTCGGCACCGGCTACGGACGCGTCACCCTGCCGTTCTCCAAGGAGCACATCCGCTCCGAAATCCTCTGCCACGGGCTCGGCGCGCACATGATGTATCCCGCGACCCGCACCGTGCTCGACATCGGCGGCCAGGACACCAAAGGCATCCAGGTCGACCCCAACGGCATCGTCGCGAATTTTCAGATGAACGACCGCTGCGCCGCAGGCTGCGGCCGTTACCTCGGCTACATCGCCGACGAGATGAACATGGGCCTGCACGAGCTGGGCCCGCTGGCGATGAAGTCGGACCGCCCGGCGCGCATCAACTCGACCTGCACGGTCTTTGCCGGCGCTGAGTTGCGCGATCGGCTCTCGCTCGGCGAGAAGCGCGAGGACATCCTCGCCGGGCTGCATCGCGCCATCATTCTGCGTGCGATCTCGATCATCTCGCGCTCCGGCGGCGTCACCAACGAGTTCACCTTCACCGGCGGAGTAGCGAAGAACGAGGCCGCGGTGCGCGAGCTCAAAAAGCTCATCAACGAGAACTACGGCGAGGTCACCATCAATATCAATCCGGAGTCGATTTACACCGGGGCGCTGGGCGCAGCGGAATTCGCGCGGCGCGCCCACCTCGGACAGGCGGAAGGGAGCGCGGCATGACGATCGCGGCAGGCATCGACGTCGGCACCGGCGCCGTCAAGGCGGCGGTCTTCCGCGTCGAGGACGGAGCGACGACCTGGCTCTCGCGCGCGGTCCTGCGCATCCGCCAGCGCGATCCGATGGAACTCGCGCGCGTCGCATTCAATCAGATCCTCGCCGACGCCAACTTGCGCGAAGACGAAGTCGATTACGTGGCGACAACCGGAGAGGGCGAGGGCGTGCCGTTCCACACCGGACACTTCTATTCCATGACCACGCATGCGCGCGGCGCGATCTATCTCGAGCCGGAAACGCGGGCGGTGCTCGACATGGGCGCGCTGCACGGCCGCGCCATCAGCACCGACGAGCGCGGCAAGGTGCTCAGCTACAAGATGACCAGCCAATGCGCCTCGGGTTCGGGACAATTTCTCGAGAACATCGCGCGCTATCTCGGCATCGCCCAGGACGAAATCGGCTCGCTCTCGCGCCAGGCCGAGAATCCCGAGGTCGTCAGCAGCATCTGCGCCGTGCTGGCCGAGACCGACGTCATCAACATGGTCTCGCGCGGTATCACCGCGTCCAACATCCTCAAGGGCATTCATCTGTCGATGGCTGGACGTCTGTCCAAGCTGCTCAAGTCGATCGGCGTCAACCGCGGCGTGGTGATGGCGACGGGCGGACTGGCGCTCGATCCCGGGCTGATCGCCGCGCTCGAGGAGGACCTCGGCAAGATGAAGGACATGAAGGTTATGGTCCGGAGTCACCCCGATTCGATCTACGCCGGCGCGATCGGCGCCGCCCTGTGGGGCGCGTTCCGCCACGACAAGCTCGCGGCGCTCGGCCGGCTTCCCACCGCCGCCTGACACGGAGGCATCACCATGGCGCTCATGATCATCGAACCCTGCACCGCCTGCGACGCATGCGAGCCGGTGTGCCCGAACAAGGCGATCTCGGTGGGTAACCCAATCTATGTCATCGACCCGATGAAATGCACGGAATGCGTGGGCGCCGAGGACGAACCGCAATGCAAGCTGGTCTGTCCGGAGAGCTGCATCGTGCCCAATCCCGATTGGGAGGAGAGCCCCGACGATCTGATGGCGAAGTACCAGCAACTGCACGGATAATTCATGAGCTTTGCCAACCGCGTCAATCAGATGCTGAACGACGAACACGCGGCGGTCATCGCCTTGGTGCAGCGGCTTGAGCTCGTGATCGCCCGTCACCGGCGGGGGCGTCCAGCGGCGGGTGACCCCCCCCTCGCCCCACAGCACAAAGATCTGGCGGGCGCCGAAGCCCAGGTCGCGCGGCCT
>Ga0306920_100008197_pt1 | contig 13851 bp, 11 predicted proteins | sample flu12Cox44000170_FD_204666 | JGI IMG/M metagenome (GOLD analysis project Ga0306920, IMG submission 204666) | Lab enrichment of tropical soil microbial communities from Luquillo Experimental Forest, Puerto Rico - flux4day.12C.oxic.44.000.170 (v2)... | ecosystem: Environmental > Terrestrial >... | reverse complement strand
GCACCTCGATGTCGGCTCATCGCATCCTGGGGCTGGAGAAGGTCCCAAGGGTTGGGCTGTTCGCCCATTAAAGCGGTACGTGAGCTGGGTTCAGAACGTCGTGAGACAGTTCGGTCCCTATCCATCGCGGGCGAAGGATCCTTGCGGGGAGTTGCTCCTAGTACGAGAGGACCGGAGCGAACGAACCTCTAGTGTACCGGTTGTTCTGCCAAGGGCACTGCCGGGTAGCTATGTTCGGACGTGATAAGCGCTGAAAGCCTCTAAGCGCGAAACACACCCCAAGATCAGGGATCCCGTGGCTTTAGCCACCTCAAGGCTCGTCGGAGATTACGACGTCGATAGGCGGGAGGTGTACGGTCCGCAAGGACTTCAGCCGACCCGTACTAATCAGCCGTGCGGCTTGGCCGGTTAATATTGCATGGGTGCTTATGACGTCTTACCCGCGTCTCGTCATTCGATTGTCGATCCAGTTGGGGTGGCAACGGCGGAGGGGTCACACCTCTTCCCATTCCGAACAGAGAAGTTAAGCCCTCCAGCGCCGATGGTACTGCCCGGGACACCGGGTGGGAGAGTAGGTCGCCGCCCCTTATTCGTGAGACGCCCCGGAGCCGATCGGCGCCGGGGCGTTTCGTTTGGGGCGGGCGCCGGCGCCGGTCGCGCGGGCTCCGTGCCCGCCGGGGGCCAGAGTGCCGGGCCGTCCGTACCGGGGGGTTCACGCGCCGGCGCCGCTGGCTGAGGGCGTGCGCGCTGCCCTGGCCCCAACCCCTTCGGGCGCAATGCTATGGTGGCGGGCGAGGGGCGCCGGCAGCGCGGCATGCACCCTGCAGGCGCCGCTCCGGAGCATTCCGCGGTGTTTCACAAACCTCGGCCTCGATCGGAAATCGCACTGATGACGTGCCGCTCTCGACTGGTGGCGCTGATGCGTTGCGGGCTGGCGCTCGCCATCCTCGTTGTGCCGGCGTTGGCGCGCGATCAGTCTCCGCCCCGTCACGAGCCGGCCGAACGCCCGCCCGCCGGCTCCGAGCCTCCCGTCCGGGCCGAGCCGCCCACCGGACCGCCGCCCGGGCCGCGGCCCGAGGATTTCACGACCCAGGTTCAGCAGGCGATCGAGCGCACCGACGAGCGCATCGACCGGGCCGAGACCATGGATCGGCGCTCGCCAAGCCCGGACTCGAAGCCGTTCCTCGACGACGCCCGCCTGCTGCAGGCGCGCGCCAAGCAGGCGCTGGCGGCCCACGAGCCCGAGCTCGCGATGCGGCTCACGATGCGGGCGCGCGGGCACGCCGAGCGCTCGATCCTGACCGCCCAGGGCCTGCCCGATCCCGATCGCGTCACCGCCCAGCTCGAGCGCACCCGTGATCTGCTCGCGCTCGCCTCCGAGCGGCTCCAGGGCTGCCCGGACGCGCGCGCGCAGCAGCAGCTGCAGATCGCCACCGACATGGAGCAGCGCGCCGAGGACGCAGCGCGCTCCGAGCGCTACCTCGCCGCGCTGCAGCTCACGCTCGGCTCACGCGAGCGCACCACCCGGGCGCTGCGTCAGTGCAACCGCAGCGAGGATGCGCGCGACAGCGCGGAGCGGGCGCTGCGCCGCACCGACGAGATCCTGGCGCGCGCCCATGGCGTGGTGGGCGATCGCGCCGAGCAGCCGCCGCGCGAGGCGCTGGCGCGCGGGCTCGAGGCGCAGGCCGAGGCGCGGCGCGAGTTCGCGGGCGCGCACTTCGAGCGTACCCTGATGCTCACCCAGGACGCGCGCAGCCTGGCCTACCGGGCGATCCGGTTGAGCGGCGACGCGATCTGACCCGCGCCGCCCGGGCCCCGGTTTCACTTCCCGCGCGGCCGGGCTAGACTGCGTGCGCCGGGCCCGCTCCGCGGTGTCCGGCGCGCGGGTTGTCCCGGGCCGGGTCGGCCGAATCCGCGCGGCAGCTCCACCCATCGTCGGAGGGATCCTGCATGTCCGCGCGCCGCGGGGTGTTCATCGTGCTGGTGGTGCTCGGCCTGCTCGGCCTGGGGGTGCTGGTGGCGGCGCTGCGTCTGCGCGGCACGACCACGACGGCCAGCGATCACGCGGTGGTTTCCTTCGACGTCCCCGCGCTGCTGCCGGAGTCCGAGGCGCCGTTCCAGCCCTTCGCCCTGCGCCGCGAGCGCCGCGAGCCGGTGACGCTCTTCGACGTGCTCACCGGGTTGCGTGCCGCCGCCGAGGACGATCATGTCGACGCGCTGGTGCTCCACGTCGACGATCTGGAGTGGGGCTGGGCGCGTCTCGGCGAGGTGCGCGACGCCGTGCAGGCCTTCACGCGCGCCGGCAAGCCGGTGTACGCCAGCCTCGAGCAGGGCGCCGGCGAGCGCGAGTACCTGCTCGCCTCGGCGGCCCGCACCATCGGCATCCCGCCGACCGCGACGCTGGGCCTGAACGGCCTGAGCCTCACCGTGATGTTCATGAAGGGCACGTTCGACAAGCTCGGCATCACCCCCAACTTCGACCACATCGGCGCCTACAAATCGGCGGTCGAGGGCTACACCCGCAGCGGAATGTCGCCGCCGGCGCGGCTCGCGCTCGAGGCGGTGCTCGACGATCACTATCGCCTGCTGGTCGACAGCATCGCCACCGCGCGCCGCATGAGTCGCGCCGCGGTCGACCGCGCGATCCGCGAGGGCCCCTACTCGGCCCCCGAGGCGCGCCGCCTTCACCTGGTCGACACCCTGCTGTACCGCGCCGACATCGACTCGCTGGCGCTGCGGCGCGCCGGGCGGCGCGCGCACGAGATCTCGCTGGCGCACTATCTCGAGCGGCTGCCCGAGGAGCGCCTCGGCAAGCACATCGCCCTGATCACCGCCGAGGGCGCGATCGTGCCGGGCAAGAGCCGGGTGAGCCCGAGCGACGGCCGCCAGCTCGGCGCCGAGACCCTGATCGACGCGCTGCGCGAGGCGCGCCGGCGGCACGCGATCAAGGCGGTGGTGCTGCGCATCGACAGCCCGGGCGGGGCGGCACAGGCCTCGGATGACATCTGGCGCGAGGTCGAGCGCTGCCGGCGCGCCAAGCCGCTGATCGTCAGCATGTCGGACTACGCGGCGTCGGGGGGCTACTACATCGCGGTGCCGGCCGACAGCATCGTCGCCGACCCGACCACGCTCACCGGCTCGATCGGAATCTTCGGCGGCAAGTTCAACATCGTCGGACTTCTCAACAAGCTGGGCCTGAGCGTCGAGTCGATCGCGCGCGGCCCGCACGCCGACATGTTCTCGCCGTTCACCAACTTCTCGCGCGAGGAGTCGGCTCGCTACCACGCGCTGCTGGAGCAGAACTACCGCGCCTTCGTCGAGCGCGTGGCGCGCGGCCGGCGGCGCCCGGCGGCGGCGATCGACTCGGTGGCCCAGGGGCGGGTGTGGACCGGCCTGGCCGCGCGTCCGCGCGGGCTGGTCGATCGCCTCGGCGGCCTCGAGACGGCGATCGACATGGCGCGCGCCCGGGCGCACATCGGCGCCGACGAGTCGATCGTGATCGAGCGCCTGCCGCGGGTGCATCGCTCCCTGCTGCAGAGCATGCTCGAGAGCCTGGCCGACGAGGGCGACGGCACCGAAAGCCGCGGCCTGCTGGGCCTCCCGCCGGTGATCCAGGCCTTCGCCGCCGCGGCGCGCCTGCGCGCCGGCGAGGCCTGGGCGCTGATGCCCTACAGCATCGACATCCGCTAGGCGCCCGCTCGCGCCGCGGCAGGGCGCCGGGGCGCCGCCCCCATGCGAAGCGCCGGGCCCCGCATCGGAGCCCGGCGCGTTTGAGGGCGCCTCGGATGCCCGGCGCGCTACTTCTTGGTCGCCGCCGCCGGGGCTGCGCCGGCCTTCATCGGACCGCCCAGCTTGTGGATGTAGGCGATGAGATTCTCCATCTCGGCGGGCTTGACCTGGCCGGTCTTGACCCACGCGACCATGCCGGACGTCATCTTGCCGTTGGTGATGCAGTCACGGAAGTAATCGTCGGTCGCGCGCTTGGGGTCGTTCCACACCTTCGGATCCTTCCAGTTCGGCGTCGGATTGCCGGTCAGCTTGATGCCGCCGGTGCCGTCGGCCTTGTGGCAGGCCACGCACTTGACGTCGAAGATCTTCTTGCCCGCGGCCGCGTCACCCTTGGTGGGCCCTTTGGCCGCGGCCGGCGCCGCCGCGGCGGGCGCCGCTGCTGGCGGCGTCGACGCGGGCTCGGTCGTGGCGGCAAAAGCCACCACGGCCCCCAGCAGGGCGATCGCGGCGAGGGACGTGGCTACGGGCCGAATGGTACTGCGGGTCATTCCTTTGCTCCTTTCGAGCGCTGCGAAGTCGGTCGGGGAGGGCGCGGCGGCCTCGTTCAGCCCCTGAGATTATCGGCGCCCGGAGGCTCCGTCAACAGGCCGCGCCGGGCCCGCATGGATCGCGGCGCGCGGCGACGTGGCACCCTTGACCCTGCTCGCGAGCGCGTGATAGATTCCGGTGCTGCAAAGCTTTACGCCGTGCCTCGCAACGCGTTAGCCCTCCAATCGGAGTCCCGACGAAGCCGACTTCTTCATCCCGCACAGGGCGGGGAGGTGCGTCTTGAAGGACTTCACCACCGCTCAAATCCGCAACGTCGCGCTGGTCGCCCACCATGGCGTGGGCAAGACCTCGCTCGCCGAATCAATGTTGTTCCTCGCCAAAGCCACCACCCGCCTCGGCCGCATCGCCGACGGCAGCACCCTGCTGGACTACGCCGCCGACGAGGTCCAGCGCCAGATCACCATCAACCTGGCGCTCGCCCAGTTCGAATGGGCGGGCCACAAGATCAACCTCATCGACACGCCGGGCTACGCCGACTTCGTCGGCGACGTCCACAGCGCGCTGCGGGTCGCCGACGCCGCGATCCTGGTGCTGCGCGCCAACGCCGGGGTCGAGGTGGGTACCGAGGTGGCCTGGGAGATCCTGCGCGCCGAGCGGACGCCGGCGCTGGTGGTGGTCAACATGATGGACAAGGAGCACGCGAGCTTCATGGGCGCGGTGTCCTCGCTCCACGACCGGCTGGGCCTGAACGCGGTGCCGGCCCAGCTCCCGATCGGCGAGGCCGAGTCGTTCCGCGGCATCGTCGACCTGATCGAGAACAAGGCCTACACCTTCAGCGGCAAGGGCATGGACGAGAAGAGCCAGGAGGCCCCGATCCCGGCCGAGATGAAGGCGGCGGTCGAGGCGGCGCGCGCCAAGCTCATGGAGGAGGCCGCGACCGGCGACGAGCAGCTGATGGAGAAGTTCCTCGGCAGCGGCACGCTGAGCGTCGAGGACATCCGTCACGGCCTGTGCGAGCGGGTGGTCCAGGGCGACCTGCAGCCGGTGTTCTGCTGCTCGGCCTACAACAACCAGGGCGTCAAGGAGGTGCTCGACGAGGTGGTCGACGTGCTGCCCTCGCCGCTCGACGTCGGGCCCCAGACCGGCAAGGGCGCGAACGGCGTCGAGGCGACCCTCAAGCCCGATCCCGCCCAGCCGTTCGCGGCCCTGGTGTTCAAGACCCTGTCGGAGCAGCACCTCGGCGACCTGTCCCTGATCCGCATCTACTCCGGCCGCGTCGAGCCCGGCCGGGAGGCGCTCAACACCTCGCGCAACCGGGCCGAGAAGCTCGGCACGCTCTACCACCTGGTCGGCAAGGAGCGCCTCGAGTGCAAGAGCGCGTCGGCCGGAGACATCGTCGCCGCGGTCAAGCTGCGCGAAACCCATACCGGCGACACGCTCGCCGACAAGGCGCGCCCGGTGACCTTGCCGGCGCCCGACTTCCCCGGGCCGGTGACCGCCGAGTGCATCCGCGCCAAGAACAAGGGCGACGAGGAGAAGATGGCGCAGGGGCTGTCGCGGCTCCACGAGGAGGACCCGACGCTGGGGCGTCACTTCGAGACCAGCACGCGCGAGACGCTGGTCCACGGGATGGGCGATCTGCAGCTCGAGGTCATGGTCGACCGGCTCAAGAAGCGCTTCGGCGTCGAGGTGGTGCTCAGCAAGCCCCACGTGCCCTATCGCGAGACCATCAAGGGCAAGGCGCAGGGCGAGTACCGCCACAAGAAGCAGACCGGCGGCCGCGGCCAGTTCGGCGAGGTCCACCTGCGGCTCGAGCCGCTGCCGCGCGGCGGCGGCTTCGAGTTCCTCGACGAGATCAAGGGCGGGGTGGTGCCCAACCAGTACATCCCGGCGGTCGAGAAGGGCGTGGTCGCCGGCATGGAGCGCGGGCCGATCGCCGGCTACCCGGTGGCCGACGTGCGGGTGGCGCTGTTCTTCGGCAAGTACCACGACGTCGACTCCTCGGAAATGGCGTTCAAGATCGCGGCCGAGACCTGCTTCCACCAGGTCATGCTCGAAGCCCGGCCCACGCTGCTCGAGCCCATCGACGAGATCCAGGTGCGGGTGCCGGGCGAGTTCCTGGGCGACGTCATGGGCGACCTGTCGTCGCGGCGCGGGCGCATCCTCAAGACGGAGACTGACGGTCACTACCAGCTCATCCACGCCGACGTGCCGATGGCCGAGCTCTACAAGTACGCGACGCATCTGCGCTCGCTGACCCAGGGCCGTGGCATGCACGCGCAGAAGTTCTCCCGCTACGAAGAGGTGCCGCGCGAGCTGGCCGAGAAGGTGGTGGCGGCCGCGCGGGCCGAAAAGGAGGCCGGGGCGCACGCCTAGGCACGCCGGGCGTCGCCACGGGACACCATGTCCGGCCATTCGAAATGGGCGACGATCAAGCGCAAGAAAGCCGCCACCGACCAGGCGCGCGGCAAGATGTTCTCCAAGTACATCAAGGAGATCACCATCGCCGCCCGGCACGGCGGCGGTGACCTGGAGTCGAACCCGCGGCTGCGCACCGCGGTGCTGGCCGCCAAGTCGGTCAACATGCCGGCCGCCAACATCGAGCGCGCGGTCAAACGCGGCACCGGCGAGGTCGAGGGCGTCCAGTACGAGGAGGCCCACTACGAGGGCTACGCGCCCGGCGGCGTCGCGCTGCTGATCGAGGTCGCGACCGACAACAAGAACCGCACCGCCGGCGACATCCGCCACATCCTCACCAAGCATAGCGGCGCGATGGCCGAGGCGGGGAGCGTCTCCTACCTGTTCAAGCCGCGCGGCATCATCGTGATCGAGAAGGCGGCGATCTCCGAGGAGGCGCTGATCGATCTGGCGCTCGAGGCCGGCGCCGACGACGTCAACGCCGAGGGCGACGCCTACGAGGTGCTCACCGCGCCGGCCGCGCTCGAGGCGGTCAAGGAGGCGCTGGCGGCGAAACACGTCCCCACCCAGAGCGCCGAAGTGACCAAGATCGCCACCGCCCAGGTGCCGGTGTCCGAAAAGGACGCCGAGGCGGTGGTGCGGCTGGTCGAGGCGCTCGAGGACCACGACGACGTGCAGAGGGTGCACGCCAACTTCACGATCCCCGACGCCGTCCTCGCCCGTCTGGCCCACTGAGCCCACGCTCCGTGCGCGTCCTCGGGTTGGATCCCGGCAGCCGGCGCACCGGATACGGCGTCATCGAGGGCGCCGGCAACCGCTATCGCTGCGTCGCGCACGGGCCGATCGCCCCGCCCGCGCGCCTCGACCTGCCGCACCGCATCCACGCCATCGCCGCCCGCGCCGGCGCGCTCATGGAGGAGCACGCGCCCGATGCGGTGGTGGTCGAGGAGGCGTTCTACCACGAGAGCGTGCGCTCGACGCTGGTGCTGGGCCACGTGCGCGGCGCGCTGCTGGTCGCCGCGGTCGCGCACGGGCTGCCGATCGCCGAGTACAGCCCGCGCGAGATCAAGATGAGCGTGACCGGGAACGGCGGCGCCACGAAGGACCAGGTCGCCTTCATGGTCCGGCGCTTGCTCGGCCTGCGCGCCGCGCCCCAGGCCGACGCCGCGGACGCGCTGGCCGCGGCGCTGTGCCACCTCCACCGCGCGCGTCTCACCGAGCCGGCACGCGCCGCCTCGGCGGCGGCGCTGCGCCTCGCCGCGCTGCTGCAGCGCCGGGCCCGCGCGTGATCGCGTCGCTGCGCGGCGTGCTCACCGACAAGGGCGCGGGCGGCTGCGTGATCGAAGCCGGCGGTGTGGGCTACCTGGTGAGCGTCTCGACCTGGACGGCGCGGGCGCTGCCGGGCCTGAGCGAGCCGGTGTTCCTGTGGACCCGCCAGGTGGTGCGCGAGGACCTGGTGGCGCTGTTCGGCTTCGCCGACCGCGAGGAGCTCCGACTGTTCGACCTGCTGATCGGGGTGAGCGGCGTGGGCCCCAAGCTCGCGATCGCGGTGCTCTCCGGGCTAAGGCCCGATGCGCTGGCGCGCGCGATCCGGACCGAGCAGCTCGGCGCGCTGGTCGCGATCCCGGGCATCGGGCGCAAGACCGCCGAGCGCCTGGTGGTCGAGTTGCGCGACAAGCTGGAGGCCGTGCCGCTCCCGGGGCGCGCCGCGGGCGATGCCGGCGCCGGCGTGCTGCCGCGCGCCGAGCGCTTCGACGACGCGGTCGCGGCGCTCACTCGTCTCGGCTACACTGCGGGCCAGGCGGGCGAGGCGGTCCGCAAGGTCGCGTCGGGCCACGACGAGCTGTCGCTCGAGGACCTCGTGCGCCGCGCGCTCGCGCTGCTCGGCAAGACGGCCGCGCCCGCGCGCTGAACCGCAACGGCGTGGAGCCGGTCGGGAGGCCCCGTGAGCAAGATTTCAGGGAAGAAGGGCCCCGTGCCCCGCGGCGAAGCGCCGGCCGACCGGGTCGCCGACCCGGCGCCGTTCCCCGAGGACCTGCAGGAGGAGAGCCGCCTCCGCCCGCCCTCGCTCGCCGAGTTCGTGGGCCAGCCGGCGATCAAGGAGCAGCTCCAGATCTTCATCGAGGCCACCCGCCGCCGTGGCGAGGCGCTCGACCACGTGCTGCTCCACGGCCCGCCCGGGCTCGGCAAGACCACCCTGGCCGCGATCCTCGCCCACGAGCTCGAGGTCGACATCACCCGCACCTCGGGACCGGTGATCGAGAAGCCCGGCGACCTCGCCGGGCTGCTCACCAACCTAGGCCCGCGCGGGATCATCTTCATCGACGAGATCCACCGCCTGAGCCCGGTGGTCGAGGAGTACCTCTATCCCGCGCTCGAGGACTTCACGCTCGACATCCTGCTCGACCGCGGCCCCAGCGCGCGCACGCTCAAGATCAACCTGGAGCGCTTCACCATGGTGGGCGCGACCACGCGCTCCGGTCTGCTGTCGGCGCCGCTGCGCGCCCGCTTCGGCATGACGCTGAGGCTCGACTACTACGGCGCCGACGACCTGGCCCGCATCGTCACGCGCTCGGCCGGCATCCTCAAGGTCGAGATCGAGCCGGCGGCGGCGGCCGAGATCGCGCGCCGCTCGCGGGGCACGCCGCGCATCGCCAACCGACTGCTACGCCGCGTGCGCGACGTCGCGCTCATCCGGGCCGACGGCGCGGTGACGATGCCGGTGACGCGCGACGCGCTCCAGCTGCTCGAGGTCGACGAGCGCGGTCTCGACGAGATGGACCGCCGGCTGCTCGAGGCGCTGATCACCAAGTATCACGGCGGCCCGGTTGGCCTCGGAACCCTCGCGGTGGTGGTGGCCGAGGAGCCCGGGACGCTCGAGGACGTCTACGAGCCTTACCTGATCCAGGAGGGCTTCATCAAGCGCACCTCGCGCGGTCGTGAGGCGACGGCGCTCGCCTACGCCCACCTCGGGCACCAGCCGCCGCCCGCCATCGTGGCCGAGGGTCCGACCGCCGCGGCCGCGCCCCCCAAGCCCGAGCGGCCGAGCCAGCCCGAGCTGCCGCTGCGCTGAGTCGCCGCGCGGCGCCACGCGACCGGCGCCGCGCGACCCCGCCATGCGCCTCGAAGACCTGGACTACGAGCTGCCGGAGGAGCTGATCGCGCAGCACCCGGCGGCGCGCCGCGAGGATTCACGCCTGCTGGTGGTCGAGCGCGCGAGCGGCGCCCTCACCGACCAGCGCTTCGCCGATCTCGACCGCTGGCTCGAGCCCGGCGATGTGCTGGCGCTCAACGAGACGCGGGTGCGCCCGGCGCGGCTGGTGGTGCGGCGCCCGAGCGGCGGCGCGGTCGAGCTGCTGTTCGTGCGGCCGGAGACCGAGCCGGCGCGAGGCGAGCGGCGCTGGCGCGTGCTCGCGAAGCCCGCGAAGCGCGCGCAACCCTGGACGCGGCTCGCGACCGACGACGGCGCGCTCGAGCTCGAGGTGGTGGCGGTGGGCCAGGCGGGCGAGCGGATCGTCGCGGTGGCGCGCGGCGACCTCGAGGCGACGCTCGCGACGCGCGGCCAGATCCCGCTCCCGCCCTACATCCACCGCCCCCCCGAGCCCGCCGACCGCGAGCGCTACCAGACCGTGTACGCGCGGGTCGAGGGCGCGGTCGCCGCGCCCACCGCCGGCCTCCACTTCACCGCCGCGCAGCTCGAGGCCCTCGGCGCGCACGGGATCGAGAGCGCGCGGCTGCTGCTCCACGTCGGGCCCGGCACCTTCCGGACCGTCACCGCCGCCGATCCGCGCGCCCACGTCATGGACGAGGAGTGGTTCGAGGTCACGAGGGAGAGCGCGGCGCGCCTCCGTGCCGCGCGCGAGCGCGGCGGACGGATCGTCGCGGTGGGCACGACGTCGGTGCGGGCGCTCGAATCCGCCTGCGACGCGAACCACGGAACGCTGGCGGCGGCGCGCGGCTGGACGCACAAGTACATCCTGCCGCCCTACCGCTTCCAGGCGGCCGACGCCCTGCTCACCAACTTCCACCTGCCGCGCACCACGCTGCTGCTGCTGGTCGCGGCGTTCGCGGGCGAGGCGCTGCTCGAGCGCGCCTACGCCCACGCCGTCGCGGAGCGCTACCGCTTCTATTCGTACGGGGACGCGATGCTGGTGGTGTGAGCGCCACCCTCACAGCGGCGGGTTGCCGTGCTTCTTGAACGGCAGGCTCTGGCGCTTGTTCCGCAGCATCTCCAGCGCCGCGATCAGGCGGGGGCGGGTCTCCTGCGGCTCGATCACATCGTCGAGGTAACCAAGCTCGGCGGCGATCCAGGGGCTCGCGAACTTGTCGTTGTACTCGGCGATCAGCCGCTTGCGCTCGGCGGCGGCGTCTTTCGCCTTCGCCAGCTCGTCGCGGTACAGGATGTTGACCGCGCCGTCGGCGCCCATCACCGCCATCTCGGCGCTGGGCCAGGCGACGTTGTAGTCGCCCCGAATGTGCTTGCTCGACATGACATCGTAGGCGCCGCCGTAGGCTTTGCGCGTCACCACGGTGAGCTTGGGCACGGTGGCCTCACAGTAGGCGTAGAGCAGCTTGGCGCCGTGGCGGATGATGCCGCCCCATTCCTGCCGGGTGCCGGGCAGGAACCCGGGCACGTCCTCGAAGGTGACGAGCGGGATGTTGAAGGCGTCGCAGAAGCGCACGAAGCGCGCGCCCTTGACCGAGGAGTCGATGTCGAGCACGCCGGCCAGCACCCGCGGCTGGTTGCCGACGATCCCCACCGGGCGGCCGCCGAGCCGCGCGAACCCGACGATCAGGTTGGGGGCGAAGTGCTGGTGGACCTCGAAGAAGTCACCGTCGTCGACAATCCGCGTCACCACCTCCTTCATGTCGTAGGGCTGGTCGGGTGACTCGGGCACCAGGGTGGCGAGCCCGGGGTCGCGGCGGTCGACCGGGTCGCTCGAGGCGGCGCGCGGCGGGTCCTCGGCGTTGTTCGCGGGCATGAACGAGAGCAGCCGCCGCACGTGGCGCAGCGCGTCGGCGTCGTCACGGGCGGCGAAGTGGGCCACCCCGCTCTTCGAGTTGTGGGTCATCGCCCCGCCCAGGTCCTCGAAGCTCACCTCCTCCGAGGTGACGGCCTTGATGACCTCGGGGCCGGTCACGAACATGTGGCTCGTGCCCTCGACCATGATGGTGAAGTCGGTGATGGCGGGGGAGTAGACCGCCCCGCCGGCGCAGGGGCCGAGGATGGCCGAGATCTGCGGCACCACGCCCGAGGCCAGGGTGTTGCGCAGGAACACATCGGCGTAGGCCCCGAGCGAGAGCACGCCCTCCTGGATGCGGGCGCCGCCCGAGTCGTTGAGTCCGATGATCGGAGCGCCGTTGTCGAGGGCGAGATCCATGATGGCGCAGATCTTCCGGGCGTTGGCCTCGCTCATCGTGCCGCCGAAGACCGTGAAGTCCTGGGCGAACACGTACACCAGCCGCCCATCGATGCTGCCCCAGCCCGCCACCACCCCGTCGCCGACGAAACGCTTCTGATCCATCCCGAAGTCGTGGCTGCGGTGGGTGACGTGGGTGCCGATCTCGGCGAACGAGCCGGGATCGAGCAACAGCTCGAGCCGCTCGCGCGCGGTGAGGGCGCCGCGAGCATGGAGCCTGGCGATGCGGTCCGCGCCGCCGCCCACCTGGGATTGCTCTCGGCGCCGCCTCAGCTCGGCGAGCCGCTGCTCGCGATTCACGCTCCCTCCTCCACCGGGCCACAAGTCCAAGTCGCGGCGTAGCGTAGAGATACGCCATCGGTGGGTCAAGAACGAACCCGCCCGCCGGGACCCCGAGCGACTGCACAGAGACACCCGCCCGGCCGATAACGATGGTGCCGTTCGGCGCCCGACGTCCCAGCCCGGGGGAGGGATCCACGTTGCTTGCGTGGACGCACAGCATCGTCTTCGTCGTACTGACCTGCGCCCTGATCGACTTCGTCAAGGTGCTGGTCGAGCTGGTGGGGCGGAGCGAGGCTCGGACCTACACCTCGGATCCCTCCCTGATCACGGCGATCGTCCCGTCCCGGAACGGCGCCGCGCACCTTCCCGGGACGGTCGCCGACCTGGCCAGGCTCGTCCCCCCCGAGCGCATCCTGGTGATCGACGACGGCAGCACGGACGACACGTTCGCGGTGGCCTCGGCCCTCGGCTGCCAGGTCCATCACTTCGACAACAGCAAGGGCAAGGCGGCGGCGATCAACTTCGCGGTCTACCGGGTCAAGACGCCGTACACCCTGCTGCTCGACGATGACACCCGGCTCGGCGGGGTCCGCATCCCGACCTCGCTGCTGTCGCACGACGGCTACGACGCGGTGGCATTCCACGTCCTGCCCGACCGCCGCAACCGCGACGGCGCCAGCGGTAACAACTTCCTCGGGGCGGTGCAGCGCTACGAGTACGGGAAGAGCATGGAAATCGGCAAGCGCTTCCACGACGTGACCTATTCCGTGAGCTGCGTGTCGGGCGCGGTGGGGCTGTTCCGGACCGAGGACCTCGACCGCTACCACCAGCAGCACACCGGAGTGTTCCAGGCCGAGGACCTGCAGCGCACCATCATTCACCTGCTCAACGGCCGCCGCATCGTGTTCGCCAACGAGGCGGTGTGGACCGTGGCGCCGTCAACGTTCGCACAATGGACGCGCCAGCGGATCACCGGCTGGTATCCCGGGCTCTACCACCAGACCGCCAACTTCATCCGGCTGCTGTTCAAGCCCGGGGTCTCGTGGCGGCTGCGCTACGAGATGGCCTACAACCTCTACGCCCTGGTCAGCGACCCGCTGAAGGTGGCTTCGTTCGTGTTCATCGCGGTCACCCCCGAGGTGCGCTGGTGGGGCGGGGCGCTCTACCTGCTCTACCTGGTGTTCGAAGCCTATCCCTTCATGGTGGTCCGGGTGCCGGGCGAGCCGCGCTCCCGTTCGTCCCTCGCCGTGCTTCTGATCTACCCGGTGTACGGGGCGCTCAACACGCTGCTGCGCGCGGCGGCGCTGGCGGTGTGGTTCTGGCTGCGCTACGTCACCGGCTCGATGCGGCCGCGCCGCGGCCCGGAGGACCGCATCCCATGATCCACGCCCCGAGACCGCGTACGGCGCTGCTCGCCGCCCTGATGCTGGCGGCGGCCGTGGCGGCGCCGCGG
>Ga0306920_100008196_pt1 | contig 13852 bp, 11 predicted proteins | sample flu12Cox44000170_FD_204666 | JGI IMG/M metagenome (GOLD analysis project Ga0306920, IMG submission 204666) | Lab enrichment of tropical soil microbial communities from Luquillo Experimental Forest, Puerto Rico - flux4day.12C.oxic.44.000.170 (v2)... | ecosystem: Environmental > Terrestrial >... | reverse complement strand
GGCGTTCCTGGTCCTGGTCGTGATCCTTGTATTTCTACAGGACTGGCGCGCTATGCTGATTCCCACCACGACCGTGCCGGTCACCATCATTGGCGCGTTCGCGGCAATGGCCGCGCTCGGCTTCACCGTCAATTTCTGCACCCTGTTCGCAATCGTGCTGGCCATCGGCATTGTAGTTGACGATGCCATCGTGGTGGTCGAAGGCGCCGTTCATAACATCGAAAAAGGCATGTCGGGGCGCGACGCCGCAAGCGCGGCGATGCGCCAGCTGCTCGGGCCGATCATCGGCATTACGCTCGTGCTCATGTCGGTGTTCCTGCCGGCGGCCTTTCTGCCCGGCCTGACCGGGCGCATGTATGCACAGTTCGCCCTGGTCATCGCCGCAACCGCCCTCATCAGCGCGATCAACGCCGCAACGCTCAAGCCCACGCAAAGCACGCTCTGGCTGCGGCCGGCGGTGCCGCAGCGGCAGCGCAACGTTTTCTATCGCGCATTCAATCGCGGTTATGAGCGCCTGGAGCACTGGTACACGCGATTGATCACGCTCATGGTCGAGGGCAGCGCGCTGATGGCGCTTGCGGCCGTGGCGCTGATCATCGTCTCCGGAATTGGCTTCTACCGCCTGCCGACAGGCTTCCTCCCGATCGAAGACCAGGGCTACATGATTGCGCTGGTGCAGCTGCCGCAGGGCGCCTCGCTCGAACGCACGCAAAAGGTGCTGGAGAAAGTGTTTGACCTGACGCACAAGACGCCGGGCGTCGCGCAGGTGGTTACGATTGCCGGCGTCTCCCCGCTCGATAACAGCGCGACCCTTGCCAGCTCAGGCGTCGCCTATATCGTGCTCAAAGACTGGAGCGAACGCGGCAAAGGCGAGGATCTGCTTTCGCTGTTCAAAGGCTTGAATGCCTCTCTGTCCGCGATCGAGGAAGCAGACATTCTGGTGATGCCACCGCCGGCCATTCAGGGTGTGGGCAATGATGCCGGCTTCAACCTGCAAGTCGAGCTGCGCGACGGAAGCTTCGATCTCGCCAAGCTGCAGAGCGTAACCAATGCCATCGTCGCGAATGCGAAGACGCAGTCCGCCATCCAGCTGGCCCTGTCTTCGTTCCGTTCCAGCGTTCCGCAATACACGGTTGCAGTGGATCGGGTGAAGACACAGACCGTAGGGGTTTCGCTCGATCAGGTTTTTGCGGCGCTGGCAGGCTATCTCGGATCAAGCTACGTCGATCAGTTCAACAGGTTCGGCCGTGTCTTCCAGATTTACGTGCAGGCCGATTCGCAATCGCGGCTGCGACCCGAGGACATCAACAATCTGACCGTGCGCAACAAGGATGGAGACATGATCCCGCTGGGCACGCTGGTGAAGATCACGCCCAGCGTGGGCGCGTCCCTGATCAGCCTGTTCAATCTCTACCCCTCGGCAACAATCATCGGTCTGCCGGCGCAAGGATTTTCCTCCGGCGAGGTGCTCGGCCTCATGGAACAGATCGCACAACGCACTCTCCCGCCGGGAATGGGCATTGAATGGAGCGCAATGTCCTACCAGGAGAAGATCGTCGGCCATCAGATGTACGTTGTATTCGCGCTCGCGCTGCTGCTGGTTTATCTCGTGCTGGCCGGACAATATGAAAGCTGGGACGCTCCGATTTCGGTCATCCTGGCGGTGCCGCTGTCGTTCATCGGCCCGGTTGTCGCGCTCTCACTCCTCGGCGGAAGCGGACTCAACAACAACCTTTACGTCCAGATCGGACTTGTCCTGCTGATGGCGCTCTCGGCCAAGAATGCCATCCTGATTGTCGAATTTGCGCGCGAGCTTCGCGCCAGAGGCGAGCCGATACTTGCCGCGGCCGTGGCTGCGGCACACGCGCGCTTGCGGCCGATCCTGATGACTTCATTCGCGTTCATTCTCGGTGTCGTACCGCTCGTGCTCGCCACCGGCGCTGGCGCCAGCGCGCGCAAGTCGATCGGCATCACGGTGTTCACCGGCATGCTTGCGTCGACCTGTCTCGCGGTGCTGTTCGTGCCGTCTTTTTTCGTGCTGGTACAGCGGTTTGAGGAATGGCGCAAGGCACGCAAGAAACCGGCGAGGGCCGGCGTGCCTGCGCAATAGTGCGGGCTGTGCCTGCCCCCCCCCCCGCGCTTCCCGCGCTTGCGAGCGGGGGATAAAAGTCACAATTTGGACGCAGGGATTCGTATGGTATCCGGCAACTCCGGCAACGTCGTTCAAACCATGAATCGCTTCGGGCTTCGACGCGCATCAATGCTCGCTTTGACGGCGGTTGTCGTTGTCTGCGCGAATTGCCCTGCGCGCGCACAGGAAAGCGAGCGCCCGGGCGGGCTGTTTGATCTCATCTTCGGCGGGAGCGAGCGCATGAACGGCGATCGCAGCGTGCAGACCGTCGAGCACACGGCCCAGGCCAGCGGCCCCGATCTGGTGATGCGTCTCGAGCGGCTTGAAAGCCAGATCAGGCAGCTCACCGGTGTGATCGAGCAACTCCAGTTCCGCAATCAGCAATTGGAGAATCTGGTCCGGCGCATGCAGGAGGAGCAAGACGGCCGGCGCCCGCAGGGACGCTCGCAATATAACCCGGGCACGTCCCCCGCGCCGCCGGCTTCATCTTCCGTTCCGCCGGCTTCGTATCCCGCGCGCCGGGGCGATGCTTTCGACCCGACGCTCAATCCCAATGCACCCGGCGTGCCGCACGCGCTCGGATCCATTCCCGGCACAGCCCAGCCCCGGGTGGGCGAAATGGCAGACGCTTCGGCCGGTGTACCAGGACAAATTCAGGGACAGCGGGCCGCCCCGCTCGATACCACGCCGCCGTCCGGCAGTGCTTCGCTCGCGCCGACGCTGGCACCCTCGCAGACCTCCAAAGACGAGTTCGATCTCGCCTATGGATATGTGCTGCGCAGAGACTATGCGCTCGCGGAGGACAGCTTTCGACGATTTCTCAGCAAATATCCCAACGACCGGTTGTCCAGCGATGCCACCTTCTGGTTCGGCGAAAGCTTGTTTCAGCGACAGCATTTCCGCGACGCCGCCGAGGCTTTCCTGAACGTGTCAACGAAGTTCGAGGGCAGCCCCAAGGCGCCGGATGCCCTGCTTCGGCTCGGGCAATCGCTTGCCGCGCTGGGTGAGAAGGAAGCGGCATGTGCCTCGCTGGGCGAGGTGCTACGGAAATTCCCGCGCGCCTCGGTCGCAATCAAGCAGGGGGTCGAGCGAGAGCAGAAGCGTGTGCGCTGCTAAGGCTGCGCGGGCCATTTCTCTCACCGAGGCAAGGCGACTCTTCCATTCCCTGGCGCATGCGCCGGCTCTCGTTCTGGCGGTCTCAGGCGGCCCGGATTCCACGGCACTTCTGGTCCTTGCCGCCCGTTGGCGGCGCGCGCGCAAGTGTGGCCCGAAGCTTTTTGCTGCGACGGTCGACCACGGCCTGCGCCCGCAATCGAAACACGAAGCGCGCGCCGTTTCCCGCCTCGCGCGGGAGCTCGAGGTACCGCATCGCACCTTGCGGTGGACCGGAGAGAAACCGAGGACTGGAATTCAGGAAGCTGCGCGAGCGGCGCGCTACCGTCTGCTCGCGGACTTTGCCCATGCCAGGGGCGCGGATCACATTCTCACTGCACACACGCTCGATGATCAGGCGGAAACCGTGCTCATGCGCATGTGCCGCGGCAGCGGAATGGCCGGGCTCGGCGGCATGCGCAAGGTGACGCCGCTTTGGCCTTCCCTGCGCTCGGAGCGGGCCGCCGGGCGCCCAATAAGGGCGGGCGGTGTCTTGCTGGTGCGGCCCCTGATCGGCATCTCCAAGGCACGGCTGATTGCAACGCTTCGGCGCGAAAAGATTGTGTTCAGCGAAGATGCTTCGAACCGCGATCCGCGTTTTGCCCGCACTCGACTGCGCGAGATGATGGCTGCGTTGGCCGGGGAAGGTCTTGACGCGCGGCGGCTGGTAACTTTCGCGCGCCGGTTGCGGCGCGCCGATGCCGCATTGGAAACAGCCGCCGATAACGCAGCGAAGGCCGTCTCGCAGTGGCCATGGTCAATGGAAGGGCCGATCATCTTCGAGCGGGATGAATTTTTCGATCTTCCCGCCGAACTTGGGCTGCGGCTCCTTGGACGCGCCGTCGGCCATGTCGGCGACGAAGGACCGGTGGAGCTCGGAAAACTTGAGCGATTGTATGAGACGCTGGTGCGGGGAAACCGGGCCGCGGGCGAGGGCATGCGCAGCACGCTGGCCGGTGCCGTGGTCTCGATGGGTGAAAAGGGCCTTACCGTGGACCGCGCGCCCCCCCGCCGGCGGCAAAGCGCGCCGCAATCTTTTAACCACAGATCGAGAGAAGCGCCCGCGAGCGCGCGCAAGCGCGCCGCAACCAAAAGAAAAATAAAGAAAAAAGGCGATTCTGCCGGCCGAAGGTTGGCAGAAGGTCGCCTGGGACTTAGATTGTATCGAGGACGGACGCGACTCGCTCCTGCGCGCCACAGGAACAGGCTGGCGGCTTACCGACGGCCATGAAGGACACGGGATGAATGCCAACCTGCGCAATTTCGCCCTATGGGTGATCATCGTCCTCCTGTTGCTCGCGCTTTTCACGCTTTTCCAAAATCCTGGCCAGCGCACGACCTCCCAGGACATCTCGTTCTCCCAGCTGCTCAATGAAGTCGACCAGGGCCGCGTGCGCGACGTCCTGATCCAGGGTCCGGAAATTCACGGCACCTTCACGGACGGGCGCAGCTTCCAGACCTACGCCCCCAGAGACCCAACCCTGGTCCAGCGCCTCTACGGTAAGGGCGTTTCCATCACGGCGCGCCCGCAGCAAAACGATGTGCCCTGGTTCGTGTCGCTCCTGGTCTCATGGCTTCCTTTCATCGCGCTCATCGGCGTGTGGATCTTTCTTTCCCGGCAGATGCAGGGGGCGGGCGGCAAGGCGCTCGGATTCGGCAAGAGCCGGGCCAAGCTCCTGACCGAAGCCCACGGCCGGGTCACGTTCGAGGACGTCGCCGGCGTCGACGAGGCCAAGCAGGACCTGCAGGAGATCGTCGAATTCCTGCGCGACCCGGGAAAATTCCAGCGCCTGGGCGGGCGCATTCCACGCGGCGTGCTGCTGGTGGGCCCTCCCGGAACCGGCAAAACACTATTGGCGCGCGCAATTGCGGGCGAAGCCAACGTTCCCTTTTTCACCATTTCGGGCTCGGATTTCGTCGAGATGTTCGTGGGCGTGGGTGCTTCGCGCGTGCGCGACATGTTCGAGCAGGCGAAGAAGAACGCGCCTTGCATCATCTTCATCGACGAGATCGACGCTGTGGGCCGCCACCGCGGCGCGGGGCTTGGCGGCGGCAATGACGAGCGCGAGCAAACGCTCAATCAGCTGCTGGTCGAGATGGATGGTTTCGAGGCCAATGAGGGGATCATTCTGATTGCCGCAACCAACCGGCCCGACGTGCTTGATCCTGCGTTGCTGCGGCCCGGCCGTTTCGACCGGCAAGTCATCGTGCCCAACCCGGATGTGGTCGGGCGCGAGCAGATTCTCAAAGTTCACGTGCGCAAGGTACCGCTTGCTCCCGACGTCAACCTCAAGACCATTGCCCGCGGCACGCCCGGTTTCTCCGGCGCCGATCTGATGAATCTCGTGAACGAGGCCGCACTGATGGCGGCGCGGCGCAACAAGCGCATGGTCACGCAGATCGAGTTCGAAGATGCCAAGGACAAGGTGATGATGGGCGCCGAGCGCAAATCGCTCGTGATGACCGAGGAAGAGAAGCTGCTGACCGCCTATCACGAGGGCGGCCATGCGATCGTGGCGCTCAATGTCCAAGCGACCGATCCCGTCCACAAGGCCACCATCATTCCGCGCGGCCGCGCGCTTGGCATGGTCATGCAGCTGCCTGAGCGCGACAAGCTGTCCATGAGTCTCGAACAAATGACCTCGCGGCTTGCGATCATGATGGGCGGTCGCGTGGCCGAGGAGCTTGTGTTCGGAAAGCAAAAGGTCACGTCCGGCGCCGCCTCCGATATCGAGCAGGCGACCAAGCTCGCCCGCATGATGGTGACGCGATGGGGGCTGTCCGAGCAGCTCGGTACCGTCGCCTATGGGGAGAACCAGGATGAAGTGTTCCTGGGCTACCAGGTGGCGCGTCAGCAGAACGTCTCGGAGGAAACCAGCCGCAAGATCGACGCCGAGATCAAACGGCTCGTCGAAGCCGGCTATGGCGAAGCCCAACGCATCCTCAATGACAGGCGCGCCGATCTGGAAACGCTGGCCAAGGGGCTGCTTGAATTTGAGACGCTCACCGGCGACGAGATCAAGGATCTGCTGGCGGGCAAACGGCCGACGCGAGAATCGGTCATCGAGCCGGCGGTGCCACGCGGATCGGCCGTGCCGCCGGCAGGCAAGCCACGTCCGCGGCCGGAAACCGGAGGCCTCGAGCCACAGCCACAGGCTTGAGCCCGCATGGTCGCCAGGTGATGAGCCCCAGCGAGCCTCCCGCACATTCGGCCGCTTCCTCCTTCAACCCTCGCCTCGATATTCTGCCGCCAACCCAGCAGCGCCCGTGGCCGGAGCTCGCTTACACGCCTACGAAATCACGCCATAGCCGATGCGCGGCCGCGCGTGGCAAGTGCGGCACGCGTCGGCGGATTCGTGCTACAGTTCGCCGGCACTGAGCCGCAATACAAGCAGGTGTCCTATCTCGATGGTCAGTAAGTACAGTGAGGCGTTGTTGGTCATGCGTTATCACGCGATCGCTCTTTTCGCTGCCGTCTCATCGGTCCCCGCGCTTGCGGCCAATGAGACCGCACTCGAGCTCTCCACCGGCGGACTTGTTTTTGTCCGCAGTGAGAACCTGGAATTGCTGTGGGAGGACCTCGCGATCTCGCCCAGCGAGATCAGCATCCGCTACCGGATCTTCAACAAGTCCGAGCAAGAGGTGCCCGTCCTAATCGTTTTTCCGATGCCCGACATCCATGTCGAGACTCCGGACGATTCCTTTGCCGTCCCGACCGATGATCCCGTGAATTTGCTGGCTTTTTCCGTGAGCGTGAACGCAGAGCCGGTTTCGCCCGCGGTCGAGCAACGCGTGATTGCCGCCGGGCTTGATCGCACGGAGCTGCTGCGCAACCTCGAAATTCCGCTGGCGCCGCATCTTGCCAGCACCAATCAGGTGCTCGATCGCCTGCCGCCGGAGAAGTGGGACGATCTGCGTCGCATCGGGCTCGCCGAGATCGAGGAATACGACTCCGGCGGCGGGATGAAAAAGCACCTTGCGGCGCGCTGGACCCTGCAAACAACCTTCTTCTGGCAGCAAAGCTTTGCGCCGAGGGCCGAGACTCTGATCGAACAGCGCTACAAGCCGAGCCTCGGCGCTTTCCCGCAGACACAGCTCGGTTCCCCCAACGAGGCGAAGGAGCCCTGGTACGACGATTACAAGGAGCGGTACTGCTTCATGGATTGGTGAGTGGCGGTTTCGGTCATTCGAGTCTCAGCCAAAGCATCGACGGCAGTACCGGCAGCTACAGCACGCGCGGGTACGGCACGGACTGGAGGCTGGGCCATGTATTTCCATTGCTTGGCACGCCGGTTCCGAGCGCCGCACGCGTACGTGGCAAGCGACAGGCTGTGGCCGCTGCAACCTCCTTCGTCGGGCTCGATGTCAGCGCCCATCTCGGCTATCGCAACGACCAGGCCGGCGGGTTTACCGACAGCGTTGGCTTCATCTATGGCAACGACACGTTCAAGTACGGCGAGGTCGGCGGGCGCGCGCGGCTGTTTGCGGTGCTCCCGCGCGGCGCACTCACCTGGATGCCTTACGTGGCGGGAACGCTCGACCAGCGGTTTGGCCTCTCCCATGACTCCTTCGTCCCCGGTTTTGCGGGCGGCGATGTCATTACTTTCCAGAATGCGAAGACATTCTGGGGCAGTGATTTCGGCATCAGCGCCCGCGTCGGCACCGGAGCCATCTATGGAGCCGAGGGCTTCTACAGGGCGAGCTCGGACACGAGCATTGCCGGCGGGCGCGGCTACATCAAGGTTCCGTTCGGCCCTCCGGCCGGCGTGTTGCGATACTGAACGCCGTCGCGGCTGGGCTCGTGCGGCTACACGTGCCTTTTCGATATTTGTCACGCCCACGCGATGCCGCAACGGTAATCAATCCGATCGAAACATATTTTAGCGCTTCTGATTCTGGCTGCTGTCGCGATAGCACTGGCGCATGAGCGTGCATCGGTTCGGCCCGCTCAGGTGCATCCGATCGGCGTGCGCCGCACTGATAAAGGCGCAGATCTGATCGAGCGCTTGCGTCGTGAGCCATCCCATTCGTTTTCCGCGCTGTACGGCGAAGCAGTCGGCCTTGTTCTCGTCCGGCCCAGCGAGCAGGTGCCCGCATTCGTGGCTGTAAATCCACAACTTCACCGGGGTGGCGACATTGCCAATGACTCTGGGGTTTAGGATCACGAATTGCGGATAGGAGGCAGCATAGTCGTCCAGATTGGGGTCGAGCACCGTCGCCCATTGGCCGCAGCTCATGCCGTAACCGTCAATCACGAGCTTGCCGGCCGGCACGATGGATGCGCCGCCGCCGTTACGCTCCACATAATCCGCAGGTGTCGGATTGCTTTTGAGCGGCTGTGCCGACGCAATTGCTACCGTCAACAATGAGGTCAAGCAGGACGATGCCAGACACTGCATCAACTGCATTGGTAGTACCATGCGCGGCGCCCCGGAATGACGGCATCTGATAGATTTCAAGGAATCACTCTGCTACGGAGGCGGCGCCTTCGACCGCCGGCTTTCCGAGCCAGTGGTTCAGAAAGGCCATGAGCCAGGCGTGGCCCGCACGATCATAGACCGGCCGATCGGCAAAATGGGCAACCCGCGGTTTTGCATTCGGCAGCAAGGTGCGCTCATGGCCGCGTGTGGTCCACCGGCACATCATGGCGTGGGTAACGTCGGGATGAAATTGCAGCGCGAAGGCTGAGCCGCCATAGCGGAAAGCCTGCACCGGAAAAGAATCCCCTTCGGCCAGGAGATCGGCGCCGAGCGGCAGATCAAATCCTTCGCGGTGCCATTGATAGACCTGCTCGGGCCACGGGTCGCACACATCGCGGCCGACGTCGGTCGGCCGGATCGGATAGTAGCCAACCTCGGCATGACCGTCCGGATGCTTGTAAACCCGGCTCCCCAGATGATGGGCGAGCATCTGCGCGCCGAGGCAGATCCCGAGCAGCGGCTTCTTTTCGCGCAGAGGCACCGCCATCCAATCGATTTCGCGCCGGACAAAATCGTCCGTGTCGTTCGCGCTCATCGGGCCGCCGAAGACGATGGCGGCGTCGAATGCAGCCATGCTCGCCGGCAGGGGATCGCCGAAGCGCGGGCGGCGAAGATCGAGCGAATAGCCGCGCTGCCGCAAGGCATGCCCGACCCGGCCGGGCGTGGACGTCTCCTGATGCAGCACAATGAGAATTGGTTGCGGCATGACACTTTTGACGAATCGCCGCAGTCCAATGGCGCGCGAGCGAGGCTATTGCAAGATGCTTTGGGGCAAACCTGATCGTCGGAGCATCAGGCCTGGCGTCCCTTTTGACGCGCATGGACCCGGTCGAGCACGAGCGACGGCGGCGCCAGGCGCATGAGCATCGGTACCATCTTGTTGAAGAATCCCGGAATGACGATCAGGCGGCCCTCCTTGAGCCCTTGGTAGCCTTCCTTTGCGACCTGCTCTGCCGAGCGCGTAAGCAAGGAAGGAAAGGCGCCCGGCGCAATTCCGGCGCGGGCCTGAAATTCGGTCGGGACCGGGCCGGGGCAAAGCGCCGTCACCCGCACGCCCCTTGGCTTGAGCTCCTGATGCAGCGCTTGACTCAATGAGACCACGTAGGCCTTCGTGGCGTAATAGACCGCCATGCCGGGGCCGGGGAAAAAGCCGGAAATCGACGCGACGTTGAGAATGCCGCCTTTGCGGCGTTCGAGAGTGTCGATGAAAGCCAGCGAGAGATCTGTCAGCGCGCGCACATTGAGATCGATCATGGCGAGCTGCTCGGCGCGATCGAGCTTGTCCGCCGGTCCAAGTCGGGCGAAGCCGGCATTATTGACGACAGTCTCCGGTTCCAGCCCCCGGCGAGCCAGCGCTTCCGCGATATCGCGCGCAGCATCGACGCGCGCCACATCCATGCGCAAAACGGTGGGGCGCGGATAGCCCTTGGCCGCGATGGCGTCGGCGACACCGGTAAGCGCCTGCTCCCGGCGCGCAATGAGAACGAGCTCGTGCCCATGGGCGGCGAACTCGTGTGCGAGCGCGGCGCCGATCCCGGAGGAAGCGCCCGTGATTACCGCTACCGGGCGGCGCTCGGCGTTCATTGCGCTTCGTGGCCGCGTTCGCTTGCGACCCGCCGGCCAAGCTCAATGCGCTCGCGCGCGGAGATGCCGAGGAGGTCCGCCGCGCGCCAGATGAGATTGCTCTCGAACTCGCTGACGCGCCCGTCGGCATAGACAATTTCCCACATCATCTCGACGACGCGCCGGCGTCCGCCCTCGTTGAGCGAACGATTAAGCAGGCTGGTGAAATGATAAAGATCGATAGCCTCGTGCTCGGCCTCGGTGGCTTCCGCGACCAGCGCATCCGTTTGCGCTTCGTCAAGAGCAAAGCTTCTTTTGATGATGGAATGGAGCTTGTCACGCTCCACATCGGAAATATTGCCATCGATGCCGGCAACATGAACCAGGAGCGCTGCCGCCGCCAAGCGGTAATCATTCGGCGCAAAATGGGCGGGCTCTTTGCCGCCGCTGGAGACCTCGCTCAGAAATTTGCGGAACGCTTCAAACATAGCAGAACAGGTGGCGGAGGACGGACGACGGAGGACGGAGGACAGAGACTAGAGGATAGAACGCCGAGGTCCAATATCCGTCGTCTGTCTACTGAATCGCCTTACCCTTGCGGAAGCTCGCTTCGAGCAGCTCGATATTGTTGTGAATGTAGGGATTGCCGGGATCCTGCGCTTGCGCCTGCAGCAAGGTCTCGCGCGCGCGGCGATAGTCTCCCCGCAACATGTAGGAATAGCCCAGGTTGTTGAGGATTTCGGGCGTCTGACCCGCGATCTTCATCGCCTGCTCATAAGCCCGGTCAGCAAGATCGAACCGGCGCAGCCGATCATAGGATGCGGCCAGCCCGATCCACGCCTCGAGATCACGCGGATGCAGCTCGACAGCGCGGCGGAAATGCCGCTCGGCCAGACCAAAATCGGCGGCCCGGAAGTATTTCTTGCCGCGGTTGAGGTCATCGTTGGGGTCGTTGCCGAGCAGCCCCTTGGGAACCGCGTCCGGCTGCGGCTCCGGCGGCAAGGGCTGCACCGTGCCCGTCGTATCGGCGGGGGCCGGCGTGGCCTGGGTGGGGTCGCTCGTCGAATGGAAGAGGTCCCCGAGCTTGGTCGAGGTTTCGCAACCGTTAAGGGTGAACAGGCAGGCGGCTGTCGCAATGAGGACTCGACCCGCTCGTGTTGCCATTGGCCCATTTCCTCGGCGACCAAGCTGTCAGGTTCAGCCCGCCGAGGCGAAAGCACGCGCGCAATGCTCCGGTACGGCCGCAAACAACCGGTCGGGCCAAACTAGGTGAGGATGGTTAAGAATTTCTGCCCAGGGGTATCGGTGCCCATGGCAATCCGGCTCTGCGGGGGCAGCGCAGACGCGCCCGGGAACCTCTTCTCGCAGTGAGGCGCGAGCGCTGATCCGACTGCGCTATAGTAGAGGCTTGGATTGCCTGGGGATGAAGAGTTGTGAGCCTGACCGGCACGAGCAACAAACCGCTGATCGCGCTCACGGGCGCAACAGGCTTCATTGGTCAATACCTGCTGGCGGAATTGCCCAGACGCGGCTATCGGTTGCGCGTCTTGCTGCGGCGGCCGAGTACGGTGCCAATGGCGTCGGCAAGCGCGGTGGTCGGAGATCTCGCGCGCCCGCAGAACATGTCCGCCGCGTTGGCGGATGTGGAGGCCGTGATCCATTCCGCCGGCATCGCGCATGCGATGTCAGGCAGGCCGGAAGACGATTACCGAGTGCTCAACACCGAGGCCAGCGTGCGCCTTGCGCGCGCGGCTCAGCGCGCAGGTGTCAAGCGTTTCGTTTTTCTTTCCTCGATCCGGGCGCAGTGCGGGCCGGCATCCGAGCATGTTCTGAGCGAGGCGTCTCCCGCGCAACCGACGGATGCCTATGGCCGCTCAAAGCTCGCAGCCGAGCAAGGACTGGCGGAAATCGATCTCGACTGGGCGGCCTTGCGCCTCGTGGTGGTCTATGGACCGGGAGTGAAGGGCAACATGGAGGAGCTTCTTCGGGTGGCGCGCTCTCCCTACCCACTGCCGCTTGCAGCGCTCAAGGCAAAGCGATCCATTCTCGCACTGGAGAATCTGGCTGCCGCCATTGATACCGTGCTTACCACGCCGGATCGGCTGCGGCGCCCTTTCATTGTTGCGGACCCGCAGCCCGTAACGATACCGGAAATGATTGCGATCATGCGCAGCGCGCTTGGACGCAGGCCCGCTCTCATTCCGGTTCCGGCGCGATGGCTCGAGCCGATGCTGCGCGCAGCAGGACGCGGAGAGATCTATCCGCGGCTCACGGGCTCGCTGGTGGCGGACCCTTCCGCGCTGATGGGGCTCGGCTGGACCCCGCCCATCACCACGGCGGAGGCGCTACGCGCCTTCGCCCGCTCCGCGCTCAACGCGTGAGCACGATGAAATCGGTGCCCTTGCCGGTCTCGCCTCCAAGCCCCTGGTCCGAGATGATCAGGGAGGCTCCCGCCGACATCAGTTCGGAGATCCGGTCAACTGCATCCGCGGGGATGGTGACGCGCGAAAGCGCCTCGGAGGCGGTTGAGGCGGGAGCCGGTGGCGCGGCTTCGACGACTTTCTTGCCTTTGGCACTCTTGGCTGCGGCCGGCTTGGTCCATCCGGTGGGCACCGTTACGACGTTCCAGCGCATCGTATTGTCATCCTTGAGCGCAAGTGCCGTGAAGACGTGCGTGCCAAGCGGCCGATCCGGCTGATCGAAGGTAACCGGCGCGTCGAAGATCGGATCGAAGCCCTTGCGCACAAACAGCTTGCCTTCCTTGCGGCTGATGAAAACCGAGACCGGCCCGGGTTTGAGCGGCTTTGCCGCGAGTGCTGGCGTGGCAGCAGGTGCCGGCGCAAGATTCGCCGAACGCACGGCCGCAGGAGATTGCGTTTCACCCGGATTTAGGCGCGCGTAGGCCATTGCATCGAGCGCCGGATCACCGGGTTTGACTGCCGGAGCGGATTGCTGGCCGGCAGGCGTGTCGGTGGAAGGCACCTCGGGTGGCTTGGATTCCGCCACATTGGCGGGAGGTTCGACGGGTTCAGGCTTGCGCGTGAACAAGCGCGCATCCGCAATCTCGGCGGGGGTGAGATCGGCACGCGTAACGATCACTCGAACACCAAGCTTGGTGGTTCCCCACAACTGCCGGGCGAATGCCCCCGGCAGCCGAATGCAGCCGTGGGACGCCGGGTGATTGGGAACGACGCCTTCATGCATCGCAACCCCCGACCAGGTGATCCGCTGCATGAAATACATGGGCGCGTTGCCATAGATGTTCGAATGGTGCCAGCGATCCTTCTGGATGATGCTGAAAACGCCGGTCGGCGTTGGATGACCTCCGGTACCGGTCGAGACCGGCGAATGCGCAATCGGAACGCCATCCGAATAAAGCGTGAGGTGCTGCTTATCGATGGAAACCACGATGGTCAGCACTCCCTTGGCCTTGCTCGCAAGCTCCGGTTCTTTTGCAACCTGTTTTATCTTGTCGGCCGCCTTTTCGCGCGCCGCCACCATAATTCGGCCAGGCGTTCCCTCGCGG